>Ga0247815_10001162_pt1 | contig 20354 bp, 21 predicted proteins | sample UWRJL194509B1_FD_181014 | JGI IMG/M metagenome (GOLD analysis project Ga0247815, IMG submission 181014) | Plant litter microbial communities from Arlington Agricultural Research Station in Wisconsin, United States - UWRJ-L194-509B-1 | ecosystem: Environmental > Terrestrial > Plant litter >...
GGACTATCGAGGTTGTGGCCTTCCACCAAGAGTTCGTGCTTGGTCGAGCCCGAGGAAAGCACGTTTGCGATCAGCCATCTCGGTTTGCAGCAGAGTGGAGCCTTTGCGTTTCGCTGGAACCTGCGGCACGAGTGGTTCCGGTTTGGCAGGCTTTGCCGTTGATGAAGGCAAAGTTGATCGCAGACGCGAGCCTGACGCTGAGGACGATGTTGCGTTCTTGGATTGAGAATCGGCGATGGAAGCGAGTGCGCTGCCCTGTGGATTGCAGGTTGACGACACGGCCAACCCGGCACCATTTGACTTGCGTAGAAGTAGTCGATCATCTTCATCGTCGCCCGCTTCTCGCAACGAGTCGAGCAGAAGTTTGCGGCGATCGTCGTTTGTTTCCTGCATGGCACTGTCGTCGTCTTCATCCTCATCGTCAGTCTCCGATTCGTCTGCCGTGCCGCTGCCGTCAAGTGTACTCCTAGACGAGGATGCGTTTGAGAGCTGTGCGAGGCGTCTTTCCGCTGCCAATGCTCTCGCCTCGCGTGCAGATTTACTGATCGCGACTTGAGCACGAGTAGCGGCTAACCACGAGAAGTTGAACGCACCTGCCAGCCTGCTTCCGGAAGCCCGTACCCTGCGACTTGGCTTGTCCTTCTAGATGTAGATTTAGTGCTGCACCGTCGCCAACAAATTTGGTGTCTCCGCGCACGCGCCGTCCAGGTTTACCACGTTTCTCCGTCTGTGCACCGGTCTTCCCGAGTCGTGGCTGGCGCTGGTGACGGAGGCGGCGGCGGACGACACGACGAGACTGCTTCTGCGCTCCTCCACACTGCAGGCTCACATGTAAGCAAAAGAATATAAAGTATACGTGCGAGAGAGATCCAATTTACCATGTACTCGGGCTCATCGAGACCGTCTGGGAGCGCGGTGTCGAGTACCTGTTCGCCGTCGCTAAGACGTGTCCCAGCCGACCACATGCCTAAGGAAATTCACGATTATTCAACTTGTGACGAAGAGAAGGACGGGCCTCGTACCATCGCCGAAATAGCCTCGCGCACGGAGGTCTTCGACCTCTCCTCTCAGCTGAGCCCACAGGGCATGGAAACGGGTTGAGTGGTCCATATACTGCATATGTTCGGTTATACAGCGCGAAGAGAACATGAATTAAATACCGTAATATGCGCGAGCTCGTGGCACAGTGTGTTGAGCAGTGGGCCAGTGTTATAGAACGACCCGTTCGCGCGTCGCAGGACGATCTCTGGGACGCATTCAGGTCCTGTGGAGCAACTTTATAGCTCCTTGAATCTTCAATTCTCACCTACAGTCTCGCCGTTGTTCCAATTACGACCAAGGAAGACCGAGTTGTGTTCGTACTGGCCACAAGCGCGTCAGCATGCCGCCATGCAAGTAAGAGACTCAGCGCAGTTACTCACCTCCTCAAAGCTGTTGACAGAGTATCCGTGCGTCTTCATAACTGGCTAGACCAGGACGACAACGTCAGCGTTCCTGCGAGATTGTGGCTGACGGGTACGCGACGAGCACACCTTCACTTGCGCGGCCAGGGCTCGCAGAAGCTGTCGCGCAGGTTCTTCGCCTTGGCCAGGCAGTGCGCTGATGAAGTTGATAAATTCATTTGGATTGGTCTCGCTGGTGTTCAATCGCAGGTGGACCATTGTAGATGCTCAGGAGGTCGTGAACTGTGTTAAGAACGAGATCTGGTTCGTCAAACACAATTGAAGGGAGACTAGCGGGACTGCCGTGACAGAGGGAAAAGCGTAGATGGGCGGAAGGCGTGATTCAGTGCAAGTACAAGGACAAGAGCTGTGACGCGCTTTGAGTCTCCGCTTCATGCGCCTTGACATCTTCTTTGCTGTCCGAACCAATCAACAAGTTTGTGCAAACAAACGTGTTTGCATTCTTTTCATCAAGATACTTACTCGAGTGCCTATCATCATCGTCTCAATAGAAAGGTCTCAGTGACATCACATTTATGTTAGAATTGTGTTGGCCGCCGTCGTCATCTACGATGACTTCTCCTTGGGCGGCACACCTACACCGTACTCGCCAGGCTCCTTCATCTCAGGCAGCGCAAAGCAGCAACCTTCCGGCCCGCCGAACTGGTACAGTTTGAAAAGGCCCTTGAACACCAACCCACTCTTCTCCATCGCGCGGCGGCTGCGCGCGTTCTTCGGGTCGCAGAACCCGCTGTTCGAAGCCTCGTCAACATTCACACCAGTGAGAAACTAGAAAGCAGACTCACAAGACACCCTCAAGTCCATGCTCTTTGGTGACCCACTCGATGAGCCTGCGCGCCGCCTCAGGGCCATAGCCCTTCCCATTCTCCTCGGTGATGATCGCAAACCCGATGTCCGGCAGCGGGAGCGTCGTCGGGTCGTCGTCCTTGCCGCGCATCAGGCTCAGAGTCCCAATCATCTTGCCGCTGTCCTTGAGTGTCACCAGATACTGGCCGTACTGTAGTACGCTGGCTGTCAGCACGCAACGCTCTCGGAGCTATGATGCAAAGCCGATCTAACGTACTCCATTGCGAACCAAGTCCTCCTCGAACTTCGCAATCCGCTTCTGCGCTTTCTCAAGCGTGTCAATGCCGGTTTTGCCCTCGCCTTCAATGAACAGTGGCTCGGTGTAAAGTTTGAGTAGGAGCTCGCAGTGGTCGTTGCGGGCGGACTGGAGCTGCACGAGGCGAAGGCGCTCGGACTCGATGGAGAAAGTGGGATCCATGGTGGGTTGGTCGTTGCTTGCATCGTCCTTCCCCAGTTTTTATGCACTCCACACACCGGCCCAACGCTCGCTCATCATGATTGCAAATAATTGAAGCGTCGCTTCCGGCTTGCTTGACTCGAGGATGGGACGACCGCATGGAGATCTGACTCGACCTCTGGGATCGACCGCTGTGCATCAAGAGCGACTGACACCGGCGGGACCGGGTCTGGGATCACGCTACACCAGTCATAGGAGGTTGGAAGCAGGAATAGCCTGGGCTGAACAGGGAAGGTACATTGAAATGCGAACGAGGGCCAAGAATGTCACAGCAACTATGTCAGGAGGTGTGAGAGGATGAGGCAATGAGGACGGGACAACATGAAGCGCCGCATACAGTTACAACTTGCTAATGAGGCGATGAAGGAACGAAGACGAGTCCGAGCTTTTGGTTGCTTTCACATCCCTGCCACCTGTGTCATGCCCAACCCATGGAATCGCTGCTGCCCACCCATGCCTAGATGCTGAAGCCCTTGCGTCTGCTGCTGCTGCGCAAAGCCCTGCTGTACGGGCGCCGGCGTCTGCTGCTGTGCGAAGACTGCCTGATTATGCTGCTGTTGTGGTGGCGCCTGCTGCTGTTGTTGCTGGTTGAATTGCGGCGTCGGACGCTCCTCGAGGTCGGCGTAGAGCACCGTCATTTCTTGACGCTTGCGTTCCCAGTTATCTGGATCGAACAACAGATATACGCCGATCTCGCCGCCTTGGATCTTAGTCGACGGGGGCGATTGCTGGTCCTTGGTGATCCATACACGCTGCTCCTTGTGGAAGCGCCACAACCGGCTGTACCTGTGCGGACGGGAAATAAGGGTCAGCCACGATTGCTGGCAAGTTGCAGCAACACGCAGACGTACAGCTCCTGGGCGGCGATCTCCTGCAGCGAGTCCCTCGGCGAGGCGTAAAACATGAAGAACAATGTTTCATCGCTAAATGCAGCGGCCTTTGCAGCGTTGGGTGGACTTGTATGGACGTTATAGCACGACGGTAAGTGAAAATCCGGCTCCACGGTATGAGCTGCTGACGAGTCTGACCATGGCGTGATGAAGGAGCTGCTAATATGTCTGCGGGGAACGCGAATCACCAAGTCAATAATTGAGGAAGCAGTCTATCGGATAACCCCAGAATGCACCCTTGCGCGTTCATGTCCATGCCCATCGTCCCCAGATCTTGGCCATACGACAGCAGATTCACGTCCGGGTCGGTTGCCTTGATAAGCGCGAGCAGACCCATAAGTCCCCAACGATCTGCTGGACTGACAAGGATCTGCTGCGCAGGCGTCTGCGGCAGACCGCCCTGGGTAGCACCAGACTGAATTGTCCCCGTCTGCTGTTGTGGGCTCGCGCGTGCTTCCGAGACAGCGTTTGCGAAACTGTGGAGCCCAGCTGGGCCGTCTCGCGCAGCCGATGACAGTGGCTGCTGGACGGCCACTGAACTTGAGGGCTGAATCGGCTGCTGTTGTACATGTTGTTGCTGCTGCTGTTGCTGTTGCGCGTGGCTGGGATATGGTATCGAGATGCCTGGCGGTCCGCTGAGGTTGTGGTGTGCACCGACACCGTTTTGGTGCAGCCCAGGAGGTACTGCAGGAGCATTCCAGGCTGCTGCAACGGCAGCATTGCCTGCCTTTGACGATGGCAGTCCATAATTCTGAGTCGGATGGGTGAGCGGGCAAGATACAGACAACGCGGCCAAGGTTAAAAGAAACATACACGCTTGTCAGCATCGCTCGCAAATTGCTGCTGTAACCGCTGCTGGCCGAGATTGACGAGTCCAGGCTGCTGGCCGCCCTGAAGCGCGCCGAGGACACTCTGGCGCGAGTCCTGTGCGCCGAAGCCGTTGAGTGCGCCAGGCTGTTCTCCTGGCGTTTGACTCTGCTGGTTTGGTGCACCCAATGCCGGGAATTCATTCGGGTCGAATTCGCGTGCCTGGGGTTGGCCTGCAGGCCCTCGGTGTGCGGCGGCGGCGGCTTGCGCGGCGGTCAGGGGCGGGAATTGTCCCAACACGCCTGCACCTGCTCGCTGCTGCTGGGGTAACGCATACTGTTGCTGCTGTTGAAACGGACCTCCCCGATATTGCGTTGCCATTGGTTGCGAGTTGAGATTGGGCGGTGGTCGCTGCGGCCCAGGTCCTGCACGTTGACCGCAAAGTCAACCAACCACACTCGACATCGATCCCACCACTCGCACACACCAGGTCGGTTCATATGCGATCAAAGTCAGGCCTGTTCGCGCGAGGTTGTCAGACAACTGCGCGCGTTCGGGAGTCGAGGATGCGAGAAAGAGCGAAACGTTCCGCCGACGGCGATTCAGACCCCATTGGGGCGAAGTTGCTTCCGCTATTCTCGTTCCAGCTCATTTCAACAATCTGAGACGATGAAAATGGTTCCAATTGCTTGCGACTCTGCGTCTAATCTATGCATGGAACATGATGGAAGAAGATGGAAAGACTGATCGTAAAACGTGAAACTAGACTGAGGGCGACGATGGACGAGACGAGGATGAAGGCTGACGAGATCCAGAGAAAATGCGAGAGACTACACGAGTAAGTTGAGCTGATGGGATCGAGAGCGAACGACGATGCAAGGAAAAGCGGGCAGCACGAGTATGAGTGGGCATTGCGGACGTAGACGACGTGGAAGAGGAGGCGTTAGGTGTCACAGGTGGAGGAGGACCGTATAGTCAAGATGCTTGTGCGAATGCGATGGCCGTAGTGTCGGTGTGGCTGAGCGAGATGAGGACCTTCGAGATACCCTTCGAAGACGCAGCAGACTTGGCCTCGCCGTGCAGGACGACCTGCGGCACACCAGAAGCGTCGGGCACGATCTCGATCTCCTTCATCGCAGCAGCAGCACCCTTGGACGACACACCGAGCGACTTGAAGACGGCCTCTTTGCCGACCCAGCGAGCGGCAAACGAAGCCGCAGGATGCGGCTGGCCACGGCAGTAGGCGACCTCGGCATCCGTGAAGTTGCGCTCAAGGAAGGTCGGGTTGTGCGATGGCACGGACGAGATGAGCTCTATTTACACAGTTAGCATCTCCTGTAATCATCATAATGCGGGGCTGCTTACCCTGGTCAACACCAACACCGACGCTACCAGAGGACTCGAAGGTCTGAGTGAGAACCTCGAGGTTGCGCGTGTCGACAGACTGCTTGGTGACGAGCTTGGCCGGGAAGAGGTACTCGCCAGACTTGGACGGCGTCGTGCGGGCAAGCGGGTTGAGAAGTACTGGGGCCTCGAGATCCTCGGTGTACGGAGGGTGCTCCTTGACCTTGACGAGCGAGTTCTTGACCATCATCTCGCTCATGACCTTGAACGAGACGAGGCCACGGGCGTCGTTGAGCTTCTTGTAGGCAGCGAGCTGGTCCGGAGTGAGCGAGCCGAGCACGTAGCGCGGGTGCAAGACGAGAGCGACACCGCCGACTTGTCCGAAACCGAACGACGTCTGGGAACAGGTGGTCAGCTCCAAAACCATGATTCAGTAATCGGCAGCAACGCACGAGGATACCACACCGAATGCCGTCCGTGTGAATCGTCTTGGACGGGTACATGAGGTAATCGTACTGGCGCAGCTTGATGTCGATGTTACTGTTTGAACGGGTGAGTCCAAGCTCTCGAAGGTCAAAGATTATGTCACATACTCAGCGTTGCGGTTGCCCGGGACGACACCAGTGATAATACTTTGGCAGATGCCGTTCATCATCCAGGCCGCGGCGCCACCCTTCGGATGACCCGTGAGGTTCTTCTGTGCAATGACGGGAACGGCGTTGCCCGGCGTGCGACCGAGGTGCTTGAACATATCGTTGTAGATGTGCGTCTCGTTCGCCTCGTTCGCCTTCGTGCTAGTGCCGTGAATGCTGACGACACCAACGTCGTCCGTAGTGAGACCGTAGACAGCAAGGGCGCGACGAAGCGGGGCAATGGTCGGATCGGAACCCTCAAGCATGCCATAGGTGGCAAGAGCGTCCTTCTCTTGGCGAACAGCCTCCTGCTCAATGGCGGCCGAGCGGGCAGAGACGAAGTCGGCCGCAACGGTGGCACCGGACTGCTTGCGCAGTTCGAGTTCCTCCTGCAAAAGATCGCGCTCGTTCTCCATCCACTGCGAGATCTGGCGGCGGCGATATTCGAGCTGACGAGCGCGGTAGCCGAGGTCGAGAATAGGTGAAGGATGTGGCGAGGCGATCTCACGGGCGACGGACAATGGACCGCGACCAGGTGCAGGCACGGAACGACCGGCCTTGTCACTAAATATGTTGATGTTAGGAATAAAATCACGAGAGTGAGTGAGAGCTGTTACGCACGTCGCAGTCGCGGTGTACGCAACGACAGCGCGGATTGGGGCGCCCATCTTGATGGCCATAGCTGCGGTCATGAGGACATGAACACCGACACCTTGAGACTCCATGAACTATAAGAGTACCAGTTAGAGCAAGCTCGCCAAACGCGAATGAGACGACTTACTCCTGCGCGTGTGCTTGTCGTCGGACGCGACATCTCAGTCGGCTCGCGACCCATCGCGAGCTCGGTCTCCGTGTTGCTAGTGGCCTTCATGTTGGCGAACTCGAACGAGCCCTCCTCGCTGAAGTCATCGAAGCCGCCAGCGATCATGACCTTCGCCTTGCCGCTCAAGATCGTATCGCAGGCAATTTCAACAGACTGGAGGGCAGTGGCACATGCGCCAACGGGGATCTTGATGGGACCAGACGACGACAGCAAGAGCAAGTTAACCCAACCGGCGACGGTGTTGATGAATCTGTGAAACCACAATCGTCAGTGGGAAGAACGGTAGGGAAGGACGGGCAGCTCACGTCTCCTGAAGAATGTCCTTCTGAACGTCCTTCTCCTCGCGACGGTCCTGGAACATGGCAGACAAGGACTGCATACCGCCCATACCGCTACCGAGACTGGTGCCGACCTCCGATGGATGAATGTGCTTGTACAACTCGTATGGGTCCGTGACACCAGATAGCGTGAGGGCCTCAGCGACCGAGGCAAGAGCCCAGAGTGCCGTGCGGTCGGTCTGCGCAACGATATCCTCCGGGATACCAAAGCGGCCGGCGCTCCAGCCAGTCGGGATCTGACCAGCAACAAGGCGGTCGAACTTGAAGGACTTGGGGACGATGACACGAGCGCCCTTCTTGAGCTTGACGTACCACTCGCCGGATTCGACGCGCCAGATGTCGGCCTTCTCGCCGTGCTGGCGGCGGAATTTATGGGCCTCGCTCTCAGCTACTTCGATGGGCTCGAGATCGTGATTGAGCTCGATTTCTTGGTGGTAGACCTTCTTGTGGGGGTCGTAGCCTTTGAAAAGTTCGGGCTCTGCGAGTGGCAACCTTCAGAACAGGAGCATCGCAGACGCGCAGGAAACATACCGATGAAACGAATACCAGAGTGCTCGAGGATGTCCTTCTCGTACTTCGGCTTGATGTCCTGGTCGTCGACGGGCTCCTCCGACTTCGAGTCGACCCAGCCGACGTACAGCTTGCCATTCTTCAGGCGGCCATCGATGTACTTGATGTGCCCCATGAGCCACGCCATCTCAATGCAGCCCTCGATCGTGAGTTCGCCACGGGCCTCCATCTCCCAGCGGGTGCGCGAACCTCCCCATGGCCCGACCTCGGCAAAGCCAGTGACAACAACGACGCGCTCGAGGTCGAGCATGCCTTGAAGCTTCGACAAGTCTTGCAGGCTCTCAGCAGTCTCGATCTTAGGGAAGTCGAATTTGAAGTTCGCGCGAGGCGTGACGGTGACGGTCTGCATGACGCGCTCAACCTCGCCGCCGTTCTCGACCTTGAAGTCGGCAGCGTTGTCCTTGGCAATAGCGCGACGCAAGTCGCTCTGTTGCGTGATGGCCTTGCGAATGCGAGTCGTGATCTCTGCCAGGTCGGGAATGCGATCCATGCCACCGCTAAGGTCGGCCCAGATTGGCTCGACTTGAGTGATGCTGAAGAGAAGCGGGTGCATGAGTCCGAGCAAGTTGAACGCCATCTCCTTAGAGCTGAAGGTACGCATGCCGTGAGCCTCGACCTGCTCCGCGACCATGTTTGTGGCGCCCATGAGACCTGTGCCGCGGCACCAGCTAGGAAATAATACGTTAGCCGGAACTCACTGAGTGTGCAGCAGAGTACTTACCCAATCACCGCGCCTGCAAGGCAGAGATACTCGCCCCAGCTCTCGGATGCCCAGCGGTTGAAGAGCGTCTCGAGGGAAATCTTGGACTCCGAGTAGAGACCGTCATTGCCGAAAATACCATGGTTTGGCGAGAGAGGAAGGATAACCTGCGTTGGTCGAGTGACGATCTGGCGACTCGCTTTCTTCTGCTTGACCGCACCGAGAAGACGAAGCACGTTGGTCAACATCATCCGGTGAGCGAGCTCGGACCTGTCGTCGAGACCGTCGATCTCGCGCCCGTTCTCTGGCACGGCAGCGAAGGGAAGAATGTAATCGAGGTCGAGGCCGAGTGTTTCGTAGATGTACTCGACGACGGCCTCGACGTCTTGCTTCGACGCCTGGTTGAAGGGGAGTACCTTGAGTGCCGAACCGCGGCTGCCGTACTTCTGGAAGATGTCCTGGTAAAACTCGACGCTGGCGCGGTTGAATCGTGAGGTGGTAATGACGACGTGTGCACCGCCTGACAGCAGTCCCTTGAGGACTTCAACACCGATCGAGCCCTTGCCAACACCAGTGAGGAGAGCATTCTTGCCCTCGAAAGTAGTGCCGCTGGTGGCGATCTCCGTGAGGATGTCGAGGTAAACGCTAGTGAGGTTGCTGCTGTACTCCCAAGCCGTGCCGGTGCGACGCTTCAGGTGGAGAAGAGGTGTCTTGTCTGCCGAAAGCGCGGCCAAGCCCTGGACCTGCGGGCGCAGGAATTGGGAGGACGAGCGGCGACTGCGCGGCGTCTGACGAGAGCGTTGCTGCTCAGGTGTCTTTCGGAGGGAGCGAACGACACCTTCGTACAGGCCCTTGATGCGGTTCTTCTGCTCCTGCGTAATCTCAGGCTGAGACTTGACAACGTTCCAGAGCTTGAGCACGTCCTCGTGAACCTTCTGAAGGTTGACGTTGGGGCTCGTGTCGCCGCTGGCCATCTCCTCGACATAAGCCTCGAGCTTGCGAACACCTTCGCGGTTGACTTCGGAGTAGACGATGTCACCACGAGCGGAAACCTCGGTCTTCGGTGCCGTTGGGAATGTGACTGAAAAGGCATGAGTTGGGATCGAGGAAGGTGGGATAGGGGTACATACCATCCTTGTACTTCGGTGGGCTGCACATGGCTTCACGACAGTTGTCAATCAGCTGTTGGCCAAACTCCTTAGCGAGAGCGTAGGTTGGGCCGCGGCTTGCATCGACATGGTTGATGTGATACTGCATGTACTGGAGCAACATCGGGTCGGCGCGGTTCATGATCGCGATGCAGCGAGCCGTGATGTCACGGTCGACGGTGGTGAGACGACCATAGATGATGTCGTAGAACATGATGAGCGAGTCTTGGCGAACCCAGTTCCACGAGGAGTCGAAGTGCCGGACCTTGAGCGGGTCGAACGCGGGCTGAATGCCGTCGATGTACGAGTCGCCGTGTTCGCGGGCGATGCTATCGAGACGGGCCTGCAGGAGGAGTGACGATGCACGAGCCTCATCCGCAGCGCGGTCGCCAGCGCGCGAGTCCTTCTTGAGGTATCGCATGTACAATTCAATGTGCTGACCGGCGAACTCGTCTTGCTCGTTCTTGAACTTGAGGAACTCTTCTGAGTTGATGACCGCTCCGCCTCCTCCACCGCCAACTGCTCCTCCACCGCCACCGCCAGATGAGAGCGAGATACCAGCGTGCTTCGCATATGCAGCCGCAACAGAGTCAAGCCACGACCTGGCTTCTTCCTCCGAGCCGAGGCGCTTTACGGGCTCCATCGTGGTACCAAACAGCAGCGCAGCGTCACCCCGCAAGGGACCGAGACCCCAGCTCTTGGCGAGGTATGCCTTGACGTTTGACATGCCGAACCCACCGGGCATCTTGCCGCCGACCAGACGCGAGACCATACCAGTCGTGTACTTGCCGAGGGTGCCTGGATAGCCGACACCGAGCGCGGATGCGAGCTCATCGAGCGGTAGTTCCTCGCCCTTCTCTGGCGCAGATGCGAACTCTTGCTGCAGGTCTCCGAGAATCTCGTTCTGGAGCGTCGACTTGCCGCCGACGAGGTCCTTGATAGCCTTTGAAGTCGGGATCTCCGCAACGGCCTTCTTGAGCTTCTGCGAAATGATAACACGCAGGGTGTCGAGAGCCTTGAGAGGTTCCTCAGCGACAGCGGCGACAGACGCTGGTGGAGCAGCAGCCGGTGCGGCGGCGGCAGCGACAGCCGGAGCAGCAGCGGTAGGTGTAGACGGGCTTGCTGCGACCGGGGCCGGAGCCTCAACGACCTCGTCCTCGAACTGGTAGTAGATCTCCTTGGTGTTCTTGGCGTGGCAAAGGATAACGCGCTTCCGGACGAGGGAGTTGTCTTGGACCTCGTACTTCGCCTTGAGTGTGCGAGTGGCCATACCAGTGAGGGTGGGACCAGGGCCGAGCTCAATAAGGCGTTCGAACTTGAAGTCGTTGAACAACTTGTCCTGCGTTTCGATCCAGCGAACGGGCGATGCGAATTGGTACTACAGAAGTCGAGGATGAGAACAAAAAACTGGGTCCAGACATAAGTACGCACCGCGAGCAACTCGACGAGAATCGTGTATGCGAGCTTCTGACGCTGCGCGTCGCCGGCCCAATTATCCTGTTCCCAGTTCCGGAGGATCTTGTCAAGGCGCGGTGACGAAGTCTGATCGTAGATCATCTGCGCGTATTCCTTGCTGACGTCGAAGGGCTTGGCGACAAGATTGGGAATGTACTTTCCGATGAGCATGTCGGGGTTGAGCTGCGCGGGGTTGATCTTCTTCGAGAGGTCTGCAGGCGTGCGTCAGCAATGGGCCATATAAGACGAGTGGAATTGAACTTGCAAGTACGGAACGGCATGACACCTGCCCAAAGGTAGCGCGAGTGGAACGGTACGTCGATGCCAGGCAGCGGAATAGTCGCGAAGCCGCGGTCAAGCTTGATGAACCCTTGCTCTTGTTGCTGGGCGAGCGCCTTGTCGATGCAGCTGCGAACGATCTCACCGAGCATTTCGCGAACCTTCTCGAGAGAGAGCTGCTCAGTGAGCTATGGCAAGTGTGAGTATGATGAGCAAAATCGAATCAAGGTGGTATACCTTGGCAATGTCGACCTTCTCGATCTTCAAGTAGTTGAGTACGTTTGTCAGGGCCTGAAGTGCGACAAGCTCGCCGGCGCAGACGTATTGCTGGCCCTGTGCGAGACGTTAGAGACGGCAACTCCGGTGACAGAGAAAAAAACATGCCTCGACGTTGAAGTTGACGATCTCCAAAAGCCGGTCGCTGTGCTGCGAAACCGAATCGACGACCTCACGGAGGGCGGCGTCGTTGAAGGACCTCGAAATGCGGCTAGGATTGACGGCGCACATCGCGTAGTTGGAGCGACCGGCCTCGTCACGCTCGACGGCGCGCTGCATGGTGATACCGCGGTAGAAGACGACGTCGACGAGCGACGAGATGGGAAGGACGTCCGCGATAGACGCGAGCGCGGAGTACTCGCCGAGCGAATGTCCTGCGAATGCGCAGTTCTTCTGAACGAAGCCTTTGGAGCGCAAGTCCTCGAAGGCCGCCTTCTCAGTGACGACGAGAGCGATCTGAGCGAACTGGGTCGCGAAGAGGAGACCCGATGGATGGCTGAAGGAGTAGCGCGGCGTGCGAATGTCGATGTCCGAGAACAGAGGGAGCGTCTTGACGTTGCCGTCCTTGTCGAGAGTATCATAGCTCATCGCCATGTAGCGCTGGCGGATCTCCTGACCCTTGAGACCACCGAAGTGAACCGTCTTGCTCTGCGGGTTGTTCTTGACGATGTCGACGATCGAGAAGCCGTACGTCGCAACGAGATGCTTATCGGCAGCGTCCCAAACGGCGCGAGCGGCCGGTGAGTTTGCGTACAGCTCCATGCCCATACCAGGCTCCTGCGAGCCCTGGCCAGTGAACACGTACGCGGTCGTGGGCTGCGTGACCTCAGCGGTGCCTTCGATGACCTTGTCGCCATTCGAGTTCTTCGTCTCAACCTTGACCACGAGGTTGCCATCCGCCATGCCGGCGTGGCGCAGCGTGACAGTCAACTCCTCACCCGGGAGGACCATGCCGACGAACGAGACATTGTACCTGCGAAGGAACGTTGTGAGTAACAACACGATTGTTTACCCATGGAGAAAGTGCTCACGAAACGACGCGTTCTGGAACACCACCAGCGAGAGCATTCTCGAGGTACTTGCGCGTCGCTGCGCTTGACCACATGCCGTGCGTGATCGTGCCTGGCAGTTGCGCGAAGTCTGAGAAGTACGGGTTGACGTGGATCGGGTTGAAGTCGCCCGAGATGGTCGAGTACGGAAGGTTCGTCTTCGGCGCGATGTACTTGTCGTCCGAGCGAATGCTGTATCCGCCACCTTCGAAGAGAACTGGCCGACCCATTGCTTTTCCGTGGCGCTGCAGATATGCGATGACTGGGTTGCCCTGGCATGGCTCTTTCTCGTAGTTGACGTTTCCGACACGGTTGAAGTTCTTCAGCTGGTCGCGAACGAAGACCTCGCCCTTGACCGTCGCCGACGAGTAAGTCGTCTTGTCCTTGAACTGGAGCTCGCTCTGCAGCTTGAAGAAGAGCTTGGCACCGGTGAGCAGTGGTGTCGTGCTCTCCCACTCGAACCACTCCTTCGATTGGAGAACGCCGATTTCCGCGTCTGAGGTGAGGTCGACCTCGTACATGTCTTCGTCGATGATTTCGAACGAGTTGGCGTAGTCGGTGAAGCGGCCACGGTACAAGAAAGACGAGGTGACCTCCAGGACGTGCTGACCATCGCGAATGATGTAGCCCTTGACCTTCACAGCCTTGCCGCTGTCCGAGTTGACGACGGAGACGATGCGGGCCTCTGCGTGGCATGTGTCCCCGAGCTGGAGAGGGCGAGCGCCATTGAGGAGGCGGAAGCCGTTCGTGAGATGGACAAGACGAAGCAGATCGCCGTCGATGGTCGACGGGAAGATAGCCTGCATGATGGCCTGCGAACAATAATGTCAGTGACTGAAAGAAAGAAAGAAAGAAACCAGGGCATGAGCAGAGGAAACGCACCTTCCACCCGGTGACGATGGCGAAGTCCATTGGCGCCTGCATCGTGTCGTTGCGCGTACGCTTGAAAGCCTCGCCGTCATTGCCAACAATCGCGCAGAAACGCTCGATCTCGTCTGCACCAAGAGTAACCTTGGGCGAAGTGAAGACCTCGCGGACGTTGAGCTCCGGCAACTCCTCGTTGTCACCGAACCACAGCTTCCAGTAGAACGACTTGATGTTGTGGTTGCGCGCGTCGAGGATCTCGTGCACTGGTGCGAAACCTTGGTCGGGACGGTAGTCGAAGGTAAGCGGCAGCGGGATGCTTGAACCGGAGCGCTCCTCGAAGATCGTGAGGCTGATGCGGCGGGAAGTAGCGTCATATGTGGCCTCGACCGCCTTGAAGTCGGAGGAAGGCTCATCGATAGGGCGAATGGCGCCGAAGAGCTCGATCTTGACTGGCTTGCCCTCGCGGCTGGTGATGACGATCTCCTGGTTCGCACGCGGAGCGAAGAGGCGGCGGATCGGGTTCGCGAGGTATGACGAGCCCTGGACGATGTTGGACGCCGTGAGGAATGCACGAAGCCACCCGAAGGACTGGCCGGCGAGGACCTGCAGCCATTCGTCGGCGTCGGGAACAACGTCGCCGATGGTGTACTTGGTCGCGTCGGTCGTGAGCTCGCGCTCGACGCCGGTAGGAAGTGTGCAAGTCAAAGGAGCCTGCGCGCCGAGATAGTCCGCTTCAGGTACGTTCGTCTGCTTGCCCTCGTAGAACTTGTCGAGGATCGACTTGACGAGAGACTTCTCGATGTTGCCGAAGATGTCAGCGATCGGCTCGTCTACAATCGTCGCGTGCTTGACAGCGACCGGACCCTGGAGGATGCAGACGCGCTGAGGATCCTGGTCGAAGACCGCCTCGATGTCCTCGGACTGCCAGAGCGAGTCCTGCAATCCAATCAAGTCAGACAAGTTGAACAATTTTGCATAAGGACAAACCACCGACCTTCTTGAACCAGACACCGAAGTCAGCATCAAGGACCGGGATAAATGGCACCGGCTTCTGGCCCGGCCGCTGTGCAATGGCGAGGAAGTACGCAGCATCTTCGGCACAGAGGAGCTGCTTCGTAGACTCAGCAAAGAGCGAGAAGAACTTGTCGAGGTAGGGCAGAGGGTCGTCAAGCTCGGAGTACGACTGGAGCTCCGACGTCTTGAAGTCTGCACGATCGATGCCTGCGAAGCGCTCTTCGACGCGGCGAAGCCAGTCGCCGACGAGGTTACGCAGGGTGATGTCGATCCAGCGTCCTTCATGTGCAACGAACATCAGACGCACGAGCCGGCGCGCGACGTCCTCGTAGGTCATGTCGCCGATGTCGTTGACCACCGTGCCGTCCTTGCGTGCACCGAACCACGGCTTCTGGAAGTCCGCGTTGAGACGCTTGATGATGTAGTCCTTCTTCTCTGTGAGCCAGGCGTTGCGCTTCTCCTTGGGCAGCGCGAACACGGTCTCGTCGAGTTCCTTCCACAGCTTGACACCACGTGTGGCGATCTTGTGGATCGGCTCGCCGAGCTCGGAGGTGACGGTCAAGATGCCACCAGTCTCCTTAGTGTAGGTGCCCTCCCACTGCGCGTCGCCGACACCAGCTGCAGCAACGATGAGCTCCTTGACCGACCTGCTCGTGTGAGCCTCCTTGGCGACCATGACGCGCGAGGCGAATAGGAAACCATCGAACGGCATGGGCTGCGAGGTGTAAGGCTCCCCTGTCGACCACTCGCCCGTAAGGTACGGCAGGACGTCGTCCGAACCGCCGAAGCCGGAGCCGCCGACGAGGATGATGTTAGCATGCTGGCGGATAGATGCGTAGGTCGAGAGAACTGGCTGATGGAAGTCCTCGCACGAGTGGTGACCACCTGCACGACCACCAGTCCACTGAAGGATGACGGGGAAGTCGGGGTTCGCGGCGGCAATGTTGATCACCTGGCGGATACCGTCGACGCTACCGGGCTTGAACGAGACGTGGCGCACGCCCGCCGAGCGGAGACCGTCAATGATCTCGCCTGCCTTCTCGACGCTCGGGATGCCTGCGGCAACGCAGAAGCCTTCGACTGGGATACCCTCGCGCTTCATCTCAAGCCAGAGCGGGAACTGGAAGTTGAACTGCCTTGGGTTGATGTAGAGCGCGTTGAGCGTGAGGCCGACGCCAGCTGGGACCTTGGACTGAATCTCGGCGACCTTGGCGCGGAGGGCTGCGGCGTTGTAGTGACCGCCACCAGCGAGCTCGATGTGGTAACCGGCGCTGAGAACGGCACTGACGAAGCCACCCTTGACCGTCGAAGGGGTCATACCAGCGACCATGAGCGGCGGCTTGCCGAGAAGGCGCGAGAATGGAGTGTCGAGCTGGAGCTTGCCGTCCCTGCGTGCGAACGATAGTTAGTAACCTGTTATGAGACGATTGCCAACAGACACTCACGACGTGCGAACGAGACGCGGCGAGAACTTCTTGCGCCACCACTCATCATATTGGACGTGCGACGCGCGATAGAGCTCAAGGTCGCCCTTGCCCTTGTCGCCGATGATGATCGTGCGAATGCCACGGCCCTCCCAGTTGCGTGCGGTGAGACCACCGATGCCGCTGAGACCGCCAGGACCGAAGTCGAGAGCATGCGTCGCGTCATCGGGAATGGCGGTAGCCTTGGTCCAGTGGATGGGCAGCGTGAAGATCTGATCGCAGAGAAGCTGCGTGAGCGATGACTCGCCAGCGGCGAGATTAGCGCCTGGAGTATGGTGTTAGTAGCTGAGTATATCGGAGACGACGAATGGCAACGTACCGGTCTCGGTGTGGTAAACCGGAATCGAGAGGTCCTTGGGCACCCAGAGCTCTTTGCCCCCAAGATCGGTCTCGAAGACGCGCTTGGTCGCGCCGCTGAGGTACTCGCTGTGGTACGGAACGCCGACCGTGAGGTAACGAATCGAAAACGTCGGCTTCCTCTGCGAGAACGGAATCCTGGTCTGGTCGAGGCCACTCGGCGCGCGGATCTGACGCAGCGCAGTGACGAGGCCGAACAAGGCGCGGGCAGGGCCGGTGACGACAAAGGCCTTGGGGCCGTTGTACAGCGACACGTAGAGCTGGGAGTTGGTCGGAAGGTGCTTGTTGGTCGTGCGGATGTGCTTCTCAAGGGTCGTGAGGGGCAGACCCGTAACGGCAAGCATCGGCGACGGCGTGCCTTCGCCGCCATCGACGGCATCCTGGACGATGGCCGGCTCGATCGCGAGGACCGGGAAAGCCTCTTGGCCACGCAGGCCGCAGAAGAAGAGCCACTTGAGCGCCTTGGTCGAGTTCTCGATGAGCGATTCGAACGTCGTGCTGGCGGCAATGCAAACCGCCGAGATGATGCCTTGCGAGTGGCCGGTGGCACCCTTGAAAAGCTGGCGGAGTTCGCCAGGCGTGAGGTTTGCCACACGGCATGCAACGAGGTACTGGACAAGCTGGGTAAGCCCGATCAAGGGGAAAGACACCGGAATCGACGCAAGATATGCGATCGGCGGACGCTCAATGCTACCTTCGAGCCAGGCGGCAACGTCGAGGCCGTGGGTGTAGTAAGTGGACACGCTCTCGGGCGCATCGTCAAGATATTCCTCGAGTGCCTCTGTGAGTCGCTCAACGGCAGGTGCCACAAATGGCTTGTAGACGTCGTAGAGGTACTGGAGCTCGTCGAAGTAGACTTCGTTGGTGCCTTGGCCTCCGAAAAGGGCGTAAATCGAAGCTTTGCCTTCCTTGGCGGCTGTGAGAAGAGCCGATGCGGGCGGAAGCGGAACTTCTGCATGGCGAGCCTCGAGGGCGGCGCGTGCGAGGTAGTAAGACGTCAGAACGTTCTTCTGCGTGTCGATGTCGAGCGATGCTGCGAGTGTATGAATGTCGAGCGTGCTGAGATAGTTTGTGGTAAAACTTTGGAACACCGCTAGAAGAATGGCGACGTGAGAGACATTGGTAAGCTTTCCTGCGAGGAACGCCAGGAAGCGGGCGTGAAGGTCGACCTGGGCCGCATGGGCGGACTCGAGGGCGGGGACTTGGGTGTCCGCAGACGCGTTGTGGAGAAACTCTTCGCGCAGGATCTCTGCGGCGACCCAGTCTTCATGGCGAGATGAGACTGGAATCGAAATCTACACACCACTGGTCAGCAAGCGACCCTGCAACCAGTACACAGCCCAGAGACATACTCTAGTGTTTGAAAGCTGGACGATAAGAGGGCGGCTGCCGTGCGCCGTTCCGTTCGACGCGTTCATCGTTTTAGTGCGCAGCTGTGGCGCGTCTAGGGGGATTGTGTGCAGTAAGTTCTAGTCCTTGCAACAGCACGAGCTGTGGGAGGAATAGGTCAGGGCTTAGTGGGGGACACAATGCAGAGAAAACAGACCTTGCGACCGTGTGAGGAAGAGAACTTGAGCAGCGGAGTTGGCGACTCAGTGGGATGTCAATGCTGGGGTTTCCACAAAACGGCGCCATAAGCGCTTTGCCCCAGCGCAAGCCCGTCCCCACACAAATTTCCTCCCCGCGCGCACTCCACGCCTTCTCCGGCACCCAGCCTCGCGCTCACAACCTTCACGCACCCCATCGCAGCGACACAGATCGCAGGTGTGGAGAGATCGGACCGATATGTACCAGCTGCCCGTCGAAGATTCTCTCGATGAAGCGGCCAGGTCATGTGCAGGCTACACGCGTTCAAGCGCCCGAGTGCCGATCCCACGCGGCACGCGTCGCGGGCAAACTCTCTTTGCTCAACTGCAACTCAATCGTGTTCGTCCCCGCTGAGTCGTACTTCTTGACCCTCAGCCTCGTTGTAGAGCACGAGGCGATCCTGTCGATTTCAAGATCGTTCAAATCGACTTGCGCCCCGTCTCCGCCGCTCATGTTCCCCGCTCGAGCCAATTTATTCTCTTCGCCTAGCTGGCATACCAGCTGTCGCAGATGTTCAAGAGATCGCAGCATGCTTAACTCATGTGTGTGTGTCACGGCGTTTGAGGGAATGTGGCGCACGTCCATGTCTGCGATGAGCGGGTCCATTCATGCAACCGGCATTTCCCACACCTAAAGGCCGCCACGAAAAGGTCCTGGGCACACCTGTCAGTTGACTCTGCGGACGCGGAAACCCAGCTTTGTGGATTCTAACAGAATTCAACCCATCGGGCAATTAGATTTCGCATTCACGAATCTTATATATTCAATGGCTCTAATTTACGTCTCCGCGTCAACTCAGAGCCTTGGAATGATCTTTCGCATGCTCTCAAAATCAAGCACGCTCTGCGGGTACGGGAAAGAGAACGCTCCCGAATGCGTGTGCCGGTTCCCACCGTCGACGACCTGCGCCAGTCACGTTAGCAGCAGTCACCTCGCGTCTTCTGCACCGACGCACCAATTTCGTGCCAGTGATGTGGTTTGCAGCAGGGCTCAACAAGAACAGTGCGGCGTTTGAGATATCGCCGCGATCACCCAGCCGGCCGAGTGGGAGCTTCAAATCCTTCGCGTTAGGGTCTTCAAGGCTCGAAAGGCGGGTCATGCCAGGCGTGCCGGAGATCGGTCCTGGTGCAAGCACATTTGAGCGCACGCCAAATGGACCTTCCTCGATACTGTGATTGAGTTGACGTTAGCAGATGAACAACCACGGAAAGAGGTTGTCGGAACGGACGCGATGACCTGGCTGAGCGCTTCCACAGCGGACTTGGCAGCAGAGACGTGGGCTGCAAACAGATAACTGTCAGTTGAAGCTCGAGAGTCTAGCGGATCGAATTGCCTTGGTAGACGGTTCCCTGGTAGTGTAGGTCGGCTGAAATATGCAGATAAACGCCATGCGCCTTGCGAATGTGAGGGATTGTCGCCTGTGACAACGCGTGAGCGACCGTTCCTGCCGCACTTGCAACATGGACTCGCCTTGAAGGTGTTGAATGTGCCAAGCTAGAAAATGTCAGTAAATTAGAAGACTCCTCCTCGCTGTGCTCTTACTGTGTCAATCTCGATAACACTGCAGTGAGAACGACGTCAGTGTCACGCTTGTCAGCTGTACACACTAGACTCACGTCTTGAACGCATTCTCAGACAGCTGAGAAAGGGATTAGTTCAATATCTCGCACGATAATAGCTCAAAAATGCTTGCCTGTGATAGTGGCGCAAGGAAATTGCCCGCAGCGCCTGAAAATAGCGCGCATGAGCTACTGCAACATCATGTCACTGTTGCTCACTCACCGCAAATGCACAAGTCGATCCTTCCAAACTTCTCAATTGCAAGCTGCACAGCAGCCTTGAGGGTTTCGGGCTTTCGCACGTCAGCTGCTGCAGGAATGCACCGACGTCCGGTCGCCTTCTCCAACTCCTTCGCGGCCTCAGCGAGACGCTCGGCGTTTCGCCCAACAATGACCGCGTCCGCGCCGT
>Ga0247815_10001163_pt1 | contig 20348 bp, 10 predicted proteins | sample UWRJL194509B1_FD_181014 | JGI IMG/M metagenome (GOLD analysis project Ga0247815, IMG submission 181014) | Plant litter microbial communities from Arlington Agricultural Research Station in Wisconsin, United States - UWRJ-L194-509B-1 | ecosystem: Environmental > Terrestrial > Plant litter >...
GTGACCGCAACTGCCCTTCTCCCAGCCGGTCTTGCGGGCAAAGTCCTCGGGTTTGTGGCAGTTGTCGACGGCCGCGTTGCAGGCATACAGGTTGATATCCGGGATTTCAACGCCGCTGTTCTTATGCCTTTACCCAGACGCTGTTGAGGTCGATGAGGTTCGTCGGTTCCGATGACGGGTGACCAGCCTGCTTGGCGGCCCAGTTCCTGAATGTAACGCGGAATCACTAGGACAAAGAAAGACGTCAAGGTCAGTAACATAGCAAGCATTGGTTTGGGCTCCAACTCACCGTCCAGTGGTGTAGCAGCATCAGACAAACACCAAGCCTGCAGTCACACGTGCTGCACTAAAAGCCAAGCCAAAGGTTCTACAACAGATGTGACGCGGGCGGCGCAATGTGCTGTTGACCGGGCGAGTTGTGCCTGGTGATCGAAAGAGCGCGGCCAGCTTGTTGCAATTTGTTCAACGTCGCCTGTCAAGCTGGAACAAGTGGTGTGGAGCGGCGTAATGCATTCCTAGGGGCCGCGCAGAGGCAACGAGAGGAATCGATGGGAATGCGAGACGAATAAGGCATAGACGCAGAACGGCGAGAAGAAAGGAACGCCACTTCGGACTTGGAATGTCGCGCTCCGGGTTTGTCCCGCTTCCCTTCCGAGAATGTCACGTCTTTCTTCTACTCTTCTAAGCGTAACGGCTGGACGAGTACCGTGCAAGGGAGACATCACAAACGCGGAACGCGATGTCTCGACGTCGACGACGATGCTTGCTCCGTGCACTGCAGCCACATCCACAACGACTTGCCTTCACTACGCGCTAACTCTGTTTGGCTGGTACGGCGACCACGCCGCGCCGTACTCGGAGCACCAGATTGCGCCTATCAAGACGTGTTCATGCACATCAATATGTGGCGCGACGGCGACGAAGGCTGAAAGATAGTCACCTGACCTGAGTCTAGCTGCGGTGGACAGCGCACATGCGGTTTCACGAGGTCCTGGCCCAACGTATCACGGGCATGACACAAGACGCACGTCGCTTGGGCCGCGCATCCCGTATCGACACTGGCGTAAGAGCGGCGTCGTCTGGATTGAGCGCGGCTCATGGTGAACTAACAGCAAGTCTGAGTGCGTGTCCCGGAGCTGATACGACGAAGGCTTCGCAGGCCTCGCTCGCCAAATACATGTTCGTCTTACGGAGCACAGTCTCCCAGCCTCGCATCTCTTTCTGCTGCTCTTGCCGTGCGCTTTATCTGTCAGGTTCTGCTTCTGTTGATGCACTCCCCTTGATCTTCCGCTGGGCCATGTTCCCGCTCACGCTCCCTTTCGTCGCGGCCTCGACATGGCGACTTCCCTCTTCCTTCGTCCATGCCTCCCCAAATCTCTTCCACCCCCCTCCCCCTCCCTTTCCCCTAAACACGCTATTGACCAACCCTTGCTAGAAAAGTTCCGAAGTCTTTCGACGCATGCTTGCGCTAATCCTGCCAACCGTCAATCTTTTGCATTATGCTGGGCGACAGACATTATGTCAAGACTCGATTCTCTCTCGTCCTTCACACAAGTTGTTTCGCAACGCTCACAGTCATACATCAATAACTTGTTATGCAGTACGCGGCTGAAATAAAGGAAATCTGTGTTGACTGGTTATGATGGCGCGCTGGATAAGCAAGTTGCCTTCAAAGAAAAGCGTCGGCGTCGTCGGTGCTAGGCGAAGCACCTGCTGTGCACCTGCTTGCTCTCCAAACAGAATGTGTGCTGCATACTTCAAATAGCTGCTGTAATAGCTCATATTGATTTCTTTCTCGTTAGGTTGAGATCAAGATATCTGATGCTTCATTCGAGGGGTCAATAAAGTTGACCCGCAGACATCAACTTGCGGCGATTGAACTTGCGGATCAAACGACTTTCAAGAGAGCCTTTGTCAGTGCAACTGATCTATTCATTTGGAGGCGTTATTTACTGGGTGGTGGGAGGTACAGCATGTTCGAGAAACTCGCAAAGTTGGTTGCACTACAAGAAACAGACAAATTTGCGTGACGAGCGGTGGGTTAGCCGCGATTGCGCCAACACGCCGTCCAATTCTCGCCCCAGTGTAGCCCTTCATCGGCCTCAAGAACGACGCGACGAGATCCGATGATCATCGTGCACGGAGGGAGGAGGGTGTACCCGCGGTAATCTCCTGGCAGCCACAGGAGCAGCTCGCCCGATGTTCCCACAAGCCAACCGTCTTTGTCTGGGACAGCTGACCCGAGTCTGGCTATTGGATCATTTTTGGCTTCAGACTTCATTGAGAGGGCTGCTGCCACATCCCAAACGTGAATGGTGGAGTCATCTCCGCCAGAAATTATAGAGCGCCCGTCCGACGTGAACGTCACCGATCGCACCTTGTCGCTATGGCCAAACAAAGTAGTGAGCATGGTACCCTCTTTAGCATCCCAAATTCGCAAGCTCTTGTCGTTAGATGCACTGACAATGTGAAGGCCGTCGGGCGAGTATGCTACCGATGGGATGGTCTGATCATGCCCCTTGAGCTTGAAGATTCGATTCCCACCGACGACGTCCCAGACACGAACGGTGAAGTCCTGTCCGCCAGAAGCAAGTCGCTTTGAGTCGGGCGAGAAGGTAATAGACCGGATGCCACTGGAGCTTGCCCGAAGGGGTGCTCGCGCCTGCTCGCTCGTCCCTGACTGCCAGAGATAAACCCATCCCGCAAGATCTCCAGCAGCAAGAAGTTTTCCATCTGGCGAGAATTCAATTGCAAGAACAATCCCCGCACAGCCGAGCACGCCAAAAGGTGCCACCTGCCTGGTGGCATTGTCCCAAACGCGCGTTGTCTTGTCATCGGATCCTGAGGCAAGCCACCGAGCATCAGGGGAAAATGCGACCGCATTGACCTCGCCATTGTGATCCACTAGTGGCTCGCCAATCAGCTCACCCGTTCGCGCGTCCCAAAGCCTGACCGAATGGTCTTCTGATGCCGATGCGATCAAGCGGCCGTCAGATGAAATTGCCACCCCAAACACGCTACCAGTGTGCCCAAGCAGCGGCTGTGACTTTACCTCGCCAGTAGATATGTCCCAAATGCGCACCGAACAGTCATCTGAGCCGGAAACAATGCAAGTGTTTGCTGAGGAGACCGCGACTGCAGACACGGAGTCGCTGTGCGCCGGCAGTGGCTCAGCCGCCCCTTCAACTCCGCTGGTTGCGTCCCAGATCCTGACGGTGCGGTCCTCAGAGCCGGAGGCGATGAACAGCCCATCTGGCGAGAATGTAACTGAGCTGACCCAATCAGAGTGGCCCACAAGTGATGAGCCAGGAAGCTCTCGTCCGGTTTGCGGATCCCAAGATTGAATGTACCGACGCCCAGCCGACACAAGCCTTGAACCATCAGGTGAAAACGATAGTGAAGCGACAGTGCCCTGGGTGGTGATCACGGCAGGGGTCGGGTGCAGTGTTCCCATATCCCAGATTCGGACTTGAAAGGAGTTCAAAGATCCCGCTGCTAGCCACTTGCCATTGGGGGAGAAGGCGAGGCTTCGAATCTCATCCTTGAGATCAGTAAGTGGATTACCAACTGCTTCGCCAGTATCAGATTTCCAAAGGCGGACTGTTTTGTCATCAGCAGCCGAAGCGAGTAGTTGGCTATCGGGCGAGAAGGTGATCTCGTGAATTATGTTTGTGTGACCGGTCAGCACGAAGACCTGAACAGCTGTCTCGGAATCCCAAAGACGGACGGTCTTGTCATCGGATCCCGATGCAATGAGCCCGTGTGGCGAGAAGGCCACAGATCGAATCCAGTCAGAGTGGCCCCGCAGCGGAGGCAGAACTGCACGGCCAGTCGAAGCATTCCACACATGCACTACTTCACCCTCCCCGCCCGAAATGAGATGTAGGTCACTTGGGCTGAATGCAACAGAAAAAACATAGCCATCATTGCTATTTAGCGGTGCAATCGCCTCCTCACCAGTCCGGGTGTCCCAAATGCGAATGGTACCATCGTTCGAGCCTGAAGCAAGCAGGCGGCCGTCAGCAGAGTAAGACACTGAATTGACCAAATCCTCGTGTCCGGTAAGAGTGGCAACGAGACGGCCACCATGGCGGTCGATCCCGAATGTTTTGACGGAGACAAGGCCGGTGTAGAGCGAGGAAAACTCTTGATAAACGAGGGAGTCTTTTGCCGCAAATGGGAGCGCCGAGATGTAGATTTGTGGTGCACTCGTACTGATGGCTGTATGCGACGACGCCACGAACGAGTTAGCATCGCGAAGAAACTGGGAGACAATAGGTGAAATAACCTGTTTAAAATGGGTTGAGTGCACTCAGGACCGATAGAATAGACGTACTGCCGAACCCGCAATGCGCAGAAGCCCCGTGGCAATGCCGACCTTGTCCAGAACGCTGAGCACCTCCAGCCAGAACAGAAATTTCCCTCGGAAGTTCCTCCCAACGGCTTCATCAAAGGCCGAGCGGATTGTGGCCGCGTCGATGTGGTGAGCCCAGTGAAGACATGCGTAGATGAGTGACAGCGGAATCCAGTCCGGTGCACTCTCCGGATTTGGTTCGAACGAAGACACACTCCGCGAGATATTGAAGCAGAGGTCGTCGCACGCCATTCGCCGGAGACAGCCCCGTGCGAGGACGTCATGTCCAAGCGTGGTGGCAATTTTGAGCTTTGGTGGTGCACGGTCATTCAGGTAGTCCCCAAAAGACGCATGCAAGATACGCAATCCAGGCTGCGCGTCGTCGCCAGGCAAGTGCACGAGCGAATGTAGGCGCCGGAGCGATGTTCGAAGCCTTCCGGGTTTGATCTCAATGAGCGACGCCAGCGCCTCAACAGACAGAGGTGCGCGCGCAACAAGGATACATGACAGAATACGCTTCATTCTCTCCAACTCGTCCGAGTCCATCGTGTCAGACCGTGACGCTTCAATGAGAACCAATTCATAGACCTTGTCGATAACTGCTGTTGCCGCAGTACCTGTGGCGGCAGCTGAGGTCACCTTATGAAGGCGCTCCTGACGCTCTTCATTGTCATCTGGGTCGAGGAAGTATTTGAGCACGGTGGAGGCGAAGATGAACAGACCACCGGAGAGCTTCACCAAAAACTCTATGTCGTAGGCTGTGTACCATTCCACCTCCGCAACAGTTTTGATGAGCGTACTGTTGATGTAGAGCTTGATATCGGATGCGACCTCCTCCAAGCTGATTGTGTGAAGCTGGAGAATGGTATTGTGATTTGGGTTTGAGATCGGGGTGCCGCGAATGTGCAACTCGGGGCGGGAGGTGAGGATGAACTTGACCTTTGTATCGCACTCGAAATCTGCGATGAGCCTGGGGAGCTCGGCAAGCTCGAGTTCGTTGCTACACTCGTCCAAGGCGTCGATGATGAAAATGATCGGGATGGTTAAATATGAAAGTGCAGCAAGCGGCTTGCGCAACAGCACGTCGATCTGCTCGGCGACCGGCTTGTGACCCACACGGCGATCATTTTCGAGCTCTGCAGCAAGTGCTTCGGCAAACTCATGAGACTGATCCGCGAGCAGCGCCGCAAGAGTCGGGATAATACGGCGCACATCTGTTCGTGCGATCGATCCAGCCGACCGCGAGCAGAAGTACCCTCCACCAAGAAAGATCGCTGGATCATTGCGCAACATGCGGCAGAGCGTGACTGCGATTGACGTCTTCCCCGTACCAGCCATTCCCGCAAGCCAGAAGATGGCCATCGGGTCGTCCTTGACCCACGCCACGAACTTGGATAGCACGCCCTCTCGAGTACCCGACATGCAGCCTGCGTAGGTGGGCTGCTCGTCGTCCGCCGCCTCAGAAACAAAGTTGTCGCCAAGTACTGAGCAGTGTAAGCGATGAATAAGTAGTAGTGAATGAGGTCTAACTTACCTGATTTGATCGTCTTCACAATCTTCTCCTGTGGCGCAATGCGTGAGCCGGCAGGGCAGTGCATGTTCAGTGTATAAACAAACCTGTTTCTTCGCTTGTTCCTTCATCAGACGTTTGTTTCTGTCCGCTTCCTCCTTCATCAAACGTTCGTTTCTGTCCGCTTCCTCCTTCATCAAGCGTTCGTTTCTTTCCGCTTGCTCCCTCATCAGGCGTTCATTTCTGTCCACTTGTTCCTTCATCAAACGTTCGTTTCTGTCCGCATCGAGACGCTACGAGAGATCGAGTTATTCATCTGTATGGGGGGAGCGCAACGGGCACGTACCTCGACGATGAGGCCCAACCGTTTCTCAACGGCGATGCTGCTTCCGAACTACAATATGTCAGCGCGAATGCAGCGCAACAAGTACCAACGCGACGTACCTGAAATACTTCAAGCAAGGACGTGATCGTACCAACGAGTGCCTTGATGTCATCAATGTCGATGGAGGACTGCACCACTCGCGCAAATCCGCCGCGAGCCTGCCTCTGTTCGACCGCCTCCCACAGCGTTTGAACAGCTCTTTGAACGATGGTTAAAAACTGAGTTCACAAAGTGGCTTGAAACGCACTGGGCGATCGATGTGAGGCGAGTCCGTAAGCCTTCATCGACTTTACCGGGCTCATCTTGGTGTGCATCGGCGATGGCTTTGAACGCACTGAGCCTGCTCTCAAGCTTTGTGAACTCTGCCTTGGCCTCAACCGTACGCTGAATACAACCTAAGCAATGCAAAGGAAGAGCGGAAAAGACGGCGTACGTCGAATACATCCCAAAGTGCGACGACACCAACGAGTGCGGCCTTGAGTGGTAGGAAGAGGTCGGAGCCATCGCGTGCCGCCACGAGGAGCCCTTTGACGGCCGAACCCGTAGTAGCAAGAATTGTTGGAGGAGACGGAGGTCGTGCGTAGGCTGGAATGCTGGAAGAAGTAGGTTCCGGTGGTGGCGGCGATGCGGATCCAACGGGTTGCGGTGGCGCTGGCGATGTTGATCGACTCTGCGCCTGGCTTGACGAAGGTCGAAGCCTGTCCACAGTTTGGCCAATCCTCTTTTTGACCTTGTGAGTCGCCCTATCGAACAGGTTACTCATTGTAGGTGGTAGGAGTAATCGATAGATGGTAGATGCTGCTCAGTGTAAATCACAATGAAGGCAAGGAACGCGCTGTTCGGCCACTGCTTCTGACCCGTGCCGCTGCAAACAGCCCGATGTGGTTGCTTGAGCGCTCAATCACAGCAACACATCGTTCAACCTCACAAACTCGGGCGAAGCATAGAACAGGAGGTTTGTGCGTCCAGTTCTGCGAAACATACTCGAAGTCGGTCTAAGAATTGATTGCGTCAAGCCTGAACTTCCACTAACGACTGGATAGGGCAAAGCAAACGAGCGGCATATCATTGTCCAATGCTTACATTCACAGACATATGGGTCAGATTAAGCCAACGGAGGCACAAAGGGGATGGACAATGCGATCGTAATGGTTAAGTCATGGTCCAGGTGCTTTGCAGAGCGTCCGTGAGCGAGACTGCGAGCATGGTTCGAAGACGAGAGTGTACGGGTCAACAAGCGAGAGAACAAGAGGCATACGTGTCCGAGAGGAGAGGCAGGGAGAAACAGTGTCGAAACTGATTACACGAAACTACAACATGCATTTACAGCGACGCGGCGATGGCGAGCGCGCCGGCAAAGACCACCGACGCGACGACCTTGGCAGCATCGAGCATCGGCAGTGCAAAGTCTTTGCCGCCGTTACCGCCGCTGGTACCGTTGTTGTTGCTGCCTGATCCGCCGGGCGTGCCGCTCGAGCCACTGGGCAGGTCGGTCGTGGTGCGCGTCTCGAGGTAGGCGTTGACGAGCTTCTGGCCGGCACACTCGTAGATCGGCACAATCTTGTAGCCGCGCGCCTCGGCGCTCGGGAGGAAGTAACCAGTGGCGAGATCAACCTGCTGGCAATAGAGGTCGTACTCGAGGACGATGAAGCCCTTGCCGTAGGCGTCGGCCGCAGTGATGAGCGAATGGAAGGTATTCCAGGCCGGTGCGGCGCTCGGCTGACCAGACGGAACGACGAAGTCGGTCGTGTCGAACGCGAGTATGCTGGTGATGGTCCACATCACGGGCGTGAGGTTCATGGACTTTGCGGTGACGCGGGCGCGGTTGTCAATGTCGCCGTACGGTGGACGGAAGTGCAGTGGCACGGCGCCAATCGCGTCTTAGATAATCTGCCTGGACCAGCCCAGATGAGCGATGATGCCTTCGTTGGTGAGCCTGCTTATCAGGCGTGGTTCCATGTGCGGATGGCCTAAGAGTGATCTCGTCAGTTCGCGGCGCCGCAGGTCGTCTATGATGAGTTACTCACGATCTGGTGACCAGCGATGTGTGCCGCATGTAGACGCCACGGACGCCAGTAGATACCGGCACCGACGGCGAAGAACGTGGCCTTGACCTTCTCCTTGTCAAGCCAAGCAAGGGGGTTGGGAGTTGCTTGGACCGCCACCGAACGAAGGGCCTCAGGTTTGGAAGCCTTGCGCTGAGCTCGGTAACGTCGATCGCGCCGACGTAGTGACCGCAACCGTCCTTCTCCCAGTCGGTCTTGCGGTCAACGTTCTTGGGTTTGTGGCAGTTGTCGACGGCCGCGTTGCAGGCATACGGGTTGATATCCGTGATTTCAACGCCGCTGTTCTTGAGCCTTCGCCCAACGCCGTTGAGGTCGATGAGGTTCGTCAGTTCCAATGACGGATGACCAGCCTGCTTGGCGGCCCAGTTACTAACTATGACGCCACATCACAAGAACAAAGAGAAACATCAAGGTCAGTGACATAGCAAGCGTTGGTTTGGGCTCTAACTCACGGTCCGGCGGTGCAGGAGCATCAGACAAACACCAAGCCTGCATTTGCACGTGCTGCACTGGAAAGACAAGCCAAATCTACGACCAACGTGACACGGGCGGCGCAATGTGCTGTTGACCGGGCGAGTGGCGGCGGGTGATCGAAAGAGCGCGGCCAGCTTGTTGCCATTTGTTCAACGTCGCCTGTCAAGCCGGGACAGGTGGTGTGGAGCGGAGCAATGCATTCCGAGGAGCCGCGCAGAGGCAATGAGGGGAGTCGACGGTTATGCAAGACGAATATAGCACAGACGCAGAACGGCGAGAAGGGAAGGACACTTCGGACTTGGAATGTCGCGCTCCGCGCTTGCCCTGCTTCCTTTCCTAAATTGACACACCTCAATTCTACTCTTCTAAGCGTGACGGCTGGACGATTACTGTGCAAGGGCGACATCACAAACGCGGAACGCGAGGTCCCGATGTCGACGACAATGCTTGCTCCGTGCACTGCAGTCACATCCACAACGACTTGCCTTCACTACTCACTAACTCTGTTTGGCCGGTACGGCGATTATGCCGTGCCGTACTCGGAGCACTAGCTTGCGCCTATCAAGACGTGTTCATGCACATCAAGATGTGGCGCGATGGCGACGAAGGCTGGAAGATAGTCGCCTGACCTGAGTCCAGGTGCGGCGGACAGCGCACATGCGGTTTCACGAGGTCCTGGTCCAACGTATCATGGGCACGACACTAGACGCACGTCGCTTGGGCCGGGCATCCCGTATCGACACTGGCGTATGAGCGGCGTCGTCTGGATTGAGCGCGGCTGATGGTGAACTAACAGCAAGTCTAAGTGCGTGTCCCGGAGCTGATTACCATTCCCACGACGAACGCTTCGCAGGCCTTGCTCGCCAAGTACATGTTCGTCTTACGGAGCGCAGTCTCCCAGCCTCGCATCTCTTTTTGCTGCTCTTGCCATGGACTTTCTCTGTCGGGTTCTGCTTCACGTTGCATGCACTCCCCTTTTATCTTCCGCTGGGCCATGTTCCCGTTCACGCTCCCTTTCGTCCAGGCCTCGACATGACGACTTCCCTCCTCCTTCGTCCATGCCTCCCCTGATCTCTTCCATCCTCCTCTCCTCTCCTCCCTTTCAATAAACCCGCTATTGGCCAACTCTTGACAGAAGAGTTCCGAAGTCTTTCGTCGCATGCTTGCGCTAATCTTGCTAACCGTCAATCTTTTGCAGTAGGCTGAGCGACAATATGTCAAGACTCGATTCTCTCTCGTCCTTCACACAAGTTGTTTCGCAACGCTCACAGTCACACATTAATAACTTGTTATGCAGTATCTGGCTGAGTTAAGGAAACCCGTGTTGACTGGTTATGATGGCATGCTGGATAAGCAAGTTACCTTCAAAGAAAGGCGTCGGCGTCGGCAGTGGCTGAGCGAAGCGCCTGCTCTGCACTATCTCGCTCTCTTAACAGAATGTGCACTACATAATCCTAATGTCTGGTGTAATCACTTATATTAATGTCGTTCTCGTTAGGCTGAGACTGGGATCTCCGATGCTTTGTCGGAGATGTCAATCAAGGTGACCCGCAGATACAAACTTGCCGCGATTTAACTTGCGGAAGAAGCGACTTTCAAGGGAGCTTTCGTCAGCACGATCAATTTATTCACTTGGAGGCGTTATTTACTGAATGGTGGGAGGTACAGCATGCTCGAGAAACTCGCGAAGTTGGTTGCACTATAAGAAACAGACGAATTTGCGCGACGAGCGTTGGGTTAGCCGCGATTGCGCCAGCACGCCGTCCAATTCTCAGCCCAATGTAGACCTTCATTGGCCGCAAGAACGACGCGACGAGATCCAATGATCATTGTGCATGGAGGGAGGAGGGTGTACCCACGGTAATCTCCCGGCAGCCACAGGAGCAGCTCACCCGCTGGTCCCACAAGCCAGCCATCCTTGTTCTGAATGGCTGAACCTAGTCTGACTAGCGGATTATTCTCAGCCTTAGACTCGATCGAGAGAGCTGCTGTCACATCCCAGGCATGAATGGTGGTGTCTTCTCCGCCAGAAATTATAGACCGCCCGTCCGGCGTGAACGCCACCGATCGCACCCAGTTGCTATGACCAATCAAAGTAGTGAGCATCGTGCCCTCATTAGCATCCCAAATTCGCAAGCTCTTGTCCTCTGATGCGCTGACAATGTACAGACCGTCGGGCGAGTATGCTACCGATCGAATGGTCTGATCATGCCCCTTGAGCTCGAAGATTTGATTCTTAGTGACAACGTCCCAGGCACAGACGGTGAAGCTTTCTCCGCCAGAAGCAAGTCTAGTTGAATCGGGTGAGAATGTAATGCACCAGATGCCCCTGGAGCTTGCCCGAAGGGGTGCTGGCGCCTGCTCGTCCGTCCCTCTCAGCCAAAGATAAACCCATCCTGCACGATCTCCAGCAGCGAGAAGTCGCCCATCTGGAGAGAATACTATGGTGTTGACCTTCCCTTCGCATCTCAGTACGACAAACCGTGCTGCTTGCCTAGTGGAAACGTCCCAAACACGCGTTGTCTTGTCATCAGATCCTGAGGCAAGCCATCGAGAATCCGGAGAGAAAGCCACCGCATTGATCTCGTCGTCGTGATCCAGTAGTGGCTCGCCAATAAGTCCACACGTTCGCACGTCCCAGAGCCTGACTGAATGGTCATCTGATGCCGATGCGATCAAGCGTCCGTCAGGTGAAATCGCCACCCCAAGCACCCTGCCAGTGTGCCCACGCAGCGGCTGCGACTTTGCCTCACCAGTTGATATGTCCCAAATGCGCACTGAAGGGTCTTCTGAGCCGGAAACGATGAAAGAGCCTGCCGAGCAGACCGCTACTGCACACACGGAGTCGCTGTGCGCCGGTAGTGGCTCAGCCGCCCCTTCAACGCCGCTGGCTGCGTTCCAAATCCTGGCGGTGTGGTCCTTAGAGCCGGAAGCGATGAATAGTCCATCCGGAGAGTATGTGACCGAGTTGATCCAATCAGAGTGGCCCGCAAGTGATGAGCCAGGAAGCTCTCGTCCGGTTTGCGGATCCCAAGATTGAATGTTCCGACGCCCTGCCGTCACGAGCCTTGAACCATCAGGTGAAAAACACAGCGAACTGACAGTGCCCTGGTTGGTGATACCTGCAGGGATAGGCTGCAGTGTTCCCATATCCCAGATACGGACTTGAAAGGAACTCTGTGATCCTGCAGCCAACCACTTGCCATTGGGGGAAAAGCCGAGACTTCGAATCTTATCCTCGAGGTCAGTAAGTGAATTTCCAACCGTTTCGCCAGTATCAGATTTCCAAAGGCGGACTGTTTTGTCAGCAGCAGCCGAAGCGAGTAGTTGGCCATCGGGCGAGAAGGCGATTTCGATGATCCCACCGGTGTGACCAGTCAGCATAAAGACCTGAGTACCGGTTTCAGCACTCCAGAGGTGAACGATCCTATCATCAGACCCGGATGCAATGAGTTCTCCGTGCGGTGAGAAGACCACAGATCGGATCCAGCCAGAGTGACCCCGCAATGGAGGCAGAACTGCGCGGCCAGTGGAAGCGTTCCATACATGCACTACCTTACCCGCGCCGCCCGAAATGAGACGTGGGTCATTTGGGCTAAATGCAACCGAAAACACCTGGCCATCATTGCTCTGTATCGGTGCAATCGCCTCCTCACCAGTCCGGGTGTCCCAAATGCGAACGGTGCCGTCACTCGATCCTGAAGCAAGCAGGCGGCCGTCAGCAGAGTAAGACACTGAATTGACCTTGCCCTCGTGTCCGGTAAGAGTTGCAACGAGACGGCCACCATGGCAGTCGATCCCGAATGTTTTGACGGAGACAAGGCCAGTGTAGAGCGAGGAAAACTCCTGATAAACGAGGGAGTCTTTCGCCGCAAATGGAAGCGCTGAGATGTATATGTGCGGTGCACTCGTACTGATGGCTGTATGCGACGACGCCACGAACGAGTTAGCATCGCGAAGAAACCGCGAGACAATAGGTAAAATAGCCTGTTTACAATGGGTTGAGTGCACTCAGGACCGATAGAATAGACTTACTGCCGAACCCGCGATGCGCAGAAGCCCCGTGGCAATGCCGACCTTGTCCAGAACGCTGAGCACCTCCAGCCAGAACAGAAATTTTCCTCGGAAGTTCCTCCCAATGGCTTCATCAAATGCGGAGCGGATCGAGGCCGCGTCGATGTGGTGAGCCCAGTGAAGACAAGCGTAGATGAGCGAGAGCGGAATCAAGTTCGGTGCGCTCTCCGGGTTCGGTTTAAACGAAGATATGCTCCGCGAAATGTTGAAGCAGAGGTCATCACACGCCATTCGTCGGAGACAGCCCCTTGCGAGGACGTCGTGCCCAAGCGTGGTGGCAATTTTGAGCTTTGGTGGTGCACGGTCATTCAGGTAATCGCCTAACGACGCATGCAGGATTCGCAAGCCTGACTGTGCGTCGTCACCAGGCAGGTGGACGAGCGAATGAAGGCGCCGGAGCGATGCTCGCAGCCTTCCAGGCTTGATCTCAATGAGGACCGCCAACGCCTCGACAGACAGAGGTGCGCGCGCAACAAGGATACATGCTAGAATACGCTTCATTCTCTCCAGCTCGTCCGAGTCCACCGTGTCAGATCTTGAGGCTTCAATGATAACCAATTCATAGACCTTATCGATGGCTGCGGTTGCGGCAGTACCTGTAGCTGCAGCTGAGGTCGCTTTCCGAAGGCGCTCCTGACGTTCTTCATCGTCATCTGGGTCGAGGACGTACTTAAGCACGGTGGAGGCGAAGATGAATAGACCGCCGGAGAGCTTCACAAGCAGCTCTATGTCGTGGTCTGTGTACCATCCCCCCTCCGCAACAGTTTTGACGAGCGTGCTACCGATGTAGAGCCTGATATCTGACGTGACCTCCTCCAAGCTGATCGTGTGAAGCTGGAGAATGGTGTTGTGGTTCGGGTTTGAGATCGGGGTGCCGCGAATGTGCAACTCGGGGCGGGACGTGAGGATGAACTTGACCTTTGTGTCGCACTTGAAGTCTGCGAGAAGCCTGAGAAGCTCCGCGAGCTCGAGCTCGTTGCTGCACTCGTCCAGGGCGTCGATGACGAAAACGATCGGGATGGGTGAAGATGAAAGTGCAGCAAGTGGCTTGCGCAACAGCAGATCAACCTGCTCGGCGACAGGCTTGTGACCCACGCGGCGATCATTCTCGAGCTCTACAGCGAGTGCTCCGGCGAACTCATGGGATTGATTCGCAAGCAACGCCGCAAGAGTGGGGATAATCCGGCGTACATCTGTTCGCGCGATTGATCCAGCCGACCGCGAGCAGAAGTATCCCCCACCAAGAACAGCTGCTGGATCATTGCGCAACATGCGGCAGAGGGTTACTGCAATCGACGTCTTCCCCGTACCAGCCATTCCCGCAAGCCAGAAGATGGCCATCGGGTCGTCCTTGACCCATGCTACGAATTTGGATAGCACGCCCTCTCGCGTACCCATCATGCAGCCTGCGTAAGAGGGCTGCTCGTCGTCAGCGGCCTCAGACACACAGTTATCGCCTAGTACTGAGCAGCGTGAGCGATTGACCAGTAGTAAATGGCGCGTAACATACCTGATTTGATCGTTTCGATGATTCTCTCCTGTGGAGCAATGCGTGAGCAGGTGAACTAGCACATGTTCAATGCATAACCAGACCTGTTTCTTTGTTTTCTCCTTCATCAGACGCTCGTTTCTGTCCACTTGTTCCTTCATCAGACGTTCGTTTCTGTCCGCTTGCTCCTTCATCAGACGTTCGTTTCTGTCCGCATCAAGACGCTACGAACGAGAGATCGAGTTATTCATCTGTATGGGAGAAGCGCAACGGGCACGTACCTCGACGATGAGTCCCAACCGTTGCTCAACGGCGATACTGCTTTCGAACTGCAATAGGTCAGCGTAAATGCGGTGCAACCAGTACCAAAGGCACAGACCTGAAATACTTCAAGCAAAGACGTGATTGCACCCACGAGTGCCTTGATGTCGCCGAGGTCAATGGAGGACTGCGCCACTCGTGCAAACCCGCCGCGAGCCTGCCTCTGTTCGACCGCTTCCCACAGAGTTTGAACAGCTCTTTGAACAAAGATTAAAGGGATGAGTGCATGGAATGAGTTTAGACGCACTGGGTGATCGATTTGAGGCGAGTCCGTAAGCCTTCATCGACTTTACCGGATTCATCTTGGTGTGCATCGGCAATGGCTTTGAACGCACTGAGCCTGCTCTCAAGCTTTGTGAACTCTGCCTTGGCCTCGACCGTACGCTGAATCCAATCTAAGCAATGCAATGGAAGAGGGGACAAGACGGCGTACGTCGAATACATCCCAAAGTGCGACGACACCGACGAGTGCGGCCTTGAGTGGGAGGAAGAGGTCCGAGCCATCTCGCGCCGCCACGAGGAGCCCCTTGACGGCCGACCCTGTAGTAGCGAGAATTGTTGGAGGGGAAGGAGGTCGTGCGTAGACTGGGATGCTGGTGACGGTAGGTTCCGGAGGTGGCGGCGATGCGGATCCAACGGGTTGAGGTGGTGCCGGTGAGGTCGATCGGCTGTGCTCCTGGCTCGACGAAGGTAGGAGCCGGTCCACAGCTTGTCCAATCCTCTTTTTGACCTTATGAGTCGCCCTATGGATCAAGTTACTCATTGCAAGACGCAGAAATTGTCGATAGATGGTAGGTGCTGCTCTGTGTGAAACACAAGAAGGCAAGGAACGCGCGCTGTTCGGCCAGCGCTTCTAACCCGTGTCGCTGCAAACAACCGGATGTGGTTGCTTGAGCCCTCAACCTCACCCACATCGTTTCGCCCAAGAACAAAAATAACACGAGGAGAAGTTTCTGCGTCCGAGCTGTGCTGAACATAGTTCCAACCGCTTGAAGGATTGATCGCTCAAGCTCGAATTCTCACAAACATCTGGGTAGTGCAAAGCAAACGAGCGACATGTCATTGTCCAATGCTTACATTCACAGACATATGGGTCAGATTAAGCCAACGGAGGCACAACGAGGATGGTCAGTGCGATCGTAAGGGTTAAGTCATGGTCCAGGTGCTTTGCAGAGCGTCCGTGAGCGAGACTGCGAGCATGGTTCGAAGACGAGAGTGTACGGGTCAACAAGCGAGAGAACAAGAGGCATACGTGTACGAGGGGAGAGAGGCAGGAAGAAACAGTGTCAAGACTGATTACACGAAACTACAACAAGCATTTACAGCGACGCGGCGATGGCGAGTGCGCCGGCGAAGACCACCGACGCGACGACCTTGGCAGCATCGAGCATCGGCAGTGCAAAGTCTTTGCCGCCGCTGCTGCCGCCGTTCGTGCCGTTGTTGTTGCTGCCAGATCCGCCGGGGGTGCCGCTCGAGCCACCGGGCAGGTCGGTAGTGGTGCGTGTCTCGAGGTAGGCGTTGACGAGCTCCTGGCCGGCACACTCGTAGATCGGCACAATCTTGTAGCCGCGCGCCTCGGCACTAGGGAGGAAGTAGCCAATAGCGAGGTCGACCTGCTGGTAGTAGAGATCGTGCTCGAGGACGATGAAACCCTTGCCGTAGGCATCAGCCGCAGTGAGAAGCGACTGGAATGTGTTCCAGGCCTGTGCGGCGCTCTGCTGGCCCGAGGGAACGACGAAGTCGGTCGTGTCGAATGCAACAGGCTGTGCGAGCGTGCCGGTGATGGTCCACATCACAGGCGTGAGGTTCATGGCCTTCGCGATGGCGCGTACACGGTTGTCAATGTCACCGTACGGTGGGCGGAAGTACAGAGGCGTGACACCAATCGCGTCCTTGATGATCTGCCTTGACCAACCCAGCTGAGCGATGATACCCTCGTTAGTGAGCGTGGTCATCGGGGCATGGTTCCATGTGTGAATCGCCTGCAAGTGATCCCGTCAGTTCGCGGTACCGCACATTGTCTGATGGCCACTCACGATCTGGTGACCAGCAATATATGCAGCCTGGAGATGCCACGGGCGCCAGTAGATAGCGGTACCGACGGCGAAGAACGTGGTCTTGACCTTCTCCTTGTCAAGCCAAGCAAGGAGTTTGCCGGTGGAGTCACTCGGACCATCGTCGAACGAGGAGCCCCAGGTCTTGGGAGCCTTGCACTCAGTAATGTCGGTAGCAGCGACGTAATGACCACAGCTCCACCAGCCGTCCTTCTCCCAGTCGGCCTTGCGGGCAACGTTCTCGGGGTTGTTGCAGTTGTCGCCAGCCGTGTTGTAGACATACGGCTTAATATCTGGGATAGCAACGCCACTGTTCTTGACCTCCTCGATCCATCCCTTCACTTGGGCGCTGTTGAGGTCGATGGGGTTTGTCGGCTCAGGTGACGGGTACCCAGCCTGCTTGGCGGCCCAGTTGCTGACTGTGATACGGCATCAAAAGGACAAAGAGACATCAGGGTCAGCAACGTAACAAGAAACTTAGACTCCAACTCACGGTCAGGCAGTGCTGGAGCACTTGGCAGCGAGGCAGGCTTGCTGCCAGGCGTTGGAGTTGTAATGGCGACAGTGGTGGTGTCAGCAGGCTGGACTGCAACGGGCACAATCTGGTCGAGCGGCACAGCGTCGCTAGCCGACGGGCCCGGTACCGGCGTAACTGTCGGAGTGGGCTGCGTCACGGTACCACTGGGCGGAGGAAGCGTGGTGCTACCGCCTGGAGCAGGAGCAGAGTGAGACTGCGAAGCCGAGTGCGAAGCTGAGGCCGAGCCGGAGTTGCCGCCTTGACGAGGAGCAAAGTGATGGTGTCCCGCGTGCGCATGCGCACTGACGACCGCGCATGAGAGCGCAAGAATGGGGAGTGTGCGAGCCAACATAGCAGGTGCCGTATGAAAGAAGGGAGGTGGACTCGCGCGACAAGCGGCGGCTTTTTGCAAATTGAGAGGAAGAGACGCACGATGCACCCGAGCGGCGGCTACATGCGACGGACCATCACCGGTCAGCGGCCGCCGCAGCCGCTAGCGACGGCTTCATATCCAAAACAGGCTTGAAACCGGCCAAAAATACGCGCCGTGGTCCCACGAGCGATGCACCAGACAACGGGGCTCCGTCCTTCTGGCGGAGCCGGCGAGGCGTCGGCAGACGCATGATCTCAGGTGCAAGAATAGCGCAGGCTATCCATGGCTCATGTCAGACGTGTACGTGTTGAGCGGAGGTTGGCGCGGGTTCAACAGATGTGTTTTGGTCGATTTCGTGGTGGGGGCGTCGATGCCATCGCGAGCGCAAGGCGGGAGGGCAAAACACAATACTGCGGGGCAACCATGTCGCCTTATATGTGTGTCCTGAGCTGTCGTGGAGTGGCTTGGCGACTGCGACGAAGCATGTCATTGATGCTGGCAGGACTGGCCGGTGTCAACAAGTTGATCAAATCCACTTCGACGCCAGTGAATCAACAGCCGTACTGTAACCGGCCCTGGGAAGCCATAAGAATGAGAAGCTCGTATCTAACTGGCCGCTCACTGACACCATTTGCGTAGTTGGTGCGAAGTTGCGATCGTGTGATCAATGCCTCCCGATGTTTTCGGTCTGGGCGTCCGAGCGCAAACCACGGTTAGCTCACTGTCAAGTCCTGTTTAATGTTTGATACGCGCGTGCCTGTAGACTATGACGGAGTGTGGGGACAGCACCGAGACAAGAAAGGAGTCGCGAGGCGTCGGCTTAGAAGTTCAGAGTCAATCGTCTCGATCATAGAAGGCACGGCAGAATATGCCAAGAAATGGAGGCGCAACTACAGTCGACGAAGCATGCGTGCAGGGTGGCCGAAGAAACTCGTACCAGAGGTGTAACTCCATGGCGCATGGACAGGAGCTCGTTGAAGCATGACTGCGCACGGAAACTGCAACTGACATCCTGACGGCGCAAGCATGTAGTAAATAATGTCGCATTAACTGCGCGTGCCTGGATGATATTGCGCCCGAGCAGTTGAGGGACAAAGACGGGCGGCGTGATCGACGTTGAAGTTGAAGTTGAAATCCAACTCCGCTCGGAGCCAAGACGCTGATCGCCCGCCTCTTCATTAACTTCCATTCCCAGGTTCTTCATATTTGCGCATGCCTTTTGGAATGGCTTCTCTATGAAGGGAACGCTCGACAATGCAGCCAGGGGTCAAACTCGACCTGCCAGCCCCTACCTGCCCAACTGATTTCTCGAAGGTGTCATCTCGTGGTGTCTGCTTCGACAACAACCCGGCTGACATCAGTCATTCTTCCACTGACAGCCAACATGCGTTCACACTAATTTCTCTCCAAAGACAGTGGATTGCGCTGAAAGCCTTGCTACTGTAAATGACGACAGGCAGCTCGAGGACGAGTGTGCACTACATGTCGGGCCCTCGTGCCCGGATCACCGGATGCTCAAGGATTATGCTACGAACGTGGAAAGAAAGAGGAGGAGGAAAATGGGAAAATGCAACGGAAAGGACGATGTCTTCACTCTCAAGCAAAGGGGTTTTACGACTTGTCAACGGCGGCGAAGTTGGTGGTGAACCCAAGAGCCTTGTTCCACTCGTCGGCGGAGCGGCCGACGTTGCCGAGCGGAAGGAGCTTCTGCTGCGTGTCGCGGCACTTGATCACGGTCGCGTCCTGGTTGGTGAAGCCGCACTTGTTGACGAGGGTGTCGCAGATGAACTGGTAGATGATCTGTGCGTTCTTGGCGGTGCCGTGGTTGAAGTCGGCGTCGTCGGCGGGCTTGAACGTGAGCTCGGTTGCTGCACGGCCCTCAAGGCCACCAGCAAACAGGACGGAAGGGTTCTTGCAGTTGCGGAAGGTGGGCTTGTTGGCGCCGTCAACGTCGGCTACGAGTTGACCCTGAGCCGGCGCGTTGACGTCGATGCTGCCGAAGTTGCTCTTGAAGCCGAGGGCCGCGTTGAAGACGTCAGCGCTTGCCGGGTCCTTCTGGCGGTTGGCAAGAGAGGCCTGGGCGGCGCGGCAATCAATGACGGTCTGGTCTGCGTTGGTGAAGCCGCAGCGGTTGACGAGGTTGTCGCAAGTGAACTGCATGATGATCTGGCCGTTCAGAGCAGACTAAATGAAGAAGAAGACATATGAGTATGATGAGGAATCAAAAGGAAGAGAGCACGCACACCGTGGGGGAACTCGGTGAGGTCGGTGGGAAGGAACGAGAACTCGGAGGCCTTGCGACCGTCCAAACCTGGGCCGAAGCTGATGCTCGGGTTGGTACACTTGCGGAAGTCGATGTTGCCAACGTTGACAGGGGCGGCGAGGGCATCACCACCACCAGCGGCAGGAGGAGCAGCCGTCGGGGCAGCAGGCGGGGCGGTTGTCTCCGGAGCCTCGGTCGCTGCAGGAGCCGTCGTCGAAGGAGCGGCCGTGGGGCCAGCGCCGGCAGTGACAGTGACCGTCACTGGTGCCGGGCAGACTGCGGGATCGGCAACAGCCTCGTCACCACCGTCATCAACGTCGTCTCCAGTGTCGTCGCCGACATCTTCGCCATCGTCTTCCTCGACGGGCGGGGCGACAGCGCCACCACCGCCACCAGCGACCTGGCACTGACCAACATTCTGGTTCTTGCCAGCCAAGCCACCAGCAGCAGCGCCGTTGCCAGCGTTGT
>Ga0247815_10001164_pt1 | contig 20345 bp, 18 predicted proteins | sample UWRJL194509B1_FD_181014 | JGI IMG/M metagenome (GOLD analysis project Ga0247815, IMG submission 181014) | Plant litter microbial communities from Arlington Agricultural Research Station in Wisconsin, United States - UWRJ-L194-509B-1 | ecosystem: Environmental > Terrestrial > Plant litter >...
GCTGGTGGAATCCTGCCTCATCAACGTGTTGTTTCAAAGATTGTGCACAATCTTTTGCACCTATCCTTATTCCTACCCCTTCTCTCACTACCTCTGGCTCATTTATCACCTTAGTAATCACATGTACAACAACTCCAAGTGGATACAACAAATGTGATTTGATTTAAAATGCTGGTATATTATTCATGGGTACCCGGTCGGGTTGCAGGTTGGCCTGATCCTACCCGACCTGTACCCGCTTCAGGTAAGGGTATCAACCCTTATGGGTTACCTGTACCCTTGTCCTACCCTATGTGTTAGTGGGCTGTGTTGTTCTCCTCAGCTGCCAATGGAGTGGCATGCAATCATTGCCACTGCCTTGGGTCTCTAGTTTGGATTGGGACAAGGCCCAGGATTTTGTATATTATATATAGTCCAGCAGGTTTGCTCACCATGTACACTACTTTCCTGCCAGTGGTCGATATTACACTCATATTGTTGCACCACCCTTCTGAGGACCATCCTTGGGTTTGTGAGATCCACTGCACTCCCGGTGTGCCCACAACATTGAGTAAGTGTTGGAGTTGGAGAACTGGGGGTTGAACTGCATAATTTGGGACTGTAGTTGAAATATGTAAGCACTGACTCCTCAGCTGATAGACTGATCAGGAGGTGTTTCAACACCAAGGGTGTGGGTTTAAAGTGGGATACCCATATGGGTCCCATCAGTTTTCATGGGTTTCATGGGCCAACCCAGACCCACCAGCTGGGTATGGGTCAAAGCCCACATGGGTTCCCAAAAAATATGCATTAGTAGAAGTTTGGCTCTACTAGATCAGAATCCAACAATATACTTCTGCAGTGTGCATCAGGCGGTAACTAGGCTGGGTGCACTGTAAATGGGAGTCTGTGGCAGGTTTCCATGATAAATTCCTATAACCTGGGATCAGTGCAGCTCAGACCCATAACAATCATAGTGACTAGACATTGTAAAACCAGACTGCTCCTTATCACAGGTCCTGCTGGCCAGAATATGCAGGCAAGCGCTGACATGCAGCTGCCCAATCTAACGACCCGGCACAGAGCTCTGTCACCACTGCAATTACTTCATCCACGGAGCCGATTCGCTGTTTCATGGTGTCGCGCTCGCTACAAATCCAACCGATTACGTTATGACGCAAGAAGAAATTGTTAGTGAAATTGTTGACCAAGTTGAAGATAGACAAACCGAAGAGTGATCGTGCCGTTTTGCACGGCTAATAAAAGAGAAAGTTTGTCAGAGTGACGAATGCAGTAGCAGCAGCATCAAAGACTCACAGGCAAAGTCGACGGTGATACCGTATGGTGTGCCAAGCTCATCGTTGCGTGCGTATCGACGGCCAATGGTGGCACTCGAGTCGTCGACTTTGGAGTAAACGCCAGCGCGTCGCAGCTTGGCCGCTGCGAAAGACAAAGCACAATTAGAACAGTGAAACGACCTGGAGGACAGACGTACTGATGTCGGCAATGAGGGGAGTAAACTGGGCGTTGTTGCTGATCGGGACGATGAGAACCTTGGTTGGGGCCACGAGGGTGTTGAAAGAGAGGACCTGTTAAAGTGGACTGAGCATCGATTCGGAGCATAAGATGGCGCATACGACGCAGCAACTCACACCACGGTTGACGTCGTCCTCGCGCGCCCAGTACGAGTGCTCGAGAAGACAGTAAAGAATGCGACCGAGACCGAAAGATGGCTCAATAACGTTCGGCGTGTACGTGCGAACTGGGCAGCAAGGTGAACACGGGACAGGTATCGGGCAAGGCGACCACTCTCACCAGAAATCTTGATCGTCTTCAACGAGATTGTGACCAGGTCCTTTGTGATCGTAAATTTGTCCCCACCGGGAGCCAGAATCTCGACCGGGCTGACGGCGAGACCTTATGTCAGCAGGAGCTGGGCAGGAGAGCCAATTGAATGTACCTACCCCTCAGTCAGTGCAGCCGAGGTAGCAGCCAGCTCTGCCTGCGTCAACTGCGCCAATGCTTCCTGCACGGCAGGAGTATCTTTGCCAAACTGCTTGCCAAAGGTCTTCTTGTTCGGCTCTGCCGTCCACTCGTCGCGCATGATCGGTTCTCTCAAGGCCTCGCTCGCAGTCAGATTGACGCCGGTCCGCTTTGCGTGAACGGTGAGGTCGTATGCTGCACGGTCTGCACAGCCGACACACTCAGTCCAACCGGTTGAATTGTGAATCTCGGCATCCCAACAGTCAGTGGCGTAGTGTGCCATCTCGTTGGACATGTGTTGGCGGAAGCGCAGACGGGCGGGGTCGATGCCGACTTTGATGAGGAAAAGATAGATGCGGGCGACAAAGTAGGCAAGGGTCTCGTTCGCGATGGTGCCCTGACGAACAGCGTCGCCTGCGGTCATGTGGGTAACCTTGGTGCTACCTGAGAGCTGAGTTTCGCGTGGGAGGAGTGCGAGCCGGACGTTGCTGATCTCGGAGAAGCGAGGATGGTCTTTGTTCAGAGGGTCGACAAAGTGTTCAATCTCGGCCATGGTAAACTCGCGGACGCGGAGGAGGCCAGCGCGGGGTGAGATTTCATTGCGGAAGGAGCGACCAATGGCGGCGGAGGCAAAAGGAATACGGCGATTATTGAACTCGTAGAGACGTTGGAAGTTGACGAAATGGCCCTGGGCTGTCTCTGGACGGAGGTAGCTAGGGCAGGGTAAGTTGTGCGCTGGCGAAGAGTAAGTATGAGCAACTGACCCAGGCAGGTGACCGGTCGGGCCAATGGAAACACCGAACATGAGGTTGAACTCGACGGGATCTGTGACTGCGTTGCCAGTCTCCGGGTTGGCGATGTTGTGCTCGACGCAGAGAGCACCGAGCTCGGGGCCGGAGTAATTGTCGAGCTGGGCGAGGATATTTTCGTACTCTTTTGCGACGGCATCCTCCAGCTTGATCGGCTTGTCTTTGCTCTTGACACGTTTGGCATCTGCAGTAGATGGCGGCGGGGCGCGTGCAGCTTCGTCCGAGGCAAGGCGTGCACCGAGCACGTTCTTGACGAGGTGGTCTGCGCGCAGCACATCGCCAGTGACCTTGTCCTTGACCATCCAGTCGGCAAAGCGTGCAACATGCCCGCTGGTCTCAAAAACAGCTGCGGGAGTGGTGATCGTAGTATCCAGCTCATGCATGCCTTCTTCAATGATAAAGTGCCGCCGCCATTCAGCGATGATGTTGGCTTGCAGTGCAGAGCCTGGCGGCCCGTAGTCGTAAAGCCCGGCAACACCTAGGCAGCTTCAGCAGATCGCTCGCAAGTCGCATATAGATGTCAGACCCACCGCCGTAGATATCAAACGAAGGCGCGTAGAAGAAGCGCTGCGAAAGCAGGCTTGAGAGGTTGTCCTTGTTGAACGCGTGCGCCGTCTTGTTGACGGCCAGAGACTCTTCAATGTGCGTGGGCGCAGCCATTTTACGGCGAGCTCGTGAGGACAAGGAGCGGAGGAACGGCACAGTGCGTTGGCAAATGACTTGCACACGAACATTTCGAGTCAGCGACATGCAGAATTCGGTATCAATCGTGACGAAGATCAGCTTCCGATCCGCGCTCCGGTTCGATTCACGGGCGCTCGAAACAATACAAGTTACAAGTAAGTACTTCAGATACAAGAGTAGGCGTTTGCCTTCATTCTGGCTTGATCCGTGGGTCCTCGCCCTTGGTCGTGTCGTGGATTTTACCCTCATTCGCGAAGCTGAGGATCCCGCCTATCTGCAGTGACTCGACCACAGCCTCCGCCTCCTCAACCTCCATGTCACCAAGCACCTTGTTGACTTTGTCCAGCTTGCCGCTGGCGAGGGCCTTCTGGAGCTTCTCTGGGAACGACGAGAAGATGTCCCACCGCATCTGAAGGGCTTGCCGTACCTCCTCGATGTCCAGTTCTTCGACCCCTTCGCCCTCCAGTCGCAAGTCTTCAGGAGGAGGACCATCGGGGACGTTGAACGAGATGACCATATCCTCGTCCTGTGGCACGAGCTGAATCGTTTCCTTTCCTCCCTGCTCTCGGATCTTGTCCTCTTCCGCCTGGACAATGGCCGCACGCTTCTTCACATGTGCGTACGTGCTCTCAAAGTCCTGCTTGAACATTTCTGATGCTCTCGGGTCCGAGTTGAGCATCCTAGCAAAGAAGACGCGTGGTCCGTCGGCGCCAAGCTTCTCCGCATACTGTAACGTGAGGGACTGGTGGATGCACTGCGCGGCGTACTTGTATGCGCGTCGCTGTTCGGCGCTAAATCCTTCGACGAGGAGGGCATCGGCGGCGCCGGGGACGAAGATGGAGCGATGTTCCTGCAGATAGCGGTAGAGCGCCTCCCAGTCGTGGAGTTTGATTTTGGCGTAGCCCTTGAGCTCGGGAGTCATGTCGGGCAGGCTATCGTCATCCTCTTCTTCCTCAGTGTCGCCGTCCGAATCGGCATCTTGAACGGCAGGAGGCGGTGCGGAAGGTGTGGAAGACGACGCGGTTTTCGCATTGAGGACCTCATACTCGACTTTTGGCTCCTTCTTGGTCTTGGCTTGTTTAGGGGCGACAAGGGGGGCTGGTTCTGGTGCTGCGGGGACGTACTGTGGCGGATGTGGAGAGGGGATCAGCAAGATTGGCATTCACTGGAACTTGCGAGAACGAACGAACCTTGGACTCGAAGCCGTCATGGATGTCGTCGGACGTGATCTTCTTCTTTAGTTCTTCAAGTTCAACTTCGAGCTCCTTGCGCTGCTGGGTATCTGCCTCACGGAACTCTGTGGTGTGATCGCGGATGGCCTGCACGAGCTTGTCGGTGAATTTGGGGTCATCCTTCACAACGCCTTTGTCTTGTAGCGACGCATATACACGCTTGAGGCTGGCCTCGAGGAGAGCGTCGTATGTCGGCTGATTCGGAGCGTTGCTAGGCGGCTTCTCGGGCGAAGGGTTGACCCTGAGTTTCTCGACGAGAGACGAGAAGTATGACGGACCGCCTGCTGCGGTATCGTCTGCAACTTTCTCGAGCCGTTGGAGAATGACTTCGTTGCAGGCAAGCTCGGCCTCAAGCTGCGTGATCTTCTGCTTGCGAGCGGCGCGTTTCTCGTGAATATCGCGCTGCTTCCAGCGGACCAGCGACTTGTGGTCGACATTCGGGTGGCCCTCAATGTCCGAGTCGTCAGAGAGCTGCAGCAGAGTCGGATCGGGTTAGTTCAGGTGCGATCTGGGGCGATGAGTGCACGTGCCTCGAGCTGGTCCCACTTGGAGTAGTTCAAAGGCATCGGAGAGTGAGAATGAGCTGGGTGGCGGAGTGAGGACAAGTGAACGCGGCTTGACGGGCGTCAATTCGATCCCGCTTTTTCTTCTGCCACCTCGTTCTCGCCCTTGTCACAGCCATGGGCGCCGACCAGCTCATCGACGAACATGTTTCTTCTGCACAGGCGTCAAAAGCACTCAAGGCCTTGCACGCCCATGTCACAAAGCATGCAGCCGATCGCGATGCTAGCGAGCTGCTGCCTGCAAAGGACGAGCACGTTTGGCTCGTCGTTGGTACCAAGCTCATGCACCCGGAGAAGAAGCTCAAGCCTCATAGAATGTGTGTCTTTAATTGCGCGTTATCTGAAAACCTCCGCTATCTTGCTCACACATGTTCACAGCCCTGTCAAACACCCTCTCGTTGATCCTCGCGAGGCCAGCATCTGCCTGATTACCAAAGACCCACAGCGCGAGTACAAGGAGCTTCTTGCGGAGAAAGATGTCAAATTTATCTCCCGTGTTGTCGGTATCGAAAAGCTCAAGGGCAAATTCCGTGGCTTTGACGCCAGGAGAGCCCTCCTCAACGAAAACGGTCTCTTCCTCGCCGATGAGCGTGTCATTCCCCTCCTCCCAAAGCTCCTGGGTTCCAAGTTCTTTCAGGCCAAGAAGTAGGTTTATATTTCATGTCTGATTTAGTCGTTGACCCGTGTTCACTCTCGCGCAGGCAACCCATTCCCGTCTCCCTCGCCCCCAACCAGCTTAAAGCAGAGCTCGAGCGCGCCATCTCTTCCACTTACTTCCACCAAAACAAGGGTACCTGCACGGCGGTCAAGCTGGGCCCGCTCTCCGACTCGTTCGGCACGTCGAAACTGCTCGATAATCTCACCGTCGCCCTACCCGCCGTCATTGCAGCGATCAAGGGCGGCTGGGACAATGTCCAGAATCTTCACATCAAAACCAGTACGTCGGCGTCGTTACCTATATGGACGTGCGACCTTGGTACCGGCTCTGGTGGCCGTTGGGACGGCCTGACCACTGTCGCTGAGGCAGCTGAGGTCGCCGCCGACACCGTGACGAAGAAGGTCGCTGGAAAGAAGCGTGTCAAGCGGGACGAGGATGAGGACGAGGACGCAGATGTCGGCGATGTAAAAGAGCCGAAGGTGAAATCATCGTCCAAGGGCAAGGTCACAGAGGCTGCGACGAGGTCGAAGTCATCATCGAAGCCATTCAACAAGTCCTCTGCAACATCCAAGCCAACTGCAGCAGCCGATCCGCCTCCCAAGAAGAAACGCAAGCAGGACGCAGAAGATGCACCTGCGACGACCACTTCGGGACAGGAAAAGCCCTCCAAATCGTCACCCAGCGTTCCAGCGTCCGAACAGCCGGGCAAGCCGCTCAAACAGGCGACATCGACAGCCACCGTGTCTCAAGCACCGAAGAAGGCCAGCGGCGCGCCGACTGCCGCATCGAATGAAAAACATGCTTCGGTGCCAGCGGCTGCATCGCCCGCACTCAAGTCTGCGCTCAAGGCGCCTTCGACGGGTGCGAAGCCGACCTCCAAAAAGAAGGCAACGTTTGCGGCAGACCTTGGCACAACGCCGTCTGAGCTCAAAGCAAAGAAGGCGGCAAAGGAAGGGTCGTCGCGCAAAAAGGACAAGATTGTGGCGAGTGGGACTCGCGATAAAGGTCGCAAGAGAGCTGCTCTGGTGGCGAGCGCGAAGAGGCGGTGATCTGCCTTCATTTCAACTTTGTCGGTCGAGGCATGTACTTTGACACAGTTCATATCGCTGAATCGACCACATATGTTGAGTTATGGATTCTGAAACTTGATTTGTGCGTATTGTGCGATAGAGTGGACCTCGGCCGCGTTTGAGGAGGCGAGTGGACCGAACAGTAGGCTCGGCGCGGCGGCGCGCACCGGGTCGGGACTTGGATCACTCTTGCCCTCTCCTCGTCCGCAGTCATTGTCCGAGCGCGATGTCGATCCAGCAAATGGGCAAGTCCACGCTTCGGTATGCGAGCCCACTGGCGCGCGCGAGGCAGCATCACTGACCGAGACCGTGCTGCTGATTTCAGCGTGGTCAAGAACTATACCAAGGGTTATTCGGATGTGCAGTCCAAAGTTCGGGACTCGACAAGTAACGACCCATGGGGCCCGTCTGGCACTCAAATGAACGAGCTTGCTCAGATGACCTATAACCAGTGCGTCGAGTAGTCTGGCAGTGGACTGCGGCGACTGCTGACGCGGCGACAGGAACGATTTCGTGGAGATCATGGAAATGCTTGACAAGCGGCTCAACGACAAAGGCAAGAACTGGAGACATGTCTTTAAAGTTTGTTATTTTCCACTTGATATTAGCCCGAACGTGAGGTTGACAGCTCTCGCGCGTCCCAGTCGCTTACGGTGCTCGACTATCTGCTGCACGCGGGTTCAGAGAACGTGGTCATCTACTTCCGGGACAACCTGTACATCATCAAGACGCTCAAGGAGTTCCAGTTCGTGGACGAGTACGGCAAGGACCAAGGCGCCAATGTGCGCCAGAAAGCAAAGGATATCACCAACCTCCTCATGGACGAGTCGCGGCTCCGCGAGGAGCGCCGCACCCGTGCTTCAATGCGAGACCGCTTGTCAGGTGGCCGCCAAGGTGACGAAGAGGATACTCTTACTCGCCGCGAGACTCAGACCCAACGCCCGCCTAGACGTGCCGGCGGTGGTGCTGACGATGATGAGCTGCGGCGCGCCCTCGAACTGTCCAAGCGGACCGCACAGGAAGAGTCGACAAAGGCCGGTCATTTGACCGCTGAGGAGCTCGATCTTCAAAAGGCAATCAAGCTCAGCGAGGAGGACGAGGCCAAGCGCTCCAAAGCTGTCGAAGACGCCACCTCTCGCGCCCTCTTCGACGACACCCAACAGCAACCAGCTCCCAGTGCCAACCCGTTCCCGCTTGTCGATACCAGCGCTCCGCAGTTCCAGGGTCTGCAGCCGCAGTATACCCAGCTCGTACCACAGTTCACCAGCTTCAATCCGTACGCCCAGCAGGCTCAACAGGAGGCGCTGCAGATGGAGTATCTTCGCCAGCAGCAAGCATGGGAGGCTCAGCAGCAGGCCGAGCTCCAGGCCCAGCAGCAGGCTCAATATCAAGCGCAGATGCAGCAGGCGCAGATGCAGCAGGCGCAGATGCAGCAGGCTCAGCAAGACCAATGGATGCGCCAGCAGTTGGAACTTCAAGCTCAGCAGCAGGCTCAACAACAGGCTCAGCAACAACAATATCTGTTCGCTCAGCAGCAGCAGCAACAACAGCTGGTCCCCCAGCCGACCGGTTTTGGATCGAACAATCCCTTCGCATTTGGTCAGCCTCAGCAGCTGAGTCCGCCAGTTCCACCGATGCCTTCGCAAAGCGTTCCGCCACCACAGACGGCGCCGGCTGCGCAGCAGCCGTTCAGCGCGCCAAGTCCTCCACCAGCACCTGCCAGTGCCCCGCCACGCAGAACTGTCGCCGACGAGCGCCACGGCGACCTTGCCGCGTTGTTTGCGAATCGTCCCAGTGAAGGCGGTATCGACACGTTTGGTAATATTGGCGACCTGCGCTATGGCCAGCAGCTGGGCCGGCTGCAGACCACTCACACTGGCGCACCGGGCAACAACCCGTTTGGAAAGCCGCAGCAGCAGCAGCAGCAATCGAGCGACCAGCCGTTCTTCTCGCTCTGATTCCCTATTATGTACATGTTTCTCAGCTCCGGTTCTCCTGCCTACCTCACGGTCATTTCCAGCTCGTCATCGCCTGATCTACTCGCCAAACTCTCGTTCTTTCGCAATGCTTTGCACCGATTGATTCATCTATCTCGGCTTCACCTTTCTGTTACTGTCCGTTCAATGCGTACTGGTTTCTAGCGGAAGAGGTACCACTGCACTCGTCGTGGTATCACAACCTGCATGATTAATGCACTCTCTGATTATCCTTCACTATACATGTGAGGTTACGGCAGTATTGAAATGCCTCGGGGGCGTCAAGAAGTCGATGAAGGATTCTCTGTGTGTGTCGGTGACGGAGGTTTCACAGGCTGGGCGGTTTCCTGGGCGGGATCTGCGGTTGGGACCTCTGGACTCGCCGGCTTTGTCGGTGAATTCGCTGCTGCCGACGGCAATGCCGCACCGGGCATGTCATACGGCTGAGGTTCTGTTCGTAGACCAGGTCTTGTGTCGCTAGTCACCGCCGTCGGGACTGGTTGGCTTGCTGATAATTCTGCAGGACGTGCGTCCCCTACCTGCGGAACGGGAGAAGGCACCAACGAAGGCGGCAGAGATGCTGCCGAGACACCTGTCATCTCTAGCAGTGCTTCAATGCTCCGCCCAAGGTCACCATCGTTCGCTTCGAGAACCATCTCCACCACTTCGGGGTCTGCTGTTGGGAATATCTGCTGCAGCGTTGCGGCGGCAGCATCATAGGCCGCCCGATGAGCTGCATCGATGCGCTCGATCTCGTGCGACAGTGCGCCAAAATCAAGTGCTGGCGTGGCGGTTCGCGCGATCGCGTTGGGGTCTCCCCCGTAGTACGCTTGCTGCTGCTGCTGCTGAAAATGCTGGTGTTGTTGTTGTTGCTGTTGCTGAAGTTGTTGTTGCTGTTGTTGTTGGAAGAACGCCCATTGCTGCTGCTGAGACGGCACGACAGGCGGCAGTCCAGCCACCGGCCCCGGGGGCGGACCAGGACCGGGCGACGCCCCAGGTGAGGACCCGCGGATGCGTGGCTCGTATGTTGTTGGGAAATACTGCTGTACATGAGCGGAGTCGGCCCGCTGAGGGGTATCGGGGGACCACGGTTGGCCGGGCGGGCCGTAGCCATACTGTGGCTGCTGGGGCTGCTGCTGCTGTAGTGACGATGACGAATTCTGGCTGCGTAGACGCTCCTCAGCCGTATCAAGAACTTCATTGAATATCCTCCCTATGGCGTTCAGAGGCTTGGATATCGTCTGCTGTGCCACCTGCGCCAGGTCTCCCGTTCGCTGAAGAAACCGCTTCGTGTCTTCAGCAATCGTGCTCGGGGTTGGCAGCTGCAGCGGCCTGGCGGACTCCTCACCGGCCATGGGAGAGTCGACGGCGGCTCTGCTGGTTTGTGGCAGGTCTGAGTGGGACCGGTCCGGGGACGGCGGGAGCTCTTGTATGGCTGTCTCGACATTCCTGCACGACGTTAGCACTCGCGACGTGCCTGCGAGACAAGGATCGGCGCACTCTTCGAACTCTTCCTGTGTAATGTTGGAGAGCGAGGTGTGATCCATGGTCTCTATGAAGGATATTGCGCCCATCTGTCACGTACGCATGAGCATGGAGTTAGCTCACAGTAGACTGCACTCGCCAAACTGGACAAATAATAACCAGCCTCGCTCTGCAGCTTGGATGCGCGCCGGAAGCGGTTAATGTATTCGACGTTCGAGATGAGATGCTCTGGATGCGCTCGAAGGACGACAAAGATGAGTATCGGCAGGAACGAGTCGGCGCCTTCGTCGGCGTGTGCGTGACGGATAAGCCCAAAGATGACTTTACACGAGTTGAGGATACAGATGAGTTTGTCACGTGGGGCCTTGTAGTGGTTCACCTTGAGCAGCTCTGGAGGGTTCGGGTCAAAATAGAGCTGAGACGAGCCATGTGGCGCGGCGCACCTTGCTCGGCAAAGTGATAGAATCCCTGTACGTTGTCTCCATCTGGGACCTCGAGATGACTTTCGTCGACCCACGAGAAGAGACGGATGCGCTGCTCAAGGACGTGATCGCGTTCGAGATCATCTGTGCTGACAGAACGGCCGGTACGGTCGATCTGGGGTGTGAAGGTGAGGTCGTACAGCTTGTTCATGACAAGCTTCTCCATCGCCTCAACGGCATTATCGAACTCTGACTCTGGTAGATTTCGCCACGGTTCGACTTCGCGCATCTTATCTGAGATGAACTGCGGGAGCAATTCTCAATAAACGGGTGGCGATCTGTTGACGGGCGTGAGACTGACCGACAGGAAGTTGTGGATGACCTTGACCTGATCGTTGACAGTGAATGATTTCTTGGAGAAATTACTCAAAAAGCTGTAGAATTAGGGGTTGTTTCAGCATTGCGAGAGACTGCAGCCGAAAGGAGCGGCGTGAGGTGCGGACCTGCGCAGATACTTGGCGACAGGCTCAGCGCTGCGCATCTTCATCTGCTCGAGGAAGCGTTGGAAGTCGAACGGCGCGTCCTTCGGGGGCTGCCGTGAAGTCTGGTCTGTTTGTTGATCCTGTTGCTGTTGGTGGTCATGTTGTTGTTCTTGCGCGGGCTGTGGTGCGCGGTCACGGGGAGTTGGTGTAGTGGCGCGTGCGAGCGTTCGCGCGATCGAAGCTACAAAGGGAAAAGATATTGAAGACGTCGACTTGGGTGGTGACATGACCTCGGCATCTCGAGCGCTGGGTGGTGGCGCGAGCTCGTCCTTTGACGGTGTGGCCGGTGGTGGTGGATGCCCGTCCTCATCTGCCCACGCATCCTGCTGCGCCTTGCCTTCCGTCACAAGAGGGTCGAACTCGCTTAGGTCTGCAGTTGTCACTGATAGCGCTTGTGGCTGCGCAAGTAGTGCTGGCGGACTGGCTGGGACCACCTTCTCCTCTTGCCACGGGTTGCTCGAACCATCTGGCGCCGACATGGGGTCAAGTCAAGCGGTGATCACGATTCGCTCGGCTCACACCGCACCGCGAAACATGCATCGAACATTCATACCATTACCCGTTCAAAATACGGTAAACAAGATGCACCTTGTGTAGTCAAATGCCTCAGCATCGCGAATAAATACAGATATGAGATGGCGGTTTGGCAAGATGGAGGAGACGGCGGCGGCGTGCGATGTGAAACAAGTCAAGATGTAAGCATGCTGGATGTGTATAGACGATGAGACTGGAACACGGGAGATGCAAGGTTAACGACAGCGTGAAGGCAGAGCGAGCGTATGAGCGAGAACAGGAGACAGGGAAATAGTCCTGGGCCCAGCATGCCAGTCCTCAAGAAAGGTCCATCAAGCGGCCACCGGCAAGTTAGATCGCACTGAGGTCAAGTGGTGCATCGGGATCAGGGTCCTCTTCGTCGACCGCTCGGAGTGCATGCATCAATCGGAGAATGCGTGCAAGTTCGTCGTGGACAACCCTGTTTGCAAGAGGTCAGCACAAGAGAGCTTGCAAATAGAAACCTGCAACTTGCCCGGTCATCCTCGTGTCTTCCTTGGCCTGCTTACTGTTCCGCTCGAGTTCTTGCCGTAGTGCGGTGAGCTCCGTGCGGAAGCCATCAGCCCATTCCTGGTCAATTGCGTCCCGATCCTTCTTGACGATCTCCAGTTCGGTTCGCGCCACCTCACGCTCCTGCACGAGCTGAACCAACGCCTTATACTTGCCTGCAATTTCATCGGCCTCTTTCTTCAGGAGTGCCTCGCGTTGAGCCATCTCTTGCCGCACCCCATCAAGTTCCCGTCGCCACGAGTCCCCGAGGCGAGTGTAGCTAGACTGGATCGCTGTGTACTCTGAGTGAGCCTTTTGCGATTTGGTCGTTGCGGCGGTTAGTGCTTCTTCCATGTCTCGCAACGATTTCTTGGAAGTCATGGTGTCAGTCTTGAGCTGTGTCTTGAGGGTGTTGGCTTCTGCTTCTGCCTTGCGGGCACGCTCGAGGACTTCCTGTAGAAGCCGCTCTTTTCGCGATACGACCTGTTGATCACCATGAGCAACTTCTACGGTGCTATGACTGGATGATTTCTAACCTGGTTTAAACCGTCGATCTCGAGACGTAACCGCTCCCGGCCGTCTTTCAGATCCTCGGTTTGTCTTGTTAGCTGCGCACCTGTCATGAGTCCCTGAAGCGGATCGATATAGTTAAGCGAGGAGACGAACCTGGGCAACGGCTCTTTGTGATTGGCGAAGCTGTGCTTTGGTGCTCTCGAGAGAAGCACGGGCACTGTTGGCCGCAGCTTGGAGGTCGGCGAGTACACGCGTTGTGCCACCGCTGACACCGCCGGCCTTGATATCATGACTTTTAACAAACAGCCAACAGGAGCAGAGACGGAGCGCAACCCACCGGTTTCCGGTTGCCGGATGCGCCGGGTGATGCTGGCGGGTGAAGGAATGAAGTGTCGAGGTCTTGGGAGGGGCTGGTGACCGCGTCCTCTGCTAAAGCGCGAGCATAACCTGCTTGGGAAAGATGAGAAAGCAGGATGGGCGAATTGGCAAACGATACAGACCAACAGACGCGACGGGTATTCCTGTGGCAGGAGATGTAGTGCGGGGTTAGTGTCGGGGTAAAGGTGACAGTCGTGAGGCACGGACTGCTAATGCTGTCGTGTGGGCTACGAGCTCGCCTGGACGAAGAGATCTCAGAGGATGGGTCTGTGGGGACGCCTTCTTTGATATCGTTCGCAAGGGAGGTCGAGATGCGAGCGCTTGGGCCTGGGATGAGAGAATCACCGTTTGTGTCGTTTAGCGACGACCGACGCCGCAGCACTGGGAAATCTGGCGAGTCTGGGGAGTGACCTGAACCTGTCAATGGACTGGGACCAGGTCCAATGCTACCCGAGAGACGTGGTGCACGTTGAAGAGCAATTTCTAGTTGTTGGAGGCGAGCGGAAGCCTGGCGAATCTCATGCTTAGTGGCAGCGATCTGGTTTCGCAAGCCAACTGCGTCCGAGGATTGTTCCTGAGTAGGAGAAGGTGCGCGGAACGATGAGCGTGACGTTGGTCGTTGGGAAGAGCGTGACGCTGGTCGAGACATTGCCAGTGCGCCCGTGCCAGACGCCAACTTGCGCCGAGCTGAGCCGGTCGGACTTTGACGCGGTTCTCGCTCTCCCGCTCTCAACACAATGCAGTCGAACCCATCCTCATCATTTGCATCTGCACCATCATGGGCACAGTCCCAGCAGGGTCCTCCTATAGACCCCTTCCAGCGTACAACACAGTCGTACCAGTCAGGCTACCTCATGGCAAGTACACTCATCCATCCACCCTGAACACCCGCTCATTTTCGTTGCGCACACAGTCAACCGTCCAGGGAAATGTGCGCCTCATTGTCTATTTGTTACTTATTCTGTTCTGACCGTGTTTGCGCGTCGTTTACAGCCGATGCCTTCCAACAACCAGCGGTTCGACAACCCAGCCCTACTGCCAACCAAGGCCAAAGCCCACCATCTCGCGCACTCAACATCAGACGACTATGGCTCAGATTCCCTCTTTGACCGCCCAAAGTATGTCCATTGTCTTTGGAATGCGGCACCAAGTTCTGACGCAGTCACGTGAGCAGAGCCCGCCATGCCATGGACGAGGACGCTCCGCCTGTAAACTCTGTCGCAGATATCATCAGCCAGGCCCAGCCAGACCCCTTTGCAAGGAAGGTTGGCTCAAACGTTTGTTACTGTTCGCCTCGACGTTCTATGTGTTGCTTATTTACTTGCAGACCGACTCCCCTCGCCGTCTCGGCCTGTCCTCGTCCAGCCGCGCCATGGTTCCCTCATTACACTCCCTATCACACTCGCACTCGCAGTCCCTGTCTATTCAGCGCCAACCAGAGGTCACCTTCGTTCTCGTATTTGGGTTCCCTCCAGAGCAGTATTCTTCGGTTGCGTCTACCTTCGCCAGTGCAGACGCGTCGCCACCTGAGCGCGCCAGCGACACCACCAACTGGTTCAAGATAGGCTACCGCAGCACCTGGGATGCCCAGCGCGCACTCCGGAGAAATGGCGAGGTTGTTGATGGATTGTTTATGATTGGTGTTGTGGCCGTGGTGCGCTCACTTCGACCTGTTGCGCTTTTGCCATCAACTGACCTTGCTGCGCAGGACGCCGAAATGGATGTTTCAGCGCCGGTTCCACGCCCGGCTAGCGGCGACCTCGCGTCGCCTGGTCTGGGTCGTTCACAGACTTTTACTACCTTTGGGACACCAATTGCCCTGGCTCCCAGTCACAGTGCCTTCCGTCCGCCGTCCGCCGCACCATCCGGTGGTGCGAAGCCTGCAAGCACAAGCCCAGTATTTGCTGCACCAGAGACAGGCCAGAGTGGAGGCTGGACGAGCAAGATCTCGGACGCGATTTTTGGCTGGTGAAGATTGCCTCATGCAAGCATATTTTCTATCGCGCAGAATTTCGCAATTCTGAACATGTCGTAGACTTGAAGGTGATATGATATAATGAGCCGATTATATTCTACACACATGAGAGATTTCAAGGTGTTGCAACCCACCCAGACAACATGTAAGAACGTCGAAATCTACTCTCGTCGCTGCTTTTTGGCATAAGGCATCGTCCCCACCCTTCCTTCCCTTGTTATTGTTCGTCAGCCTATGTCAAAAAATTGTCGGTGTTGAAATGCTAACCTGAAGTCGCTGTTCTTCCGCTTCTTGCTCGCCTTCTTCACGGCGTCGTGTTGCTGCTTCCGGCGTTGAGCACGCTCGGGGTTTGTAGCAACCTCGATTTCCCGTCAGCAACGTGCGCTATCAACCGAACCAAGCGGAATAGTTTACCATAAGAGCCCGCGCCTCCTTTCGCTCCCGCCTCACGTTCGTCGCACGATTCCGCAGCTTGGAGTACACCTCCGTAAATGCAGTGGTTCCGACTTTCTTTTGCACCAAGTCTTGCACCTCGGATGCAAGCGTTTTGAGAGCCTCGAACGGCTCGTCGTTGAGCGTGTCCTCTTCAAGGACCCGCTGGACTGGCGCGAGGATGTGAAGCAGGAACTTGGAGGTGGTGATAGAGTCCATGTGCAAGGTCATAGCAGCAAAGAACTTGAGAATGGCGGACGGATGCTCGGTCCAGTGCTCCTACGAGGTTGATGAGTAGGTAAGTCTACTACGGAAGGTTGTACCATAGACGAACCGCTCGAGAAGTCCGGTTCCGGCGCGCAATTAGTGCAGCTCGACCCTGATGCGATAGTCGCGAGAACAGCCAATTGAGCTGCCCTGTAGCAGCTGGTGCCGATTTGACCGTTTCCACATTCTGCTCCTCGTCTTCTGCCTCGCTTTCACTGTCTGAATCTGTGCGTCCGCTCTCCGCTTCGTTCGCATCGTCGATGGTGGAAGCGGCCGCGTAGAAGCACTTGCCCAGATACACAAGATTCTTGGTAATTTGTATCCCCAGTTGCGAGTCGAGTGTGTCACCAACGAGCTGCAAGCACGATTTGCGCCCAATTTCCGTCATGCTCTCACGCGACAGAGGATGATCGTGAGCGAGGCGTGTACTGGGCTTGGTGGGTGCCTGCGATGCGAAGAGCGTCCCAATTAGTCGTGCTGTGGCTGTTCGGACCCACGCGTGTGGGAAAAGCAAGAGGGATATGACGCCTGGCCAGGGAATGTCGGAGGCCAGCAGGCGGGCGGGAAAGATGCGGATAAGCTTGGCAAGAGCGGAGATGGCTTGATAAGGAAGCTGCCATTCGAGTTCGGAAACCGTATCGAGCTGCTGCGCCTGCTCGAGCTGCTGCGCCTGGTTGACTATGATTGAGCCAAGAATTACCAGTATCAGCGGCACGAACGACACCGCATCATCCTGAAGCGTATCGACGACAACGCCGAGGAGCTGCACCGACACGCGAACGAGTTGTGGGTTACTCTCTTGACTGGCCCAGGTTTGCAACAACCTAACGACCTCCTCCCTCTTTGGCCCCTCCAAGACCTTGAAGAGCGTCTTGATCAGCTCCGCCGCCATCTCGCGGCATGTCGTGGACTCATCGTTGGCCATGACCATGACGAGGGCAACGAAGAACAGGTTTGCGTACTCGTCCAAAAGCGCCGGGTCGAACTTGGTGAGTATGGCGCGCAGCAGCTCCATCGCGGACTTGCGACCACTCTCGTAAACATACGAAAGATTCTTGGCTAGGAAGTTCATCTGCTTCTGCAAGCGACCCTTGCCTTGAGGATATTCCAGGAGGAACTGGAGTAGGACGCCACGACAAAGCTCCTGCACCTCCGGTGACTGATTGGTGACCATAACACGCGCGACGCGATCCATCATGTCGTAAATCTCGGGCACGATGAACTTGCGCGAGACGATCGCACGAAGAAGTCCAAAAACGGTAGCCTGCCTTTCGTGCTCCTCGAGGTCCGGACCGACAAGCTCGAGGAGATACGTAAGATCCTTCTCCTTGACTTGGGCCGTAGAGTTGTCTCGGATGACCATAGCAATCGTCTTGACGCCGGTTTGCGTAATCTCAGATTCTGTGCTACCAGTCTGCTTGATGACATCCAGCATCTGACGGAGGAGCACTGGGAGCGCCTTTTCAACGTTCTTGAGGGGACACTTGACGATTGATGCAGCGGCCTTGAGCGAAAGAACGAGCACTCCTGTGTTGCGCGAGTACATGGCGTTACCGATCACATTGACCATAGGCTCTAGGCGTGCGATTGTGTCGGCGTCCCGAAGATCGAACTTGTTGCGACGGGCTGCAGTGACGAAGACATCGAGACCGAGAGCGACAAAGCTACACAGACCCGTCAGCCTCGAGCTAAATCCAAAACAAAACAAAAAAGGTCAACGGACCGGTGGGAGTTGTTGCTGTAATGGTCTTTTTGCTGTTCCCTGGACCGTTTAACCTTGACCTCGATGTCGGGATGCACGTTCGCCGCCTTCTCCGTTGGTGTTTGCGTCTGCTTCAGGAACTTGGCGTTTTGACCGATCAGCGTGTGGCAAATGAGCAGGAGCTCCGCCGGACTAAGCCTCGGGTTTGCATTGAGTCCACTTGCGACGCGCCGAAGGACTTCGTCCACTAGAGACATGACCTTGGCCGACTCCGTCTCTTCTGTGATCTTCCTAATCGGCAGCAAAAGGGTGGACAATTTCGCCGGGGACACCCCTTTGGCGGCGAGTGAGAAGCAATCAAGGCCGCGGGACGCGGAGCCTTTGACCTCCTTCAGCTTCGTCGTGAATCCCTCCGCCTGAACGTCTTTGCCCGACTCGCCGAAGACGACCTCCGCTGCGACATGCACCACATCCGCTACGGAGCCATCGAGATCCGTGAATGATTCGCCAGCGTCAACGTGTGATGAGATATGCACGAGCAGAGCATGCGTGACAAAAGCCAGAATGTGAAGATGCGGTCCTCGAAGGAGTGCCCCTCGCAGCTGCTTCATCGCCTCCGGCAATGATTCTGGTCCGAGCATGACGACAATGCGGCAGAGAGTGTCACGAGCGAGGTTGCGGGTGTCCTGAGATTTGCTGCGAAAAATCTGTGCGACGATGGTGAGAAGTCGAGACACTTGCGGTCGGCGCTCAGCCACAGGAAGATGCAAGGTGATGCGAACGATGCCAATGCAAACCGGAATGCGCAGAACGTCCTCAGTTTCGTCGCGCGCCTCGAGGATACGAAGAAGACTGGGCAACAACTTGGCTGTGACGGCGTCCATGATCTTGGAATCGGCCTTGAGCTGGTGTGGTACAGTACCGGTCTCAACATCGGCCTCGTCGTCGTCTTCGTCGTCATGGACCTCCTCTTCAGGCAACTCTCGCTCGGCGATTGCCTCCATTGGGAAGTGGAAGTTGTCTAGGATCGAGACGAGAGTCCTTACAAGTGGCTTTACTGGCACTTTCTCCTTCGGATGCTTGATGGCGCGTTGATACTGGAGCACGAGACCGTTGTAGCTACCCCAATTCAACTGGCTCGCGATGACACCAGTCGTGGAGATGCACTCGTTAACGAGGAGATGGTCGGCCACTCCGGAGTTGAAGATGGGTTGTGAGAGCAGAGGCAGGAAGATCTGACTGAGTACTGCATTCGACAAAGTACCCGAACGCGTATGATCGGCCAGCCGGCGAACAGCTCGGGTGCGGCGATGGACCTGAACGTGGCAGATGTTGCTAAAGAAAGATGCCTCTTCGTCTCCTCCGGCGAGTAGTGGGCGCATTTCTCGGAGAATGGGGATGTTGTCGCATGTCTCGACGCCGTACGCTATAACGCCAAGGACCTCCGAGCGGACGAGTTCCGTGGGCGCGCGTAACCCACGCTTTAACGCAGGCCACACAGTACGACTGAAGATCTGAGTGAGAGCCGCGTCACCGGAGGTAAGCCGCTCGAGAAATCGTCGTAAGGTATACGCCGAATTCTGGCGCAATGCCAACTCCTCGGGCTCCTGAATGAGGTAAAGCGCATTTTGGAGGAGAGGGAACCATTCGCGTGAACTTGCATCCTTCCAGACTTCCTCGTTGATGATTCGAAAGGCGTCGAAGCGGCGTACAAAGTCGTATTGTTCCACACGTTTGGTCGAGAATGCGTTCAGGTCTGCGACGAGATCGGCCACCTTGATGAGCCGAGCATCCGACTTCGCAAGACTCTGCATCGCCGCTGCAGCTGCCGTGCGTGACGCACGGCCTCGGAGGCTGGTGAAAAGCCCGGAGAAGAGGTCCCAGGTCTTACTGAAGACTGCGCTATCGAGGTCCAGCATCCCAGTGCAACGAGGGATCAAATCTACGTAAACACGAAGCAGATCGCTCTTGACGCGCTCAGCTACGACACGTGTCGGACGCCGCAAAAGGGGATCCAGCAGCTCTAACAGGGACGTGGCTTGGTCACCAGTCTCGACATGACGTGCCGTCTTACTGAGGATGGAGATTTGTCGTCCTGCGAGGTCGTTGACAGTCCCAGCTGCACTGGCCTTTGCCACGAGCACCGCGAGGTTTCGCAATAGGGCGCCAACATGGGGTGTCAGAACGCGGTGTGCAACCTCCGTGTCTTCCGCCGCGAGCTCCAAAACCCGGTCCGCGATGTCGAGGACCTTCGAGACGACCACCGGTCTAACACCAGGCGCACCGAGGAGATCAAAGATTTTTGAGATAACGCGTTCATCGAAATCGACGAGGTAATAGACCGATTCGGATGTATCAGGATCGCCAACTTCGCCAGCCCCACTTGCCCATGTGGCGAAGAGTTGCAAGAGTGCGCTCGGGGCTTGAGTGTTTTCGGAGTCGAGAAGCGCTAACCGCGGGCTAATGAGCGACGCAAAGAGAAGCCGCAGATATGGAGCGAAGTTGAACACGACCGAGGGTACTGGTGCGCGGAAAAAATCGACCAGTCTCCGGAAACCAGTTCCGCGAATGGAGCGCGTGGCTCGGGTCAGTGAGGCTTGCTCATGCGGTTCGTCCTCTGCATTGCCGCCATCA
>Ga0247815_10001165_pt1 | contig 20330 bp, 13 predicted proteins | sample UWRJL194509B1_FD_181014 | JGI IMG/M metagenome (GOLD analysis project Ga0247815, IMG submission 181014) | Plant litter microbial communities from Arlington Agricultural Research Station in Wisconsin, United States - UWRJ-L194-509B-1 | ecosystem: Environmental > Terrestrial > Plant litter >...
TGCACCTTTCGGCAGTTGTGCGAGGCGCGCTTCTCTGTCCCGTCTTCGGTACCCAGCGAACTGGACTGTTCTATCCCGTTGATACCATCGACTCGGACATGTTCTTACGCTTAAATCATCTTTAATTTATATTTTATTTTGTTACAATCATTGTAGAAACCATTGACGCAGCAACGGCAGCCCTGCCCCCTTTGCCATGTATGTGCGCACATGGCCGCCCGCTCCCCCGGCATGACCGCACATGGCTACCCGGCTCGCCAAAACGAGCCCTACATGGACATAGCTAACCACTTAGGGCCACACTTGGACAACCGGCTGACCACGTGCGGCCCTACGTGCGAAGCTTATCCAAGTGATGTCATGCGGGGCGAGCCAGTATCCAAGTGGGCTCCTGCGTGGCGACCCGGTTGTCCAAGTGCGATCGCGTGGGGCGCCGCGTGGGCACTTGGCAGCACTTGTCCCTGCGGGGCTAACCCAACTCTTGTGTCATCTCTTGTCGCTGGCCACGACGTTTCTCCGAACCTCACCTGCTACTCTGGTGGACTCTTAGCCCGTCTCGCGACCCGTGCTGCGTACCGGATCTGAATGTCAGTCCGCTCGAGTTTGTCCACGACGTCTCCGTCAATGACTACGCTCATTCAAGTGAGACCTACAGGTTTACTCGCATTGGGCGAGAAAGCCGGTCTGGAGATCGTGACAAGTGCGTTGATTGCGGACACGACGCCGAACAGCGCAGAGTCATGCGCACCGAGGCCGCCATCCTGAAGATCTTGCTCGGCAATGGTGATCAGGCTCCTGTGTAGAACGAGCATATAGAGCAATGGATAAACACGCCGCATATGTTGTCGATGCTGTAGATGTCGCAGTACGACGTGCGCGGCTGAATCGCCATGTGGCGTGACAGCGGGGACCTCCATCTGCCCGCGAAAAACCGGATCAACCATGCAGGAAGAATGAATGAAGGATGTCGAGGCCAATTTGAGTGCAACTGCGAGTGAAGATGATGACTCCCAAAGAGTCGAGTGTTTGGGTTCGCGCTGGAGGACGTCGACAACCCGGGCTTCTCGACCATTGCACGTAGATCGCAGTTGTTCGGGTTCTGTCAAGGCTCATCAAAAGCATAGTCTGCGTGTGTCAGCCGTGTTTCAGTATCTACGAGAGGTTCAATCACGTCCGAGACGGCAGCGAGACCGTTACATGAGAACGGTGACCGTCGTCTCGCCGATAGCGAGCGTACCCGGCATGGCGGTCGAGTAGCACGTACATGTCTCCGTCAGACAATTGAGCCTACGTCGTAGAATTGTCTGCGGCCTCGTGATGGACTTTGAGTTTGACATGCTCGTCGCGCAAGAGTGCATGAGACGCCTTCGATGCGTTGTCGAGCTCGCGGATACAACACAAAATGTCCTTGACACGCTCGTGTAGCTTCTTGATTTAGGCGAGAATACACCTGAAACAACTGGTTATGAGCCTGTGCGGTCGCACCGTAAGGCTAACGCGCACCGATTGGACTCGCCGGCGGTCAGTGAGCCTGTACTCCAACACGGTCAGTCTTCACCTCGTTCCTTCAGAACAACAGGTTGTACCCACTTTGAAGAAGGATATGACAGAGGTCGCGATGGTGACGCGATGCACACGGCGGAACACAAACGAGTCCAAGCTCGACCCGCCTGCATCCGGGACGTCTGAGCGGCACGCGTTCAACAGCAAGCCTGGGTATAATGTGGCTGCGAGACGAGCATCGAACTAATGTCGCGTCGTCTGTCGAGCATTGACCGATTGTCTTGCACCAATTCCATTTACGGAGCGCGATGTGACGGAAGAGTCGAAAAGGGAACGACAAACGGGTGTCCAAGTTGAGCAGGCGCCGGCGGATCCAGATCGCGTCTCTTCCTCTTCCCCTCGTGTTCCGAGAATCCTTGACGTCTTCGGTCGCCATACTTCTCCTGCGCTACCCCAAACCCGCGAGTAGCATGACTACGCTCCAATTATGCCCCGGCGCGCGATCCTACAGACATCAAATGTGTCGCTCCTTGTGGGCTGGTGCCGACCATGCGGAACCGTAGACCACGCCGTCTCAGCACTCTACCCCCAACACTTCCTTGGAACACCATGTGACCGCCACTGCTGCTTCCCGAGGTGCTCACTGCACGACTGATAACAATAATCGGCTCGCCTATGCCTGTTCGTTCTCGTCGCCTGCTTTATCGAGGACGGTCACCTGCTCGGTCCAGACTCGCGCACGCCCAGCTTGCAGCTCTGCATTGCTTCATGTGCACCGTGAGCTCAGCGTGCTGTCTCTTGTGAGGAATGTTGAAGCTAACGAGATACCGCAGCCGACGTCAACCTCATCGGTACCAGCCCAGGGCATTGCTTGCTCAACACGCTCAGCGACCCTGCAGACTCAATCCGTTATGACGTGTCGCGCTACGTCTAAGATCAGCGGCTTGCCATGTCGCTGAAGAAGACTCCCGAGCATGTGTGCACCGCTCTCGCCCATATCGTTCCTCACAGTATGTCCCTCCGCGATTGGGTGGATATCACGTTGGTCAGGACTGACCTCCGGACAGGCGTCCTACCACCCACTCGTGCTCTTGTAGGCACGTATTCTCACTACCAGCCCTCTCGGCTGCTGTCATCGCCAGGCCCATCTGCAGGTAGCCTCGCCTTGCAGCCGTCAGTAGTCGTTCAGCCCAACACCCGACAACGACCACGACCACAACGCGGCACTACGCTAGGTTCGCAAGAGGCTCTCAGACTGCCCCTGGCATTGGTCCAATGTAGTGCGCGCTCCACAGAACCCGTGCAATGGTTCGTCCCCTCACTTAGCGCAAGACCTGCGGGACAGTCGCTCGCATCGTAGCACACCACAGTCTGAGTCAACTTCGAGCTTCCCATTCGTGTGTAGCCGTGCTCTCCGCGTTTTAAGACGTCTGACCCGGCTCCTTGCAGCATACCGCGATGCCCTTCCTCATCGACCTCAGTTCGAATCATGCTCAGAGCACTGACGCCCACTTTTCGCCAACCTCTCAAACTACCCCTGCTGCGGCGGTGACTTTGCCCACCTCCTTGCTTCTGCGCACATCGCAACAAACGACTCCGCGAGACGATCGTCACTCACGATAGCGACTCTACGCTCGACGCGCCCGTACTTGCGCTCGTCACCATTGATGTAGTTCCTGCGTTCATCGCAATCGAAAACTAAATATCTGAGCTTGTATCTACTTGACCCGACCCAGTAACCTGACAACCTGACGAACCAGAGGTCGTAAGACATCGTGAAAAGCGGAACTGCAGATGTCAGCTCGGGATATTGGCGAAGAGCGGCTCGTGTTGCGCACCGTGATCTAGATGTCAGTCGGCTAGAGTTCATCCACGACGCCTTCGTCGACAATGACGCTCATCCGAGTGTGCGTCCACGTGTCTAGCAGCCGTGGAAGAGAACGCCGGTCTGGAGAGCGAGATCAGCGCGGGGACCGAAAAGAAGAACGACAAACGGGTGTCCAAGTTGAGCAGGCGCCGACGTCGACGGATGCATCGCGCCTCTTCCTCTTCCCCTCGTGTTGCCGAGAATCACCGACACCTTCGCTCGCCAAACATCTCCTTCCCAGCCTCAAACTCAAAATCAACATGGCTGCCTATTATTTTTACCCTTGCCCGCATATCTTGTGTCGTCGAACCCGCCTCGTCTGGCATGCTGGTGCCAACTACGCTCATTTGTGAATGCCTGATTCCGCCAACACACCTTGAAATGCCCCGCGACTGCCACCACTACAAGCTTGGGCTACGTGCAACACGGCTGACGACAAGGACCGTCTTGCATTCGCGCGCTCATTCTCCGTGCATGGGTTACCGTCGCTCCTCGCGTTTCGGCCAGGCTTGCCTCCAATTGAAGTACCAACTCGCGTAGTTTGTGACTTGTTTTATGTCCTGCGCGCTGGTGTTCCACCCTTGAACTCGAGGCTGTGCATGGCTCGACAGTATCCGCAGCCGATCAACTTACCAGTCCTGGATCTGGAAGTTCGGCTGCACTCTCCATTTCAACAAGGACGCCTGATTTAACTCGTCAAAGCCAGTTTGACGCCAGGAATCTAGCCAAGCTCGCTCTGCATCTCGCCGCTGACGAACGATGCGCACACTGGGCTCAAGCCATCGCGTTCCTTGAAACATCCATGCCGCTTGTCCGCAGTGTCTTCGAGGCACCGTAAAGGACAACGATCTGCGGTTGTCTTCTCCCCTGCGCCAGACGCTGGTTAATTTGCGTTGATCCTTACCGGCTCGCCACCCCGCTCAAGACTCTTCGCGTTCAGATGACGAGCGTCCGCGCCACACCTATCAACATCACCTCGCTCGCGGTTTTCCTCCTTGGTTCGTCCTCGATCAGGCGAACAATGGGAGTATCAATACTGATTTCTCGACAGATCTTATCGACGTTCAGCCGTGTCGGGAATACAACCTCGCGGCCAGCTCCTTGCCGTCATGTTGTTCAGAAAACGCGCACGCTTTGTCCATTTGTCACTATAGGTTCCTCGCTCCTGTATCCGACGACGACCGCGGCGATGACGCGACGACGCTCTGGCTGCACGACACGCAACAGTCCACCCTCGGTCCGCCTTCGTTCGAGCGCCCCCACTCCTCAAGTAACTCGTCCTATAGCACTGGAACGAGACTTCATTCACTATCTTGTCCAAGGTGTGTGGCACCAGCGTGATCTTCCGCTCGGCGTTATGCGCATTTTCACCCACGTCGCACCACAACCCCTTCCTTGCATACATCGTCCCGACATCTGCTCATTGCAGACCATCATACGTAGCCTGCGGCCTCGCTTGACACTATCACAACCTCGAACACATACTTGTTCTCGAGGTCAAGGCGACGTCCAGGGCGACGAGCGACCGTTAACTGGTTATTTCTTGTGATGACAGTTCTGAGTCTCAACATGTAACTGTTAGATACCCCAAACAGCTATGCTATGCCTCAACGGTAGGACTCTATATTGACACACCTAAACGATGATTATGATTCAAGAAATGAAAGGCTTGGTGTGGGTCGGTTCATTTCAGAGACTGCTTGCGTCGTGCCTGACCATCGTCTGAGCGGGCTTCGAGCCACGTGCGCTGCTTGTCTTCGTACCTTATCGCACACATCCACCAGCTCAATCCCAAAAAAAATCTCACCAATATGCCGAAAGACCTACCGGATGGACTGAAGACTGGACGGGCCGTCGATAGGCTGCGTCTAGGTTCGCGCTCGCGCTCGCAGTCGCCGGCTCCGGGTAATCGCAACCCTCGGCCTGCCCCACCACCTACATTCACAGCCGAACACCGTGAGGAAGCCTGGCCACATCCTACGCAGACATTCGCTGGAGGATCGACAATGTTTCAGCAAGGTTCGCAAGCTGCTGCCGTGCCGCCGCCGATGCCTGCGGATCCGTACTTGATGTCGTCAGCATGGTCTACGGACATGCCTGACTATTACAATCACCAAGCTAAACCCGCGGGTCCACTACCTTCTGGCATCTCCGCCTGTGAGTTCTCCGGGGTGGCGCACCCGGCACCGAACGTCTCGTTCGGCCCGACTCCGGTACGTGGATCGTGCATTTGAACCCTTTATCGCCATGCTCAAACAACCCAGACCATATTCAACAACAACAACCAGAATACAACATACAACTTCGGACGCGACGTCTTCAACAACAACTGGATTACTAACAACAGTTATCTCACCACGGCAGAGGTTAATTACTTTGGTCAGGCTGCCCACAATTGTACTTATACGTCTCTTCGCAGGAGAATATCTTGAAAACGATCAAAACCGGTACGCGCTCGCATATTGAGGAAGCAAATCAATTCTGACGCTCCATAGTGATTGGTAATAGATTTGTTCCCACGGCGTTGCACGACGTACAGCCCGAGGAGGCTGGCTGCATGCCCGGGACCCGAGTTCGCGTGCTTTCCATGTTCACGGAGTGGGCTAGGAGCGACCCGATGCGTATCTTCTGGCTTGCTGGCTTGGCGGGAACAGGTAAAACTTCTATCGCCGTCACGTTGTGCCGCATGTTGCAAACAGATCCGGGTGCCCTCCTCGGCGGCGCTTTCTTTTGTTCTCGTATCGCAAATATTACCGATCAGATGGACGCGCGCTGCATTATACCAACTCTTGCGGTGTCGCTTGCAGAACAATGGCCAGACTTTGCGACAACTTTGGCGCAGGTACTCAATACGGACTCGCGCGCTGCCCTCAAACCGATTGGTCTCCAGATCGCTAGCTTGCTTCAGCAACCAATGACCGGAATCAATGCGCTGTACTGCCCGATTGTCTTCGTGATCGATGCCCTGGACGAATGTAGTGACGAGAATGAGGTCAAGAAGTTGCTTCAGGCAATCTCGACCTTGGGATCTACCGCAACGGTCAAGTTCATCCTCACTTCACGACCCGAGACCCACATTAACACCAGCCCAATATCAAGTTCGCAGTGCAACAGTATTTTGCGGCTACACACGATCGACATGGCGGAAATTACCGAGGACATCCGTCTTTATATTGAGGATACGTTCGCCAAGAGTTCGTTGGTTCGACCGTGGTACTCAGAAGCACAGGTCCAGACACTTGCTACTCTTTCCGGTGGCCTCTTTATCTTTGCCTCCACCATCATTGCCTATATCCTCGATGTAAACTCGGTGAAAGGCAGATCATCACGTTTGCAAATGGCACTATCAGCCGTGCGGGAGAGCGAAGTGGTGATGGGGCCGCTTGAAGCGATGTACGATTTTGTTTTAGCTCGCGCATCGGACACGGCCAAGATTGAACCCAAGGAACTCGATGCAATGTTGCAGGTGCTGGCGTGTATTCTAACCGCCCGCATGCCTTTATCAATTAGCGCCCTGGCAGACATTCTCGGAATGGACTCGGATGAGCTGCAAGGTTCGCTGCAGCGGTTACACGCACTTGTTCATGTTCCGGAAGAGACCGATCAGCCTGGCTTGCGGACGCTGCATGCGTCATTCGGCGATTACCTGTTTACGCGGAACCGGATCCCCACATCCCTGGGGGACGAGACACTTGCTCATGGATGCCTTCGATTGATGAGCCAACGGCTTCACTTCAACGTGTCAAATATTCATTCGTCCTACGAACCCAATCCAGAGGTGAAGCCCAGCAGTATATCACTCTCCCTGGAGTATGCGTGCGTTCAATGGATCTATCATGCAGTAGATCTTGCTGGATCAACATGGCTCGAGGATGACATTGATCAGCTATTCTGTCCACAGTTCTTGTTCTGGCTAGAGGTTATGAGTGTGCTTGGTCGGGTATCTCGAGCAGCCGCAATGCTACAGCTTGCAGCTTCAACGGTGAGTAGGGATTGAAAATCTGACGAATATTGTTCGCTCATGAGTCTTGACAGGTTCGGCACAAGGAACTCTCTCGATTCCTTCGCGAGGCCCGGGCTTTTGTTGCGTCCTCCCAAGAAGCGATCATGCGAAGCGCTTCACACATCTACCTGTCGGCCCTCCGCTTTGTGGCAAAAGACTCGCTCATTTATCAAAGGTTCACTAGGCTGTTCACGGGCCTGATCTCGGTTGACACGTTCGGAATCGACCGCCACGGCGGACAAATCATCATGACTCTTGCCGGCCATAATGATCCTGTGAACTCTGTCGCATATTCACCTGATGGTCTTGTCCTTGCATCAGGGTCTACGGATGGTACTGTGCGCATCTGGGACACCCGGTTTGGCGAAGAGATGATGTCCCCGCTGAGCAGCGATGCCGGCGAGGTTTATTCCGTCGCCTTTGCCCCCAACGGTAAGGACCTCGCGGCAGGCACTAAAGCAGGAGAGGTATACATTTGGGACATTTCAGCTACGCAGCTGAGCCCACGGCGGCTGCGAGGCCACTCCAAGACGGTCTCCAGCGTGAAATTCTCACCGGATGGTGCTTTTCTCGCATCGTCATCGTACGATCACACAGTACGTCTCTGGAGACTTCAGACGGGCGAGCAGTTTTTCACCATGGTGGGACACGAGGGACATGTCGAAGCAGTTGATTTCTCCCCCGTCAGTGATATCTTGGCCTCGGGTTCTGACGATCGGACAATTCGATTGTGGCGAACAGCAACTGGAGAACCAGTCGGCCAACCGCTCATCGGCCACGCAAGTCGGATCCACAGTGTTTCATTTTCCGGGGACGGTGAGACACTTGTCTCTGGCTCTGCAGACTGTAAAATTCGACTCTGGGACGCTCGGACCGGGAAATGTATCACAACGCTGAGCGGTCACACGGAGTGGGTTCGATCTGTACAGTTTTCTCCAGACGGAAGAACTCTTGTATCAGCAGCGGATGACTGCAGCGTACGCCTATGGACTCTAGGAGAGGATTTAGGAGAACCTTCGTCGATTGTTCACTCTGATTGGGTTCGATCCGTCGCATTTTCACCCGATGGTCTGTATATCGCCTCGGCCTCTGAAGATCGCACTATCAGGATCTGGGACGTCGGAAGTGGCCAAACTGCAATCCAGCCATTGCCGGCGCATGACGACGCAGTGAACGCGGTGGCGGTTTCGGCCGACGGAGGCTTCATTGTTTCAGGCTCCGACGACAAATCGGTTCGCATCTGGAACGCACAGACAGGGGAGCCGAAGCTTCCGCCACTGCTAGAGCACACGGCGCATGTGAATTCTGTGGCGATATCGACAGATGGACGCTTGATTGCGTCAGCATCGAGCGTTGTTCCTCTGCGCTGTGATGGTTACGTGTTAGCGGTCGCCTTCTCGCCTGACCACCAGCTCGCTGCCACCGGTGATTCCAGTGGAATGATATCTGTCTGGAACAGAGAGACGGGTCAGCCTGCGCACCAGCCATTTCAGGCGAGAGGCTGGATTCAGTCTATCGCGTTCTCACCAGCCGGTATGCACCTCGTGTCTGGCGGAGATCACGGGGTCGGCCGAGTGTGGGACATCAGTACAGGACAGCAGATTCTTGCACTTGAAGGTCACAGCGACTACATTCGTTCCATTACCTTCTCACCCAATGGCCAGTTTATCGTCTCGGGTTCCGATGACCACACCATATGCCTGTGGGATGCAGCGACCGGAGAACAGCTTGCCATGCTATATGGACACAATAGTTACGTGATGTCTGTCGCATTCACAGCCGACGGGAAGTCTATCGTCTCGGGCTCGCGGGACTCGACGATACGTGTTTGGGACGTAGAGGCAGCTCTGACAAGATCGTCAGACAGTGACGATGATCCGGCCATGGCTCTGGAACATTCTGGGCTCAAGGACGGATGGATCGTGAGTAAATCAGGAGAGATGCTTCTGTGGGTCCCTAAAGAGTATCGAAACTTCCTCCAAACCCCGAGCTGCACGACACTCATTGGCAGGCACCGCGTCATTGTTACCGCTGAAGAGACTTGGCATCATGGTGAGAACTGGACACATTGCTGGCGTGGATCGAACAGTTCATAAGCGGTTCTGCATCGCGACCTACCATAGACCCTGGTGCATGGCTTGAGGGGCGAGTGTGGTGGACTTGAACTTGTATTTGTGACGGTTCACTAAAATATCATACATGCCGTGCGACTCTCTACATGTATCTCTGTGAATGAATGTCAGCGAAGGGTTCGGTCAAAGCACTGAATGCAGAATGCAGAATGCAACCAGGTGTTGGAGTTTCGCGAGCACCGGATGCAAACGTCGGTACGCCTCATTGTCCTCTTCCCCTTTCGCACTGGCAAGATCTCCGACCCAGTAGGGTATGCACATGGGCAGGATGAGCTGGTCTAGCTGTGCCGTAAATACATGACCCAGGTACGTGCTCCTTTGTGTTGGTATTGCGCCGCGCCACGTATTCCTGACCATGCCTTTACAGCCGACAGGAGCGCGCTCCGCCTGGAACTAGACGATTATACAGCCTCCTCCTGCGAGTATCACGATGCGCACAGTATGTGATACAAGCTGAGACGCAAACACAGTAGGGGCAACCATTCGTCCACAACACACGCTACGCCGTGCGCCACACCGATGCCAAACCAGAGACCCTTCAGCACTCGTACTTTGTGACATTACGACCCTTGTTTACAGTGCCTTTTTCGATGAGGTTCCAACCATGACAGCGTGACCTGCACCGTGCACAGATCCCACTGAAGCTCGTTCTGAGAACGACCCACTATCTGCCTAAACCCTCGTTCTGTATTGCCCTGCTGTCCCTTCCTATCCCTGTCCGACTATCAATTATCCCGTCAAGCTCCAGGAACTCTGACCATGCCCGTCTCTTGTCACTGGCCACGACGTTTCTCCAAACCTCACCTACTACTCTGGTGGACTCTTAGCCCGTCTCGCGACCCGTGCTGCGTACCGGATCTGAATGTCAGTCCGCTCGAGTTTGTCCACGACGCCTCCGTCAATGACTACGCTCATCCAAGTGAGACCCACAGGTTTACCCGCATTGGGCGAGAAAGCCGGTCTGGAGATCGAGACAAGTGCGGTGATTGCGGACACGACGTAGAACAGCGCAGAGTCATGCGCACCGAGGCCGCCGTCCTGAAGATCTTGCTCGGCAATGGTGATCAGGCTTCCGCGTAGAACGAGCATATAGAGCAATGGATAAACACGCCGCATGTGGTGTCGATGCTGTAGATGTCGCAGTACGACGTGCGCGGCTGAATCGGCATGTGGCGTGACAGCGAGGACCCCCATCTGCCCGCGAAAAAACCGGATCAACCATGCAGGAAGAATGAATGAAGGACGTCGAGGCCAATTTGAGTGCAACTGTGAGTGAAGATGATGTCTCGCAAAGAGTCGAGTGTTTGGGTTCGCGCTGGAGGACGTCGACAATCCGGGCTTCTCGACCGTTGCACGTAGATCACAGTTGTTCGTGTTGTGTCAAGACTCGTCAGAAGCATAGCCTGCGTGTGTCAGCCGTGTTTAAGTATCTAAGAGAGGTTCACTCACGTCCGAGACGGCAGCGAGACCGTTAGATGAGAACGGTGATCGTCGTCTCGCCGATAGCGAGCGTACCCGGCATGTTGGTCGAGTAGCACGTACATGTCTCCGTCAGACAATCGAGCCCACGTCGTAGAATTGTTTTCCGCCTCGTGATGGAGCTTTGAGTTTGACATGCTCGTCGTGCAAGAGTGCAGGAGACGCCTTCGATGCGTCATCAAGCTCGCGGATACAACACGAAATGTCCTCGACACGCTCGTATAGCTTCTTGATTTAGGCGAGAATACACCTGAAACAACTGGTTATGAGCCTGCGCGGTCGCACCGTAAGGCTAACGCGCACCGATTGGACTTGCTGGCGGTCAGTGAGCCTGTACTCCAACACGGTCAGTCTTCACCTCGTTCCTTCAGAACAACAGGTTTTACCCACCTTGAAGAAGGATGTGAAAGAGGTCGCGACGGTGAGGCGATGCACACTGCGGGACACAAATGAGTCCAAGCTCGACCCGCCTGCACTCGGGACGTCTGAGCGGCACGCGTTCAACAGCAAGCCTGGGTATAATGTGGCTGCGAGACGAGCATCGAACTAATGTCGCGTCGTCTGTCGAGCATTGACCGATTTTGTTGTGCCAATTCCATTTACGGAGCGCGATGTGACGGAAGAGTCGAAAAGACGACCGACAAACGGGTGTCCAAGTTGAGCAGGCGCCGGCGGATGCAGATCGCGTTTCTTCCTCTTCCCCTCACGTTACCGAGAATCCTTGACGTCTTCGGTCGCCACATCTCTCCTGCACTACCCCAAACACGCGAATAGCATGACCGGCCTTCAATCATGCCCGGACGCGTGATCCTACAGGCATCAAATGTGTTGCTCCTTGCGGGCTGGTGCGGACCATACGAAACCGTAGGTCACCGCGCCGTCTCAGCACCCTACCACCAACACTTTCTTGGAACACCATGTGGCCGCTGCTGCTGCTTCTAGAGCTGCCCACTGCGCAAATGATAGCAATAATCGGCTCGCCTATGTCTATTCGTTCGCGTTGCCTGCTTTGTCGAGGACGGTCACCTGCTCGGTCCAAACTCAAGCGCGGCCAGTTTGCAGCTTTGCATTACTTCATGTGCACCATGAGCTCAGCGTGCTGTTCCTTTTGAAGAATGTTGAAGCTGACGGGATACCGCAGCCGACATCAACCTCATCGATTCTAGCCCAAGGCATTGCTTGCTCAACACACTCGGCGATCCCGCAGACTCGATCCGTTATGACGTGTCGCGCTAAATTCAATGCTTGCAACTCTCCGCGCCGTTGAACGTCAGTCGCGCGTATGTGCGCACCGCTCTCGCCCATATCATTCTCTCACAGTATGTCCCTCTGAGATTGGGTGGATATCATGTTGGTCAGGACTGACCTCCCAAAAGACGTCCTACCAACCACTCATGATCTTGTCGGCACGCATTCTCACTACCAGCCCTCTCGGCTGTTGTCACCGCCGGACCCTTCAGCAAGTAGCCTCACAGCCGTCAGTAATCGTTCAGTCCAGCACTCGACAACGACTACAACCATAACTCGGTGCTACGCTGGGCTGGCAAGAGTCTACCACGAGTAGTTGCTCAATGTTGCGAGCGCTCCGCAGAACCCGTACCAGGGTTCGCATCCTCGCTTAGTACCCACCTGCGATCACAACGACAACTCGGCGCTACTCTGGATTCGCGAGAAGATCTCTCTCAGGCTGCTGCCAACTGCGCCTCGATGTAGTGCACGTCATGCAGAACCCGTGCAAGGGTTCGATCCCTCGCCTAGTGTGAGGCATGCGGGGTAGTCACTCGCACAGCAGCACATCACGGACCGAGTCAACTTCGAGCTTCACATTCGTACGTGGTCGTGCGCTTCGCGTTGTGCGACATCTGACCTGTCTTCTTCTAGCGTACCGCAACGCCCTTTTTCGTCGACATTAGTTTAAACCATGCTCAGCGCGCCGACGCTCAGTCCTCGCCAATCTATTCAACTACCCCGCTGCGACGGTGAACTTGTGCGTCTCCTCGCCCTTGCGTACACCGCAGCGAACGACTCCGTGAGGTAATCGTCATCCGAGATAGCGGGTCTCGCTTCACGCGCCCGCGTTCATGCTCGTCACTATGGCTACCTCGCGGGGATGTCTACCGGTGGCAGGTGGCTCCGGCTCACGACGCGCTGGACGAACCAGCGACTTGTATTGGCGTTGTCCAGAAACTTTGAGAGGTTCATCAGAGGACGCCTGCGTGCAGTTACCCTCATGTAAACACATCTTCATTGCAATAAAGTACTTGACCTTGTACCTGCTTGAACCGTTCGAGTTTGCGAAAGTAGGATCCTGCGGACATGGTTGCATCGGTTCATGCCGACGGTCTGTCTTTGTGCCTGAGTATCAGGGCGGGCTTCGAGCGGCGCCTGCTTGTACTCGTACCCTCACGTCGCCCTGCGCGCATTCGCCCCCTCGAACTACCTGAATATTCGTCGAAATGAAGAAAGCCATGAAGAAAGCGAAGCAGAAGGCTGGACGCTTCACCAACGATGTCCTTCTAAGTTCGCGTTCGGAGTCGCCGGCACCTGCAGATCGCGACTGGCCCCGCGCATCATCTTTAACCCCATTGCCGCCCGAACAACCTGCGGAAACGGTTTCGCAGCCTGGACAGATCTCTGCGGAGCCTGCAGCGATCCGGCAACCATCGCAGATCGTGGGCGCGCCACGGTCCGCAGCTCTAGATCGAGGCTCGATTCCGCCGACACCGTCTCTTGTCAAAGAAGGCCATGCCGATCCACAGGCTAGGCAGGCCGGTTCCAAGGTCTATGGCTCAGTAGTCGGCGAACTTTCAGACGTGTCACATTTAGCACCAAATCTCTCGCTGTCCCGCGGACCAGTGAGTGAAACAAACACATGAATGTTCTTACGCCATACTAAGATGTGCGAAGACCATGATTAACAACAACCAAAATACAACTTACAACTTTGGCCGCGATGTCGTCAACAACAACTCAGTCACAATTTATCTGACCGAGGCGGAGGTTTGTCCCGTCACTCGGCCGTTGTTGGATACTCATTTGTTGCCTCACAGAAGGATGCCGTAAAGATGATCAAAAGTGGTACGCACCCACATATCTCTGAATGAGATGGGACTAATTCTCATTAGTGATGGGGAATCGATTCGTTCCTGCGGCTTTGCACGACGTTCAGCCGGAGGAAGCCGGGTGCTTACACGGGACCCGACGTGGCGTGCTTTCGATGTTCATGGAGTGGGCCAAGAACGACCCCATGCGCATCTTCTGGCTCGCCGGTTTGGCCGGCACAGGTAAGACGTCGATCGCTGTGACGCTCAGTCGCATGTTGCAAGATGAACCTAGCGTCGTGCTTGGCGGTACATTCTTCTGTTCTCGTACTGCTAATGTACCCGAACTGACGGATGCGCGATGTATCTTGCCAACCCTGGCTACGGCCCTTGCGGAAATTTCGCCAGTGTTCGCAGCGGCATTGACAGAAGGATTAAATGCGGACTCGCGCGCTGCACTCAAGTCGGTCAGCGTTCAGCTCACTACTCTCCTGCAACAACCTCTGGCCGCCCTCGTGTCCATAGGCCGCCCCATTGTCTTTGTTGTCGATGCCCTCGACGAATGCAGCGACGAGAACGATGTAAAAGCGCTTCTCCGGGCAATTACGACTCTCAGCTGCGACGCGAAGGTCAAATTCATCCTCACATCACGACCGGAGACACATATCAGCACCAGCCCGATTTCAAGCTCGGGTTCCAATAGTATTTTGCGACTCCACACGATTGACACCGTGGAGGTTACCGAGGACATTTGCATCTACATCGATGATGCATTTTCCAAGAGCCAGCTCACCAGGCCATGGTACTCCGATGCGGACATCAAAGCACTCGCCGCTCTGTCTAATGGCTTATTCATCTTTGCATCAACCGTCATTGCGTACATTCTCGATCTAAACTCGGTCAAAGGACGGCAGACCCGTCTCAACGTAGTGCTGTCGGCCGTGCAGGAGAGCAAGGTGGCATTGGGCCCGCTCGACGCGATGTATGAGTTCGTTCTCACTCGCGCTTCAAATGAAGCCAAGGTGGAGCCCAAAGAACTCGAAGCGACACTGCAAGTCTTGGCGTGCATCTTAGCTGCTCGTGTGCCACTCTCCGTTAATGCCCTGACAGAGCTTCTTGGGTTGGATGAAGATGAGTTGCAGGAGTCGTTGCAGCGGTTACACGCAGTTGTTCATGTTCCGGATGATGCCGATCAACCTGGCCTGCGGACACTGCATGCATCGTTTGGTGATTACCTGTTTGCGCGGAATCGCATTGCCCCATCCCTTGGAAACGAGATGCTTGCTCGTGGGTCACTTCGAGTCATGAGCCAGCAGCTCCACTTCAACGTGTCGAATATTCGGTCGTCCTACGAACCCAATCCAGAGGAGAAGCCCAGCAGCATCACACACTCCCTAGAGTATGCGTGCATTCAATGGATCTATCATGTCATAGATTTCGCCGTACCAGCCTGGCTCGATGACGAGATCGACAAGCTATTCTGCCCGCAGTTCTTGTTCTGGCTAGAGGTGATGATTGTGCTCGGCAGGATATCGCGAGCTGCCGCCATGTTACAGCTTGCAACTTCAACGGTGACTGTGACTGTGACTTAGAGTTTGACGGACATTGCTCGCTCATGATACTTTGCAGGTTCAGCACGCGGAACTCTCTCAATTCTTCCGTGACGCTCGTGCTTTTGTTGCGTCATCCCGGGAAGCAATTGAGCGAAGTGCTGCACACGTCTACTTATCGGCTCTCCCATTTGCGGCAAAAGACTCGCTCATATATCGAAGGTTTACTGGGCTGTTCACCGGTTTGATCTCGATTGACACCTTCGGAATCGACCGCCAGGGCGGACAAATCATCATGACTCTCACAGGTCACACCAAGTCTGTGAACTCCGTCGCATATTCTCCTAATGGTCTTATACTTGCATCGGGCTCCGATGATGGTACTGTGCGCATTTGGGACACCCGGTCTGGCGAAGAGATCATGTCGCCGCTGAGCAGCGACGCCGACGAGGTCCATTCCGTCGCCTTCGCCCCCAATGGTAAGGACGTTGCATCAGGCACCGAGGCGGCCGAGATACACATTTGGGACATTTAAATTACACAGGCAAGTCCGCGGCAGTTGCGCGGTCATTCTGAGAGGGTCACCAGCGTGGCATTCTCGAAGGATGGTGCATTTCTTGCGTCAGCATCATACGATGAGACGGTACGTCTCTGGAGATTCCGAACGGGAGAACTAGTCTTTGTGATGGTGGGACACGAGGGAAATGTCAACGCAGTCGAATTCTCACCTGCCGGTGATATCTTGGCCTCGGTTTCTGACGACCGGACCATTCGATTGTGGCGGACAGCAACTGGAAAACCTGTCGGCCAACCGCTCAAGGGTCACACACATTGTATCCACAGTATTTGATTCTCCAAAGACGGTGAGAGACTTGTCTCTGGTTCTCGAGATTATGAGATTCGACTCTGGGAAATCCGAGGCGGGAATTGTATTACAGCGCTGAACGGTCACACGGACACGGTTAGCTCTGTACAGTTTTCTCCAGGTGGACGAACTCTGGCATCAGAGTCATCTGACTACAGTGTACGCCTGTGGACTGTAGGAGATAATATGGGAGAATCTTCGTCGATAGTCCTGAACGACCACTCGAGCCGGGTTTATTCCGTCGCATTTTCACCCGATGGTCTGTACGTTGCCTCGGCCTCTGCAGATCGAACCATCAATATCTGGGACGCAGGGAGTGTCCAATCTACAATTCAGCCATTGCTGGCACATGACGACAATGTGAACGCGGTGGCGGTTTCGGCCGACGGCTTCATTGTTTCAGGCTCCGAAGACAAATCGGTTCGCATCTGGAACGCACAGACAGGGCAGCTGATCCTTCAACCGTTGCTGGGACACACAGAGGCTGTAAATTTCGTGGCGATATCGACAGATGGACGCTTGATTGCGTCAGCGTCGGGAGACTGTACCGTGAGGCTTTGGGATGCGCATACGGGAGGTTCCATAGGTGTGCCACTGCAGGGACACATGGGCGATGTCAATGCGGTGCAATTTTCGTCCGATACGCAGTGGCTTGTGTCAGGGTCTGATGACAGAACCGTGCGCATCTGGGACGTCGCCACGAGGCAGCCATCAACTGTAGGTCCTCTGCGCTGCGATGATTCGGTGTTTGCGGTCGCCTTTTCGCCTGACCAGCAACTTATTACCGCGGCCGATAAAAGCGGAAATATATGTATCTGGAACAAGGAAACCGGCCAGTCTGCGCAGGAGCCATTTCATGTGAGCACCCGTATCCAGTCTATAGCCTTCTCACCGGGCGGTACACACCTCGTGTCTGGCGGAGACGATGGAGTTGGCCGAATGTGGGACGTCAGTACAGGACAGCAGATCCTTGCTAGAGAAGTTCACAGTGATTGGATTCGTTCGATTACCTTCTCGCCCAGTGGTCGGCTCATCAGTACCGGCTCGGATGACCGCACTATACGTTTGTGGGACGCAGCAACCGGAGAGCAGCTTGTCATACTACACGGACACAACGCTTACGTCACGTCTGTCGCTTTCACACCCGACGGGAAGTCCATTGTCTCGGGCTCGGATGACTCTACGATTCGTGTTTGGGACGTAGAGGCAGCTCTGACGCAATCTTCAGACAGCGGCAAGAAGCCTACCTTTGATCTAGAGCACAGCGGGCTCGACGAAGGATGGATTATGAGCAAATCAGGGGAGATGCTCGTGTGGGTCCCCGAAGAGTATCGAGGCTTCATCCAAACCCCGAGCTGCACGGCACTCATTGGCAAGCACTGTGTCATTGTTACCGCTGAGGAGACTTGGCACCGTGGTGAGAAGTGGACAGATTGTTGGCTTGGATCGAACGCTTCATAAGTGGTTCTGCATCGCGGCTTGTCGCGGACCCTGGTTCATGGCTTCGAGGGGCGAGCGTGGTGAATTTGAGCGTGCAACTGTGACCGTTCGCTAAATTATTATACATGTTGTGTGATTACCTAGCTATTTCTCTGCTACAGATTGTCAAGGAAGGGTTCGGTCGAAGCGCTGAATGCTGAGTGCAAATGTGTGTCGGCGTGTCACGAGCACCGGATGCAGATTTAGGCGCGCCCTTTGTCCTGTCCGCATTGGCAATATTTCTGACCCAATAACATATACACACCGACAGGGTGCATAGGCTTATCTGTGTAGCTCAAACCTGAACCAGGTACATGGTTGCTTTGTGTTAGTATCGCGTCACATCACACAGGGGGCAAGGGGACGTTTGGAGACGCACCTCTAAACGCACCATTTGGAGGGACGTTGGGTGCACGTTGACACGCACCTTACCGTTTTAGTACATTTTGATCATCAGATGGTCGCACCACCACGATCCGATTTGAATTGAGATTCTCAACGTCAGATCACTGAGCTGCCGGAGTGGGGCAAAGACCCTGTCTTCTGAAGCATGTCAAAGTCTGTCCTGCGGTCGCTCTGAGCTCTCCACAAGCGCAAAGCCCAAGTACAGCAGGTAGATATGAGATGAAACGAAGTTAGCCAATGGACGTGACTGAACGGCGAAGCAGTAAGCGGGAGACAGAAGAGAAGTGAGACGGGCGGGGGTGTGTAACCAGCATGCGGCATGAGACTCAAGAGGAACAGTCGAGCGGAGCAAAGGAAGAAAAGACATGAAACCAGTGCTTGTGGGCATGCAAGAGCACAGCAGCAGCGCTGGATAAAATAAAAGATTATCACAGTTACATGCAATTTGATTGGTGCGACTTGAAAGAGGTGAATGGCGAGAGCCATTGGTTGGCGTGGTGTGATGGTCATGTAAACTTTGTCATTAGTCCAGTGCACTCTACACGACCTTTACAGTACGTTTACAGCTGTTTCCAAAACAACCTGCGCCGGGCAATCACAAGGTCACATCGAGCGCCCACACTTGGCCCGCTATCTCCTCCTCCAATTCTTTGTAATTTCATGTAAAAATTATATCGTTAGGATGGGGCACGTCGGGGCAACGTCGCTGTGCAAGTTAATCCGCGAAAATCAAAGATCTGAAATTCGTCGTTTTCACCGACTTTGTGGACTTTGTCTCGCTATCTCCGATCGAACGGCAGTAGCTGGCGGTATACCATGTGAGCAAAAGGATTTTCAAAGGCTCTCATGATGTCTTGCTGTTGAAAAACTCTGAGGTTTATGCATATCCTAATCAGATTCCAGGTGCTGCTCTCTGGCAGTTCCACCAACACAGCAAAGATGATTTCAATACAAGAGGAATTGATAGTAACTTCATGCCAATACTACTCCCGCTCCACTTGAGATGGAATACTATGTCTTCAACACGAGTTGAGCAATGTCCCCGGGTCTCTGCTGGGATGTAGATGGTCGGATGAGTTGGTGGAACTGCCAGAGAGCAGCACCTGGAATCTGATTAGGATATGCATAAACTGTTGAATCCGTGCTTCCGGCTTAGTCTCATGACTCAGACATATCGGCGATAGCCGATATGTGCATGTATTTGTGTCTCGCCTGTATATGAACTGCATGGGAGGCAGCTGAGTTCCAATCCTCAGTTGCCCTTCTCCCATCGCAGGTTTGTACAGATATGCTCTCTTTCCGCTCAAATATTGACTTAGTTGCCCTTCTCCCATCGCAGAGGCTTTAACCTGTTCAACAGGTTATGAGCCCCGCGCTCTAAGTACATTGCTCATCGCTTTGCACACCTAGCGCACTATCCGCCTCTGCACATCGCTATTGCGCGCGCATCGCACATCCGATCGCCACGATCTTTGCTCCTCCAAGCTCGTCGACGCCTTATCCGTCCCCGATCTTATTTTCATCGCCATCGATCGCTTAGATCATGCCAGAATCGATCCCCAAGTTTGCTGCCCTGAAGATCGGCGGCTTCACCACCTAGGAGCCCCAGATGGTTACCTACCTTCGCTTTAAGGGCTGGTTCACCGTCGTCAATGACAAGTACAAGAAGCCTGTCGCTGTAGACCCCGACGCTCCCACTCTCAAGGAACAGGAAGACATCGACTGGTGGGATGACACCGATGAGCGCGCCGCTGGCGCCATCACCCTCGCCCTCTCCTCCGAGGAGGTCATCGCACTGCGCGACCACCTCGAGTCATCCGTTGCTCTCTGGAAGGAGATCAAGAAGCGCCACGTCGTTGACAAGGCCACCTCGCGCTACAACGCCTGGCACGAGTTCTTCAACCTGCGCATCCAGCCTGGCGAAACGCTTGACGCGTTCGCAGGCCGCGCACAAGAAGTCATGCATCGCGTCCAGGAGCGTCGCCCCGCCACTGGTTACGACATAA
>Ga0247815_10001166_pt1 | contig 20300 bp, 15 predicted proteins | sample UWRJL194509B1_FD_181014 | JGI IMG/M metagenome (GOLD analysis project Ga0247815, IMG submission 181014) | Plant litter microbial communities from Arlington Agricultural Research Station in Wisconsin, United States - UWRJ-L194-509B-1 | ecosystem: Environmental > Terrestrial > Plant litter >...
GCCGTACAGGGCTTTCAAGGCCTTGCCGGGACGGAGCGCGGCGACGGAGCCGTTGACGATCACATTCTGGTTGTAGAAGGGCCGCCAATGGGCGCCCAGCGAAAAATCGACGCCCATCTCTTTCGAGGGCAGCTTCTGCGCGCGCAGCACTTCCAGCACGCGCGTGTCCATGAAGCGAAGATAGGAGACGTTGGCGAACACCCGCAGCTCCGGCGTCAGGTCCATGTCGGCGCCGGTGCCGACCAGCACCAGGCCGGGGTTGACGAAGTTGGACTGCCCTTCGTCCTTGGACGAGCGCAGCGACGGCAAAATGCCGTTGCGGCCCGACAGCGCCACGCCACCGCCGCCGATCAGCGGCAAGCCCTGGCGGATCGAGAAGCTGGTGTCGGAGCCGGCGATCTGCGGGTTTTCCATGATGGCGTCGTAGCCGGTGGACTTGTTGTCGTAAGGGTCCTTGTCGCCGGACGCCAGCACCAGCGAGGCGCGCGCGCGGATCCAGCTGAAGTCGCGCGACAGCTCGCTGGCGTGGTAGGCGGCGCGGATCTTCTGTTCCTTGTGCGCCAGCGGATTGTGTTCGTCGTGGCCGAGCGCCAGGTACGTCGATGTGGCCAGGTTCCACTCGCCCAGATGGCCGTCGCCGCTGTAGCCAAGATAGCTGACGTGATAGCGGTGCGAGCGCAAGTCGCCGATCGCCGCAGGGCGCACCAGGAAGCCGTTGGTGTCGTAGGTTTTTTCGGTTTCCGAATTGCGGTTGTGGACGATGCTGGCCTGCGACGTGAAACCGATGAACGGCCAATCCTGGCGATACAGGTTGGCGATATATACCTGGTCGTGGCGCAGGCCCTTGCCGACCGCGTTCAAGCCGCTGTTGGTGTCCTTCTCGAAGCGCGCGAACGCGGCGAGGTTGTACTGCCAGCGGTTGTTGTCGCGATTGCCGAACAGGCGTATGCCGAACGGCGAATCCTGGAACAGGAAGCCACGGAAGTCGTTGGTGAACGGCTGCACGCCGACGCGCAGGCTGTCGAAGTCATAGCGGTCGGAGACGTTGCGCAAGTGGACGTCGACGAACAATTCCTGGATGCCGACGAAGTTGTCGCTGCGGCGCCGGCCGAGCGAAGGATCGATGCGCAGCGCGCCCGCCTCTTGCACCAGGGCGCGGTTGTAGTTGAACACCGGGACGAAGCGGAATTCGTAGTCCGGCGGACGGAAGGTGGTGTCGCCCTTGACCAAGCCGAAGTTGAGGATCAGGTTTTGCACCATCACCGTTTGCTGGCCGCGGCCGAAGATATCGTTGGCGCCCGGCGCTATGCCGATCTGGCCGGCGACGGGCGTCGGCAGGCGGCGCAGCTCCAGCAGGGTATCGGACACCACGCCCAGGTTGAAGAACAGGTCCGGCGCGTACTGCTTGAGCACCGGCAGGTCGGCCTTCAGCACGTTCTGGTTATACGGGTCGTACCAGGGGAACTTGAAGCCCAGCGTCTGCATCAAGCGCCATCGGTCGGTGACCGGCAGCGACTCGCGCGGCAGATTCGCCTGCGGCGGCGGCACCTGCAAGGGATCGAGGGCCGGCAGCACCGCCAATTGCGGCACGCCCGCCTCTGCGCCCGGCCGCGCGAGGATCACGCCGCCGCCGACGCCGATGCTGCCCATTTCGCCAGTTTCGCCCGTGCCGCCCGTGCCGCCCGCCCCGCCCGCGACATCAACGCCCTCGATGCCCTGGACGCGCTGCGGCGCGCCCGGCGCGGCGAACACGGTGATCGTCATATCGCCATATTCGGCGGGCGCCATTTGTATCCAGCCGAAACCCTCGCCGGCCAGCGGCACCTTGTACCAGTCGCCGCGAATTTCCAGGATGCCGATCACATCGCCGCGCGACAAGCGCGCCACCGCCGGCGCGGCGGCGGCGGGTCCCGCGCGCACCGGCACAGTCACCGCGAGCACCTGCAACTGCTGAAGCGCCGCCGACTGCGGCACGCGCTGAAGCGCCGCCGGCGTGGCCGCCTGCGCCCGATCGTCGGCAGCGATCACGCAGCCGCCGCACACCGTCACTGCGGATGCGCACAACAGCACTGAAGACATCTTCCTGGCGAGCGCTTTTTTATATGCCATCGCAAACGCTCTGCTCTGTACTATTGTTGAACGGCGCCTGCGGGCACTGGGCGTAACGCAGGTTGCGGCCCAACGGCGCCAGCGTATCCGCGCGACGCGACGCGGGCGCATGGCCAATCCCGGTCTTCAGCGCCGCAGCCGCGCGCGACACACCCAACATGCCGACCATATCATCCTGGTCCACGCCGTCGCCGGAAACGCCGATGGCGCCGATCAACGTCGCGCCGCGATAAATCGGGAAGCCGCCGGGGAAGATCTGCATACCGTTTTCCAGGCCGATCGCATTCCCGGTGCAGCTGCGGTTCGGCGCCGCCGGCGACAGGATCGCGCCCACCATCGACGGATACACCAGATCCAATTGCAGGCCGACGTTGAACGGACTCCAAGTCGCGGAAGACTTGGACAGCGGCCCAGCCGGATTGCCGTCGATACCATCCGGGAAATTAGGCCGCGCGATATTGCCGATGGCCCGCGCCGAGAACGCGACGCCGTCGCCAAACGCCGCCGGATTGGCGAAGAAGCCGCGCGACGCCGCCATATAACTATCCAAACCAAACAAAGCGCCCTGCTTAAGCGAGCCATTGAAGTAGCCCAGCGCCGGCAACTGCGACAACGAAGCCGACGCGCCCGGCGACGAGAAGAACGCCGCCGTACGCGCCTTCTGCAGCGAGACATCCACGCCAAACACCGGGCCGTCACCGCTACGAGCCAATCCCAGCACATGGCCGGCCGTATCGACGATGGACACCGTGACCTCCGCCGCCGAACCGACCGGCACGCGGATCTGCGCGCGCGCCTGTGCTGCCACGCCCAACGCCTGCTTCAATAACTCCTGTACCTCGGCCACGCTCATGCCCGCGCCGCCCGACGCCGTCGGCGCCGTCGACGCAATGGCCGGATAGCGATTCCGCTGCGCCGCATCGACCAATATCTGCAAGCCGTTCTCGACGCCAAAGCCGGACGCCGGCTCGCCGAACGCGGTACCGGCCAACACCGCCGCGCCGTCGTAGTAGCCGTCCACCGCCAGCAGCGCGCCGGCCATGCCGGCGATCCGCGTCGCGCTCACGGCGACCGGCTGCGAAGCCGTATTCGCATACGTGAACGTCACGCCACCGGCCGTGATGCGATCGGCGCGGATGCACTCCGGCGCCACGAAGCCGCTCTGCGCCGACAAGGCGATACGTTCATCGAGATCCGCGCCGCTGGTGGTCGGGCTGGGATCGAGTCCATACACACCGTCCGCGATCACGCCGACGCCGCCGATCACGCGGCCGTTTTTATACAGCGGGAAGCCGCCCGGATCCGCCGACAGCCCAAGCGGCGAGCGCTTCGGACCGATGCCGATGCCGGCGCCGCGCGTCACCAGATCGCCGCACGGCAGTTGGCTGAACTGCACGCCGAACAACGGACCGCCGGCGGTCTGCGAAATACCCGGCACAAAATGGTCTTGCACGATGAAGCTCGCGGTGCGCGTGCTGAAGGCGTTGCCCGACGAGGACAGATAGGCGCCGGTCAGCGCCTTCGCCACGGCGGCCAGGTCCGAGCCGATCAAGCCGCTCAAACCATCCAGGCCTTGCGGGCTGTCGGCGCTGTTCTTGCCGCTGCCGCTGAGGATATTCACGGTGGCGCCGGCGCCCGTCATGCGATACACGGCCAGCACATTGCCGGAGCGGTCGACCACCGCGATGGTCGCCTTGGCGCCCAGCTTGGCGGCGGCTTCCGCGCCTTGCGCCAGCACCTGCTCAACTTCCAATGCGCTGATCGATTGCGGCGTCGCGGCGGGCGTGACGCAAGCGCCGTTGCTGCCGCCGTTGCCGGTCGATGGCGTGCCGGTCGATGGCGTGCCTGCGCTGCCGCCACCACCACCGCCACCGCTGCAAGCGCCCAGCAAGGCGGCCGCCATCGCGGTCAATACAAAAGCGCGCGCGTTCATGGTTTCACCGCCTGCATGGCGTTCATCGCCTTGACCGCCGGCGCGGCTGCATGCAGCTCCGGCATGTGATAACCGTGGCACATCGCGCAATCCGACTTGACCTTGCCCACCACCGGTTCGGAACCGGAATGGCAATCGCGGCATTCTTTAATCGTCGGCATCAGCACATCGCCGGCCTTCTTCGACGCGGAGGCCAGATGGCAATCGGCGCAAGGCGCGGCGCGGTGCGCGGCGTGATCGAACGACGCCTTCGGCATCCACGGATGCGCCGGCGCGACCGGTGCGATCTTCCACTGCGGCAGATCGGCGCCCGGCGTGCCGGCCTTGCCCGGACCGGGCACGCGGCTCACGCTGTGGCAGACGATGCACGAGGTCTTCTCGAACAGCTCCGTCGCGGCGGCGGCGGCGCGCGCCTTGGCGTCGCCCGGCCCCTGCACGAAGCTGGCCGGCGCGCCGGCCGGCATGCCTGGACGCACAGTAAATACGGGACCATTCACCGGCGGCGTATCGATCGCCACCTTGCTGCTGTTGACGTAGCCGTAGAACTCGCGCAGCGTCGTCAATACTTCATCCGTCGAGCCGTGCGGCACCTGGCGTTGCGACAGCGCCGGCTCGAACGCCAGCGCATGGCAGGATTGGCAATCGCGCTTCATGCTGACGCGCTCGAAACCAACGCCGCTCTGGGTCGGACGGTGGCAGCTCGCGCATTCAAGTTTGCTCTTGCCGTCAGGGCCGGCGATGCCGCCGGTCGCCAGATGCAAATCGTGCGGGAATTTCAGCGCGGTCGGTTCGGAGATCGCCGCGCCGCCCTGGCGCACGCGCACCAAGGTGGTGGTCGATGCGGCGACCTGCACGCGGAACTGCGGGTGGCCTTTGGCGAAGTCCTTCACGTCGGCGACCTTGGTCTCCGGCAGCTTGGTGGACAGATCGCCGTGGCACGACGCGCAGCCGGTGCCGATGTAGCGGTGGTTCTGCGACATCAAACCGTCGGTGCCCTGGTGGTCGCGGTGACAGCTGGCGCAGCGCGTTTCCTGCAACTGCGGCATCGCCGCGACCTTGGTGGCGACGTGGTTGCCGATGCCGCGATGGCAGGCCAGGCATTCGGTGTCCTGCACCGGCTGGAACGGTTTGGCGTGGCACGCCTTGCAATCGAGCCCGAACGGCTGGTGCGACGACGACAAGGTGCCCGGATTCCATTGCGCGTCCAACCCCAAGGCGGTGGGCGTCGCGCGTTTATAGGCTTCGTTCAGCACCGGCGCCGATGCCGGCGTGTGCCGCAGCTGGACGGTCTTCTGCTGTTCGACCGGTTGGAAGATCTGCGGCCACACCGACGCCATCACCGGCAGCACCAGGCAGCCGAGCAGCACCAGCACGAACAGCGTCCATGACAGCGCGCGACGCCCGATCAGCGGGCGTTGTAATGCTTCGATCTCCGTCTGGAGCTTGTCGTTGTTTCGAGCTTGCATCTGCAATTACCAGTAGAAGAATACCGACACGATGTGCGCGACCAGCGCCACCAGCAGGGCGATCGACATCGGTACATGGAACAGCAGCCAGATTTCCGTCAGCGTGCGCAGACGGACGAAGTTGCGGATGCGCTTGAGCTGCTGCAGGCGGCGGAATTGCAGCGTGTAGATTTCATTGCTGTTCGGGTCAGACTGGTCGCCGACCTCGCGCAGTTCCTTCAGCACGCGGGTGGTGGCGCAGGCGCCGTTATGGCCGGTCAGGCGTTGACGGCGGCGCGAGAAGATCGCGCCGGCGGCCGATTCCTCGACCAGCGCGAGCAGCGTCGGCGGCCGGCCTTGCGCCAGCATGCGGCAGCGGTCGTCGAGGTCGCGCAGTTCCTGCGCCTGCTGCTCCAGCGTGCGGCCGTCCAGCAGGTCGCCCATGCGGGCCGGGTTGTGCAGATAAAGAACCACGCCCCAGATGCCGCTGATGATGACCGCCATGGTCAGCGCGTAGGCGAAGGTGTGGATGTTCCAGCCGAATTCGAAACCGCAGTGCAGCGTCGCCACCACCGCCAGCGCCAGCCCCAGATACACGTGGCTCGACAGCCAGCCGCGCAGATTGCCGACGCGCGAAGCGTAGGCGCGCTTGCGCACACCCAGCAGCAGCAGGAACAGGATCAGCAGCGCGCCCAGCGTGCCCAGGCCATAGCCCAGCCACGTGCCGCCGCCAGGTTTGATCGGCGGATTGTCTAAAATATACAGCGTGATGCACACGAAAAGCAGGGCGATGGCCCACTTCGCGTAGCGAAAACGCTGGTATGACATGAAGTTATCTTGCAACATAAATACTATCTGGCGGAGGCTGGTGTATTTTTGTCAACTAAAAATTGCAAATAGTCAACTAAGTGCCCGAAGTCTAACACTTAATGACTATCAGAAATTCGCGATATTTTTATTTGGGGCGTATACGCAACTGTATTCCGACTGCGCCCGGTTTCACGGGCGGTGATACCGCTTCCACGTCGCCCGGGGCGGCGATGGCGTTGCCGCTTTTGGAGACGCGCGCGCTGACGACCACCTTCTCGAACTGCGACAGCGTCACGCCGGGCATCATGCCCATCGAGTCGTCCAGCGTGAATTTCAGCGGCAGGTCGCGCACCTGTTTGCGCAGCACGGCCAGCGGGAAGCGCGGACCTTCAACCGCCTTGGCGACGATGAAGACGGTGTCGGTGTCGGAGACTTGGCCGCGCAGCGCCGGGTCCAGTTCGACCATGCCGCTGACGCTGACGCCGGCGGTTGCCGGCGCCGCTGCGGGAGCGGCGGCCGGGGTCGGCGCGGACGGCGCCGATGGTGCCGACGGTGCCGACGGTGCAGATGGTGCCGACGGCGGCATCGACGGAGTTCCGTCCATCGGCGCGCCGATGTGGGCCAGGTTGTCGCGCGCCAGTTGCGCGAACTCGGAGCCGGCCGGCGCCAACGACAGCGCGGTCTTCCAGTGCACGGCGGCGGCGGCCAGGTCGGCGCGTTCGTAGACCGCGTCGCCCATCAGGATGAGCGCCTTGACGTTCTTCGGATCGGCCGCCAGCGCGCGCGCCAGCAGACGTTCCGGTTCGCCGTGTAGTTTCTGGTTCTGGGTCATGGCCAGCACGTCGGCGTAGTCGGAGAGGATCTGCGCATCGTCCGGGATCAGCGCGACCAGGTGCGCGTAGGCGTCGCTGGCGGCGACGAAGCGGCCCATCGCGCTGTAAGAACGGGCCAGCAGCGCCCAGCCGTTTGGATCCTTGGGCTCGCGCACCATGCGCTCGGCCAGTTTGGCGACCATCGCCTCGCCTTGGGTATCGGCGTGCGGGTCCACGCCCATCGCGGACGGCGAGCCGGCGGACGAAGCGGCGCTAGCGGAAGCGGTATCGGCGGCGGTCATCGCGCGCGGCGTGCCGAGCGACGCGTACAACACGGCGGCGCCGGACACCAGCGCCAGCGCCAGGCCCGCCGCCTGCCAGCGCGGCACCGGCGCAGCGGCGTCGTTGGCGGCGCCGTTGGAGACGGATTTCTGGGCGGCCGGATGCACATCCTCGGCCACGCGCAATTCCAGCTCGCCGCGCGCGGCGACGTATGCGGTGGCGTCGATGCTGCCCTGCTCGCGGTCGACGTCAAGCTCGCGCAGCTGATCGCGCAGCACGGCCAGGTTCAATTGATCCGCCTGCGCGGCGGCGGCCACGCCACGGCGCGACAACAAGGGACGCAACACCAGCCACAAGACCAATGCGCACATCAGGCCAGAGGCCACTATGAAGAAGCCGTTCATGGTTGTTCCTTGTTATTGTCCAGCAGCGCGCGGGCGCGTTGCAGCGTCTCTTCAGACGGCGGCGCATCGGCGGGGCGCGAACGCGCCGCGCGCAGACGCGAAATCAGCAAGGCCGCACCGGCGGCCAGCAGTAAAAATGGCCCGAACCACAGCAGCCAGGTGGTGCTGCGCACCGGCGGGCGATACAACACGAAATCACCATAGCGCTGCACCATGAAGTCCAGCACCTCCTGCTCGGACTTGCCCTGCGCCAGCTGCTCGCGCACTTCGCGGCGCAGATCGACGGCAAGGCCGGCGTGCGAATCGGCGATGGTCTGGTTCTGGCACACCAGGCAGCGCAACTCGGTTTCCAGGTCGACGGCGCGCTTTTCCAGCGTCGCATCATCGGTCGCAGCGAAGGCCGACAGGGCCAGCGACATCGTCAGGACGGCAAACAGCTTAACCATGAGCGGGCTCCCGGTTCAATTTCTCGATCAACGGAATCAGCTTGCCGGTCACGACTTCCGGCGTCACGATGCCGATCTGCTTGAAGCGGATCACACCGCGCTTGTCGATGACGAAGGTCTCCGGCACGCCGTAGACGCCGTAGTCGATGCCGACCCGGCCATCCTGGTCGAAGGCCGACACCATGTACGGATCGCCGGCGCGCGCCAGCGTCGCGAGGCCGTCGTCGCGGTTGTCCTTGTAATTCAGGCCGACGATGGGCGCCAGCTTCATGCGCGCCATTTCCATCAGCACCGGATGCTCCTGGCGGCACGCCACGCACCACGAAGCCCACACGTTCAAGATCCACACCTGCCCCGCCATGTCGTGCGGGCCGATGACGCGGCCCGGTTCATGCAGCTGCGCCAGCGCGAACATCGGCGCCGGCTTGTCGATCAGCGGCGACGGCACCTCGCGCGGATTCAGGCGCAGGCCGACCCACAGGAATCCCAGCAGCGCGACGAACACGCCCAGCGGCAGTATGAAGCGCTTCATGCGGCGCTCCGGCCGGAACGCTTCAAGCGATAGCGCTTGTCGAGCGCCGCCAGCAAGCCGCCGAAACCGATCAGCAGCGCGCCGCCCCAGATCCAGGCGACGAAGGGCTTATGCTGGATGCGCACCACCCATTTGCCCGGCGCGACTTCCTCGCCCAAGGCCAGATACAGATCGCGGGTCGGGCCGCGATGGATCGCCGCTTCCGTCATCGGCATGCCGCCCGAGGCGAATTGGCGCTTCTCCGGCGACAGCGTGGCGACCGGCTTGCCATCGCGCGTGACCTCGAATGTGCCGCGCACCGCCGAATAATTCGGGCCCTGCACATTCTTCGCGCCGATGAAGCGGAAGTCGTAGCCGCCGACTTGATGTACATCGCCGGCCTGCAGCGGCACATCATGCGAAATCTCACGCCCTTTGACCAGCGTCACGCCGATCACGAACACGCCGATGCCGGCGTGCGCGATCAGCATGCCCCAGTAGCTGCCCGGCAGGCTGCCGAGGCGGTGGCTGAAGCGGGTGCGGTTGTCCTCGAACACGCGCAGGCGTTGCAGCAGATGCCACACGGTGGCCAGCAAAATCCAAGCCGCCAGGGTCAAGCCCATCACCAGCAGCGGCGACGAGCCCACCGCGACGGCTGCGGCGATGGCGCACAACACCGCCGCCACGCCGACCCAGCGCAGGCTGCGCACGTCCTTGAAGCCGGCCTGCTTCCAGCGCAGGAACGGGCCGGCGGCCAGCAGCAACAACATCGGCGCCATCAGCGGCACGAACACGGTTTCAAAATATGGCGGGCCGACCGAGATCTTGCCCATGTCCAGCGCGTCGAGGAACAGCGGGTACAAAGTCCCCAGCAGCACGGTGCCGGCGGCGGCGACCAGCAGCACGTTGTTCGCCAACAGCGCCGACTCGCGCGAGATCGCGGCAAAGCGGCCGCCCAGTCCCACCGACGGCGCGCGCCAGGCGTACAGCAGCAGCGAGCCGCCGACCACCAGCGCCAGGAACACCAGGATGAACAGGCCGCGGCTTGGATCGGTCGCGAACGCGTGCACCGACGTCAGCACGCCGGAGCGCACCAGGAAGGTGCCCAGCAGCGACAGCGCGAACGCCATGATCGCCAGCAGCACGGTCCAGTTTTTAAAGCTGCCGCGTTTTTCCGTCACGGACAGCGAGTGGATCAGCGCCGTGCCCACCAGCCAAGGCATGAAGGAAGCGTTTTCCACCGCGTCCCAGAACCACCAGCCGCCCCAACCCAATTCGTAATACGCCCAGAAACTGCCGAGGAAAATCCCCAGCGTCATGAAGCTCCACGCCACCAGCGTCCAGGGACGCGACCAGCGCGCCCAAGCCGCGTCGAGCTGGCCGCCGATCAGCGCCGCGATCGCGAACGCGAACGCCACCGAGAAGCCGACGTAGCCCATGTACAGCAGCGGCGGATGCGCGATCATGCCGATGTCCTGCAGCAGCGGATTCAAGTCCTGTCCCTGCAAGGCGGCGGGCAGCAAGCGCTCGAACGGATTCGAGGTCCACAGCGTGAAGGCCAGGAAGCCGACGCTGATCAATCCCATCACGCCCAGCACCCGCGCCAGCATCTCGGCCGGCAGTTGACGGCTCAGCAGCGCGACGGCGGCGGTCCACAGCACCAGGATCTCGACCCACAGCAGCAGCGAGCCTTCGTGTCCGCCCCATACGGCGGAGATGCGATATTGCAGCGGCAGCGCGGTGTTCGAATGCGAGGCCACATACAACACGCTGAAATCGTTGACGACGAAGGCATGCACCAGGCAGGCGAAGGCGATCGTCACCAGCACCGCCTGCGAGTAGGCCGCAGGCCGCGCCAGCGCCATCCAGCGCGCGGCGCCGCCGGCGCCGTTGTTGCGCAGCGATGCCGCGATCGGTACCACGCCCTGCAGCAGCGCCACACAGAACGCCAGCATCAGGGCGAAAGAACCTAGTTCGGGTATCATTTTTTATCCTTGGCGGCCGCTTGTTCAGCCGCCTGTTTCAGTGCATGCGCCGCATCCGGCGGCATGTAGTTTTCATCGTGCTTGGCCAGCACTTCGTCGGCGAGGAAGACGCCGCCCGCGCTCAGTTTTCCCTGCACCACCGCGCCTTTGCCTTCCTTGAACAGGTCCGGCAGCATGCCCTTGTAGCGCACCGGCACCCGCTGCGCCAGGTCGGTGATGATGAAGTCCACCGTCAGGCCGTCGGCGGCGCGCTTCAAGCTGCCCGCCTCCACCAGGCCGCCCATGCGCACGCTGCGATCGCCGGCGTGGCTTTGCAATACCTCGGTCGGGGTCACGGAGAACACCAGGTTTTTCTGGAAGGCGGACGAGATCAGCCACGCCGCCAACGCCAGCAGCGTCAGGCCGGCGCCGACGAGCGCCAGCCGTTTATGTCTAGGTTTCATCTTGATCCTGTTGATGGTTCAACCGCTCCAGCGCGGCGCGCCGGCGCAGGCGCAGCGCCGCGCATTCGATCAAAGGCAGCAACAGCGAGACGCCGATCGAGCCCCATACGTACAGGCCGTAGCCGCCCATCGCCAGCCATTCGCTCATGCCGCCACCTTGGCCAGCAAGGCGTGCAGCCACGGGCTGCGTTTTTCGCGTTCGAGGATGATGCAGCGCAGCCGCGCCAGCGCGGCGGCGAAGGTGTAGGACCAGCAGCCCAGCGTCACCAGCAGCATCCCGGTCAGCATCACGGCGGCCATGCTGGGCGCGGCGGTCAGGCTGATGGAGGCGCCCTGGTGCAGCGTGTTCCACCACTTGACCGAGAAATAAATGATCGGGATGTTCACCACGCCCACCAGCGCCAGCACGGCGCCGGCGCGGTCGGCGCGGCGCGGATCGGTGATCGCCGATTGCAGCGTCATGAAGCCGATGTAGAGGAACAGCAGGATCAATTCGGAGGTCAGGCGCGCGTCCCACACCCACCACGCGCCCCAGGTCGGCTTGCCCCACAGGGCGCCGGTCCACAAGGCCAGCGCGGTGAACATGGCGCCGGTGGGCGCCAGCGCGCTTGCCATCATCGAGGATAAACGGGTGTTCATCACCAGCCCCAGGCCGGCCCAGAAGGCCATCGCCAGGTAGATCACCATCGACATCCAGGCGGCGGGCACGTGCACATAGATGATGCGGTAGGACTCGCCCTGTTGCCAGTCGGTCGGCGCGACCACCAGGCCGACGTACAAACCGGCGGCCGTCAGCACTACCGCCATGGCGACAAACCAGGGTATCAGTTTGCCTGCCAACGGATAAAACTGCTGCGGCGAGGCGTAGCGGTAAAGCCAACTGTTGATCTGGGTTTTCATTGTGGATGACATTGTATCAACGGTTATCACTCTAGTGCAATGCGCAAAGCCTCCGCCGTGGCCCATGGAGCCAGCGCCAGGGCACCCGCGAGCAGACCTCCCAGCAGCAGGAGATGCGCCTGTGGATCCTGCGCCACAGCCGCGCCGGCGCCGAAAATCAGCACCGGTATATATAAAGGTAGCACCAGCAAGGCCACCAGCACGCCGCCGCCGCGCACGCCCAGGGTGAGCGCGGCGCCGATGGCGCCGATCAGGCTCAGGATCGGGGTGCCTAACAAGAGGCTGGCCATCAGCACCGTCACCTGCTCGGCCGGCAGGCCGAATTGCAGCGCTAGCAGCGGCGACAGCACGATCAGCGGCACGCCGCAGGTCAGCCAGTGGGCGACGATTTTGCCGGCGACCAGCACCCCGGTCGGCTCGGGCGACAGCAGCATTTGCTCCAGCGTGCCGTCGGCGTAGTCTTGCGCGAATAGGCGGCCCAGCGCCAGCATCGACGCCAGCAGCGCGGCGATCCACAACATGCCGGGGCCAATGGTGCGCAGCATGGCGGGCTCCGGGCCGAGGCCCAGCGGCGCCAGCGCGGCGACGATGATGAAGAAAAATACGCTGGCCAGCACGTCGGCGCGGTTGCGCATCGCCAGCAGCAGGTCGCGGCGGATCACGCCGGTGAAGGCGGTCAGCATGGCGCCTGCTTTGGCGCAGCCGCAGCGGCGCCGGTGGCGGCATCGGCGGCGCTAGCGGTGGCGGTGGCAACGCTGGCGGCACCGCCAGCGCGATCGAGATTCACTTCCAGCGCCTGCGCCGGATGCAGCGGCAGGTCCTGGTGGGTAGTGTAGACCAGCATGCCGCCACGGGCGAAGTGCTGATCGAGCGCGGCGCACAGGACGGCCACGGCGTCCTGGTCCAGCGCGTTGAAGGGTTCATCCAGAATCCACAGCGGCGCCGCTTCGCCTTCGGCGCCGTGCAGGCGCGCCAGCGACAAACGCTTGCGCTGCCCTTGCGACAGCGAGCGCGCCGGCAGTTGCGCGGCGCGGCCCAGGCCCAGCGCCTTCAGGGATTGTTCGGCGTCGGCGCGCGCCATGATCCGGCCTTGCAGCCGCGCCGCGTAGACCAGGTTCTCCCACGCCAGCAATTCGTCCTTGACGGCCGGCGCGTGGCCCAGGTAAATCATCTGGCTGTAATACTCGTCGCGGCAGGCGGCGATGCCGCGTCCGCGCCAGCGCACCTCGCCCGACTCGGCTTGCGCCAGGCCGGCCAGGGTGCGCAGCAGCGAGGTCTTGCCGCTGCCGTTGGCGCCGCGCACGCGCAGCGCCTGTCCCGCCTCCAGCGAAAACGCCAAGCCCTTGAACAAGCGGCGTTCGCCGCGAACGCAGCACAGATCGAGGGCTTGCAACGTCATCGCTTGCTTACTTGCGTTGAGCGGCGCTGGCGTCGCGCGCGGCGCGGAACTCGGCGTCCTTGGACCAGTTAGGCCAATCCTTGGAGTCGGCCAGGTCGCGGCCCAACGAGTACAACATGCCCAGGTCGTGCGACATGCCGGCGAAGCTCCACTTGTCGCTCCACTCGTCGGACGGCTGGTGGTAGTTGTTGGTCACGTAGTCTTGCTCGTCCTTGTGGCCGGCCGCCAGGCCGCCGTCGACCAGGTCGTCGCCCGAGCCATACGAGATGGCCGGCACGCCGCGCTTGGCGAACGGGAAGTGGTCGGAGCGGAAGAAGTGGCCCGCCTCCGGTTTCGGATCGGGGGCGTACACCAGGTTCCACTGCTTGGCCTTGGCCACCAGCTGGTCCAGCAGGTCAAGCTTGGCGCTGCCGGAGATGGTGAAGTTGCGCGCCACGCCGCGTGGGCTCAATGCGTCCATATTGATCACGCCGACGGTGGTCGCCAGCGGATACAGCGGATTGGCCGAGTAGTATTCAGAGCCCAGCAGGCCCTTCTCTTCGGCGGTCACCGCCAGGAATACCACGCTGCGCGCCGGCGCCGGGGCCTTGCCGTAGGCGCGCGCCAGTTCCAGCAACGCGGCGATGCCGGTGCCATTGTCGACCGCGCCGTTGTAGATCTTGTCGCCCTTGGCATCGGCCAAGCCGACGCCCAAGTGGTCCCAGTGGCCGCTGTAGATCACGGTCTCGTTGGGCGCCTTGACGCCGGCGACGCGCGCCGCCACGTTTTTCGAAACGATGACCTGCGCGTCGACCGCGTAGTTCGCCGACAAGGTCACGCCCTTCAGCTCGACCGGCTTGAAGTCGCGCGTCTGCGCCGATTTTTTCAGCGCCTCGAAATCCTGGCCGCCGCGCTTGAACAGGTCGGCCGCCAGGTCGCGCTGGATCCACGCCTCCATCGGCGCGTGCGCGTCCTTCGGCTGCTTGCGCACGATGTCGTACATGACGTTGGTGTTGGAGTTCTTGACCGTGTTCCAGCCGTAGGAGGCGGGCGCGGTCTCGTGCACGATGATGGTGCCCAGCGCGCCGCGCTTGGCCATTTCCTCATACTTGTAGGTCCAGCGGCCGTAATAGGTCATGGCCTTGCCGCCGAATTCGCCGGCGCCGGTCTCGAAGTCCGGATCGTTGATCAGCACCACGGCCAGCTTGCCTTTCAGGTCGGTGCCCTTGAAGTCGTCCCACTTGCGCTCCGGCGCGGTGACGCCGTAACCGACGAACACCAGCGGCGCGTTCTTGAAGTCGACCAGCTTGGCGCCGGTCATCGACGCGCGCACGGCCATGTCGTCGCCCTGCTTGAGTTCCTGCGCGGCCTTGCCGTCGTTGACGGTCAGCTTGACCGGGCCCTTGATCTCGAAACGGCCCAGCGGCACGTCCTGGGTCCAGACCCGCTTGCCCTTGACCAGGTCGCCGCCCGGCTGCAGGCCGGCGGCCTTGAACTGCTCGATCAGGTAGGCGACGGTCTTGGTCTCGCCGGCGGTGTTCGGGCCGCGGCCCTCGAATTCGTCGGACGACAGCACTTTGACGTCCTGCGACAAGCGCTTGGCGTCAAACTCGGGGCCGGCGGCGTGCGCCGAGGCGGCGGCGACCAGCGACATTACAAGCATGGTGTTTTTCAATCGATTCTCCATCAGGTCGGGCAAAGAAGCGAGGATAGTGCCATGAAACACCGCACCGGGCAATGCCGGACCGCGAGCCACGCGGTCTTACCGGCGCGCCAGCGCGAGGTTGCTCAGCACCGACCCGGCGCCGATCTCCTTCAAGCTGGTGGCGCCGGCCTGGCGCATGATGGTTTCAAACTCCCGCTGCAAGATCGCCAGCACCGCGTCCACCCCCGGCTCGCCGAAGGCCGCAAGGCCCCAGCAGTAGGGACGGCCGATGCCCACCGCCGTGGCGCCCAGCGCCAGCGCCTTGTACACGTCCGTGCCGCGTCGCACGCCGCCGTCCATCAACACCGGAATCGCGCCGCGCACCGCCGCCACCACGCCGGGCAGCGCGCCGATGGTCGACTGCAGGCTTTCCTCCGCCCGGCCCCCGTGGTTGGAGACGATGATGCCGTCGACGCCGGCGGCCACCGCTTTCGCCGCATCCTCGGCCGTCACGATCCCTTTCAACAACAGCTTCATCTTGGTGGCCGCGCGCAGTTTCGCCACGAAGTCCCAGGTCATGCCGGTGCCGTAGAGATTACCCACCTTGGAGACGTCGATGCCGCTGAACATCGGCTTGCGCGACACCTCGTTGGCGAAGCCGCCGCCGTGGCAGGCGGTGCAGGTGCGGTCGTCGTTGCGGCGGAAGCGGAACAGGGTCTCGGTGTTGCGGCCGCCCTGGCGATCGACCGTCAACACGATGGCCGGCGTGCCGGCTTGCTCCGCCCGCTTGATCAGCGCCATCGTCACGTCCCAGTTGTCGGTCGGGTAGAGCTGCAGCCAGACCGGCGAGCCGTGGGCTTTGGAGGCGTCGGTGATCGAGGTGTTGCCCACCGTGGAGAGGATCATGTGGTGGCCGCGGCGGCCGGCGGCCTTGGCCACAGCCATCTCGGCGTCGGCGTGGAAGGCGCCCTGGCTGCTGACGGGCGACAGGAAAATCGGGCTGGCGTAGGTCGCGCCGAGCAATTGCAGGCGGGTGTCGATCTTGCGGGCGTCGACCAGCCGGCTGACCTTGACGCGGACCTTGCCGAAGTCCTCTTGATTGGCGCGCAGCGTCGCGTCGCCGTCGACGCCGGTGGCCAGATAGCCGAAGTGCGCGGGCGGCAAGGCCTTGCGCGCGGCCGGTTCGAAGTCCATCACGTTGAGCGCGTCTTCGGGCGCCTCGATGATGTCGCCGACCTTGCGGGTCTGGGCGCGCAGCACGTCGTAGCTTTGCGCGAACAAGGCGGTGGGCAAGCTCAGCAGCGCGGCGGCCGAGCCGAGCGTCGCCATTTCCGCCGCGACCGGACTGGCGGCCAGATAACGCAGCAGGCGTCGGCGGGCGGTCAGGACATTGTCGGGCTGATTCGTTGAGTTGTTCATGATGCGGCACCTTTGCGATGAGTTGGCGGAAAATATTTCCGCGCACACCACATGGTGCTCTTGAGCGCCGGAAAGGAATAGCGCTCAAAAGAAGGAGCCGGCATGACTCTTTTAAGGTAGATGCCGGCTCGGTGATTAAGGCAGCGGCTTGCCGTCGGCGTCGATCCTGCGCACCTCGCCCAGGTTCAGCGCGCGCACGCCCTGCTCCACCTTGCCCATGTCGCCCACCACCACCCACACCAGCTTGTCCGGCGTGATGGTCTTGGCGGCCAGCGCGTTGACCCGCTCCGGCGTCAGGCCCAGCACCGTCGAGGTGTAGCTGTTGTAGTAGTCCTCCGGCAGCTTGTACTGCAGGATCGCGCTGTAGGCGCCGGCCAACTGGCCGGCGGTCTCGAACGAACCGGGCAAGTTGAGCGTCTCGTTGGTCTGCGCGTCGGCCAGCTCGGCCGCCGTGATCGGCTTGGCGCCGGCGATGTCGCCGTACTCTTTCACCAGCTCCTGCAGCGCCTCACGTGTCTTGTCGGTCTGCACCGGCGAGCTGCTCAGGTACATGCGCTGGCCCAGTGCCGCCGGCAGGCTGGCGCGCACGCCGTAGGACCAGTGCTTATCCTCGCGCAGGTTCATATTGATGCGCGAGCCGAAGGTGCCGCCGAAGATGTTGTTGACCACCTGCAGCGGCAGCGCGTCCGGCGAGTTGCGCGGCGGCGCCAGCTGCACCGCGTAGATCACGCTTTGCAGCGCGCCCGGCTTGTCCATCAGGTAGACCAGCGGTTTTTCCGGCGGCGACACCTGGGCCAGGTTTTTCTTCGGCGCCTCGCCGGCCTTCCAGCCGCCGAAAGCCTTTTCCAGCAGCGGCTTGATCTCGGCCAGCGTGGTGTCGCCCACCACCAGCATGGTGGCGTTGTTCGGCTTGAACCAGGCCTGATGGTATTTGACCAGGTCGGCGCGGCCGATGCGCGCCACCGCCTCCTCGGTGCCGGTGCCGGTCAGCGGCAGCGCGTAGGCGTGGCCCTTGCCGTAGACCAGGCTGGGGATCACGCGCAGCGCCATCGTGTTCGGATTGGTCTTCTCGCGCTGGATCGCCGCCAGCTGGTCCTTCTTCAGGCGGTCCAACTCGTTCTGCGCGTAGGCCGGATGCAGCAACACGTCCGCGTACACCTCCAGCGCCTTCGGCAGCGTGGCCTTCAAGGCGTTCAGCTGGACGAAGGCGCCGTCCAGATTGCTGTAAGCGGAATAGTTGGCGCCCAGCGACTCGAACTCCTCGCCGATCTTCAGCGCGCCGCGCGTGGTCGTGCCCTCCTCCAGCATGCGCAGCGACAGGCCGGCCAGGCCGGGCAGCTCGGCCGAGTCGGAGGCGTAGCCGCTGTCGACCATCATCGACAGGTTGACCACCGGCGCGGCGTGGCGCTCGGCCAGCACCACCTTCAGGCCGTTCGACAGCGTCGCCGTCTGCATCGCCGGCAGGTTCAGCGACTCGGGCTTGCCCAGCGCCGGCTCCTTGCTGCGGTCCAGCTTGGCCGTGGTCGACAGCCCGGTCGGGAACGGCTGCACCTCCAGCACATAGTCGCCGTCGGACAGCCACTCGGTCATCGCCGCCTTGATTTGCGCCGGCGTGGCGGCCTTGATCGCCTTCAGGTAATCCTTGTAGCAGTCGGGATTGCCGGTGTAGGTGACGCAGGCGGCCAGCAGGTCGCTCTTGCCGCCGAAGCCGCCGATGCGCTCGACGATGCGGATGTAGCGCGCCAGGATCGCGGTCTTGGCGATCTCCAGCTCGGCGGCGGTGGGGCCGGTCTTCATCAGCGCGCGCAGTTCCTCGTCGGCGCCCGCCTCCAGCTTGCGCGGGTCGGCGCCGGGACGCGCGGTCAAGGTCAGGTCGAACTGGCCGGCGATCTCGCTGCTGTCGTTGGAGGCGCTGGCGCCGGTCGCCAACTGATCCTTGTACACCAGGCGCTTGTAGAAGCGCGAGGTCTTGCCGCCGCCCAGCACCTGCGCGGCCAGGTCCAGCAGCGGCTCGGTGGCGGTGTTGGCGCCGGGCACATTCCAGACGCGGTAGATGCGCGCCTGCGGCACGCGGTCCTGCACGGTGCCGCGATGGGTGCCGCTGCGCTTGGCGATCCAGGCCTCGTGCTTGGCCAGCGGCGGGCCGGCCGGAATGTCGCCGTAGTATTTCTCGACCTTCTCGCGCGCCTGCTCGGGCGTGATGTCGCCGGCCAGCACCAGCGTCACATTGTTCGGGCCGTAGTTGGTCTTGAACCAATCCTGCACGTCGTTCATCGATGCGGCGTCCAGATCCGTCATCGAGCCGATCACGGTCCAGGAATACGGATGGCCGGCGGGCCAGGTGTTTTCCGTCAACAGCTGGTAGGCCACGCCGTAGGGCTGGTTCTCGCCCTGGCGTTTCTCGTTCTGCACCACGCCGCGCTGCAGGTCCAGCTTCTTCTGGTCCAGCACGCCGAGCAGATGGCCCATGCGGTCGCTCTCGGCGAACAGCGTGTAGTCCAGCATCGAGGTCGGCACGTTCTGGAAATAGTTGGTGCGGTCGTTGTTGGTGGTGCCGTTCAGGTTGTTGGCGCCGATGCGCTCCATGGCGTTGATGTAGGTCTTGTTGAAGTTGTCGCTGCCGCTGAACATCAGGTGCTCGAACAAGTGGGCGAAGCCGGTCTTGCCGGGCTTTTCGTTCTTGGAGCCGACGTGGTACCAGGTGTTGACCGCCACCACCGGCGTCTTGTGGTCCTCGTGGACCAGCAGCGTCAGGCCGTTCTTCAGCACGAACTTGGTGTACGGGATATCGGGGATCGCGATCTCGGACTTGGCCGGCGCGGCGGCGTGGCCGGCGCTGGCGGCGATCAGGGCGACGGACGCCGCGATGAGGGTACGGCGGATGGATATGGTCATGCTGGTCTCCTGGGTGGAAGTCAATCCATTCTATTGGCTTTTTAGCATAATTGGTATCATTTGCGATGGATGATAAGCAACGCACGGTCGCCGCCGTCCCTCCGGGGCAGACTGAAGTTCCCTACTGTGGAGCGCGCCATGCCTGAAGGACCATCGATCGTCATCCTGCGCGAGCAGGCAGCCGGCTTTGTCGGCAAAACCATCCAGCGCGCCGGCGGCAACGCCAAGACGGTGGACTTCGACGCGCTCGCTGGTCAGAAGGTGCTGGACCTGCGCAGCTGGGGCAAACACTTCCTGATCCAGACGCCGGCGGTGGCGCTGCGCATCCACCTGATGATGTTCGGCAGCTACCGCATCAACGAGGGCAAGGACTCGCCGCCCCGGCTGAGCCTGGAATTCGAGGATGGCGGGGAGTTGAATTTTTATGCCTGCTCGGTCAAGCAGGTCGCGCAGGATCTCGACAGCGAATACGACTGGCGCGGCGATGTGATGTCGCAACAGTGGGACCCGGCGTGGGCGCTGAAGAAACTGCGCGCCGCGCCGGACATGCTGGCGTGCGACGCGTTGCTGGATCAGACCATCTTCGCCGGCGTCGGCAACATCATCAAGAACGAGGTGTTGTTCCGCATCCGCGTCCATCCGCTGTCGACGGTCGGCGCGCTGCCGGCCGCCAAGCTGCGCGAGCTGGTGGCGCAGGCGCGCGAATACAGCTTCGATTTCCTCAAATGGAAAAAGGCCTTCGTGCTCAAGCAGCACTGGCTGGCGCACACCAAGAAGATCTGCCCACGCTGCGACATCCCCTTCCACAAAGGCCACCTGGGCAAGACCAAACGCCGCAGCTTTTTCTGCACCAACTGCCAGAAACAGTATCCGACCGCGCTTA
>Ga0247815_10001167_pt1 | contig 20295 bp, 21 predicted proteins | sample UWRJL194509B1_FD_181014 | JGI IMG/M metagenome (GOLD analysis project Ga0247815, IMG submission 181014) | Plant litter microbial communities from Arlington Agricultural Research Station in Wisconsin, United States - UWRJ-L194-509B-1 | ecosystem: Environmental > Terrestrial > Plant litter >...
CGGCTGGGGCGACCCTGGATTTCCATTGTCCAGCGGTTGATATATCCAGGGTCGCCCCAGCCGGCATCTTTACAGACTGTAATGCCATTTCGTCCGGTCGAACTTTTGGCTTGCATGCTGGTTGTTCCAGGTGCCTTAATACCGATAAATTCATGTGTATGTCCAAGAATACGTTCACCGGGGCGAAGGATAATAATCGGGTGATCAGGATCTATTCCTTTAAGTGTTTGGAGACCAAGTTTACGGCGGACACTATCGTGCTCGCGAAGAGGAAGCGCAACAAGCGGCTCACCGAAGTATCGCTTCACATCTTCTTCGTCGTGAGGATTATAGAGTCCTTTACGTTGAGTTGCTTGGTCGGTAACGTAAAAGTTGTATCCCAGACGTACGTCAATACTACTTCCATTGATAAGTTCGGGTGCAGTTGGGTATTGAACGATATGTCCGGATTCAAGTGCTTCGATAATTTGTGTATTACTGTATACACCAGTCTGTGATAATTCTGACATGTGAGCCTCTCTGTTACCTCTATCTTTTGGTATAGTAACACAATTTTGACTAATTGCGATAAAGAGTGACTTTAATACATCATTTTTTGTTTGCAAAAAAACTATAGGCTCATTACACTTGGGATAAAGAGTGGTGGCTCGGGTAATTAAACGTAGAGGGGGTCACCTATGGAACAAAATAAACCGGCTTTAACGACAAAGACAAGCGAAGGCCTGTTAAAACTGACAGAACAAGGCAGGACTGAAGTTGCGCCTTGGGTCAGTGATATTGATTCATATGTGTATGCTTTCACACCCGAAGCAGATGCTGTCGCCGTTGCCGCTGCGATGGCACGTTTATCTCGTAACCCAAATGATCTTCGTACGATCCTGGCAGAAGAATTCTTAGATAAGGACGACAAGACAGAAGGACTTTTACGACGCGTTGTGACACAGTTTGGTGACGACTCTGTCATGCAGCTTTACCCAATGCAAATTGTCTTTGAAGGTATTAGTAACATTGCAACAAAAGACGTTGAATGGGGACGACTTGCAGCATATCTTGAACAGTCAACTCGTTACCTTCGCTTTGACCGTAAGGATGAAGAGGGCCACTACGCCTACTACACTCCTGAAGAATTTGATCCTGAGACCCATGAAATCTACGAAGAATATATGGATAAGATCTTTGACATCTATTCAGATCTCTATGTAAAACTTCGAACACACATCGAAGAAACAAGTATTGTTCCTGAGCAGCAGCGAGATGCAGCTTGGAAGAATGCGTGTCACGCCCAGGCTTGTGATGGTGTCCGCGCACTTCTACCGGCTTCAACCAAAGCGACGGTTGGATTCGAAGGAAGCGCGCAAGCGGCTTACAACCTTATCCTTCATATGAACGCAAGTGAGCTTCCAGAAATGAACAAGATTGGCTTTAAGACGCTACAAGCTGTTCGATCGATTGCTCCTGTCTTCTTCGAGAGAGTCGATAACCCTGAGCGAGGTGAACTAATTGTTGGCCACACAGTCGCTGCACGAAACGACACACGCGAGCTCGCTGCGCAACTCCTCGAAAATGCTGAAATTGCGCCTAAGCCAGGACTATCGGTTGAGCTTCTTGGTGTTGATGGGAGTGAAGATGAACTCGCTGCCAAGATCTTAGCAGATGCTTCTACCTACCCCCTATCTGAATTATTGCCATTTGTTCAAGGTCTAGACGTTGAAAAGAAACGCCAGATCATCCAGGCATACGTTGGCGATCGATATAACCGTCGCGCGAAACCAGGCCGTGCCTTTGAGCTTCCTCACTACCTATTTGAAATTCAATGTGACTACGGCGCGTTCCGTGATATTCAACGTCACCGTCTTGTCGATGGTCTTGACTGGCAACTCCTTCACACCGAACTTGGACACGTGCAATCACCTGCGATTGCAAACGCCGGACTTGAAGAAGGATATGAACGTGCCTTTGAACTCAGCAAAGAACTTTACGGAAAGCTGCAAGAACGTGGCTACGAGGCACAGGCACAATACGCAACACTATTCGGTCACATTATGCGTGCTTCAATGAAGGTAAACGCTCGTTCACTCGTTCATACAATCGAGCTTCGAACGACACCTCAAGGCCACCCATCATATCGTAAGGTTTACAAGGATATGTACGACCAAATCGCCGCTGTTCACCCAGCTATCGCAGAAGCAATGGTATTTGTGAATCAAGGTGAAGATGAAGAGCTTGCACGACTTGGTGCTGAACGCTATAACCAGGCAAAACAAGAACTCGCTGGGAATTAACACTTTACAGCCTTGAAGCTTATGCTAAACTAGAAACAAGCGACGTTATTACCACACAAAAACGCACTTAATAAAGACAAATCAAAAAGCTCAGGAGCATCGTATGACACAGGTATTACCCGAAGGAAAAACTTACTTCCGGGAGGATACCCTACCCAAAAATACGTATGAACCGACGACTTCTGATGTAATTGTTCTTGGCGAAGACTTAGTCGATCTCTACGACTATACAGACGACATTCAAGATGACCTGGCGGATGACTCTATGGACGAACTCCCGTCACCACAAAGCCCGGACTTTATTGGACCGCGTGATGCGACGAACGAATCACGAGTATATCTTTCGCAGCGCGCAAAGAATCTTGCAGAAATAGCAGTGATGAAATTTGTAGCATATGAAGATGAGCGCGCTCGTCTTATTAAGGATGTGAATGAGCGTGTTTATGAAGGAACGATTCGCCTGAGTGATGACTATTCTGACATGAGTGCCTCTGAGCAAGTTGAACATTTCGTCAAAGACACAGTAAACGAAGCATTTAAGCCAAGAGCTGATGTCGAAGCTGCAATTGCAGCCGAAAAAGCTGCTATAAACCTTGGATCAAGAGGTCCTGAACGCGAACTTCAAATTGAAGTAAATGGTTTAAGAGGATCAGTTGAAAAGCAGTCGCGACGAATCTTTAAAGTTCGTGAGATGCTTATCGAAGGTGGTGCTGGCGAAGAATTCATGCGCAAGTTTGATTACACGATGAAGCTCATGACACGACCCGAACTTGAAGCCTACGAGATTGAAATGAACCTTGATCCTGAACATACTGACACTCCCCCACTTGTTGATACAGCACAGTTGAATCTCTTCGAACGATTCAGGAGTGTACTTGGTCCCTCATTTGGGTTCCTCGCATTACAGCGCATCGGCATCTTTTCGCCAAAGACAGGTCAATCTACTGCGGTCAAACAAAAAGAATTACGTTAAACCTGAAATTCTTTCATACAAAAATCACCCTCGTTATGAGGGTGATTTTCTTATAAGGCATTTCGTTATTAGTTAACGAAGTTTTCAACCTTGATGCTAGGACCTTGAGTGGTGCTAATGCTGATAGATTTTACAAATCCACCCTTGATGCTTTGTGGCTTTTGGCTTGCAAGGCTGTCGAAGAAGCTTTTCGCGTTCTCGTTAAGTTTTGCAGCACCGAAGCTTACTTTACCGATGCTAAGGTGAACAATTGCTTGCTTGTCGACACGGTATTCAACTTTACCAGTCTTTGCTTCGCTTACTGCCTTTGCAACGTCAGTCGCAACTGAACCGCTCTTAGGGTTAGGCATAAGGCCACGTGGACCAAGCAAACGTGCGTACTTACCAAGTCGTGGCATGTACTGTGGAGTTGCGATAAGGATATCGAAGTCGATTTGCTCTTTGTCGAGTTGTGCGAGGAAAGTTTCGTCACCAACAACGTCAGCACCTGACTTAGTTGCCGCTGCGTGGTCAGATTCAGGAGCGAATACTGCAACACGGATTGTCTTACCTGTACCGTTTGGAAGGCTCACAGTCGTACGGATGTTTTGGTCAGCTTGGCGTGGGTCAACGTTCAAACGAACGTGTACTTCGACTGAAGCGTCAAACTTGCTTGGGCTTGTCTTTGACGCAAGCTCAACTGCGTTATCAAGTGAATAAAGTGTGTCTTTTTCAACAAGCTTTGCAGCTTCTTGGTACTTCTTACCACGTCGTTCGATACGAGGACGAGCAACAGGCTTTGGGCCCTTTGGCATTGAAGCTTCTTCGCCGTCTTCAGAAGTAGTGTCGCCAGCGGCTTTACGTGCTTCTTTTTCTTCTTTTGCTTCAGCTTCAGCGATTGCTTTTGCAGAACGCTTGCCGGCTTTAGCGACTTTGACGTCTTCTTTTGGAGACTCTTCGTCGAGCTGTTCAATCACCGCTGCTTCTACTGCTGGTGCTTCTGCATCAACAATAGCTGCTTCGATTTGTGCAACGGTGTTCTTTTCAGAAACATCGAGGCCTAGTTTTTTTGCTTCTTCAAGCAGATTGGCTTTCTTTGCCATAGGTATAAACCCTTTCTGTGGTGATAACGGAGCCGCTTTCGCTGCTTCCTCCCAACATTGATTGTTATGTCGGTATTATAGCATAGTTTCACGCCTTTTACCAGTGTTATTGACAGCAATACTGCTCTCGCTTATTCTTAGTCCATGGATGATATAAAAAACAAGCTCGTCGAGCGTGGGTTTAGTGGTGATCTTGATGACTCAGCTGAAGCGCTCGAGTTCTACTCACACGATGCATCGATGTTCGAACTTATTCCTAAGCTCGTCATCAAACCAAAGACTAGCGAAGATGTACAGACGGCCGTCAAGCTTGTTTCAGACGAAAAACAAAATAACCCAGAACTCTCTTTAACTGCCCGAAGCGCAGGAACTGACATGAGTGGTGCTGCGATTAACGATTCTATTATCGTTGACTTTAACGCTTACCTGAATCAGCCTATTTCGATTAAGGATGATCTCGCAACTGTGCAGCCCGGTATGTTCTTCCGCGACTTCGACGTTGCAACCGGCGATTATCTTTTGCCAAGCTACCCGGCCAGCCGTGATCTTGCGTCTGTTGGTGGAATGGTTAACAACAACTCTGGTGGTGAGAAATCACTGCAATATGGTAAGACCGACAAGTACGTTCCAGAATTAAAGTTTGTCTTTGCTGATGGTGTTGAACGAGTTGTGAAACCTCTTAACAAAGAAGAACTCGATGTAAAGAAATACCAAGATGACTTCGAGGGTAAGGTATACCGCGAACTCTATGACCTGATCGAAGCGAACTATGACGCGATCAAGGCAGCAAAGCCAAAAGTGAGTAAAGACTCAACCGGATATCACCTTTGGAATGTTTGGGACCGCGAGACTGGTATATTTGACCTGACACAGATGATTATTGGCGCACAAGGAACACTCGGATTCGTGACTGAAGCGACATTTAAGCTCGTCCCCCGTCCGAAGCACTCAGGACTTCTTGTTCTATTCATGCAAGACATCGACGGCCTTGGTGAGCTTATTACGACCGTCTTGAAGCACAAACCAGCAACGTTCGAGAGTTTTGACGATCAAACATTACTGCTCGTGATGAAATTTATGCCGAGCTTCCTCAAGATGCTTGGTCCAGTGAAGTTCATTCACTTCCTCTTTACGTTGATTCCTGATGGCCTCCAGCTTCTTCGTGGGTTCCCGAAACTCGTTCTTATGGTTGAGTTTAACGGTGACACCGAAGCCGAAGTTCGCCGCAAGATTGTGGCGCTTCACAAAGAACTCGGACCTTTGAAAGGCCGTTACGAGATTAACGGTTTTGAAGAAGACCCAACCGAAGCAGCCAGTGAAAAATTCTGGATCATGCGTCGTAACAGCTTCCGACTCCTTCGAAGCAAGGTGAAGGACAAGCATACTGCGCCGTTTATCGACGACCTGATCGTGAATCCAGAGCACTTGCCTGAATTCTTGCCGCAAATCCGTACGATTATTAAGAAGTACAACCTCCTTGCGACGATCGCCGGACACATGGGTGATGGAAACTTCCACATCATTCCATTGATGAAGCTCGAAGATCCAAATGACCGTGCGAAACTACTTCCAGCGATGAAAGAAGTCGACGAACTTGTTCTTAAATATGGCGGATCACTCTCTGGTGAGCACAACGACGGACTCGTTCGCGGCCCATGGCTTGAACAGATGTACGGTGCTGAAATTGTTGGTATCTTCCGCGATGCGAAGAATATCTTTGACCCGAGCGGCATCTTTAATCCTCATAAGAAGGCTAATGCTGATTGGGGCTACTCTTTCTCTCATATTCGGGATAAGTTTTAAGTTAATCGGATTAGAAAATAGAATAGTATATAAAGGTAAAACAAGACCGCTAGGTCTTGTTTTACATAATATTAAAATCCAATCCATATTTGCTAAAGTGCCCAAGAGGACATATACTAGTTTGCAATGAAATTAAATTTATGGAATGGTGTGTTATGGGATGACACACATATGAATCCGCTTGCCTATTGTGTTGAGCATAAGCAGGAGTTAGAGGTGCGTGACTCTGACGGTGACTTTATGCCCCAAAGAAGCCCAGGTGGGGAGAACCATATCGCCCTTTTTTGTCCCGAAGATGAAAAAGAGTGGGATATTCCAGGTTACGATTATTATCTTTTGCAGCGTCGTTATGTTTCAGTGAGAAACGCTCGTTTAATGAAAGACGCTCAAATTGTAGATCTGGATGGAGTGCAAGTTCCGATTGTTACCGCACGTACTCCAGAAGAGGATTCGGAATATTGGGCAGAAGTTCGTATTAATGAGTCTAAAAAAGGGAAACAACTTGTAGTTTACGCCGGTAGGCGCGGTGCAAGCGACAAAACTCAAGTTTTTGTAGATTTGGAAAATGATAAAATTACTTTTGACCAAAATAACATACACCCTAACGATGTTTTTACTCGCGTTGTTGCAGACTTTGATTCTGGAAGAAGTGTAGAGATGAATTCTTGATACTAAAATACCGCTCAACAAAGAGCGGTATTTTAAATCAGAAGTTCTGGCTATTCAGTAACTTCAACACCCATAGAACGAGCAGTACCAGCGATAACCTTTACTCGGCCATCAACGTCGATTGCGTTGAGTTGGTCTTTCTTGATTTCGGCGATTTCTTCAAGTTGAGCACGTGTGATCGTACCGACTTTGTCGGTGTGAGGCTTAGCGCTTCCCTTTTTGATTCCTGCTTTTTCACGGATAAGGTCGTCAACTGGCTGACCAAGTGAGTTCCATGTAAATGAACGGTCTTCGTACACTTGGATGTGAACGATCACGTCTTTACCTTGGAGGTCTTTGGTTGCATCGTTGAACGGGTTGATGAAATCCATCATGTTCAAACCCCATTGACCGAGTGTTGAACCAACAGGAGGACCTGCAGTCGCACGACCAGCTGGGATACGTAGTTTTAGATTTCCGATAATTTTCTTTGCCATAACTTTTCTTTCTTGTCCTAGAGTCTAGAACTTGTACTAAATATAATTGTGAAGCAATTTCATAAATACTATGAAGCATATTTAGTGCGTAACTTAGGTAGTATAGTTGAAAGGGCCCTATTTTGCAATACTAACCCCTTAGATATATTGACATTTGTTTATGATTATGCTATAATGCAATACCTATGGATACATTACCAGAAGAAGTCCCACAAGTAGAACAAACGCCTCGCTATAGCCTCACTCCCGAGGTAGTTCAACAGGTTACTTCTTTGTATCGCGATAAGTTGGTTGATGGCTACGGATTTGATACCGAGATGGTGGACACCTTCATTCATCGTGAACAACTCGTAGGACTTTCATCTATTCGCGAGTCGAATCCCGCAGAACACGAAGCATATGTTAATGATCTAGAAAAGCTTGAACAAGTGCTCCTTGCACTAGGAGATAATATCAAGCCGATCATCCGTCCCGTTGTCGGCGCTACTTCTACAGAAAAGCGGAATACTATGCTCGGCAATCCAGATGTGAGGAAAAATCTTAATGAAATCCTCGAGGCAAAACAGAACCTTGGCTATATGCCAGAAACACAACTGGTTGCTGAATTAATGCGCGCGGTTGATGGACGGTCGTCAGCTTTCGGTAAAGTGCGCCTTAGTGATGAAGAACTTGAAGCAAAGGCTGAAGGCGAACAACATATTCTTCGAAATGTTGCTCAGATAGAATCAATCATGACTATGCAAAATATGGTCATGAACGCTGCGCTTGTAGCTACTCGCTCAGATATGATCAAATTGAGCACATTCGTCCGCCTCAATACTCCCCTTCTTGCGAAGTATAACGTTTATGAGATGATGCGCGTGAGGGATGATTTTACTAACCTTCTTGGCTCGATTGCAGCAGCTGATACAGAGCCGACTGGGTATGCAAAAAAGTATCTCGAAGAAATTGCGAGTATGTCACATAGTGGACTTACGTATCTGCTTGGGTTGCACGACTACACATCTGTCTCAAAAGTTCCACGTCCTCTTGAGGAATCTCGTCCGACAGTCCCTGCGGTTGAATCTGTAAATACGAAACCAATTGAAGTTCAACCTACGATTGAGGTACTCCCCGAAGAAGTCCACCAAGAACTTGAATTCCTCAAGAACGTCATCGCCGACTTTAACGGTACTTGGCTTGAAGTCAGTAAAAAATGGCGCGAGCAAGGCTTTGCACCACTTAATGAAGCACTCATTCGTCAACTTGGTCTGTATGACAAATCTGCAACACCAGCGGTTATCTCTGTACTTGCAAAGATTCGCCGCGGAGCTGCAACGGAAGGTACCGACGGTGCCCATGACTTTGTCGAATCTTCACTTGCAAAAGAAGATGAATATACCCAACTTATTGAACTTCTAAAATCAATGTACGGTAACCACAAGGACGTTAAAGACGCGCTTCGTGATCTGTCTGTCTTTCCGCTTGCTGCTCAGCTTGAAGATATTCGTTCGAAATGGACGAAGCTAAACTCTGCGGTACGGACAACCTGGCCACAAGCTGATGGCGCCAACGCAGCAACTGCTATCGAAGGCGTTTTGTTCTATCAACCAACTGAAGCAACAGCTGAGCCCGAATTAGATGCCGAGGAAGAACCAGCAACAAACGGCCCATCAACTGGTGAAATCAAAGTACTTCGCCAATACGTTGAGCAACTCGATGAATTCATCCTTCCTCAAGGGTCTACGCCTGAAACATTCGCGGCGCAACTTCGTCAACTCGGCATAGAGCAGGCTGGAGAAAAGATTCGTTGGGAGAAGCTCGAAGATCTTATCGAGATCAACCATGCGTTTAACGGTAAGATTCTTCGTTCAAAGTTGAAGAAATCTGGTGAAAACGAAGAGTACGCGACCGTCTACTACGTCAGTGTCTTTGAATTCAACGGCCGTACATTTGCGGTTGCTGAAACACCCGAAACTCGTAACGCGACGTATGTGATCGATGAAGCGCACTCAGCCGGAACATGGCGTGAAATGCTCACACTCGATAAGCGCCAAGTGCGTGAACTGGGCGGAAAGCAGATGATTCACTCAACTGTTTCGCCTTATGGGCCAAAGCATCAAGATAAAATCATTGACCACATTCTAAAAGCGGAATAAAAAAAGCCCCTCGTCTGAGGGGTATTTTTATTTTTTGAATTGATACTCCATTGCATTAAGCACTTCGGCGTCATTCCGCGCTACTCTTGCGATCTCAACGATATCATCAAGCTCACGTTGCAGAATCTCGTCGATCTTCATAGAGATAATCACGAAAATCCCATCAGCTAGTTCGTCGGGTTCATCTGCGAACAGCGCCCGGTTCGTCATGAGGATGCGAAGTCGCTTTAATTCACCTAGATCAACTGATTGTGTGACGCGTTCAAGTACTTCCTCATTTGTGAGGTTAGCGAACAAAGAATGTTCATTTCGTGATGAACTCTCTGATTCAAAAGACATACTAGACCTTTTTAACTTGAAGTGCGTCGAGTTCGACTGAAGTGTCACGGCCAAACATGCTGACCATAACTTTAACTTTACCCTTTTGGTTGTCGATTTCAGAGATAGCTCCGTCGAAGCCCTTGAATGGACCGTCGGTGATGCTTACTACTTCGCCTTCAGAGAAGTCGATGAAGTGCTTTGGATCTTCAACACCCATACGCTTCTTGATCTTTGAGATTTCAGATTCGTATACAGGAGTTGGTTGTGTGCTTGTACCTACAAATCCAGTAACACCAGGAGTGTTACGAACGATGTACCAAGTTTCGTCAGTCAGTTTCATTTCAACAAGTGCGTAGCCTTGGAAGATTTTCTTCTCAACAACTTTGCGCTTACCGTTCTTGATTTCAATTTGCTTTTCTTTTGGTACCATGACGTCGAAGATTTTGTCTGCCATGTCGACAGCGTTAATTCGCTGACGGATGCTGTCAGCAACTTTTTCTTCGTAGCCACTGTATGTGTGGATTGCGTACCATTGTCGTGATGAGTCGTATCGATTCTGTGCCATTATCGTGGGATCCTTACTTTAGAATTATTTCAAAAATGAACTTAAATAAAATGTCGAGCAGCACAATAAGTAGAACGAAGAATGCGCTAAAGAGGATCACAGCGAATGTGAGACCCCATGTTGCTCGACGAGTTGGCCAGCGGACGAGACGAAGCTCAATCCAGGCACCTTTGAAGTACCCGCCGATGGCGAATAATGTCTTTACAAAACGATTTGTCGGTTCTTTACGAACTTTTACAGTTTTCACTGTTTTTTTCGACGCTTTTTTAGATACGGTTTCCTTCGCGGTAATGCGGGTCACCTTTGTCGTCTTCTCTCCAGCTGACTTAGCCATCGCTCGTTCTACTTTCTTTATCGTTACACCTAAAAATTCAGGCAAATAAAATAGTCTGCTGCTGCAGACTGTCAAGATCACTATAGCTTTTATTTCTCTCTCAGTCAAGGGGGTGCTATCATGGAGGAAGATGCTTCAGGTTATACTGTATGTACTATACGCGGTACTTCTAGGAATGTTCGGTTTGGCTGTATGGCGGCTTCGCTATGCGTACACTCATTTTAAAATGAAATCGTTGGTCACGGGTGCCAAGATGATTGAAGATATGCCGAGCGTAACAGTATGTATCCCCGCTCGTAACGAAGTACATGCTTTGAATGACTCTTTGGAGCGCGTCCTCGCGAGTACGTATCCAAAACTCGAAGTCATTGTTCTGGATGACCTGTCTAAGGATAACACCTCTGCACTCATTAAGGCCTTTGCACACGAAGGTGTGCGATTTGTTGAAGGGACGAAGCTTCCTGAGGGATGGCTCGGTAAGAATCACGCCCTCCAGGGCCTTTTGCAGCACGCCAGTGGTAAGTACGTCTTCTTTATGGATGTCGATACTCGCCTTGCACCTGATTCGATTGAGCAGCTCGTTGCCTATGCCGAACAAGAGTCCGCGCTCATGGTGTCGGTATTACCTCGACGTGAAGACGGACTTCGCGCGAGTGTCGTATTTTCGCCGCTTCGTTATTTTTGGGAAATTATGTTCCATCGCAAAAGTTTCCCAGCAACAGCAAGCAACGCCTGGCTTATTCATCGCCAGACGCTTCTAGATCGCTGGCAGGGCTTTACTAGGTTCAAAGATGCAATTCAGCCCGAATCACGTATTTCGGCTGAACTGATGGCTTCTGGACAGTATCGATTCTTGATCGGGACTGCGATGCTTGGGATTTCGTATGAGAAGAAATGGCGATCACAGCTATCAACGAGTGTCCGTCTTTTATTCCCCCTACTTCGAATGAACATACCTAGTACGATTATTGCCGCTCTCGACTTAACGATTCTGTCTGCTCCCCTCTTGATTATCCTTTCTGGATTTATCTTTGGATGGGATATCAACCAACTGATTGCGGTTGGCTTCATTCTTATTTTCGCAGGACTTTATGGAATGTATCTTAAAAAAGTATGGAATCATGGCTGGGTGCTTGGAGCACTACTCTTCAGTGTCATCGCATTTCAAGAAGCTATTCTTATTGTCGTCAGCGCAATCCGTTATAAACAAAAAGTTGTGACCTGGAAAGGTCGCCTTGTAAAGTCTCCGAAGTAACCATTAGTTAATTACTTATTGATCTGAGGAAGATCGAAGCTGAAGGTTGAGCCATGATTAAGCCGACTGGTGACATTAATTTGTGTGCCAATCTTGTGAGCAAGCTTTGCTGAGACATATAGCCCAAGACCAGTTCCGCTTGTTTCACGGATGCGATAATCTTCACTACGGTAAAACTTTGCAAAGATCTTTTGCTGATCACCGCGACTAATACCGATGCCGCTGTCTTTGACTGCAAAGTGAACAACGCCGTTTTTAGCTTTTGCCGTCACAGTAATTGTGCCCGAGTTCGTATATTTAATCGCATTTGTAATAAAGTTCTGAAGTAACTCTTCGACGTAAAGCCGGCTGACGTGAACAGAGCCAAGTTTTGTCCCAAGATCCAGGTTGAGGTGGAGCTTACGTGACGTTGCGTCCTTGTCGTAGGCCTTATGAAGTTTGTGCATCAACTCGTCGACGTTAATATCTTCGCCTTCATCAGCGACGCCCCGTTCGGCACGTGATAGTGTGCTGAGGTCATTTACCATCTTTGCAAGGTACAATACTTGATCGTGCGCAGTTCCAATAGAATTCTTTAGTACTGTTGGCTCGAGTTTATCGGGCATCTCTGTCATGAACTGAAGGTTTGAAAGCGTTCCTTCAACAATCGTAATCGGAGTACGAAGTTCGTGACTCACGACACTAATAAATTCATCTCGCTCTTCTTCAAGGCTCTTTTGTTTTGTGACGTCACGTACGATCAAGATAAATCCACCTTGGATCTGCGCTTTCTTGCGACGACTATAGGTGCTTTTAATTGGCGCGTAGGTCATCTCGAGGCGAATTTCTTCACCGTCGCTGTAAGTGTGGCGAATATCATCACGGCGAACGGTAGTTTTCGCTTGATTGAGAATGTCAAACAGCTTAACTGACTTCTTGTCTGAATCACTAAGATTAAAGAGTTCGTTAATATTAACACCCTTCAAGCTGTCATTTGTATCAAGCAGGTTCAAACATGCTGCGTTGTACATCAACACGTTGCCTTTTTCATCCGTACTAAATGTCGCATCAGACAGGTTATTGATAATGGTGAGGACACGGTCGTATTGAAGTCGCTCGGCAGATTGGCTTTGTAGAAGCGTCTGTCGCCTTGTTTCCTGTGCAACGATGACGCCAACCATCGCGAGACCCAAGACGATAATCCCGGCTGCACCAAGTAAGTTGCTTCCAAGTACTGACGGGTCACCGGGATAGCGGATAATACCGTCGAAAACGGCCGCAAGGACAACCGATCCGATACTTACCGCGAGTGCCTTACGTCCAAAATAGATGTTAGATGCCAAGAAAAGCAGTGCAATCGACGAGGCGAAGGGCTCAAGGAACCCAGTAATAAACAGAACTGTTGCGAGTGCAAGACCGTGGTACAACACGAGGCGGCTAAGCATATCAAACTGTGAACGAATCGGTGCAAAGAAGTGGTACGCACCTACTGCAAGCCACAAAGCAGAGATAATCAAACAGGTTAGATCACCGGCGTAATTCGTACTGTGCGCGATACCAAAGAATACGAGTAGGTTGTATCCAACAAAAATCGGCGTTCCAAGCAAAGCAATATACCGGACTGCTTTATCGGAATCTTTATTGAAGCTTATACCACCCTCGAACATGTGCTGTCATTATAGCGCAGGCATAAGCGTTTTGTATACTCGGATTAGACTTCGAACTAGATTGTCGGCGCTTCTTGTTTCAGGCTTCGGCGGTGCTCTTTGTAGAGTGGATCACCAACAGATACAAGCGCCCAGAATTCAGGGCTGTGGTTCATCTGTCTAGTGTGTGCAAGTTCATGGATAATGACGTAATCGATCTGTTCAAACGATAGCTTCATGAGTGCAATATTAAGACTAATCGTTCCTTCAGAGGTACAACTTCCCCATCGCCCGCTTGCGTGCGAAAATCGAACTTTCTTGTAACTAAATCCGTATTTCTCGGCGAGGAATGAAAGCCGTTTTGGTAAGTAGCTTTTAGCTTCAATGCGAAGCGCAGCAATAATTGCGTCGCGGACACTTCTGACAATGTCGCTGTCATCGAGTGTTTTATTTGCAGGTAAACTGATGATAATTTGCTGACCACGTCTGTTAATTTGAAACGATCCAGTTGTCGGACGAACGATGAGTGTGTGGCTTTTTCCAACCCGCATGCCATCGGTATAACTTGTTGTCGGACGAGACTGCGAAAGAAGGTCTCTTAGTTCTTGGCGAGAATTTTTAATCAATCGTTTTACAAGAAACGTCGGCGCATATAGTGGTAACGAAGCTCGCAGGGTTCCGTCAGGTGCAACGCGAAGGCGAACTTGCGTGGCACGAGCACTCCGCCTGATTGTAATCTTGCCAAACTCTTCATCTTGAATGATCGGCATATCGTGTTACCTTACGATGATATTCCGTCCACTTCGTTGGACTTTTGGTTGCTCAGGCTTTGGTGCCTCTGGAGTAATGCCGGCAAGTCGTTTAAGGACAGACTTTGCTTGTGTGCCATATGTGTGTTTACCGCTGATAACAACCGGCTTTTCGTTAGCTGTCGGTGGCTCAAAGCTTGCGAGTGCCTCGTTGAACTCTGCAGAAGATATTGCGCCACCTTTTTTCTGACTGCTTGTCGCGCGGCGTTTTGCCTCGACGGGTTCAGTCTGTACCCAAACGATTAATGGCTTGTATCCAGCTTTTGTAATGAACTTTGTGATAGCCGTTCGCTGGTCTTTTGTGAATGTCGAGCCTTCATAGACGAGTGTTCGGCTTGTTTTAAGGAGTTCACCGAAAAGAAGTTGTGTTACTTTCTCTGTTGTATCGGCATCAATACCGACGGTTTCAGAGATATCACTCGGGTTAATATAAGGCGCCTTAAACGTATCAGCGAAGTGCTCAGCAAAAGTTGTCTTCCCGGCTCCGGGAATTCCAACCATAATAATGACGTGCGCCGCCGCAGAAGTCGAAGGTTTCATATATGACAGTATAGCAAAGATATGTCTTTATGAGCACTTTAGGATTGGGGTTCTTCTCTATTAAGCTTGTGTGTTTAACACTACATACGCACCAATTCCAACAAGAATCACGAAGATAATCGCGAAAACGACAATAAGAGTCTTCTTTGAGACCTCTTGATGAATAAAGAATTGGAACGGTGCTTTAGTCGCAGGATTATTTGCGATTTCCTCGGCAATCTTTTCAGCCGGTGTAAGAGGTTTCTTTGGCTTCTCTACTTCTTTTTGCTGAATAGGCTGATTCATGACAGGGATTGTCTCTGGAGTCGGCTTAAGCGCTTCAGGTGGCTTTGGTGGTGGAGTTTGAGGTGCGGGCGTAGCAGCAGGTGCTTCTTCGGTTGGAGCCGGCTTTATCTCAACCGTCGGCCCTACCACGACAGGCTCAGGAATAGGTTCCGGAATGGGTACAGGAATAGGCTCAGGCGCTGGAGCAGCAACTGGCGGTGTCGGAACACGCTTTGTGTAGACGTCGTCAGGACGGGCTTCGTGAGCCTCAATCGCCTGTAGCACAGGATCATCCTCAAGACTGAGAGGATTCGCTGGGTCTAGGCCATCCGGCGTACTCGTTGGGTTCATCTAGTGGACTATTCCTTGATATTAATAACACTTATGCTTTCTATGTAGTATAGCAAAGTTAAAGATCTAGATTTGTTGGTTTCTAAAACATTCCCCGAGCTTCACCGCGAAGTAACTTCTCTTCTCTGTCGAGTCGATCAATTTCAGCTTGTGTATTTGTCTGGATTTCATTTTTACGTCGATTAAGTTCGAGCGCTTTTGCCTCGAGGTCAGTTGCTTCGGCTAAGAATTTTGTCGCTTGTTGATCATGGATTGCAGCCTTTTCCTCAAATTTCTGAGATTCGTTAGATGCACTCATAGAAATATTAGGATCACCCATATTATCTTGGGCTTTCAAGCGCTGTTTCTCGGCCTCGTCCCTTAAGCCAGCGGCTTTAAGTCGTTCTTTATCTGCAGCATCGTGTAGTTGTTGAATAGTTCGCATTGATATCCTCCAGAGTCTTTTAGATAACAGTTGTACCTCTCTATTATAAATCAATAAGAGTAAGAGTGGAAACCGGCGCTATTATTGCTGAGCGTTCTTTTTGTCAGCACGAGATTGGAACTTGTCGTGAATGTCCTTGAACTGGCTTTGGATAACATCGAGTTCTGTATCTGTTAAGTCTTCAATGTCGACGAATTCTGTACGAGCGCCACGGCTGCTCTTGATAAGCTCGTTGAGCTTGAGTTGCATTGCTTTTGCGTCTCGGTTTTGTGTGTTCTGGATCGCGAATACCATCAAGAATGTGACGATAGTTGTCGTCGTGTTGATAACAAGTTGCCATGTATCAGAAAAGTTAAAGAATGGACCTGATGAAATCCATACAACGATAAGAAGAATCGCAAGTAGAAAGGCTGCTGGTGAACCTAGTTTTGTCGAAACAACCTGAGAGATTCGGTGAAAGGCGTCGTGCTTTGGTGGCGCGACAGGAGCTGTTGGTGGCACAGGTTGATCAGGCACAACATGGCGGACGATTTTGACGTGTGGGTGTTTGGGTTGTAGGTCTATAATGCTCATACAAATGAGTATACCACTAATGTCAATATACGTAAGCGTTAAGAACGAACGCGGGTCATAAGTCGAAGATTCGACAAGTAGTGATTCACGTTGAGTGTGGTGTGTTGGCTGAGATATTCCATGTGTTTATCAACGAATAAAACGTCTCCACCAGCTGATGGCGAGTACATTGATTTCGTATTAAATTCAGGATCTGTCATCATCTCTTTCAGGATGTCACGAATCTCTTTTGCTTCTTCAGAATCAAGAAAACGTTGTGCGCTTAAAGACTTGGCCATTATACGACAACCTTCTTAGGTTTTTTAAGTTCTTTTTTAGCTTTGTCTCGTCCCTTTGCCATATAAACCTTTCGTTTTGTGAGCAGTGCACACGTGTATAGGTCTATTATGCGCTTTTTTGGGCAAATTTCCTAATCTCGCTCATGCTGAGAGAGGTTAAATTACGATAAGATTGGCTCAAACGATAGTGCGACGACGCCGTATTCTCGCTCTTCTTCGGAGGTATAGAGTTTCTTACAAGCTTTGACTGCTTCATCGACGTCTTTGGCAGTTGGGATAACTGCCTGAAAATCCATTGTCTCAAACATTTCTTTAAAAGATTCGAAATAAAGTACTTGTGTGATCTTGACTGCAAGCGCGTGTGGCAATGACTCAAGGATTTCACCTTCGTACCAAAAGTCCTCACGAATACTGACGATATCGTCTTCCTGAATTCGTAAAAAGCGTGGTTCACCGAGCAGTGCCTCGATTGTTTTATCACCATTTTTGATTGATTCAACAAGTGTTGATTCGATGCCAATTTCTTCCATTGCAACTATTATATCAAACGAGTGTTACTACTTCTCGTCTTCACCTTCAATTGAAATATGAGGAAGCCGCTTATCAAGCCATTTCGGAATCCACCATGCTGCGTTTCCAAGAAGCGTCATCACGGCTGGGACAATCGTCATCCGAACAAGGAAGGCGTCAACTAAGATACCGACAGCTAATCCAAATCCAATCGCTTGAATTGTTGCATCGTGGTTGGTGATGAATCCTGCAAAGACGCTGATCATGATGATCGCGGCTGCTGTTACTACCTTGCTTCCAACGCCAAATCCACGCATCACAGCTTCTTTGGCGTTCTTCTTTTGAACATATGCTTCGTGGATACTTGAAACGAGGAAGAACTCATAGTCCATGGCAAGGCCAAAGATGATTCCAATTGAGATAATCGGAATGAAGCTAATAATTGGACCTGGCGCATCAGCAAGTCCTAACCAGCCCCACTGAAAGACTGCGACGAGTGCACCAAACATCGCAAGAACTGACAGGAGGAATCCGATAGTTGCTTTAATTGGCACAAGAATCGAACGGAATGCAATCACAAGAAGGATTAATGAAAGTCCGACAACAACGACGAGATATACAGGTAACGCATTACTTAGTTTTGTATTGATGTCGCCTTGCAAGGCTGTCGCACCGGTGACTGAGAGTGTAATTGAGTCGCTTCCGGTAATCTCTTTTTGATCAGACGTGGTGCGGAGCTTTTTAATAAGATCCTTCGTTGGCTGATCCGCAGGAGCTGAATCTGGAATTACTTGGATAATTCCTGCAGTTCCATTTTCGACTGCGGCTGCCGGCAGCGCCTCTGCAACGTTATCGAGCTTTGAGATGCTTTCAGCGACGCGACTGAGCTGTACGAGCTTTGCATATTGATCAACAGCCGCTTCAAGCTTTGCGGCAGCTTCGGCTTGCTGCGCCGGAGTCATTGGTTGTATTGCTGCTCCCTGCTGCGCTGCTGCTGAAATAAATGAAGCTTTAATAACAGTTCGTTCATTTTCGCCAACTTCTGGAAGTCCTTCGACAACAACAGTAAGTGGACCATTAAATCCTGCACCGAATCCTTCAGTAAGTAGGTCGTAGGCTTTCTTTTGAGTTGACTGCGCGGCTGCATATTGATCAGTTGGGAGTCCTAGCTCAAGATCCTTTGCTGGAATCGCCATGACACCAATAATCGCAACAGCAATCACAAGGGCGATAACTGGGTGCTTTGTGATCTTGTTACCCCACCTAGACCAGAAGGTGTTTGGATTGAGGTTGTGAACTTTCTTTGCGCCCTTCTTTTGAGCAGCTGCAACAATAAGTTGTGTCTTTTTGTTAAAGACTTTTTTGCCAGCAAGTCCAAGCATTGCAGGAACAAGTGAAATAGATACAAGTGCGGCAATTGCGATTGTCACCGCTCCAGATACACCCATAAGTGTCATGAATGGAACGTTCACCACGCTCAGTGCAGAGAGCGCAATCACAACCGTCAGCGCTGCAAATATAACGGCGTTACCAGCGGTTCCAACAGCTCGAGCGGCTGCTTCTTTATATCCATAGCCGTCTCGTGCGAGTCGTCGATATTTGTTGATAATAAACAACGAGTAGTCGATTCCGACTGCAAGTCCGAGCATCACAGCAAGGACTGGTGTAGTTGCATTAATTTCAATCGCCTGACTTAATGAGAATAGTCCTGCCATACTGACACCAATTGCAACAAGCGCCGTAATAATAGGCATTCCTGCAGCGATTAATGAACCGAGTGTAATGACAAGAACGATGAGCGCAATTAACACTCCACCTACTTCACCAATACCTAAAATTTCACCTGGTGTATGAGAGATTAAGTCGCCTGCCATTTCAACCTGTAACCCATTACCGCGAGCAGTCTGAACGGCTGACTCGATGTCCGTTAAAGTTTCCTCGGTAACTGAACCGGTCGATGCTTCTAGCTGGATTTGAGAATACGCAATGTCTTTTGATTCGGAAATGAATGTTGGCTGTGCAAATGGATCGATGACCGCGCTAACACCCTCGACACCTGTAACGGTGCTTGTGAGGTCTGCAATTTGTGACTGGTAATCATTGATCGTCTTTCCTTCACCGGCCTTAAAGACGATTCGTCCCGATCCGTTTCCTGAATCTGGGAATAGTTCATTTGCACGGTCAATCGCCTTTTGTGCTTCAGTGCCAGGGATTGAAAGTGAAGATGTTGTCGGTTGAATAAAGTTGAATGCGAGGACACCAAGAATCGCAATTAATGTTACCCATCCTGCGACGAACCTCCATGGATGATCGAATGCGAATGCTCCAAGTTTGTGTAAGTTCTTTCCTAGCATATTTCTGTATCCTCTTTTATCTTTTCTATACGTTCTATTTCATCTAATATATTTTTCATCGTCTGCACGTGACTGCCGGCTTTTGGATGATAGTATCTCCGTGTGCCAACTTTCTTTTCTTCGATCAACTCGGCATCTTTGAGGATTTTTAAATGATGAGAAATTGATGGGCGCGATAACTGTGTTCTTTCGGCTAGCTCTTTGACTGATTTTGGTTCCGGTTCCAGCATCAAAAGAATGAGTTTCTGACGGTTGCTATCACCGAGCGCACTAAAAATCGGCAAACTTTGCCGAAATAGCTTTCGTATCTCCCTCAATTCATCCATTCCTTTTAGTATAGCTGAATGGTTCAAATATTTAAACCATTTAAGGAAATAATATCGATTACGCTTACATGGTATACTTTATGTAATGAATCGCCGCGCAAAAACGACAATTATTGTGATCATTTCTATCGTACTCGGAGCTGCTGTGACAGCAGGTGCTATTTTTGGTGTGTCTGTATATCTTGATCGTCAGTACTCTAGTCTCCATGATGGTTGTGCACCGCGCCAAACAAATCACAAAGTTGTAATCAAAGATGACAAAATGACGCCACAGCACGTTTCAGGTAACCGCTGCGAGACACTTACTATTACAAATAGTGATGACAAGCACCGAATGATTGCT
>Ga0247815_10001169_pt1 | contig 20285 bp, 25 predicted proteins | sample UWRJL194509B1_FD_181014 | JGI IMG/M metagenome (GOLD analysis project Ga0247815, IMG submission 181014) | Plant litter microbial communities from Arlington Agricultural Research Station in Wisconsin, United States - UWRJ-L194-509B-1 | ecosystem: Environmental > Terrestrial > Plant litter >...
ATCTAATACTCACTTGAAACACGCCGGATGCCACCGCACACCCATCGCACTGACCACTCGCCCCACGATCCCTCTCCCACATCCACCGCAAGCCAGTCCACCGCCGCGAAAGATCGGCATCAGCTTGCTCACATCCACAGGCTTGTGTGTTTCCTCCGGACCCGGGTCTGGCTTGTCCAGCTGAATCTTCAGCACCGAGCTTGTCGACCCCGATGCTTTTGGAGGTTCCGCAACGGACACCGAAATGCCCGGCGGCTCAGAAATCGCGATACCAGGAGCAGAAACTGCAATGTCTGGCGCAGACACCTCGATAGACGGTCCAGAGAATGAGATCGATGGCAAGTCGCTCCCAACCGAAATGCGTGGCGAAGATGTGACGCTGACTTTTGGCGCAGGGGAAGGCGAGCGCACTTCAATCGCCGGTGCAGCGCTCACTGCGATGGCAGGCGGACTCGGTGGTCCACTAACCGCAATCTGCGGTGCTGCCTGTGGCGGATTTGGTAGACCGCGGCGCCCGTTACGAGAAAGAGGTCGTGCAGGCTCCGGAGGCGCGTCGTCGAGGTCGAGGTTTAGCCCCACAATCGGCGTGGCAAAGTCGCGCAGTTCATCGGAATCAATCCGTGAGCGGGAGTGAGATTGCGAGTAAGAGTAAGAGTGGGAGTGAGAATGAGGGTGAGATTGGGAGTGTGGCTGAGAGTGGGACTGAGTGGGTCGGCTGGGAGTGAAGGAGACGCCGTGCGTCGGCACAGCCGTGTCGATAGTTTCGTCTTCTATCGCAAACTGCATGATGCGAGAACGCCGCTGACCGGGTTGTGCTGTTGAAGGTGGGCGAGTTCGCGGAATCGGCTGAGTCTTCTTTGGTGCAGTCTGCGTCGGAGATGCTGGTCCAGTAGATTTCGGCGCGGATGCTGTCTGCAACGGTTGCGATGATCTATGAGATGCCGAAACCGGCGCGGCGGCCACAGAAGGAGGACTCGCTGCGGTGGGCGGCGTGGGCAGCGGACTCCGCGTCAACCGGCTGGATGGCGGCTTGTCATCTTCGACGACGGGTGGCACCACCTTCGCAGGGGATGGTGGCTGTTGAGGAGGTGCTTGCTGCCTCGCAGGCAATGGTGCTTGCTGCTGCGGTGGTGACGGTGCCCGCTGTTGTTCTGGCAGAGCTGGTTGGCTCGGCGACACAGCCTGGACACCAGTCGGTTGTGGTAGTGGTCTCGAACCGTTTGAAGTTGTCGCCGCTGGAATTGTCGGAGATCTTTGAGGTGCAGGTGACTGTTGTGCCGCCGTCTGTGGTAGAGGTTGGTCGAATCCCATCGGCTCTGTCATCGTACGAGGAAGAACGGAAGGCGGGCCTGACGAGCCCGGTGTCGACAGCACAAGTCTGTTGCGGAACGACTTGACTGGTCCATCCCCAATCAAGCCTGCGAATGATGAAGTCGGCATCTGCGGCGAGATCGGGGACGCAACTGTAGCAGCAGGTGTGATAGGTGGACTTGGGCGAGGGATGCTGCTTGCAACACCACCGGGAGCCTGTGGAAGCGGCCTACCACTGGACTTGGTAGGACTGGCCTGCGGCGTGCCTGTCGTTGGAGTCGAGGGAAGGGATGTGTTTATTGGCGCCGACGGAGGAGCGTTCGATGCTGGCAGGTTGGGATATGACTGCGAAGGCGCCTGAACGACGGAGCCAGGCGTAGGTGGTGTTGCGCCTCCGGGTGATGTTGGCAAAGGGCGACGTCCAGATGCTGCTTGTGGTGGCACAGACTGCAACGATGCAGATGAAGCGTTTAGTGCCGCGACCCGCGAAGCAACAGAGGATGGTTGTTGCTGATAGCTCGCAGATTCAGCGTATACCGGTTGTACTTGCGGTTGAGACACAGTGGGTTGCGGTGTATACTGCGGTGCAGGCGATAGAGCTGGCAACGGAGGTTGATACGCTGCCGACGGTTGGGGATGCGCTAGGGGCGGCTCATACGAGGCAGATTGCGACGGCGCATGATAAGAACTCCGTCTCGCATTGGGTGGTAGATGTGATCCTACAGGGTAAGGGGAATGCAGTGGCTGCTGCTGAGCCTGAGGTGTTGGCTGCACATGAGACGGTGGAAACGATGCGGAAGGCGAGGGAGGATGGTACGACGTGGGTCTCGAGGCTGGCGGGGGATGAGAATATTGCTGCTGCTGCCGAGGCGGTGTGTGGTGAGGGGCTGGCGGCGGCTGGTATGCTGGGTTAGGCGAGGCAGCCGGATACGAGGTCCTTTGCGAGGGTGGCGCGGCAGTCTGGGTAGAATACGAGTGCTGTGGGGGCGGCTGTTGCTGCTGCTGCTGCGATTGTTGTTGCTGTTGCTGTTGCTGGTAGTACTGCGCGTTAGGATCTTGGGAGTATCCCGGATGTTGAGCGAGATGCGGGTGTTGTTGAGATGGGTGTCGGTACTGCTGCTGCGCCGGTGCCGGTGCCGGGACTAGCGGTTGCTGCCTCTGAGCTGGGGTCGGCTGCTGATAGCTTGACTGCGACTGCTGCTGGTACGGCTGCTGCTGCTGCTGAGACTGTTGGTACTGAGCCCATTGCTGTTGTTGAGCCATATAGGCGTTATAGTCGTAGCCAGCCGTGTTAGACCTATGCTGCTGTGGACGTTCATGCGTAGGCGCAGTTGGAGCCTGATGTAGGTGCTGTACTGGCGCTTGTTGAGAGTAAGACTGAGAAGAGGGGCCTGGTTGGGCATATTGGCCCTGTGGCGTGTGCGGTGGCCATTGGTGTTGCCCAGCTGATGCAGGCGGCCCTGACTGTTGTTGCTGCCCGCGATACGCATGGCCCTGCTGTTGGTACTGTCCGCCTGCGGGATTCGGGTGTGGCGTGTAAGACGAGCTCATCGATCTAGACTGCGCGCGTTAAACCGCGCAACGGCTGGCGCCGACGTGCGCAACTCAACCACTTGCAATTCTCTTCTCCGATTTCGATTTGCTCGCCACCGCGATGAAAGACTTGCGCTCTCGTTACTACTCTCTCTTTACTTGCGGGACTTGCGAGCTTCTGCGCCCCTTCCCCGCTTGATGATCTTGTCCCGGTAAACCACACTTGAGATAGTCAGCAGGCTCCCACGTCACAGCACCGATTGACAGCCCTTGCATCGCTGCGCCATCATCTAGACTCCCTCTGGCCCCTGTGTGCATCTTCCTCAATCTAAGTTAGGCATTCCAGAGCTGTTTGCACATGGCCTCCGGTGTTGCCGCCACCAACCCCAGCGCCATCGCTGCCGAGACAGCGGACACAACAAGTGTCTGGCATCGCCTACCGTGGATCCGAAACTCGACACCTCTTCTGCTCTGCTCTAGCTCTGAATGTAGGTAGTCCCGAGAATGCTTACGACACCGTCGCATCGCTCAGAAGACCCACGGAACCGCGCGACAGCTGTCTCTCGACTTTGTTCATCCCAGGGACCAATGGCCTCCCTTCGAGCTGTGCGTTCCTCGAACCTGAACGCATGCTCTGCCTGTCAATTTCAAGCCGGTCGTTGGCCGAGACCTGCATTCGGAGATTGGGTCGAGGCAGGCATTGCTCAGCTGAACCACAGCAGCACTCGACCCCATAAACACTACTGCGCGGCTGAAGCTTACTCCATCCTCCGGCGGTGCTGTACTGTATTCTCCGAGCTCCATGTGACCTAGTTTGTCAGTGAGCCACGGTGGATCTCTGAATCATCCGTTCCGTATTTCAAACCTCTCCCACCCGGACATCTCGCGTCTCGACATCTGAACTGAATATCTCGGCGGCAAATAACATAGAAGAATCAGCATAGTCAACTGCTACCAAGAAACGGTCCCGACTGGGGTTCGTCCGGTTGTGGTAGCGGTGAACTGCCGCGTTGCCACACACAAGCCCCAAAGTCCGAGGCGGCGCCTGACCTGAGCGCTCATCCATCGTCCACCGGTGCTCAGACGTCACAGGAGATCATTGCTCCACTTCTTCGCATGCTGGCATATCTTATTTCGGGTGGGAGCGCCTCAGGCGACGTGCCGTAGTCTAGGTATTTGCCTGATGAGGCGGAGACGAATCGCGGATATATAAACGTCAGACTCAGCTATGGCATTTCCACCATCCCATTATCTTTCACTTTCTGGTTCGCCAGAGGTTCTTTCTTCTTTCTTCGTACTTTGGAGTTGGCTTCGCCGACCTTCCTTTGTTCTTCCTCGCCATGCGTTCTCTCTTCGCTGTTATCATTATTTCCACTTATTTATTCGCTCCATCCGCCGCGGTCCCACTCGACGACGTGTATTATAACTCTCCAGATTATCACCAATTGCAGGTGAGATCCTTCCTAGGCTGAAGGTGACAGCACCGGATTAACCTTAGCCTGCTCTCAGCGCCGTGCCGATACCAAGGCATGCAACAAGCAAGGTCTTCCTTTCGAGTACTTTGTCCGCCGCAGTCCGCTGTCCAACAACTACGACACGCAGACAGGCAAGGTCGACTGCGAGGCTGCCGGCCTAGTCAAGCATAACGGTGGCACCGGCGGCTTGGGCTTGCCCCTGCTCACGAAGGCTCGATCGCCATTCCAAGTTTACAAGGGCGACAACTATAAGAGGCTGACGACACTGGACGACGAAGCAGTCTCGCTCGGCACGCATATCTGTGACCACGTCTTGGTGAGCTGTGCATTGGGCAAGTACAAGGATCACTGCTGACCCGGATAACAGGAAATCCAAGTGGTCAAATCGATCCTCGAGGAGCCGAACGGCGTCTGCGATCTCGCTAAGAAGAGGATCACAGACTCGAACAATGACCAGGCCGTCATCGACGACGTGAAGGCCAAACTGTACAACATCGTCGGCATTCTGAACGGGCCGCACAACCTCGTCTTCCTCGCGACTGAAGTCGAGAAGCTCAAGGGTGAGGCGGTCATATACGCAGCCGAAGGCGGGTCGAGTCCAATTGCCAACACGGGCAAGGGGAAGAAGAGGCGCGGTCCGGGATTCTGGAAGCCTGGCGGTGTGAACGACTACCTCGAGCTCAAGACTAAGGCGTGGAGCACTCAAGTCGCTGGGGAGATCGATGCAGCCATCCGTCGAGACTTTGCCGAAGAGTCATCCGGCGCGACAGTGAGAACCCGCTGGAACGCGATCCTGTCCACGATCAAAAGCGAGACGTCGAAGGTGCAGCGGGACGCGCAGAGCGAGATCAACAAGGCTACGTGCGAGGCACCCACGGGAAGCGGCAGTGGGTTCGTCAACCGTGACGTGCTGGTGCCGTTGTATGCGACGACGACACTCGGGTCGGGGTCAGGCTTTGACGTGTTCAGCTCTCTCACAGCACGTGCAGCGGCGGCACGGGCAGGTGCGACGCGAGGAGGCGTTAAGAGTGGACCAAAGGCGCCACCGGGACAGTCGTGCCCGATGAAGAACCAGCCGCAGAAGAAGGTGGTTCCACGTAGCCAGGTCAAGACGAAGCCCAAGCCGGCAGTCAAGCCGCGGGTGCCGACGCAGCGCCCAGCAGCCAGGAAGCCCAATGCACAGAAGAAGGTGGTGCCCCGTCCTGCGGTATGTCTGCATAGCTTAATTTCCGGATCGCTACTGATAGACCCATTACAGAATCGTGCCAAGCGCCAAGCTGGCAAGCCTGCGCAGCGCAAGCGCACCACTCCCAAGCGAGTACCCAAGACAGTGCCCAAGCCAACGCGTCGTCCCAAGGGCACCCCGCGTCAGCGCCGCCGCCGTAGGTAGATGTAGCCGAGTGCTTGAATATGGTATTGTCGTTTGTTAATCGATGTGTGAGAAAGATGAAGTCGGAGTTAAGAGTTCATGTTGTTCAGCGAAAGACGACGGACGGGCAATCTAGATTTTGGCACCAACCGGTAAGACCACTCGATGGTTCAACCGACGGCCACCCGAGCGCGTTCTTGGGTCACTACATCTGCTATACGTTGCAAGTTCTCGGCGCAGGTGACGACGGCGGTGCTGACGAAGGTCGCTGACATGCAGACATCGGCAATTGCAAGAACGGCGGCACGACGATGTGTCCTCAGAAGACCCCGTTGACTTTGTCGACGAGGGTGACATGACGCTTGAGCTAGGACCTTCAATTACTGGCGGTCATCCCAACGCCTGCGGTGGTGGTCACTACATGTCGGTCTCACATGCGCATTCTTCGCCGACCGGTGATGGACTTGCCCTCGCATTTCCATTCCATGCGTCGAGCGGCCGCCCCAAGCAAAGCGGTACTGAGCTATGATGCTTCTGAACCAGACGTCACGACCCGTTGCCTGATGAACATTTACTGGCTTCACGTATCCGCGTGATCCAAAACATTGAGAGCATCGTTACTGTCAACGTATCAAGAAAGTTTAAGTCGACGGTACGGGAAGAAACGATGAAGAATGGTTGTGGATTGAGATCCAGGCAGCACGATTACATAGAAACGGAGACAGAGACAGAGACAGAGATAGAAATAGAGACGGAGACGGATACAGACATGGAGACAGAGAGAAACAATACTGGTACATGCTACAGGCGAGCAGATTATACAATGAAGCAGAAACAGGATACAGACGTGCCAAGCTAGAAGCAGTATAACGTAGGAGATGGAACGGGAAGTACAGCAGAAGCAAGCTAAGCAATACGTGTGGCCAGCAAAGTAGGGAGATGTCGAGCAATCGTGAAAGAACGATCCAGTGAACTAGGCCGGCTAGTTGTCGGACCCGTAGCGCAGAACAGCAGGCACCGTCTTGGTGCAGCCGAGGTCTAGTAGATCTGCTTCGTCATTATGCTCGTCAGTCATCTGCAGAAATGAAGGAGGGGACGCGGAATTACCGAAATCCTCTCTGCGCTCGAGCAGTGAAGGCGTCCATGTCGTCGCCTACAAGGCAATACCGCCGCTGCGGGCAGCTGCATCGGCAGCGATGAATCGGTCGTTGCCAACGGCTAGATCGAGCGGCCAGAGCCGGTAGAACCGCGTCCTAAGCCGCTCGTCGAACCTCCCGCCCGTGGATGCGTCGCGGGCGTCGTCCACGTCCGCTACGTCGTACTCGCGAACCTCGGACGTCCTGTCCAAAGGCGTCAGCCTATCATCACGTCCTCGACTCACCTCGCTGTGCCAGACGTCCGATGTGTCGCAAACCCCGGGTGGTCTGGGCAGATATTCGTCACGATATACGTTGGGTGTTGCATGCGTCGCAAGTGGACCGACCGCCACTGCCGGAACTTGATCATGTCGCGTGGCTATGAAAGCAGTGTTAGCAAAAGTGATTGGGCACGGAGTCGAGCGGGGGACGTACTGAACGCGAACAGAGTGCCTCGTAACTGATCCACTGGACCATGACTGGAGAAACCTGTAGAGCCCGAACCACAAGTCAGCGAGGAAAATAGAACAAACAGACACTAAGACGCACCGTTAACTGAGAGTCATATTCAGCAGCCGCGGTAGGAGCGTGGGTGTCGTCTGAGTCGTCCTCGAGCGTCTGCATAAGGCGCGCGTCTGCATACGCCGTATGAAGGTGCAGACAGGCAGAAACGTACAGGTGACTCGGATCCATTAGACAGTGCGGCCTCGACGGTGGACGTAGCAGACTCCGGTGGCGAATCGTCGCTAAACGAGTCCCTGAAGATGCTCATGTCTAAGGCCTTCGATCCGCTCCGGTCAGCACAGATCTCAACCGAAGTTGAAGAAAGCCGTACCTCAAGAGCTTGAAGGGTTTCGGATGTCTCGGATGGGTCACGTGACCTGTCAGGCGTGGCTACTGGCTCGACGCCAGTGCTGATTGAGGCCAAAGGAATCCTGGCAAACACCTCATTAGCGAACGCACGGGGAGAACATACAGTTGTGGCAGCAGTTAGGCGGCCGAGTCTGGCGAGCCCCGTGAGGCCAACGGTGGTGGCGACGACGAGCGCCGGAACGAACGAGGCTGGTACAGCGGAGCTAGTCGCGCCGTTTGCGACGGTGCTGGTAGCCGGAATCGAGGTGGGGAAGGAGATCATTGTGACGGGAGGGATGGGTCGTGCGTTGTCACGTGACTTGGGTGGTCAAATGTGGGGGGACTCGGAGAGCTTGAACGCCACGCTGCTTCTCGTCACCTGTTTATATAGCCAGCTGCTGCTCGATCGAAATTCCATGTGCTCACTCATGTAGATCGCGGGGTTACGAACTATGATAGCCTGTATGGACGACGTATACCGCATTCGGACACGAATTTTACATTTCCGGTCGAGCGCCACCGCTACCTAATTTCTTTCTTGAAACTTCCATGTCGATCATCTCCCCATGACGCCATGTTGTCGTAAGTGGCACTGGGAGCTCGTCCAGAGGTCCAGAAACGAGGACTTCCATATGGGCAGCGTGACAACTTGCGCTGTGGCTCAGAACCAAACAGCGAGCATCTGATGTTTGGCTGCACTCAAAGTTCGCCGAACGCCTTTGATCTGTATTTAGAGTCGTTGGACAAAATCTGGGCACCTCTTTCTGTCAAGACTTAACGAGTTTTGGTAGAATTGAATCGCATGCGTACTATAACCAGGCAACGTGCCCCTCTGAGCTTGCGAAGACGAATCGAGCATGGTTCTCACAACTGTGGAGAAAGTAAGAGACTCACGTCCACCACCATTTGGTGATACCACACATTCTACGGGCATTTGTAGTTTTCAACTTGAGCATGTTACTCGGTTCTCAACCCTCGACGGAAGCTTGGCCTGGTGGCAATGTCCAGTTCGGGTGCCTTGAGGGCACGAGCCCTTCTCCTTGAGCACCATATTTCTAGAAAAACAATGATAAATAATCAGAGTTGTGGGGAGCTAATGCATATTTACATGTGTTGAAGATCGCAGCACATACAATCGCACGGCCGCCGGTCTGAGACACCTTCGAGTAACAAAGATGGCCCTCCTCCAGGATCTTCTCCGGCTTCATATCGCTTCTGCCTGCGACACAGGCAATATAAAGATACTTGACATTGGCTATTGCCTCTTGAAGTCTGGTTCAACTTGAAACCCACATGAAATGCTCGCCCGACCCCTCTTCATTCGCCAAACCGAGCGTTACATACAGATGTACGAGCAAAGACACAGTATACAACGGCGATAATGTATCAAGCTGTGAAGAGACTATAGGCCCAACAGATGAGTGGAAAGATCAATGGGTGGTCGGAGAAGGCACTGCGCACGCTTTGTCACTTGTGACTCCACGAGGACGGCCCCTGAGGCAGAAGTCTGTGTGGTAGTGGCTTCGCGCTACCATCGCCACCAACGGCTTTGTTATAGGTGGCTAGCGTGTACGCTGAATGATTGGCGTCGTGTTGCTCCACGGTACCATGCTCAAGTCACCCATTGCGTTTGTCGACGTGTAACGGCGGCCGCGTGCAGGTTGAGGCTCTGGGTTGGCGGCAGATTTGATACCGCAGCAGCAGGTTCGATGGAAGCCATTGCAGCCCAAGGTGAGGTCCGAGTGACCGGTTTTCCAGGAGTTCTCCGCGAGTACTCGTCATGAGCCACCGGGTTGGCATAGGGGTAATTGGTTGGGCTCAAGCTACTCAGGCCGAAAGGAATCTCCCGCCAACGCAACGTAGTTGCTGTTGCTCGTAGAGCTGCATAAGTTGTCTGACTGAGTGTTGCACGATTGGCCCAAAACGGATGGGTAGATAGCGTGTCGTCTGCACCAGACGGTGGGAAGCTGTTGTACGATCGCCAGGCCAAAAGACGCGACACCAGCAACAAAAGCACCAACATCAGCCTTATTCTTCCCCGTGCTGTATGGCACAGTATTAGTGGAAGTAGGTTCGGAACGCGTCGACGAGATTGAAGTCAAAATCGAGAGGTCACGGCGCGCTGATCGGGACTTTGCGCCACACGCAAATTTCTGCTTTGCGCGCTCACGATTTTGGGATGTCTGGCGAGGAGCTCAGCGTCGCGCTCGCAAAAATCCGGCCACATGTCAACAGTGGCTTGGCCCACCAAAAGACGCCTGCAGTGCTTCTGAATGCACTCGAGTCGACGCTCAAAGAGCAGCGAGCGGAGCAAACCCCGACCGCGTACTTCGCAGCGCTGGTAACTGCACTCGGCGGTCTCATTCAAAAAGACGGCACATCTGCACTAGAAGAGGGCGATAACGTTCCTGCAGCTCTATATTTACTCGCAACAGTGGTTCCGTTCGTGCCCCAGGTCGTGTTGCGGTCCCAGCTCAGCACCATCACATCTCTCCTTGGTCCACTCTTCCCTGCCCTCGCACCCCATGCACCACCCCTCCGCTCGCAGATCGCTATATTTGGCTCTGTCATCCTTGCGCTGGACAATGCACATCTCAACCACAGCGGCGTTCGCCAGATCTTTGCTTGCATCCTTGAACTAGCAGCAGATCAGCGCCCAAAGGTTCGCAGGAAGGCGGCTGAAACAGTCAAAGACATTCTGTCCGCACCACCGGCACCTCTTGCTCAGCATCCCTTTGGCGAGCTTGTCGCGACGTGGATCCAGACCAAACTTGCGTCTGCAGCGCGCGGTGGGGACAAGATGACTGACGGCGCTGATGTCGCAATCCATGTTCTCGCATTTACCAAGCCCATAAGCACGTATTTGCCTGAATCTGTATGTCATATCTTTGGAATGCTTTGTGACTCGCTAACATTCCGGCTATAGGCGTTGAGCCCAATCGCTGCGACTCTCTTGACACTCCCGCGTCTCGGCAACGCCTATCTCTCAAAGTCTGCCTACGAGATCCTCGCAGCCACCATGTCTGACCGCACGACCTCGTCCGACGAGACACCAGCACCTGCCATCCTCAAGGCTATCCTTGCTTCACCTCCATCGTCTTCTGACACAACGCTCGCGCCATCGTGGCTCGTCCTCCTTGGCAGCATCATGGCTGCCTACTCGGAATCTTCACCCGAGGAATGCGCCACGGAGCTGCCATCGGTGTGGTCGACGTCGTATGGCTTTCTCGAGTCGGATGTCCTCGCCGTTCGCGATGGTGCGCAAGAAGCACTCGTAGCTCTTTCGACCTGCATCACGGCGGATCAGATTGCCGCTACTGTCAAGGCCAACGACAAGGGCAAGGACATCGGCAAGCTGCCGCTTGGCAAGATTATCCAGCAGGTCGCAAAGTCGCTTGAATCTCTCGCATTTGCGAAGGCAACGCCGCAAATCCTGGTCGTTCTCTCCGCGCTCACCCTTGCTCTGCGCACTCTTCCGAACTCTATCCCAGGTGTCGATAAAACGCCAGCAGAGGCCCTGCTTTTGCCGTTGATCACTCAAGTCGGAAACTTGCGTGTCAAGCCCAAGTTCCTTTACAAGGAAGGAGCGGATGCACTCCTCGACACCGCAATGCGCGTCATGGGTGCACACGTCCTCCTCAGCACACTTCCACTCAACATCGAGCCGAGCGACCGCGAAGCTGGTCGTGAACCTCGCGCGTTCATCTTGGCGCTCCTGCCACACCCGCACCCGTCGCCGTTGAAACACTTCGTCGACTACTTTGTCCCACTGTCGGAGCGAATGTTTGATTATCAACAGAAGGCCGACGTCGCGGGCAACTCGGCGGAAGCGAAAATGTGGAATGTGCTTGTTCTGCAGGTGTGGTCTGGGCTAGCTGGATATGCCTGGAACCCGACAAGCTTGCCTGAGGTCCGCCTATCCTTCTCCCACCGTGCGCTATCGAGCTAATTTGTGGCCAGGCATTGACTCCAGTCTTCTCGAAACTTCTCACCAACCTTTTGCACAGCCAACATGCTCTTCGTCCCGCGATCCTCAACGCGTTGCGCCTCATCGCCGAAGTCAACTTTGCTGCATCCACTAGTGACTCGACATCGGCAATTGAGAAGGCACGTCTTACGTTTGAACTATCTCAAGAGGCCGCCAAGAAGAACGTCGAGTACCTCCGCACACAAGCAGGAAACTGGCTCGCATCCTTGTTCAACGTCTTCAGCTCGGTTGATAATGAGTCGAAGGGCATGGTAGGCAATGCGATCTCGGCCTGGGCAGCGCTAGCTGGCGAGTCGGTGCGTCGCGTCTGAACTATCACAGCACGGGTTGAACTGACGGTGACGGTGCAGGAGATCGCCAAGGCGTTCAAGCGCGTGTACGACCTTCTCAAGAAGAACCTCTCGATCTACAAGTCCAAGCCGCATCATGGTAATGCACCGGAGGGCGTTGCCGTTCTCCAGGCGACCGAAGATCTTTTGCTGCTCTTGTTGCCGTATCTCTCGAAAACAGACGGCAATGCGCTATTTGCGATCTGCATCTCGCCGGAGATGCTCGGACACTGGGATGGCGGCGTGCAGAAGCGGTGTTATAGGCTGCTTGCGAGGCTTGTTGAGGGTGGGCGCGCGACCATTGATGCAGAGGCCGCAATGAAGCAGCTACTGGACCAAGCGCAGTCGGTTGCTCCGGCAGCCAAGCGGGTTCGTGGACATTTGTGACAGCTGCATGCCTGGTGGATGTTGACTTTGTTTCCAGGACCGTTTTTCGCTCTTCGCTGAGCTCTTACCAGTCCTACCCAACACCTCGCTACACATGATCACCATTCTCATCCCCGAGGCCGTCCTTGGAACGAAGGAGCCGTCCGAAAAGGCTCGTTTGGCCGCATTCGACTTTCTTGTGGCTATGGGCAACAAGATGTCTGAAGGCGGTGTCGTGCGCCGCGACAAGGTCGAGGGGATGGAAGTTGACGAGGACATACAGATGGAAGGTACGCCAGTGGCAGGTTTTGTCCGTAAGCTACGAGTGCTAATTCACGGGGCAGTTCAAGGTTCCATTGAGGAGTACATGACGATGGTCGCGGCAGGTCTGACTGGTGTGACGCCGCACATGATCAGCGCGTCGGTGACAGCCATCTCGAGGCTCGTTTTCGAGTTCAAGGGTATGCCCCGGCTTTCGCTTTGGTGCACACAATGACCCTGAGATTCTTCGCAGACACCATCTCCGACAGCATGCTTGGAGAGATTTTGGCCACCATCTCTGTCCTCCTTTCATCCGCCAACCGCGAAATCGTCAAGTCGACACTCGGCTTCATCAAACTTGCCATTCATAGCCTGCCGTACGAACTCGTTCGCGAGGCGCTTCCGCACCTCGTCCCCGCGCTGCTCAACTGGTCGCATGACCACAAGAACCACTTCAAAACCAAGGTTCGGCACATCTTTGAGCGGACGATCCGGCGCTTCGGCTACGAAGAAGTGATATCGCACGTTGACAAGGATAAAGACGACGGTAAGAAGGTGCTGCAAAATATCAAAAAGCGCAAGGACCGTGCAAAGCGCAAGAAGGCGGCAGCAGGCGCTGGTGATGATGAGAGCGAAGGCGAGGGCGCAGGCAAGCGCGATGCGAAGAAGAGCGGGGATGCGTTCGAGGACGTGTTGTATGGCAGTGAGAGCGAGTTGGAGGACAGCGAGGACGAGGTGGCGCCTGCGCCGGTCACGAAAGGGAAGAGGAAAGGTGGAGGTTACCAGCTGCGGGACGACGCAGATGACCCGATGGACTTGCTTGACGGTGCCGCGAGTGCCTTGACGAGTGAGTGTCGCAGTTTACGCTTCCACACCATACTGATGGCATGACGCACAGTTTCGGGCAAGAAGCGACAACGGCAACCCGGCAAGGACGCAAAACATTTCAAAACGAATGACGAAGGCAAGATGGTCATCGACGGTGAAGATCAGGACGACGATGCTGCCGCCACCGACGTTGCCGGCACCGCGTTCCGCGACCTCCAAAAGTCTGTGGACGGGTTTACGCGCACTGCTCGCGGTAAAGCCAAGTTCAACAAGGACACGAAGAAGCGGAGGAGGGAGGAGGCGGAGGATGACGACGGTGCAGACGAAATCGTCGCGCCGACCAAGGCGAAGCGGAAGGTGCAGAGACTGGGCCAAGAGTTCAAGGCAAAGGTATTTGGCCCCCATCTCGGGACGATATGAGGCTGACAAAATTCTATAGCGGGCTGGAGGCGACGTAAAGCGTGGAAAGCTGGAGCCTTACGCGTACATGAGCCTGGGAGATGCTGCAAAGAAGACCGGACGAAAGGGACAGGGTGGCATTACTGTTACAGGCCGCCGTTGAGCATATCTACGTGCCATTTTTGTTGTTTTGAATAAGACGCGTAGCTTGGATGGAACATTTATTCTGCTTGGTGTGGATCAAGCGAGTGACATTGGACCCAGTGGAAAGTCCATCGTAAAGATCGGCCGTAATGCAGCTCATCGTACTGTAGCATGGGGACTGATCGACCGTGCACTGAACTACTGGACGTACCACGGCGGGTCGTGACTGCGCCATGCACAATTGGTTTAGGTGAGCAATCGGGACTGTGTGGGCCTGAAATACTCAAAGGTTAGTGCAAGTGATGCAGATCTCATACGAAGACTCCAATATTTCCGCTGGCAGAAACAAACGTTACTCAAGCGCTCCCACATTCCAACTCGTCACATTGGGATGTTGAACTGATTTAGCCCGGAGGCTGTTTGTTTCCGACGTGTACTCTCCGACTCCTCCCACTCACGTACGGAATGGAAGCCGACCCGAACCTCGCGCAGTTCTTCCCCGATTCTGATGGGGAGGTCGACCTGTATGCGGTCATTGGCCTAACAAATGCTGCAACTGTGGACGATATACGAAAGGCTTACCGCAAGCTGGCGCTGGTGCATCATCCTGACAAGCACACGAACGCGCCACAGGAGCGCCAGGACGCAGAGGCACACAAGTTTCAGCAAGTTGGCTTCGCATATGCTGTACTCAGTGATGAGAAACGGCGCGCGCGGTACGACAGTACCGGCCGAACGGACGAGGGCTTCGAGCTCGCAGCTGGCGACGACGGCTGGGAGTCGTATTTCAACGAGCTGTTTGATAACGTAACGAGAGCAAAACTGGATGAGATGAAGAAGGAATACCAGGGTAAGTGCTTGGGCTGCTTGGTCACGGTTGCGGCGTTGGTGGCGCGAGCTGACGCGCTTTCAGGTTCCGCAGAGGAGCGTACCGACGTGCTCCAGGCATTCGCAGACACGAAGGGCGACTTTGACGATATGATGACACGGATACCACACTCGACCTACGAGGATGAGGATCGACTCGTGGCGGTTGTCACTGCAGCCATTGCAGCCGGCGACGTCAAGTCTAACGCCAAGTGGAAGGCCACCTCTGGAGACAAGAAGGCAAAGGCACGTCGCAAGAAGGAAGCTCAGGGCGAGGCACATGAGGCAGAGGAGCTTGCCAAAGAGATGGGCGTCTGGGACGAGTTCTACGGCTCCGGCAAGACAGGCAAGAGGAAGGCGCGCGGCAAGACAGCTGCCGACAGTGCTGCCGCACCCGACGAGCATGGCGACATCTCTGGGCTGCAGGCTCTCATCCAGCAACGACAAAAAGGACGTGTGGGTTCCCTTGTTGACTCGCTGGCCGAGAAATATGGAGCACTTGACGAGGACGAACCGCGGCCCAAAGCCGGCAAGAAGAGGTCTGCACCTTCGTCCGGCGGTCCCGCAGGAAAGCGCAAGAAGACAGCAGCACCTGCTGACATTGACGACGCTGAGTTTGAGCGGCTTCAACAGCAGATGTTTGGTGGTAACAAGTCCCGCCGTTGATGGCCGAGTTCGCCGACCGCACACCGCGCCGTTCAGGACTGTAGCCCACGTTATTGCTATATGAACCTGGCTGTAATATTATTGCCTGCTGTGTAGCTTTGTTAGTGGAACTGCGGCTCTAAGCCGCGAACTGGCCGATGCACAGCGTGAACTGGCCGGCGGCCACTGCCGCGACGTCCGCTCTCTCCTTCCGCTCTCGTCCGTCTCCGGCCACTTGTACGATATGGCCGTCGACGGGTTTCTCAAATCACTATGGCAAAGACTTTTCCTGGGTCTCGGTGTGTGGCTCGCTGTCTATATGCTTCATGCACTGACCGCAATATTCGGATTGTAGTCGTGCTGCGTGAGTCGTACTTGGTCGCAGTTGCCGATCCGCCGCTCACGCGCTGCGCATTGGCGACACAGAGGCTGGTGTTGTCTTGGGCATGATCGGAGCCGCATATGGCCTTGCAAGTCATTTGTGCTTTCTGCATGGCAAAGGTTCTGACCTCCCGTAGGTGTCCAACGACGCATTGATCGACACCGGCTCAGCTTCGTTCAAGGTCCGTCGCGCTCAACCCCGGTGATTTGCACACTCAGTATCAGTGTAGACTCTCCCCTGCTACCTCGCGCTGTTCGGTCTGGCCGAATTGTTTGAGCTGTACATCGCAATCGACGCGCTGCGCCTACGCAACAGCTTGCAGCTCATTGCAATGCTCGAGTTTGTACACCTGTCAACCCGAAGAGGGCGAGTAGCTTATGCTCGCTCAGATTTCACACCGCCCTTGTCGTCTTGTCGGCTCTTCAGGTTCACCAAACGAGGACTGCAATCTGCTCCAGCAAAGACTGGGTTCGTGCGCTTCTCAACTCCACTGCCACCCCCCGCGCGCGCCACTTACTAGTACCTCTCTTCTATTATTCCAACAGGTCGAGCTTTGTGTATCAGACGACTCGCTTTGGAGCCGCGTGAAAAAGTCCGTTTGTTGCAATGTCCTCTGACATCTTCGACAAGCACTGACATTGTTCACGTCCACTCAAGGCTGCTCATCGTCGTCCCAGTCATTCTCGGCGTCTCACTCATCGGTCTCTGCTTCGCTGTTCGCGCCCTTTACGCTGAGTTTGGGTGAGTGCGACGGGACCCATGCCTGCTGCGTGCCAAGGATGCGATCGCTGACGCCGGCCTTTTGTGACCGATCTCACGCACAGCTGGGCCATTTTCCATGCTATCGGCGCCGACCCTCGGATGCGGAGTACGTCTTGTTTTGTAGTGTCTCTTATGCGTTTCAATTGCTGACTGGTTTTGGCCAGCCATGTATCGCTGGTACCAAATTATGATTTGCCTCCTCAAGTTCGACTTCTTCTGCTTTGCTGGTGTAACGATGCAGGTCCGCACGCTTCGCACGCTTATTCTTGCCTTTCTGCGTGCTAATGCTTTTTCAAACAGCTTCTCATCCTTGTACTGCAACGCAACGAGACAGAGTTCGCCCTCACCATCCTGGCCATCCCGATCGTCCTTCTCCTCCTCGCCATGTGTGGCCTTGCCGTAACACGAGAGATCAAACCGTACGCACCTTCGGAATCAGCATTGGACTTGCACTCATGCTTGCCGGCAGCCTCATGCTCGCATCGCTCGTCCTCATGGCAGCTGCCGAGACGTACTTTGTGTACAAGTTCGTCCGACTCTTCCTTCCCAGCTCTAGGGAAGAGTATATCTCGACGCGCACCGCGCTTGCATTCTTCTGTAAGTGTTGCCCATTCAGTTCGGCGTATGGCTGACGACTTTTGCATTGGCAGTGATTGTTGCGTTCCTGATCCTGCTGTTCACGTTCTTCTGCGGTATCGTCTGCTTCAAGGACTTCGACCAGGGCTTGAGGCAACCCAAGGTTCAAGGTTCGCTCGTCCGGTCTGTCTGTCCGCGGTGCACCAAATTGACGCATTGCAATCCACAGAGGGAGCGTCTAAACCCAAGTACAACGCCACGAACGGCACGCCCATGATCGAACAGCAGGGCTACGCTGGCGGCGCACCACTTGGCCCCCGTATGTCGATTGAGTGAAGGACTCACAATCGTCGCCTGCCATGTTCCTGCTCTGCGCTTCGCGCTCTCTCCACGCTTTTCATGTCAGCGAGGCCTGACCTACGCAGGCCACTTCCCTCTCCATCCCGACGCTCAAGCCACACCCATGGCAAACTTATTGCTCCGTTACTCTTCTTGTATCTGCGTTCCCTGACAGCTGCCTGCTTGCTTTCTTGTTAGTATCTTATTCGCTCCTGCTCTTTCTACTGGCGTCCTTGCTTCCTCCGTAGATGGATGGAAAAGCCCCTGCGCCCACACCTTTTCTTGTTTTCGGTAATGCTCTTGCCTGCAGGCGGACTTCATAGGAAGCACAACGAACAGTCACATGCATATCTTTCCTGGGTGTGACCGCACGAAGTGTAACGCGCTTCTACATGCGATTGCGCTTGAGATGTTCCGCCATTGATTAGTCCACAGTCCACACGCGAACAACGTCGGCATCCTCTTCCAGAGCCTCGACAAGCTCGCGTAACGACTCTAATGCGTCTTCGACGTCATCGGTCTGAACGGAGCACACCTGAGCGACTTCGCTCTCATTGACGTTAAATCCTGTCAACGCCCCGGCCGCGCGGGTGAAATCCTCTACGTTTTCTGGAGGAAGTGTAACCTGTTTCGAAGTGTGAGCACGAACTTTGTGTGTGGAGTCACGACAACTTTGCGCACCTCCCAATCGTTCATGTCGGCTTCGACTTCAGCACCTTCTTCCTTCGGTACTGGCGCAATATCGTCTGCGCCACAATCTATTGCCAATGCCATGATATCGTCTTCAAGATTGGATGGCCCGCTGACGGAGACACGTCCTTGTCGCGTGAACATGAAACCTACGTCCGCGGTCCGCGCTCTGTCCCCGTGCGCTGTGAGCCAGAGAGACAATGATAATAGGTTGAAACAGCGTACCCATGCTTTCCGAGTACCTCTTTGACCTTTCCAGCTGTCCGTTTGGGGTTGTCCGTGAGACATTCGCTAGAAGAGAGTAGTTGTTTGAAAGTTCAGACCGGACTCTGAGTGCATTCGCTATAGGACGCACATTAGCAAGGGAGCCCTGCCCCCAATGATCGCCTGGTACACAACCGTCGTTCCGCTTCGATTAGCGTTCCCGGCAGCCTTTAGCGCGTGTCAGTCGTGTTGACCAAGGCTCCGAGCTCTAGACTCTACGCACACGTTTGAGAGCGTTCTCAATATTCTCCTTTGGCAGACCGCCGGATTTTGCACGTTTAAGTGCATTCGCAAGCTGGGTGTTGGTGTCGACGTTGAGATTTCCGCCACCCACTGCGAAAGACTAGTCTCAGAGAGGCGCACCGCACAAGTATGGTGAAAGTCACTAACTGCGAATGGCAGATTCGATTTCCTGCACAATAACTCAGCCGAATGATGAGATATTCTGAATAGTACTACGCACTCTAATGTGCTTGCTGTATGCCACACCACGGGCTTTGTCAAGAATTCCTTTGCCTGCAACAGCGCCGTCAGCACTTCGCGAAGACGTGAGATGCATGTGAGAAGTACTCGCCCGTCTTGATTTTGCTCCACTGTAGACTGATTTAGCAGCCGATTGGTGGATGGAGGGACGCACTCACTTACTTTGTTGTGTCCAGACGCGCGGGGAATGGATAGCGAGAAATGTCGAATCGGCAGAATGGTTCGAGTCCTCGCGCGCAGACAGGCTCGCACAAACATGGGCGCGTCAATGGTACGCAATAAGAGTATGTGCGAGGCTCTACTGGATGCTAAGAACCACGCCTAAGGGTTCGAGCGAACAGGCGGAGCAGAAGAGCGTGAACACGGCAGTTGCCGTAATCGCGTGAAATGGATTTCTTCTACAAGCTTCTTCTTCAACGCAAAAACTCGTCATTCAAATCGTCGTACTACAAGGCAGTTACATGAAAGGACCATTACGATACAAAGTTACAGTTGCTCAGAGATAAGCCCCGGTCGTTCTACAGGCAGCAGCTCGATCAAGTAGCTTATTGTGACTTTAACGATCAGACCTGGGCTCAGCAGCAGAGAGCTCTGCGGTGCGAACGGCAGTGGCCAGGTCGACGTGGAAGAACGGCGTTGCGTTGTCTTGAAGCGGATGTCCGTCAACGGTGGATCCATCGTCAGCATGCTTGTCGTCCGAGAATTTGTCGCTCCGGCGTGCCTCGAGGTCATCGCGCTCAATTTCGCCCAGACCACCCGCCTTGCCACCGCTTCCAGCTCCGCCAAATGCGTCCAATGTCGGAGGGACTGCAGGTGCAATCTCTCGTGCGACCCGACGCTCACGGTCTTCGAGGCTACCAATACCGAAATCACCAGCGAGGAGTGCGCGACGCACCCAAGGCGATACGATGTGCGCAAAGTGGAACTCGACTGGCCCGTCTGCGAATCTCTCGAGGTCTTTGCGCACATCGACAAGGTTCTGTACAGCGGTCGTGTCGAGCTGCGAAACTGAGGCAAAGTCGAAGACAACAGCGCGGAGGAGTGGCTTGGCAGCATCAATCTCGGCGTCGTGGCCACGGCGCGGCCCAGGGTCATTCCATGGGCGGTCGTGCAGCGGAACCGTGCTCTGGTCCTTGCCGCGACGTGTGTGTTCTTTAGCGTGGTCGACGAGATCCTGCAGGACCGAAGAAACGTTCGGATAGATGACGCTCTCCTCGAAGCGGAAGATGAGGACTCCAGGTGTGACGGACTCGGGCTTGATTTTTGGGTTGACTACACTGCCCACC
>Ga0247815_10001170_pt1 | contig 20278 bp, 15 predicted proteins | sample UWRJL194509B1_FD_181014 | JGI IMG/M metagenome (GOLD analysis project Ga0247815, IMG submission 181014) | Plant litter microbial communities from Arlington Agricultural Research Station in Wisconsin, United States - UWRJ-L194-509B-1 | ecosystem: Environmental > Terrestrial > Plant litter >...
ACTCTTTGACAACGTGACGATGCTGTACTTGCACGAGCTGGTTTTTGATTCAGATTCTTTGCCATACGTACCGCCTGTGTTTCCGCAGGTGGAGGACCTCCGAATCTCACTGACGAACCACTTTCACTGTCTGCACCAATTGGTATCAGCCCCTTCTTGGTGAGTTTGATCTGAGCTTGAGCTGTCGAAAAAGGCTGATAATGTGTAGAATCTGGTCTCACATGACTCCATTCGAGTTCTGCAGTTCCCGGCTTTACAGAAACTGGCATTCTCGACCGATTTCGACCAGACTGCCAGCTCCGACTACCACGGTCGTCAACTCGTAACCCCACACATGATTACCGATTTTGTCGCGCGACACATCCGCTACACGGCTGATTGCCTTCAGAATCTGGATTTTGTGGGGGTAGAGCTGTTGGTGGGCGCAGCGGAGGAGTTCGGCGAGTTGCTGCGCCTGGCATACGATGTGCGATGGGATGAGGGTTTCACAGCATGGGCAGCGAATCTGGACGCATTTAGAGCGCATCTGGAGAACTGATGGTATAATTAGGGAGGTAATCTTGATATATCCGGAGTAATGATAGCACAGGGAAGCAGAAGGAGGCTTGCGTAGCTGAAAGAGCCACTGTATCACCAAAACCCCGCCTAACACATCCGACCCCATTTGAATCAAATTCACGCCAAATAGAACCAATGACTCGAGGGCGTGACGGTTTGACAGATCACAATGCCGCCTGATGCCGCGGCCTTGGGCGGCGTCTAGTTGAAGTTGGATTCGCGTCGGACTTGAAACTGGCAACACAGGTCTTCCGCTTCACGCCACAATTCGCAGCGCACTCTTCCTCGTGGCTCTCGATCTTCTCGCTGTCGCACTCCCGCACCGCGCGGGTTCGTGCGCGCGCCAAACCAATATCTCGACTTTCTTGCGCGGATTCATTTGAACCGCGCGACTCCCTGCTTGACACGCTGGCTCCCGCACGACGTACCCGCCGCCGAGGCGGTGATCATGAACCTGCACCGACGTCTGAAGCCGTCGTGGATACTCCGAGGCCTGCGGTAGCTGCCGCTCATAGTGCGGAGGACGGTGCCGATGGCCAGGCAGTTGACGTTTCAAGCCTCGCCGCTTCACAAGACGACACACCCGTACCCGGACCCATTTCGGCTCGAATGCGACAGGTTTGTGATTTCACTTACGCATATTTCTAGAAGAGACCGAAATGAATATTTATTAACAAGTTCAACTTGCAGATCGAACTTCGAACACAAGCGATGGCGCTCGTTCCTCAGGTCCTACATCCGGCGTCACGCTCGCCCAGTCCTACAACCGAGGCCCGCATTGCTAAGAACACGAAGAAGATGCACGATGAAATTATGGACGGCCAGCTCACAGACTACTACCCACGGCTGCTCTGCACACGTGTTCGTGGGCCGTTCGACGAGTCAGGCGCGCTCTGGGGCAAGACACTGCCTCTCGAGGAACGTATAAAGTACGTGTCACACTTCGGGTAACAAGTCCTATGATGTCTAACAAGAATGACAGGTACGGTTTTGGACGGCGCGACTGGAGTCCCTTCCCAGAGACTGAAGAGGAGGCACGGTCGCACGACCATGGCAAACGCGCCGACCTCCGTGCTCAGGGCTTCAGCATCACTACACATGCTAGCGAGTTCACCCAACCAACGCCCACCGAAACGACATCTATGGGCGAGGCCTCACAGCGCGACCCGCAGTTCAACGGATCTGCGCGCCCGCGCCGCGCTGCAGTGCACAACGCTGTTGCCGGCTCAAGTAACAGCGTTATTCCCGAGTCTGTATTCCCTACAAGACCTCGTAGGGTGTCATTTACTGCCGACATTGAGGAACAGCTCGCCATGCGCGATGCAGCAGCAGTTGCAGTTGCCAATCAACTTCCTGCTCGTACCCCAGACAAGTTCGCTGTCCCAACTCTGCCCGTCAAGTCATCATCGCCTACGAAATCGTCACCAACGTCCAAAGTAAAGAGCATGCGGCCAAAGCGCTCACCAGTTGTCGGTCCGAAGAGCGTCATGGCGCGGGTCAAGGCTGTCACGGAGCTCCAGGCATCTCAGGGTGCACAGGACACGCCGGGCGTGCAGGATGACTACATCGTCGAGCTTGCCTCGCAACAGCCTCCGCCTCCGCCTCCGCTCAAAAAGTCACCGCTTCGCGCGTTCAAAGCAATTCTGCCTTCCAAGTACGCGATACCGTCTTTTGCGGACGACATATTCTCGGGACCTGCTCCTGAACCTATCTGCGGCTCGACGTTATTGATCGAGCTATCGGCGAAGGCTAGGGGACAGCAACGTGCTCAGCTGGTCGAATTGTCGGAGAAAGCGAAGGGCAAGCAACGTGCCGTCGACCCCGTGCTCCAAATTGAAGCTCCACCAACATCCACTGCCGCTGCCGCCCCGGGATCGCCACCCGCGAGCAAGCGCGCATCCTCCGAACGACCGGCATCGCCTGGGTCTGAGCACCCGCACAAGAAGCCCAAGCTTGCCGAGGTGCAGCCGAGGGTAAAGTCAAAGACGCACGTAACGCGGGCACCACGGCGAGCTCGAGCAGCCTCGTCGGCTAGTGGCTTGAGCGGAGAGGATAAATCAGACCAGGCACCCAACCCGACCGGCCAGGTGTACACGCTGACGTCGGAGGCGAAACTCTATTCACCACCGCCGAATCCCGCAAGTGGGTCTGCTGCGGTGGACACGGTGGTGGACAAACCAGCAATGGACAATTCTGCGTTGACAGTTCCCGATTCTGAGCCTTCGGTGACGGGGATGGCCCAGTCATCGTCTTTTATCCCACCGCTGGCCATGTCTCTTGCTTATTTCAAACCAATCCTGACGGAAGAACAGACCACGCCTCGAGCCAAGCCACCCTCGGCAGCTGCACAGACGTTACGTAGCAAGCCGCCATCGAAGGCAGTGGAGGCGATGCCAAGAAGCAAGCCTTTGTTCGCGGCACCTGGCACTCCTCCAAAGTCTCATGCTTCGTCGGCCAAGGCGCCCATCAGCCCCGGAGAGGTAGAGGAAGATCCGATTGAGGTATGTATCCAGTTGAGAAACATGCGCATCAACTCATCCACTTCTTCAGGATCCATTTATCCTGGACGGAAGCTTCCGCCCCCAAGACGAGTCGACGCAGCAAGATGATGTACGATTGCTCATCTTGTTGTTCATCACATAGCTGACGATCACCTCACTCAACAGCCGTACGCAGTTAGTGAATTTGCGCCACAGGCGGAAAGCACCCAACCACCTGACGTACGGCTTTCTATTCTCACACCATGTGCCCGTTTCTGACTCTTTGTTACAGCACTTCTGGCCTGGAGGTCCCGCTCCCCCACTGACTCGCCTTATGTCTTCCGCTCTCATCGAGCCCGGCCCCACCAACTCTCACGCTTCGACCTCGAAGTCGCCCAACTCTCCTTCAAGATCGGACCATACTTCACCCAAGCCCGCAACAAAGCCTTCTCCCAGAAGCCATCCAAGTCCGCGCCGGCCCGACATCTTTGCCATGTTTGACGCCGAGGAGCGTGCTAATCAGGAAAAGGCGGCCGTCGCAAGCGCAAGCAAGCCGAGAGGTTTGGTCGCCAGTATTATCGCCAGCGTGCTCGGCGACCCGGTCAAGAAGCCAGTGTCGCCTGCCACCGGTTCACCACGCAAGTTGTTGCCCAGCGCGCCAGCCTCGCCTGCCGGTCCTGTATTCCTCGGCAGTCCGAAGTCCGCTCGACATGTCGCTGCTGCGCCGTCTGCTCAGCCTGCAGCCGGGTCGTCATCATCACCAAGTCATCTGCCAGCTATCGCCACGCTCAGCCCGGGTCCGCCGTCGACGCCACCGCCGCCAGTGCCTGTTCAGAGCAAGCGCGGGAAGCAGCCGAAGGAGACGGCTACGGTGCGGCGGGCGAGGACGAAATCAGCGGTTGTCGGTGAGGAGGACGAGTTGGCGGAGGACGAAGATCTGTACGAGTATCCGATCAGTCAGGCGAGCGCGACGAAGCAGAAGGGCAAGCTGAACGAGGAGGCGATGAACGAGGACGAGGAAGATGAGGATGCGGTCGACGCGCAGGAAGTCGACGTGGCCATGCACGGAGTGGTCAGTCCATCTGAACGATCCACCACACCGCCAGCTGCTAGTATCCCGGCCGTCGTTGTCTCGCCCAGTCCGGCAATTGTGCGCGCTGCAGTTCCCACGACACCCAGGCCTACGGCTGCGTCCTCCTCGCAAACTGTTCAGCAACGATCCGGTACGCTGCCGATGACTCCGGTCAGCGTTGCACCGAAGAACTCGGCTGCTCGCATGTCTATGCGCGAGAAAGAGCGACTTCTCGAGGAACGGCGTGCGGAAAGCGATGGAGAGCAGTACCTCATGCTCGACGCAGTCGGCAGCATCGACAAGGGCAAACGGAAGGCTCACACCGATGGCGAGTCTGCTCAAGCGAAGCGGCAAAGGTTGACATCGCCGTTCTTCGAACACCGCAGCGCGCACATGGCGATGGATCCGCTTACTGCGTCGTCGCTCATTGGGGAATCACAGACGCCAATACCAGGTATCGCTGTAACACCGACTCGTGAGCCTGCTGCTGCTCCTGCGCCGACATCGACGCCGTCGAGACCGTATGTCGAATCAACACCAACACCGAGCCGTAATCCCGCCAACATGCCGTGGTTCGATGACCTGCAGCGGGAGAGCGCGAAGAAGCGGAGGCTGGCGAAGGAGATGGCGAAGGTGACCTTCGAGTTCAGTCCCAACAAGGACGCGACGCCCGTTAATCGCCAGAGGATTCAGCCTATGGGCTATGCGGCAGCAACTCCGTCGGCAAAGCGCTACACCGAGAGAGCAACCTCACCGATTGAGTCGGATGCCGTTCCAGGCGGCTCGCAGTCCTCCAACCTTGGCGTCTCGGTTCCCAATGACAGTCCTGGCGATGCGCAAGACGTCAGCGATCCCGCGACGCAGACGTCCGACCGTGCATCGTCATCATCGCAATCCGGCCAGCGGCGACCACTATCCGCCTCGGGCCACACAAGCATTCACACAGAGCTCACACGCGCGCCAACAGAGCAGTCATTGCTCTCTGACAGCAATCACAATGATATCGGTTATGGTCAGCAGGAGGATGACAGCCTGTTGTACGACCAGTACGGTTTCGGTGGAATGGTCGCGGCAAGTCAGGCTATAGACGGACATGGGGCGGATGAGACACCGAGCGCTGGAGGCAGCCGTGCGGCTGTTTCAAGACTGTCGTCGCAGTCGGGATCGCAGTCGCAAAGCCAGGACTCGATCTTTCGACCAAGCGAACTTGCACCGTCGCAGTCGCCGACGTCGGCGAAGCAGAAGGGACGCACGCAGCCACTGCGCGCCACGACGACGTCTCATCCGGAAGGGCCTCTTCTGACGGCTGCGGCGCTTGGAAGTGATGCGGGGAGCCAGGACCCTTGGGCGTCGAGTCAGCCGGGCATTCCTCTGGGTGCCCGGGTTGACCGCGATGTTGGCCGCGTTGCAGACTTTATGGAAGCGGACGTTTGGAAGTTTTAGTGAGCGATGAACTGTATGTACCGCTGCAGTAGTTTCGAAATCTAGGCTAATCCCAAACTTTGAGAACGAATACTATGTCTCACTAATATCGAAACAGTGGGATTGCCTTTCACCCTGGCGCTTGCGTGCAGACCAACCCCACAATCAAAGACTCTGCGTTCGAGTCGACGCTGGCTCTCAATTCTACAGCTATGTGACCCCACCGGAACCATGTGACTACGTGTGACACTCCTGGCCGAGATTTGAGGTGCAACCGCAAATGCCAATATCGTTATATGAGTCAAATTATGAGCTGATTGCACTTCCTCTAATACATTTAGCTCACTGAAGCGAGGTCGCCAGCTCGTTTTCCCGTCTGTGAACACCGATTTCTGTAACCGGCATCTGCCGTCAGGCCACCGACCCAGTATCGTTGCTCCGTTTTCTCTATCCTCGCAGTCTCTAGGCAATTTGAAGCATAAAAGGCTCTTGAATGATACCTAAAATTTATCCGAGATAGCTTAGGAACTCAGCAGACTGTCATGAACACACGGCACTACATTTTCTGCCAACCAAAGACTGTTGCTTTCCCTTTGGCCGCAACTTCACACTCCCAAGATTTCTACTGCGGAATTAGAAGTCCATACTTGCGCAATATACAGTTTGAAGGGTTGGGCAGTCATATTGCTTGGGGTTACGTGGCCCCGGTGCAATCCGGTAGTACAGTCTTGTACAAAATTTGGTAGCGCATCGAAAGCGAAAAGGATCGCCTAACGGCTCGCAGGATCATGGGAGGGCTTGCATATATGATGTGACCCAACCCGCGCTCAGAATTAGACCTTGCTCGGTCGGGCGACTGGTCCCACTGGCACCCGCACGACATTCCTGTTACCGTTCTTGCTGACGATTGTTGCGCCGACGCCGGTGCGATAAGTGTTGCCGTTTACATTGAGGATGCAGCCTGGACCTTCGAGTAGATTGTCGTTGCCATTCTCGTTGATAATGTCGCCGTGGCCCTCACAGACGTTGCCGTTTTTGTTCACAATGCTCTCGCCGCCAAGGTTGCGATTCTTGTTGCCGTTCTTGTTCTCGATGCGTCCGTGTCCGTGTGAGATATTGTTGTTCCCGTTCTGGTTGACTATGCGGCCGGGCCCTTCTATTTCGTTGTCGTTGGAGTTGTCGTCGATGATGTCGCCGTTGCCGCTGTTTATGTTGCCATTGTCGTTCAGGATTCTCGTCTGCCGCAGAGGTATGGCGCGTCAGTGAGCAACTCAACACGGTTCGAGGCCGTTGCATGCGGACCTCATCATTTCCCGCGGCTTCTTGCTCCCTTATAGTCTCTTGGTACGTCGGGAGATCTGATGACGGACCGGCTGGCTCGGGCTGCTCACCAGCAGACGCAGTGACGACGTTGCCAATAGCGTGACCAACTGCTTGAAACGCTCCCCGGACTTTTTCAAGCATGACTGCGCGATAAAGCTGGTGAAGAAAAGAAACTGGTAGGGAAGGAAAGGGAAGAACTCCGCGGACTTGGAAGTTCAGAAGTCGGTTCATTTCCGCTTCGCAATGCACAGTTTGATGGAAACGTGCCGTAGTACAGCTGGTTGGATTATGTCAGTTACCCTCTGATCGTCTTTCAGCCAATCCGAACTGGTAAGCTCGCGAAACGCCGGCAACAATGATGCATTCGACTGGCGTCGAAGCCGGGATGATGATGCCGTCCAGGGCACCCACCTCACCGTCAAGGAGAGTGCTTGATGGGCTGTATTAACGGGATACACAGTCGCTCAACGGCGGCAAAGTTGATGGTCAGATATTGGTGTTCCTTTGGCTACTGCGTGAGGATTTGTTGAGCAGGATAGATACTTACGAATCTCCAGTACTTGACGTTCAGACCTTCCAGTCCAGCTGGGCTCTTACAGCTTGATACATCCTGTTTCTACGACTACTATGGGGTGAAACCACCTGACCGGTCAAAGAATTGGCTGAGCGGGTGTTTCGTGTGCCGAGCCTGTGACCAGGGCCAGTGTAGCCTGACAGGCACGTGCACAAGCATACAAGAGTGCAGGGTGGCGGAAGCACATGCTCGGCCCTGCAGGACAACCGCTCGCTAACGAGTTAACAAGTGTTGCATCACGCAACTCCTTGCCTTGCACAATCGGCGGACGTCAGTTTGACATTGTCTATCCAACCGCTCATCGCCTCACCTTGGTCGTGATGAAACCCTGATAGACCATTTCCCGAGAACGACGGCAAACCATTTCGAGGCTGTTCATTGCCTTCGCGGCCTACAGTACATATTTGAACCGCAACAACCCACTTCAGGTTTTAGTATTAGTAAAAGTCAAAAGCACTGCTTTCCGTGCGCGGATACAGTCCACCGTATCGGGTTAGATTGGTAGACCTCTGCTGAGTTTCGTTCTTTGCGGCACATTCTCGCTGAGAAGATCTGCGTAGCTTATGGCAAGTTGGTTCTCGTGCAGTCGTTCCCTGCAACCGCCTCCCTCCTCTCTCATTTCGATTATTCTCATGACCTTCTACGCTCATTCAGATGTGGCTGTCGTCTCATTTGTTTCACCTGCGGGACAGAGTGCCCGGTTGGCCAGTTCAGTGAGCGAGCTTAATCGTCTCAGGAAAGATTGCATATTGTTTGTGGTGGCGTAACAGGATCTGCAGAAGGGACGCCACTGCATCATTCATTCAGCGAACGACCCCGTTTCGGATCCCTGGAGGGTGCCGGCGCGTGACCTACGGTTTCGCCCTTCACATAGTAAACCTGTCACAGCCGTCGTCGAGCTTCTCTATTCGACGAACGTCCGAGTGCTTTGTAAGAAAAGGTTTATTTCCCAGGGCGACATATCCTACAAATCTACTCCTTGTTTTTAAATTTCTGGCGAGGGCATCAAAGCTCAATCCACCAGGGGAGGAAGCTGCATAAATACTTTGTAATTTGTGAGTTAAGAGAAATCATATATCGGCCTAGGAAACATCCTCTCGTCTTCGTGCCACTCAAGGTCGCACTCGAACCTGCATGCATCGGCAACATCGGCAATGACGGATTCGGCTCCGAGCGCTCCCGGAGGACTCACGGTGTGACCCGGTTTAGGATCATAATCAGGCCCTGTTCGACCGGGAGACTGGCAATCGCACAACATTTCTGTTGCTGTTTTTGCTGGTAATTGTACCCTTGCCGGTGCGATAAGTGTTGCCGTTTGAGTTGACAATGCGGCCTGGGCCTTCGAGTAGGTTGTCGTTGCCATTGTCGTTGGTTATGTCGCCGTGGCCCTCACAGGTGTTACCGTTCTTATTCACGATGCTCTCGCCGCCATGATTGCGATTCTTGTTGCTGTTCTTGTTCTCGATGCGTCCCTGTCCGTGGGAGATGTTTTTGTTTCCGTTTCGATTGAAGATATGACCGGAGCCTTCTATTTCGTTGTCGTTAGAGTTGTCGTCGATGATGTCGCCATGTCCCGTGTTGAAGTTGCCGTTGTCGTTCAGGATTCTGGTCTACCGCAAATGAATGGCGCGTCAGTGAAAAGCTCAACGCAGCTCGAGGCCGCTCCACGCCGACCTCGTTATCGCCCGCGGTTTCTTGATTCCTTATAGTCTCTTGATACGTCGGCAGATCTGATGACAGACTGGCCGGCGTGGGCTGTTCACCAGCAGACGCAGTGGCGACGTTGCCAACACTATGACCAACTGCCTGAAGCACTTCAAAGACTTTTAAAAGCATAAATGCGCGATAAAAGCAGTGGGAGGATAGAGACTAGTAGGGAGGGAGCCAGAAGTGCTGCGTGGACCTGGAAATCCAGTGATCGTTCATTTCCGCTCCGTGTGAACAGTTTGATGCGTATTTGCCGCAGTTCAACTAGTTGTATTATAACAATTCCCCTCTCATCGTATTTCAGGCACTCCGAACTCTAAAGCTCGCCGGATGTCGACAGCAATATTACACACGACTGTCATCGAATTCCGATGAAGTTGCGGTCTACAGTAGCCTCAGACGCAGACCTCGCCGTCGAGGATACTACTTAGTGAGTTGGATTAACTGGCATGAACACAATTATTTAACGGCGGCTGAGTTCATGGTCTGTAGCCAAGGTTCTTTTGGCTATTGCGCGAAAACATTTTGGGACTTCCTCACGGAGGATGGTAGCATCACTCCCATTGATGCTCTCGAATCTCCAGATTTCCGGCCTCGACCCACCTGAGTTCTCACGGTTCTCCCTGACAGTTTTGGGGTGGGACCGGTCAAGGGAATGGCCGAGCGCGTGGCTTCGTGCCGCTTCGATAAACAAGATTTAGTTCAAAAAGGAACGCACACGACCATTGCGCGCGAGAGAGCGTCGGCGGAGCAAGCGGACAACGCAAGTGGTGTGTCACACAGATCCCTGTCGGCGATCGGTGGACGCCACCCATGTTAAGCGCCACCTGCCCTGGGTCGTGATGTCGGCTGATTGATTCGGGACCCTGCACTGCACGCTAGTCCTTCCAGGGCCGACAAAGGACGCTGACAGGAAAGGTAGTTTTCTGACCCATTTTCCAAACACTTCCCAACATGACTTTCGGACCTTTTCCCGATCACTTTTCGCCGTAGGACAGAATGATCTCATACCGTCATTTTCATCCAATGCGATGTGTGATTACTTGTCGCTACACCAGTGACAAATCCTCCCCAGTGACCTCCAGTCACCGTGCAGATGATGTTTTTTTTTTCCCCAACGCCTTACGGCCTACAGTTCGTATCTGAGCACGCAATAGCCCGCCTTAACCTTTGGCAATGTATCGAGCACTTGTGAGCGCAAAACCAGAGGTGTTGACTCTGCGCCTGGGTAGCCCATGACCGCCAAGCTGGGCAGACAACCTAAATAAATTCATTATAGACTGGCAAAACCTAATACATTAGTTTAGTTGCAAGGGTATGAAAGCTCGCGTACTCTCTCCGTTGTACCCGCATGCGCAGCGCAGGTCGTGCATCCATGGCGTGGTTGGCTCTCGGGATCAGCCCTCGCTCGCTGGGCAATCGGTCCTGGTCGCACTACATTCTTATTGCCGTTCTTGCTGACAATTTTTCCACCGCCCTGGGTGTAATGAGTGCTGCCGTTTGTATTGACGATGCGGCCTGGGCCTTCGAGCAGGTTGTCGTTAGCAGTGTCGTTGGTTATGTCGCCGCCGCCATCGCAAGTGGTACCGTTCTTGTTTACGATAATCTCTCCGCCAAGGTTGCGATTCTTGTTGCCGTTCTTGTTCTCGATGTGTCCTTGTCCGCGAGAGGTGTTGATGTTCCCGTTTTGATTGATGATGCGGCCGGGTCCTACTATTTCGTTGTCGTTGGAGTTGTCGTCGTTTATGTCGCCGTTTCCCGTGTTCTTGTTGCCGTTGTCGTTCAGAACTCTGATCTTCATTTGAAGGAAGTTGTGTCAGCGGATATGCACACGATTCGACCACGCTTCACACCCACCTCTGCCTCGTTGACGATTTCGCGGTCAGCGACGACGTCGCTGCTGCCCTGACCAGTAACCTCAGACAGTTCAATGACTTTTGGGGGCATTGCTGTGCGACTCGTAGAATCAGGCAGCAAGTGATGGTATCCAGGAAGAGGGAAAGAGGAGGAGTGAGACAGTGTTGCGCACCCGGGCTCGATTTAATATAAGCTATTGGAAAAGTTGCTCATCGGCTCGGTACTCAGCGCTTAGAACTGACAGCTCCGAGGAAGCATGATGGTCTGATAGCCGCCGTGACACGCCGACGTTACACGATAGAGTTAGACGTACGGTGGCAATCAGTACTTGATGATCGATGACCTATGAAATACTGCTGCCGAGGCCTTATCCCAAGGCTGAACAAGTAAGGATCTCGTTCAGCAACGAATCAAATACAAGTCAAGGCTGGCCCAAATTTTATTTGTCGAGAAGATAGACGAAACGCACAAATATGAAATTACGTATCTAAGTTAGTTAATGACCGCTCCGCGCCCATGTTCTCAGTCATCCGTACAACTGGTTGGATTATGTCACTCGGTTACTCACATGCTCAGAACCATAACTTCACCGGACTCCGATGTCTTTGATGCATGCGCTTGTCATCGGAGTTCTACAAAGTTCCAGTGCAGATACAATGTTAGGCGAGAACGTCGCAATATGAAAACCCCCGAACGCGAATTCTCGGGCAGGTTGAGAACAGTGGCGTGGTGGCGCGTCGATGGGCGACCTAGAGCTCACCAGACTGCGAAAGTCGCCCTTTGAGTTACTTTGTGACGCTTCGCGGATCTACACAGGCTTAGAGGCCATGAACGTCTGTGAAAAGGCATATTTGGCTTCGAAACGCATTGACTGCGTGACAAGGGTCGTCCCTTACTGACGCACTATGTGATCACCCACCGATACTCCTAGACCTCCGATAGTCCGGCCCTTCGTTCCGCCGCAGTTCCGCGCGCTCAGGTACAGTGATAATTGCGAGGCAAAACTCCTTGGCCAGTCAGGGATTGACCGAGCACGGCGCTTGGTTTGCCTAGCCTGTGAATGAAGCCGCCACATGCCAGAGTACGTGAGGGATACAGGCGGACGTCCCGTTTTGGCCGGAGCGGTGTATCATGCCGTCCCAGTTCTGGAAAGCGCTCAATAATGACAATCAGGTCCATTTGTTTGAGACCTTCCACATGCTCATTTCAGGACACGTCCGACGCTTGATGGTACATGAACGCAGGATACTGACCTACTTGGTAACCGTCATGTTTGGACCATATGCATTGTTACACGTTGCATACACCCTAGGTACGATGCCTATTTGGAGGCTGTTACGCGTTACGCCACCGGTAACCTCTAAGCCGCGACACTGTGTTACGCTTCGGCATTTCCCGCACGCCCGCGGAACGCCAATCAACAGGCAAATTCGAGCTGAAATGCCAAATAAAATTAGACTATCTCCAATATTTATTTATCCAGCAGGAGGTACATGTGTATCATATGACAGTTTATACTGAATCAAGCAGTGTGCTTGACCGGCTGGCGGAATCATACTGAGCTACCTCCGCGGAGGACTCTTCGCGGAACATGTTTGCGCGTTATGCTGGATCTCGTCGCCTTTAATTGCTTCTTAGTTCCACTATACAATATGCGCCGTGACGCTTATGGTCTAAACAGTCCAGTACGTGCAGTCATTTAGTTGTCCCTGAGACTCAGCGAGCAAGATTTGCATCGATGTACCGACGGTACACCGGAATGGCTCTATATTCCGGCCCAGTGTGCCATCCAATGCCGCACGTTAAATTCACAGATAATCTTTCAAATGGAGTATTTAGCAGTAGTTGCGTGATATATGTAGCCCAATTCGAGGCACTGATGGCACAGACACACATGGCGAGGCAAGAGGCCGTAGCACGTGGAACCAGCTAGGGTCATCTTAAGGTGTGAGTATGGATCGATTCAGCGTCGTGAATTTGTTTTGTGGCTTGTGCGTTTCCCCGTACGCTGGCGATCGCATGGTATGTCCGTCACGCTGTAAGCTCCCGCACCAAGCACCACAGCGGAAGCGGAACGTCTTATCTTGAGCAGTCGACCGTCCTCCTGCTGGGGGTGGATTTTAGACCTTCGACGTTTAGAAAGTGTTTTTGTCACTGTTAGAGAAGTTTGCTACTATCCCTCTGCAAGTGAGGTACACGGGGAATGGGTGGCAATTGCAAGGCCACAACGACAATGAAAATTCATTGCTGACTCGTATGTACGTCATAATTAAACTGTTTCTTCTTTCTTGTTCGCAGAGGGCTTGTAAAGTTGGTGTGTATACGGCGCGACGTGGACCGACAGCAGGAGGTCCGGCGAAACCATTTTTGCGCTTGTCTTTGCGGAGGTTGAAACCTGTCCATGCGTTTCTGAACACCATCACGTGACCCGCTTAGACTAATTCTTCGGCAATCCAACGAGCAGGAAGTCAACTACTAAACGCTAGCGTCGAGCGTTATTTTAAAAGTTGCGTCCTGACCGTTCACCCACCGATTCAAATCAGCGCCCCGTCCGCGCAATCAATGAACACCAATTGTCACTAGAAGCACTCGGTGAAGCCCTCTGGGGTGAGCGTGGAAATCCAGTTGTTCTGTGATTGGGAATCTGGTCGGGTGGGGTAGGAGCGGCATCACGGCGAGGAGCAACGGGGGTCGCCGGGTGGCTGGGACAAGCCGTTTCAGCCGGCGCGTGACGTATGTATGTATTGGGACTCTCTATCATGTCGCTCGCTGAGGGTAGATTCATAGCAGGTTCGCAGTCAGCGCAACTTCGGGATTGACCGGAGGTTCTCCGAGTTGGTCTAGCAAAACCACCTCAATCCTCATCCCTTGAGACTGAGATTATTGACCTGCAAATCAGTGAACGCTCTAGATCACTGCCAGGTACGCCGTCAATTGCACAATAGCGGAGGATGACCTGAAGTACACACCAGCAGTGCCCGCATTCAATACAACGTAACTCGAGAGCAGCGGTGAGGCTCCGTCTCCGCGGGATTTGACCAGTTCGGAGTCTGCGGGGTAGTCGAGAGAATCTTCGTGGGCTGGTAGCCACCAAATGGGAGCACAACTCCTCAATCCTGGACTGTGGCTCACTCCGCAATACACTACAGACCCTGTCGCGTGCTACCGTAGTTTCGGTATAAAAGACGACCTTGAGGGATGGTAGGTGGAACTCATCAGCCTCTCGTACTACTCAACCACTACTCACAGTCTTCATCGTCCTCATCTCTCTCGTCTAATCATCATGTCCATCGCCGCCACCACCTTCCCTCAGCTGCACACCGTCTTCGTCGGTTACCAAGCCGCTCCGGGTGGTCACTTCGACATCGACTACTACGGCACGAAGCACTTCGGGCTCGTCGAGAAGCTCTGGAAAAAGGAGGGTCTCCTCTCGTGGAACGTTGTCTCGTTCATCGGAGATGATACTGCGCCATACCACGTTCTCGCCGAGATGGTCTGGAAGAACGCCGACGCTGCCCTCAACCCCTTCACGGACAGCCCGGCCCGCGACCAGATCGTCGCCGACGTGCCTAACTTTACCAACCTGAACTACACCCTCTTCGGAGGCCCGCAGACTGCTCACTCCAAGTCCCACTGAGCTGGACGGGCGAATGCGGCTGAACTTGTTATAATCACACTGTTGGCGCGCGTGGATTAATTCTGTAGTCTCTCCACGTGTATTACTGATTGGTGGTTTACGTCAAATACTTGTTCGTTGCCGAACCCGAGCCCGTGGAGAGATGCCGTGACGCGTGCCACCGGGGTCAAAATTTTGAGGACGGCACGCACGCAAACAGCCAGCCGTGAATCCCATCTTCTTCTCTCGCGGCCATGTCCTTTCTTCGCGCACTCGTTCCGAGACGCGCCAGCCCGTTATATCTGACTGCGCATCGACGGCTCGCGCCCTGTTATGCCTTGCGCACATTCTCGAATTCGCGGTCCGCCAACAATGCTGAGCTCGACGACGGAAAGCAGAAGCCAAAGGCAACCACACCACTGCGCCGCAAGGCTGCAGACTCGCTCCCTATCCGTGCCAATCCAACTCCGACGCGAGGCTCTATTCGACCGGTCCTGACACTCACGACAGCGGAGCGTTACAACCTCCCGCTGCTGGCCAGGTCACTGCCTTCAGGTTCACGGCCTGTCGCAGACGCGTATTGGGTTCCACGGTGGCAAGATGGCGAGCTGTTTGTCTTCCAGAACGGTAGCACTGTATCTTGGGGCTTGGAAGAGCGGCAACTACAAGAGTTCCAGTCGGTCTTTCTGTCGCGTCCTGGTGTCGAAATCGAGCGCCTCATTGTCCCCGAGACCGAGGAGCTGGAGTTCGTCACAGACCCGGAGGAGTGAGTAAATATCTCCTTGCTCACATAATCGACTTGTGCTTATGTTGGTTGTAGGGATACGCGGCTACAAGGCGACCTTATCATCCTTGGTCAGCAACCGCCGCTCGAAGATCCGGACGTCTTGCCACCTGCCCCAACTGGACCGGAACCGTCGCTACCGGTAGATAGTTTAGCAGCACGATATGCCTACAGTCAGGCACTCGCTAGGAGTACTGCACTATCGGCGTTGGAGGAGGCTCTCGACAAATATCTCCTCAGTGTCTCTACCTTGCCACAAAGCCTCGCCAAGACTGGCAAGCCCGGACTCAGCAAAAAGCAACTCCTCATCAAGCTTGGTCAACTGCTCAAGTTCAGGCAGGGGTTGAACTTGAACGCAGAGAACTTTGCCGACACGCCCGAGTTGTATTGGGCAGAGCCAGTGATGGAAAGTACGTAGCGCGTGTGACGTGCTGAGGACCTACCGGCTCAAATCCACTTCGCAGCGTACTTCAATAGGCTGTCCGACGCGCTGGAGATCAAGCAGCGGGTCGTTCATATGAACAGTAAGATTACCTACGCGGGTGAGGTGCAATCAACCCTCCGCGAGCTGATCAACACGGTAAGCCTCCGCACCATGATCTTTCATCTTACTAAGCATCCTTCCGCAGTCTGCCGGCCACGGTATGGAGCAGACGATCATTCTCCTCATTTTCGTCGAGGTCGTCATCGTGAGTCTACGCTGAGCTTTATTGTCGGCTTTCGGCTTACTGACAAGTACCATACAGGTCTTGACGCTCAACTGGCGCGACCTTCGCGACGTGATTACAAACAAGGAGTCTGAAAATCCCTCGGAGAGACGGAGGCACTAATTAGACGAGCAAGTATTTCAGCTCACCGGAAGGATCGTCTATCAGATAGACTTCACTGTATAACCACCGCTGCGACTGATACCCACCCCCCATATTGAACTTGAGTCTCTGGTAGAGACTCTCTACGCCATCATGTCACTGGTTGGTCGAATTGTCTTGGCGCGAGTCCCTGATCGGGCAACAGCCTCGGCGGTTCCAAACACGCCGCCGCGACCCACGCGGACCCGCAAGAACTCGCCTATCCAATACCCACCACATCGGTAACCAAATTATCGGCGCATGAAACTCCGATCTGTGCTTCTGCTCTCGCTGATGTTGGTCAACCATGCAGCGACCGGAGTTCAGCGCGCTACTACCGGCCAACGATACCCGGCGTCTGGTTGACGTCCGCGGAAGCAAATGGCTGTACCTGCCCTGAAGCCTGTCCTGGTATCTACAGCAAACCTCCTTCATGAAGGCGACGATCCTCCAGCTGACGGAATCACTCGTGATCGTCGCTCGAGCCACAGCCTCCTCGCACGGCGATCCTCTCCAACGTCGGCCAATGACCTCAATCCGGGCAGCCCGCCAATCAGCCCCGACAGATCGCAACCGGTTGCCAGCCCTGTGCGTTCACTCAAGCGCGCACCAGCTGTGCAATATAAACCCAGTACCTCTCGCCAAGCAAGATCGCCGAATCGCCCAGCGCGTTTCTCTCTTTCTGGTCCCCGCTCCCCCGCGCGTTTCGTTCGTTCTTTACGCCGTCAGGCCCCCTTTCTTTCGTTCGTTCACTACAAACATACGAGCTGTGCTCGTAAACCTTTCGACTGTCCATTCGTTTTTCAACTACTACCTCAACCCTCAACTTCAACATGTTCAAGACACTGGCTTTGACTCCGGCTTTTATCGGTCTCGCCTTTGCTGCAAATGACTGGAGCAAGGCTTGCACGAACAATGCTTGCTCGTACGAGTCCGGCGACGGCGTGACGACTGCTTGGTCTGCTATCGATATCGTGAGTCTCCTCAGCTGAGATGGTCGTGTGACCGAGGAGCGGGTATGCTGACACGGCGTTCAACCGGCAACAGGAAGCCTCGCCGTCCACGCTTTCCGACATCACCACCGCTGCGGGCTGGAACATTGCGGGCTGCAGCTCGTCGTGGGCAACCGGCGAGGCCAAGATCCAGCTCTCGTGCTCAGGGACTGCACAGCAGGTGGCGCTTTGCGATCACCTGTTTGACGGCGGCGCAGCCAACAAGGTTGTCCGCCTGCCACAGGATGTGAGTTGGCTCCTCAGCTAGCTCCTCGTTCAACGCGACTGACCTTGCTGTGTAGTGTGGTGTTGGACCGTTCGCTCGTGTCGTCAGCACCACCGAGGTTGCAACCAACCAGTTCGACGTCACGCTCGACTACGATTTCTCAAAGATCCCCAACGATGAGAGTCGCAGCCTCAGCTTCACCGTATCCTCGTCCAACGTTCAAGACAGCGTCGCTGTGGGTTCTGCACTCCGTACTCGTCACGCTCAGCCACAACGCCGCTACCCTGTCGCCCTTGCCCCGCGGTTTGATATCGGCGACACAGTCAACCTGCCGCCTATCGACTTCTCCCGCTCGTTTACTCTCCTCAATCAAACTTTTGACTGTCCCGCAGCGGATGGTGGAGTTGATGCCGCCGCAGGATTGTCGATCGGTGCCCACGTTGCCGTCAAGGTACACAGCGCATTCGGCGTATCCGTCAAGGGCAGCGTATTACCGTTCCCCAAAGTCGACTCTTTCCAGCTCACGGGCAGTACGTTGTTATGCCCCATATTCATTGCTACGAGATCGTGCTGATGGCCTTCAAAGCTGTTACTGGCGCTGCAAGTGCTCTGTTTGATGTCAAGGCGAGCGTGACCGGCACCTTCTCTACTGGAGATATCCAGCTGTTCGAAGTTGGCCTGCCTGGTCTTAACTTCCCTGGAATCGTCAACGTCGGCCCGCGCTTTGTGGTCAACACCCGCCTCGACTCAGCACTAGAACTGCAAGCCAATGTCCGGGCTGGTGCGACGTATAAGTTCCCCGAGGTTCAACTCGTCTTCCCGCAGTCTGAGGGCAAAAGCATTGCTCACGTCAAGCCCGTTCCCGATGGTACGCCTGTCTGCTCTTCCCAACTATGTACTTGCAGCTTACAACTTCTTCAGCTCTCAAGCTGTCTCTTGAGCCGGGTGTCAGCGCAGACGGGTCTGTCGAGGCGCACCTAATTCCTGGCCTCGAATTCGGCTTCGACGTTCTTGGCGGACTCGCCTCTGCCAACGTCTTCCTCAGGGTTGACGGCAGCGCCAAGCTCGGTGTCGCTGCTCAGGCCAGCGCCGTCATCACGCCAGGCTCTCCCGTCGCCGGCAGTGCAGGCGGTTGTGTCAACCTCGATGCGGGTATCGCTGTTGTCGCTGGTGCCGAAGGCTCTATCCCGGGTATCTTCGACGACGAGGTATCCTTTGACATCTTCCGTCGTGATTTCGCTTTGTTCGAGCGCTGCTTTGGACAGGGTGCACAGAGGCGCGCTGTCCCAGCGTACGCGGCCAGCGAAAAGATGAGGAGAGCGATGGTCCGCGCTGTCAGCGCACCCGAGACAGCGCTCACAAAGCGCCAGTTGGCTTGCCCAAGCCCTGGCTCAGGCGGTCTCCTCGACAACGTCCTGAACCTGGTCCGTCAGTAAACGCTTTCGGGTCCCCTCTCTCGCTCTCTCTCTAGCTAGTCAGACTTGGATGGACCTTGCGTCGTTGGACTTTTTTGTGGTAGTATTTTGAGAACCTTTAACTTCCTCCTGTTTTTATACTGGCGTAATTCGAACTTGTGTCGGGGACATGGCATCCAATCTTTTGGTCCGCTAGTACAAACTCCGCGCAACGCATTTCGTCCTCTTTCCTTCACGATGACCGATGTCGTCTCATCTGATAGCCATGACAGGCTCAGAATCGCCTTGCGAGCTGCTTGGGATGAAGCTATGGCATTCACACAAGTCGAAGCACAGTATGCGCGCGAGATGTCGACTCAAAGTTGGCAGAAGCTGAGGTCTCGTTAGATTTCCCGATCCTCGTCTATCTCCACAAGACGTACCAAGCACCCTTCTTCAAGCGATCGCATCCACTCTAGAAGATCTAGCTCGCCAGACGCATATACGGTACCTCGTCAACAGTCTTCCGACGGAGCTTGTGGCGAAGATGGCCGATCCGCTTCAACCGGCGGATCGAATCAAGATGGCGCTCGTCTCGAAGGCGTGGTACACTGCGGTATTTTCAACTCCTGCACTGTGGAGCCAGATTGTTTGCTCGCGCTACACCGACTCTGCGCAAGCCATGGTTCAAATGCTGCGACTGTCAGCTCAGGCAGATCTCGACCTTCGGATCACTCTCTCGGCCGCAAACCGTCACATCGTACTTCCCGCGTTGAAAGAGGCATTTAATCGATGCACACGATTGAATATCGATACACAAGACATCACACACATACAATCCATACTGGAACTGCCAGCACCTCGGCTTCGTACGCTCATCGTTTGGAACTCAGGTTCTGAACCGCAGCGACTTACAGCTGAAGGGACGAATCTCCTCGGAGGGCAGATCGCGAATCTAGAGCTCATATCTCTAACTGGTGATATTGAAGATTTACTGCCTGCCGAGGCTGAGGCATTTGCCTCCATCCGGGCGGCTGCTGTCTCGCCGGTGGAGATAGACGTTCCCCGCCTTGAACGACTTCTTACGGTCATTCCTGCAGTGGTATATCTGAAACTAGACTTCAAGTTTGTACTTGAGCTGCCTTCAGCCGCGGATGGCCATGTCCTCACGCTGCCTGCATCGGTGCAATCGCTCGACCTTATCAGCTCAAAGCCGGCTGCATCCGCCCTCAAGGTTCTTCTATTTCTACAGCGGCTGAAATGGAAGCACATCCTGCGTGCTCGTCTCTTTTTCGGAGATGTGAAACTCCCCGAAGAGCACTTTCTCAATTTCTTCCATGGCTGGGCCAACGCTCAGGGTGGACTCCAGACGGCCTGGATCGGCTGGTGGGAACAGACGATTGATATCAACGACGGGCATGGTGT
>Ga0247815_10001171_pt1 | contig 20277 bp, 19 predicted proteins | sample UWRJL194509B1_FD_181014 | JGI IMG/M metagenome (GOLD analysis project Ga0247815, IMG submission 181014) | Plant litter microbial communities from Arlington Agricultural Research Station in Wisconsin, United States - UWRJ-L194-509B-1 | ecosystem: Environmental > Terrestrial > Plant litter >...
CCAGAAGTGGTTCGAAGCACCTCTGGCCAGTATTGGGTTTACCCTTTCCTGAAAAGGAATTAAAAAATATCAGCTTACAACCAACGCTTTAAGAACTAAACCCAACTATCCAAATTTATGAATTTAAATTTACATCTGCGGTGTGGAATAAACCGCCACGCCCTGCACAAATTCCTGCTGATTATGAAGCTCGTTATCATGCTGCTTACAACGGCTATTCTTCAGGTGAGCGCCCACACCTACGCCCAAAAAATCACCTTAAACCGTTCAAACACTCCTCTTGAAAAAGTGATGAAAGAAATCCGCACACAGAGCGGTTACGACTTTTTCTATGACCTGGAGTTTATCAAAAATACCAAACCAGTTACCATTAACTTAAAGAATGCTACAATTGAGCAGGCTTTGGAACAGTCCTTTGCAGGTCAGCCGTTAACCTACAGCATTGCAAATAAAATCGTAATCATCAAAGAGAGGCTCATCACTGCGGCCGTACCTGTGTTACTTGATTTACGCGGAACAGTACTGGATGAAAGTGGCAACCCCCTTGCTGGTGCATCTGTGCGGGTCAAAGGTTCCACCAGCTCAGCACAAACCAACGAAGGCGGAGAGTTTAGCCTGCTAGACTTACCTGCTAATGCAGTAATTGTAGTCACTTACGTAGGGTATGTTCCTCAGGAAATAAAAGTATCTGCGCAAAATGCTGCAAATATGCAGATCTTTATGAAAGCCGAGGTCAACAGCCTTACAGATATCAACATTGTTTCTAACGGATATCAAACCATATCAAAAGAAAGAAGTGCAGGCTCATTCGCCAAAGTAGATATGAACGTGGTTTCCAACCGGACTACTTCCATGAACATCCTTCAAAGTTTAGACGGACTTGTTCCCGGTCTCGTGGTAAACAACGCACCGAACAGAAGCCAGTTGATGATACGTGGCCTTTCAACCACTGGTGGAACAACCGGGGTTGGAACTACCTCACAGCCCCTATATGTAGTGGATGGTTTGGCAGTGCCAATCACTAATGCCAGAGATAACTTTCCTGACATAATACTGAGCATCAACCCGCAGGATGTAGAAAGCATTACGGTATTGAAAGATGCTACGGCAGCTTCGATATGGGGCGCCAGGGCAGCAAATGGTGTCATTGTGATCACCACTAAAAAAGGTACTTTCAACAGTAAGTTGAAAATCAACTACAACGGTTTTGTCAATTTTCAGGGAAAACCAAACCTCGATTATCAAAAACTGCTAAATTCAAGGCAGTACATTGATGTTGCAAAAGAAATAATGACCCCGGCGTATTTTGCACAGTTCCCCTATTCTACAGCGAATACTGTAACAGGTGGTGGTATTACGCCGCTCGACTATCTTTATTATAATAATGGTCTCAACCCAACTCAGGCACAACTGGATGCCCTCGCTAGCTTTGATAACCGTCAGCAAATAAAAGATTTATTTTACCGCGATGCAGTGCTCAGCAACCATACTCTTTCCCTGAATGGCGGAGGAGATAAATATACTTTTTACGGTTCAGGTTCTTATACCAATACTGTTAGCAGTGCTCCCGGAGAAAAAAACAACAATTACAAAATAAATGTCCGCCAGGATTTTAAGTTCAACAACCGCCTGAGTGTATATTTATTAACTGATATTACCTATAATAAAAGTTCTGCCAAGAGAAACCTTAATATAGATTACTTTAATAATCCATATCAAATGTTCAGAGATGCCAATGGCAATAACCTTTCTGTTCCTACAATGACAGGTTATTCTAATGATGTTTTGGCAGATGCATCGGCACGCGCCCGCGTCAGTCTTGATTATAACCCGCTCGATGAATTTAATTATGGCAGTACCCAGGCAGACAATTTATTGGCCCGCTTAAATACGGGATTCAAACTGAATATTGTGAAGGGCTTGCGCATAGAGGGCACCTATGGTTATATTGCAGGCAAGAATAAAAATACCGATCTTGAAGGCATCCAGAGTTATCTGGTACGAAAAGAGGTAGCCAGCTTTGCTGTTGCGGCCAGCCCAAGTATTGTACCTAAATATTATCTTCCTACAAACGGACTAAGCGGTGGAAGACTAACCAACATTAATGGAGATCAGCGTAAATGGGATATCAGGCATCAATTGATATATGATGTTACCAGGGATAAACATGCACTTACTGTTCTCGCCGGACAGGAAGCACAAGAGCAGTTTTCCACGTTCACACAATCCCGGGTAAGGGGATTTGATCCAACATTACTTACTTCTGCTACAGTAGATTATGCGACAATCGCCGGACTAGTAACAGGAGTTGCCCTGCCACAGTTAGCCGGTGTGGGTAGCAATCTGATTAATGATTCCTTTGGTACTGCGGAAACTACATCCAGATACACCTCATATTATGGCAACCTTGGGTATACTTATGACAGAAAATATACACTAAACCTCAGCTGGAGAAACGATCAGAGTAATCTATTCGGAAAGGATAAATCAGCACAGAACAAACCCATTTATGCTATTGGTACCAAATGGTCAATTGCCAATGAAGACTTCATGAAATCGGTGACTTGGGTACGGGACCTGGCGTTGCGTGCAACATACGGTATTACCGGAAATTCTCCCGAAGCTGGCATTGCGTCCTCTCAAGATATCATAAGGCCAGGTAGCAGCGCCTTTTTCCAAAATGGTATAGGCACAGCAATCCAGACACCTGGCAATCCTGATCTGTCATGGGAGCGTACAGCAACAACAAATATAGGCCTGGATTTCTCAGTTCTAAACGGCCGCCTGTCTGCAAGTGTTGATCTATACAGTAAAAAGTCAACCGACCTACTTGGTCTTATTTACCCCAACAGTTTCACAGGCTTTCCCCTTGGAATTACCGGAAATCAGGGAGATATAACTAACAAGGGTATTGAGGTAATGCTGCACTCTAACAACATCAGGAGCCAGAACTTTAGCTGGACCACCAACTGGACCTTTGCCTACAACAAGAGTAAAACAGTAGATATATCCAGTTTTACCCAGTCAACTACTGGTGCCGGACAAATCGATGCAATTGCTAAACTCGGTTACGCTGCTTATCCTTTGTTCGCCTACAAATATGGAGGACTGGATAATTCAGGTGCACCACAGGTCATCCTGGCTGATGGTACGGTTACTACAAACCCAACCATTACCAAAGCCGAGGACCTGCTCTACATGGGTACTACGCAGCCTGTATATAATGGAGGTCTTAGTAATAACTTTCAGTACAAAGCATTCACGCTATCTGCAAATATGGTTTACAATCTTGGTCATGTAATGCGCCGAACCCGTAACCTGAGTTATTCAGGAGTGTTCCGCAGAAATGTTTCTGAAGACTTCCTCAACCGATGGAAAGTGCCCGGCGATGAAGCATTCACAGATATACCCGCCTTCAGGACAACATCCAGCCCTGCAGTTGAAAATAATTATTTCGAGAAGGGAGATATTAACGTAGTAAGCGCTTCATTCGTGAAACTCCGTGACGTAACCCTCTTTTACGATTTACCAAAATCACTGGTAAACAGAATTCAGGCCCAGGGTATATCATTCAGGGTACAGCTCTCAAACGTCATGTTGTGGACAAAAAACAAGTATGGTATCGACCCAGAATTTTACGGCGCAAATTATACTTCCAACCAACATACAGTGACCTTCGGTGTTAATGTTTCCCTTTAATTTTTAATACGTATAAAATGAAACCGATATATAAATATACCAGAAACCTATCGCTAAGCATCCTTCTTTTAGCCACAGTAGTGTCCTGTAAAAAGTCATTCCTCGAAATTGTACCAAAAGGAAGGATTATAGCTTCAAAAACCACTGAATATGATCTAATGCTGAACAATCTGGACCTGATCAATTCAAATGGTGATAATCATGTGGTCTTAGGAGATGAGATTGCTGCTGTAGAGCCAGCATGGTCAGCTGCAGGTTATAGGGACAGACAAATATTTAAATATGAAGGCGATATTTACACACAGGACGAGGACGCGGAAGAAACGCTTGCTCCCTTAAGGGCCTTATATATTTATAATAAAATTATCAATGAAGTGATGGCGTCAAGCGGCGGAACTGAGGCAGCACAAAAATCTATCCGCGGAGAAGCTATGGCCGGACGTGCATGGACATATTTCTTTTTGGTGAACTATTTCGGCAAGCCATACAATGCTGCTACATCAGCTACGGATTTAGCTTTGCCGTTAATAACCGCGGCAGACGTCACAGAAACAAAGTTTGAGCGCGCTACTGTACAGCAAATCTATGACCTGATAATTTCAGACCTGAACACCGCCATTTCTGACGTCACCAATACAGGAGTTGTATTTAGAGGCAGAATATCTAAAGCCGCTGCCAAAGGCTTATTGGCTAAAGTATACATGTCTATGGGCAAACATGCAGAAGCATTACCGCTTTTAAATCAGTCCATAGCTGAAATCGCAGGTCCGGGAGCGGCTGTGTCTGTTGCCCTGTACAACTATAACACAGCCCTACCTGGCTTTCCGACAACAGTAAATGATACGGAAAATCTGTACTCTAAAAGTTTAGCTAATTCTGCATCCGCTTCATCTAACAGGTTATTTTACCTTACTCCTGAAGCTGCTGCATTATATGATCCGGCAGACCTGCGACTGGCACCAACTTATTACGCAACACAAGCTACCCCTGTTACTGCGGCAATTCCCGCGGGTAAGATGATCAGACGGATTGTTACCAGTAACGTTACTCACTTTGGTGTTCGTCTGGCAGACTTATACCTGATGCGGGCCGAAGTTAAAGCCAGACTTGAAGACTTGCCGGGGGCTGTTGCGGATGTTGAGTTTTTACGCAAAAATCGTCTCCCAAATGCTGTCGGTGCAACCGCAGCAAAATGGCCGGTACCAGTACAGATCGCTACTTCAAAAATGCCTTTGATCCAGTTTATCCTGCAGGAGCGTATCCGTGAATTTGCTGCACAGGGCTATCGCTGGTACGATATGCGCAGGTTGTCTGTGGATCCGCTGTTTGAAGCATCAACTTATACGCACAAGGTTTATAACACCGTAACAGGATTGGTTACTGAAACCTATGCTTTCAAACCTGAGCGATGGGTATTTAAGTTTTCACCAAAAATAATGGGTGAAAATGCGGGTTTAGTTAATAATCCTTAGCGCCGCATGTAAATTTTCATTAATGTCTGCAAAGTAAAACATATTAAAACCATGAAAAAAATCATTTTATCAATGCTGATTTTGCCTATAATGGCAACAGCCCAGAAACACTATACGGTGGCAGGTAATATTGCCAATTTAAATGAACCGGCAAAAGCATATCTGGTAACCTTACAAAATAACGCCTGGAAAGAAACTGATTCGACCGAAATCAAACAAGGAAAATTTCAATTTACCGGCAGTGTAAATGAGCCACAACAAGTCATTCTTGCGGTCAAACGGACAAGCCTGGGAAAAATTGCATCACAAAAAGACCAGAAAGGTTTCTTTCTTGAGAATTCCATGATTTCAATTACAGGAGATAATTCATTGCAGGATGCGATTGTTACAGGTTCAAAATCCGACAAAGAAAATAGCGAACGTGAAGCAATGACCAGGCCTTTGACCGCTAAAATTATGCAATTACAGAATGAATTCGGCGAAAAAACTACCGGAGGAACTTATGTGAAGTCGCCTGAAGAGCGAAAGGTAGCCGGGGATAGTATCCAGAATTATGTAGCTGTCATAAAAGCCATCAATTTAAAGTTTGCCGCGAACCATCCGGATTCCTTTATGGGACTATACACCTACAACATGTATGTACTGGACAGTCACTTTGAGCCGATCAAAGTAGAACCCCTGTTTGTTCAGTTTTCTGCTGCACTCAAATCCTCCCCTTTAGGTTTAAAAACAAAAGAAAAAATAGAAATCGGTAAAAGGCGTCAGCAAGGTTCTAAGGCAACAGACTTTACCCAAACTGACAATCATGGACAGCCATTCAAGCTGTCGTCCCTGCGGGGCAAGTATGTACTGGTAGATTTCTGGGCCAGTTGGTGTGTACCCTGCCGTGCCGAAAACCCAAATGTAGTTAAGGCATACGCTGCATTGAAAGAAAAGAACTTTGAAATCGTTAGTGTATCACTAGATGCAGGGAAAGAACAATGGCTTGAAGCAATAAAAAAAGACAATATGCCATGGATCCACGTCAGTGATCTCAAATTTTGGAAAAATGATGTTGCAGTATTATATGGAATCAATTCTGTACCCCAAAATATTCTTATTAACCCGGAGGGCCTGATTGTCGCCAAAAATTTAAGGGGTGAGAATTTACTGGACCAGCTGAAAGGGTATATCAAATAATAACGCGGTTAATTAAATCAGATAATATATAGTCTAATGAACTACAAACATACTTTAGCCCTCCTACTCTGCTCAACTGCAAGCATTTGTATGGCACAGGATAAATTTACGATTACCGGAACTATGCCAAAGGCAGGAACTGGTCAGATGGTCATGCTCAGCTTCGTGAATGCGGCTGGCAAAAGCGCCAGGGATAGTACCAACCTGGCAAATGGTAAATTTTCCATTTCAGGCACTACCGCATTTGGAAACAGGGCATACCTTGAACTTAAACCAGTAAAAAGTGACAGTCCAAAAAGAAGCAAAGCCGATTATAAGGAATTTTATCTGGAAAAGGGAAATACCATTGTAAAAGGGGTCGATAGTATGGCTACGGCAATGATTAGCGGAACGAAAACACAAACTGAAAACCTGGAATACCATTCAAAAATGGATCCATGGCAAGCAAAATATCAACTGTTAGTGGCCCGTTATTTTAAAGCAAAAGCTGCAAAGGATACGCTCGAACTAAAGAAAATATCCATAGACGGTAAGCCAATTGGCGAAAAAATGGAATCAACTATTGATACTTTTATTTTTAGCCACCCTGACTCTTACGTTACAGCGGACCTGGTGCTAGGCAATAGAATGACGGTGATTGATGTGGTGAAATTCGAGCCTATGTATAAAGTGTTAAGCCCAAGAATTCTTTCAAGTTTCAGCGGCAAGAAAATAACCGATAAATACCTCAAAGCAAAACAGTTTGCAGTGGGTAAAAACATTGACTTTACCCTCCCTGACAAAGATGGTAAAGAATTTAAACTCTCATCGCTGAAAGGTAAATACGTATTGGTTGATTTTTGGGCAAGTTGGTGCGTACCCTGCAGGGCAGAAAATCCGTATCTATTAAAAGCTTACAATGAACTTAAAAACAAAAACTTCGAAATTGTAGGTGTTTCCCTGGATGACAAGAAAGCCAGCTGGCTCCAGGCAGTAGAAATTGATAAGATGCCATGGATACAAGTGAGCGATGTTAAAGGGTTCAAAACCGAAGTTGCGGTTCGTTATGGTATCACAGCCATTCCACAAAATGTACTTCTTGATCCCCAGGGCAATGTAATCGCAAAGGACCTGAGAGGTGCAGACGTGAACACAAAAATCGGGGCTTACCTGAAATAACTGCACCAATAACTTTATATGTAAAAAAACCCTTTCTGCATTTTACCTGCCGAAAGGGTTTTTTATTGCTATACGTGGCAGCTATTCAGAAATGAGCGTCAATATTCCAAAACATATATTTTCTTCTTACCATAGTCCCAGACCGTTTTGTATTGCGAAAGGAACCTGTAACCGATGCTCATCAGGTTCGGCGCGGTGATTCCAGCTTCTTTCCTTATGACCTTAGTGCCTGCTAACGTAGAGGATTCCACTCCTTTCAATGTCATCTTAAACTTTCCGTCCATAACAATATTTTTCACGGTTAGCAACGAATCGCCATTGCTGTCTGTCCCTGAACTTACAACATAACCTTTGGTTTTAAGTACCTTAGCCGAAGGACTATCTAGTTGTAAATATCCATTTTGGCCTGTATCAAATGCACCTAAAATATCGATTCCATCTATTTTTAACTTAACGTGAGGGTGGTTTTCTAATTTTCCGATTTCAAAATTGATCACTGCCAAAACCCTTTCATTCGCCAGAAAATCCTTTGAAATGCTGCGCCCGGGCGAATTTCTGTAAAAAGTGATCTTTCTGTGCAGATAATCTATTTTAAAGAGATAGTCTTTAAAAAATTTGTGACCTATAAAGCCAATAAAGTTGGGCGCGAGGTGTTCCTGCAAAAAATCATAATTTCCACTATTGATCGTTTCCAGGTTGCGATAAGTAATGCCGTTGGTGAACTTGATCTCCCGGATCGTATCATTTATATTGGTTTTGAAAGACTGTCCACTGGATACCACACCGTCACCTTTCATTTTTTTATTTGGCAGTTCCACAAAATTATCATTCAGACTAATCGATATTCCAAATCCGGTATCAAACATAAATTTGCCTGCAACACCGTTCACTGTTCCTGAAATTAAAGGATAGACATCAATAATCGTGATCGGAAAGATGACAATATCACCATGCAGCTCTGGTGTTTTTTCAAAGACCTGGGCTTTTAATTGGATTGCAGGATAATATATCGATAAACCGATCACCCAAAAAGGTATATTGAATCGTGACATAATTTTCAATTGCTTTATTAATTTGTCAGCAGTTGTCTCTCCACGGAATGGATCAGTGGGATTACCTTTTTGCCGATTAATTCGGTCGACCGTAAAAGCTGCTGGTGTGTAAGGCCTGCATTATCCATCTGAAAAGTAAATCGGTCGATTCCGCCCAGGGCTTCGCTGTGCAGTAAAAGCTTTTCAGTAACAGTTTCTGGCCCACCTACAACCAATACCCCTTTAGGTGCTATCTGGTTGTCAAACTGACGTCTGGTAACAGGCGGCCAGCCGCGTTCTTTTCCTGCTTTGGTCCATATCTCGGCATATCCCGGATAATAATCTGCTATTGCCGACTCGTCGTTCTCGCCAACGTAGCCGGGCGAATGCAGTCCTACCTTCAACTGTTCCGGACTAAAACCCGCCTCCTTGCCCGACTTACGGTAGAGGTCTACCAACGGCCGGAATTGCTCGGTCTCACCGCCGATCACCGCAACCATTAAAGGAAGCCCCAGCATACCAGCACGCACAAAGGATTGTGGCGTTCCGCCCACACCCACCCAAACCGGTAGCTTCTCCTGAATGGGTCGTGGATATACCGGCTGGTCTACCATTTCCGGCCTGAACTTGCCCGACCAGGTGACGAATTCTTCGTCCCGCAGCTGCAGCAGTAATCTTAATTTTTCTTTAAATAGAGCATCGTAATCTTTCAGATCATACCCGAATAAAGGATATGCCTCTATAGCTGAACCCCGGCCAACCACAATCTCAGCGCGGCCTTTCGAAATGATATCCAACGTTGCAAAGTTTTGAAAAACCCGTACAGGGTCTGAAGTGCTGAGCACGGTAACCGCACTGGTTAAACGGATTTTTTTGGTACGCGCCGCTGCTGCTGCAAGTATTACCGCAGGGACAGAGTCTAAAAATTCTTTTTTATGATGTTCCCCGATGCCAAAAATATCGAGCCCTGCCTCATCAGCGGCGACTATTCTATCCAATAATTGTTCCATGGCGTCTACACTGCCCAATTCATTGCTTCCGTACATTGCCGATGCAAAACTATCAATGCCTATTTCCATAATATAATCTCCAATATGTTTAAGTTTTATCCCGTGCTCAGGTCATTTTCGATTGGACACGGTGTGTTTAATTTAGGACCTTCAACAAATGACTCTCTCTGTGCTATCACCACAATCCCTTTGGCTTGTCAGATATGGTAGGTTCTATATAATTTACAAACAAATGTCAAGTTCTGGAGAGAGCTAAAAGATGATATTTGCCGAAAAATAACGTAGACATTTGTCGATGAAACCACCGGCTCTACGCTGGTAATTTCGTACATTCACTTTATCATTGTGTGAATGATCAGTCATTATCTATTACAATGTCTAATGCTTAGAAATAAGAGAGGTTAATATGTATGAAGCTTTTTTTGACTATCTGCAAAAATTCAGTTCCGCGCCACTATCTGAAGAAGAAAAGGCCTTAATAAGGCGGATATTTGTTTCATCAAGGTTGAGGAAAAGACAATACCTGCTACAGGCTGGTAACCACTGCAAGCACTTTGCTTTCATAGTTAGAGGCGCCATGCGAATGTACTCAGTGGACGATAAAGGCATCGAACATATCATACGGCTCGGTGTAGAAAACTGGTTTTCCGCAACATATCATCGCATCCTATTTAGGCCTGAGTAAGGACACAATAAGCCGTGTCAAACGTCAGCGTTATGGCTTATAACGCGACCCCCGCTTATCTGCTGTTTATGCCGCAACCAGTAATTAGTTGAACTGTTTACGGAATTCCAGTGGTGAGGTATTGGTTTTCTTTTTGAATAATTTATTCAGCGACTGCGGATAATTAAACCCTAAGTGATAGGCAATTTGTGCGACAGAAAGATCTGTACCTGTCAAATATTCTTTCGCCCGTTCAATTAGTTTTTCCTGTATATGCTGCTGTGCGCTTTGCCCGGTTAGCGATTTTAGCAGGTCACTGAAATAATGTGGTGAAAGGTTAAGTTGTGATGCGAAATATTCAACAGTGGGTACACCTGCTTTCAGACCATCCTTCCCGTTAAAGTGATCGTTCATTAATTGCTCCAGCTTCGTCAGCAAGGCGTGATTTACCGCTTTACGTGTAATAAACTGTCTTTCATAAAACCTGTTGCTGTAATTCAGCAATAATTCGATCAGGGAAATAATAACATCCTGCGTATGCTTGTCAATATGCTGGTACTCTTCGTCTATCTTTTTAAAGATGCCGGCAATGTCTTTTTCCTCCTTTTCAGATAAGTGCAGCGCTTCATTGACTGTGTAAGAGAAAAAACCATATGTTTTGATCTTTGCTGCCAACGGATGGTTAGCAATAAAGTCAGGATGGAAAAACAAAGCATATCCGGCATCCTCACCCCTCTCATAAGACGGGGGGCCGTCAAGGGAAAGCACTTGCCGGGGAGCTATAAAGGTCATTATACCCTTGTCATAATCATAATACTCCTGACCATATTGCATTTTGCCTTTCACATTACGTTTTAATGAAACGCAGTAAAAATTCAGTGAGAAACGCTCCCATACCGAGTCGTCTATAACCCGCACATCTGCTATCCTGACAACGCTGACCAGCGGGTGAAGCGGATCAGGCAACGACAGCAGCCGGTGTTTATCTGATATGGAATTGATCATCTTCATTTTTAGTTAAAGCAATATACGAATTTAAAACAGGTAGCCGCCACTATGCTAACCGCCTGTTTCAGTTTTTAGTAACCTAAAATCTGTTTCCTGATTTCTATTCTTGATGCCTCACTGCCGATTTCCAAACGCCTTTCATACGCTGATTTAGCATCGTCTGTAGCGATATAAGTTACCTGATCCTTATCATCTGTTGCAGCTTCATAGACAACTTCAGCAATTCGCTCAGGCGGTACCCCTTTAGACATCATATTTTCAGTCGTTGCGAACAGTTTGTCCTCTAATTCTTTATAGGCTGGGTGCAGCGCTTTTTCCAGTGACCTGCCTAAGAAATCTGTATTTACGGCTCCGGGAGCGACCGTTTTGATCCTGATATTATGCAACCCCAATTCAAACGACATACTTTCTGACCAGCCCTGAACGCCGAACTTTGCGGCATGATAAATCGAATGTAAAGGAAAAGCTAACAGTCCGCCCATTGAGGTTGTACTAACGAAAACACCACTTTTCTTTTCCCTAAAATGAGGTATGAAAGCTTGAGTAACCCTTATCACGCCTAATAGATTAGTATTGATCTCGCGCAATAGCTGATCATCGCTTAAAGCTTCCAGCGCACCCATCAGTCCGTAACCGGCGTTGTTATATACAACATCTACCGGATGAATAGCAATAGCCTTTGATACAGCAATTTCAATTTGCTTAAGATCAGTAACGTCAAGTGGTAACACCGTAACATTTTCAAGTTGGTTCAGTTCCGTATCCTTATCTGGATTTCGCATCGTTGCAATTACGTTCCAGCCTTTTTGCTGAAAATATATAGCCGTGGCTTTACCCATGCCGGTGGATGCTCCTGTAATAAAAATGGTTTTGTTCATCATCTTGTTAAATTTATGCTGTACTTAAGTGAACAAAGTTATGGCTAACACATCATGGCAGATTAACCAGATCGCTGTTTGTTGTATCCCAATTAGCGGTCAGTGTATACCTAGATCAAATATAACAAGTAACTGACTGTGTTTATTTACCAAATGGTAAATGAAGAACCAACAATAAAACCGAAATTTATCCTATGCAAGAGTTCGTCAATTACATATTACAGTTTGGGAATCTGAATAAGCAGCAAACAGATTTTATTATGGGCAAGGCAAAAAAGCTGGAACTTCATAAAGAGGAATATTTCTCAGAAGCAGGAAAGATCCCCAGATATGTCGGATTCATTATTGAAGGTGTGGTTCGTTTCTGCTATTACAACAACAAAGGCGAAGATATTACTCAATACTTTATTGACGAGAACAGTTTCGTTTCGGATCAGCAAAGATTTGAGTCTCAAATGGTGGCTTCAGAGTATATCCAGGCAGTGACCGATTGTAAAATGCTTATTTTTTCAAAGAAAGACTGGGACGAGATAGGAAATACAATTGTTGGCTGGCACGCAATTACAGGTCTGATTATAAAAAATTGTTTGTTAAAAACTATCGAAAGAAGAAGTCCTCTGGTATCGGAAGATGCAACTACCCGCTATTTATCGTTCATTGAACATTTCCCTGGTCTTATCAATCGGATTCCGCTTTCGCATATTGCTTCTTATATCGGTATCACTCAGCAATCATTGAGCAGGATAAGAAAAAATATTCGTTGAGATCAATCTTCACGAATGACCATTTTTTTTTCATCCGGGCATCCAAACAATTAAGGCAATAGCTATCTTTATTTGTTAAACCCAGATGCAACCGCAAACAGACATACTAACAACCATTTTGTCTGTCGCTACCCAACGTGGCGCCGACAAGAGTACCTGTCCATCAGAAATTGCACGCATGCTATTTCCTAACGATTGGCGCAAACATATGAAAGATGTAGTCGATGTGGCTATTGACCTTCATAATCAAGGTGTAGTCGCCATCACCCAAAAAGGGATACCTATTGACGTTAACCACATCAAAGGGCCAATTCGTATTAAGATTATTTGAACTAAACCTGATCGCAACCTGTATTGTCCTCATCGCTAGCTATTGCCTTTCTTATCATTGGAAGCACTGTAAATACATTTAAAGCTCAGCGTAGATTTTAAGCAATATTGAAGATCGACCAAGATACTCCAGGACGACCATATCACCCTCATGAAAGCAATGCGATTCATTTACTGGGAAAATAAATTTCTCTCGTGAAAGTGCTTTTGGCAATGATTCAAGACTCAGCTCAAATTTCTCATGTCCCTGCCAGGATTTCCTTGTAATCCGTGTCCTAAAAATAAGCTTCTTGCCTTCCAACAAATCTGCCCGAAGTACATAAACGGACTTCCTGTAAAAATAATAAACCAAGGAAGAGAAAACTAAAAAAAACAATAGGAAGGCAACAGGATACTGCATGGTTTCTACAAGTGCTCTTGCGCCGAATCTACCAGGCATATATGGTGCTATAAAACAGAACATCAGTAATATAGCAGAAACCCAACATACCCCTCGCTTTGCGCCTGGATATAAATCAGTTTCAATCCGGTCTACATCACATTGTGATAAAGCCTCATATTCGGACTCGTTCATATTACTATCAATCGTTGATGAAGTAACTAAAATACGAATCTAGATTTCATTATGGCCTGTATTGTTGATAATTGTTTATCTTAACATATAGTTATTACCTTTAGTCGACCTCTCAACTTTCTCATAACGCCTCATGACTATAAATTCTAAAAATGAAAACCAACTGGGGTTACTAAACCTAGTAGTGTTTGTATTATCTATATATGTCCTACTGGCAATACTCGCTGACACCATTTTTAAACTCCCAGCAGAAACTTCAACACTTTTGACATACATCGACAATACGATCTGTGTCTTTTTTTTCGCCGAGTTTTGCGTCCGTTTTTACAAAGCGGAAAATAAACTCGCATTTATGAAGTGGGGTTGGATTGACTTGATTTCCAGCGTACCAGCCGTCAGCTATTTACGGGCCGGTCGCATTCTTAGGCTAATCAGGTTATTACGACTCATCCGGGCATTCAGATCTACTCAGATGTTTGTTAAATATGTTTTCAGGAACAAAGCAAAAGGCGCATTTACATCAGTAACCTTATTGGCTATATTGTTAATCATATTTTCATCAATTGCAATTCTTCAAGTCGAGAAAGACCCGAACAGCAATATAAAATCTGCCGAAGACGCCATTTGGTGGGCCTATGTTACTATCACAACTGTAGGATATGGAGATAAATATCCGGTAACAATGGAAGGCCGGATAATCGCAGCTGTATTAATGACTGCGGGAGTTGGATTGTTTGGTACTTTTACTGCATATGTGTCAAGCTGGTTTGTAGTAGTAAAAGAAGAATAAATTAATAAAGGAATCCAAATAACCACAATGGAATTTTATTTCCAAATCCATATTCAATATCATCAGCTACGATAAACGCATTTTCATGTCCCTGGATCTGTTTGGCAGATTTGTTCTTCCCTCCTATTTCCATAACGTATTTTCCGTTAATTACAAAATCCCCACCCGCCTTCGGATATGTAACTACTGCTCCCGAATTTTGCAGCTGTGAGAGAAAAAATGTTTCCCTCACGTTCCCTATCTCCGGCTTTCCATCGGCCAACGCGGCAATCAGGTTGGTATTATGTAAGTATATTTTCTCAGGCTTATTCATCAGACTTGTTCCTTGCGATGACGAGCGAAGATTATGGATGAGCTGGGCTTGTTCTAATATATTAAGCATCTCTAACAGTCGAATCCTTGACGTATCAACTTGTTCAGCTAGCTTAGTTACATTTGGCGTGAAAGGCACAGATGTAGAAAGCACATATAGTAACCTTTTCAACTTTGCCAATGTAGCAACCTCAATCGCCTTCGCTTCTGGCAAATCATAGTCAATAATAACATTGATCAATTGATTGATGCGCATAAAATAATCAGATTCTCCTTCTAAAAAAAATGGATATGCCCCATAATTGAAATAATCATTTAAAGATTTTAAAGGTGATGGGATTAGCTTTTGAAGAGTGGTTGCAATTTCGCTATGATGACTTAACACATCGGCAAAACTAAAGATGGGAACGTTGATCGCATGTTTTAAAGAAATATACTCCCGAAAAGATAATTCTGGCAGATGGTAATTTAGTATGCGCCTGCTTAAGTCGACCCGGGATCGCTGTAAAGCGAGGATCGAGGAGCCTGAAATCACCACTTTCATTTCAGGCAGAAAATCATATATATTTTTTACCGCCGTCTGCCAGTCATCATACTTATGAACTTCATCCAGAAATAGAAACCTACCGCCTAACCCGTAAAAGCGTTCCGCCACCTCAACCAGATTATTTTGTCTAAAATAGAGGTCATCCAATGAAGTATACAAGGTCTGGTCTATAGGCAGGTTTTTATGGATATATTGCAACATCATAGTCGATTTGCCTGTTCCTCGTGCACCCTCAATTGAAATACCACGCGCATTCCAGTTAATTTTATCACTGAGACCACGGACAAACAGCGGTCGATCATTAGCTATTAATCTTCGAAATTTATTAATTAAAGCATCCATAGTATTCCAAAGATACGATTTTAGCTGTAAAACGTATCGCATATGATACGTTTTACAGCTAAAATCGTATCATGTATGATACGATTATTCGTAAATACTTTTGCAAATGGCTTACAGAAATAACCGATTAGAGCTTTAACTAAAATGTTGGCATTTCCTAATTTGTTTATGTGGTGTTAAACTACAAATTGCCATCTCCTGTAGCACGGTCATCAGCGATGTCATACCCCAAAAGTTCTGGTAGAAATTTTAGACTTGTTATAAATGATTAGTTTGCAACGATAAGATTAGGTATCCAGCACAGCCAGGCAACAATACGATAGGCAGGTAAAAAATCTCCTTGAAACATCATAATGAGAAGTGGCAAATAAATCCGCAGCATTACCGCCGCAAATGTAAGTGCATAATTACGGATCGCCCAATACTCGTGCGCAATGAAATCCCTTTTCCTGACTGACACATAGGCTTTAAGCGCACTAACAAACCAGAGGACGGCAAGTGACCCAAAACCTATCGCTGTGATTAAACCGCCAGTCGCAAAAAAGGCAACAAATAAACCAGCTAAACTGCTCAGCAACACAGAAACAATATAAATCTTCCCAACTAAGCGATGGGTCTTCACAGATCGGTTACGAAATGTTATACTAAACTGGCTCCACCCAATCAGTAGCGCAGCGCCTCCACAGGTAATGTGAACATAAAATAAAGCATACCAAATGTTGTTATCTATTAGTTCACGCGGCTTAGATTGCAGAAGCCCTTGGTTCCGCATATCTATTACATAATAAATTAATGGATAAAGCCCGATAAGAATGGAAGCTACTACAATGATTTTCCATGAGAAGCGAATTAAATTCATGACGTAAATGATTTGCGGATTTTATTTAAAGCATGATTAAAAGCACGGCTACATTGAAGGTAGGATTAATACTCCAAACAAACAATCTTCCCATCCATTGTAGTTACTATCAGCTTCCTGTCTTTCAGAAAACTGATCGGGTTAACCAAACAGTTAGACACTTTGTACATCCATGCCAACGAGCCTTCTTTGCGGTTAAAAGCATAGATCATTCCTGAATTAGAAAGCGCAAATACCAGTCCCTCATGTTCCTGAATAACAGATGGCGAAATATCATAACCCATATTTTGCGCACCTTTCCATTTGATCTCCATGTTATCTGCCAGGGCAGACATCCCAAGCACATCACCATCCATTGTTTTCACATAAACCAGAGTACTATCGGCTGATAGTCCCATAGATTCTCTCACCCTTATATCAGGGTTACCCTTACGCCAGATCACCTCACCGGTGGACGCATTAAAACAAGTCATATACCTGTCGGGGGCTACTACAAACAAACGGTTTCCCGTCGCAACAGGAACACACGAAGCCGGCGAAAACATCCGGTTTGAATAGCCGTCATTCCACTTCCACACTGCTACACCAGTTTGTTGGTCCAATGCAAACAACTGGTTGCCCCAGCTGCCAAAATAAATGCGTCCATTGTATAGCAACGGCCTGGTAACCACAAAACCGGGTACCTGCTTAAAATCCCATTTGAGCCTGCCCGAAGAAAGTTCATAACATCTGAAATGTCCGTCAGCACTTCCGCAAAAGACCTTATTTCCTTTAATCACAGGCGAAGCAACTAGTGGCTTACCAGTCGCCGCCTTCCATTTGATCTTGCCCGTTGCTTTGTTGATGCCATATAAATAGTTGTCTGTACTAGCCACTACTACCGTATTTGCTGAAACTGCGGGAGTACTATAGACCTTGCCTCTTGTTTTTACCGACCATAAAACTTTCCCATCCACTGTATTATAGGCTTTAACCCAACCTCCGGTATTGGTTACCACAACCATTTTATCTGCAATAGCAACCCCTGCCCCTATATCATTATTGTCGGTCAGGCTCCAAACAGCTTTTACAGCAGGAAAGCGTTTGTTTACCTCAAAGGATGGTCGGGGATATTTCTTTGTAAAATCATGCTTAAAGAGCCTATCTTTTGTCCAAACCGACTTAGTGATTATTCCCGGTGTCCTTTCGTTATATATCACCGAATCACCTCTAATAGTTACTATATTATATCCTCCAACAGAATCCTGTGCCCTTAAGTTAGACCGGCCCATTATTCCGGGAATTCCTTCAAAATTATAATGCTGATTGCTGTGGCCATGCCCGCATAATATCAGCTGAGTGTTGTGCGTTTTCAACCTGTCCATCACCTCGTACCAGTTATTTAAAGAAGAATTCAGCGGATAGTGGTTCACAAATATTATTGGTGTAGTTATTGGTGTTACCTTCATTACCGAATCCAGCCAAACCAGGTTTTCCCTTGGTACCTGTCCCGGGCTCATCCGCATATTCGGGCCGCAGTTAGTTCCCAGGAACAAGATACCATTGTGTTTTGTGGCAAAGGTCTCTGATCCGAAAACCTTCCTGAAGCTATTGCCGCCGCTTTCAGACCAGTTCATATCGTGGTTCCCCGGAACAATATACCAGGGCTTTTTCAGCCCGTCGAAAAGTGATTTTGCCAGCCGAAGCTCGGTATCAGCACCAAACTCAGTGATATCACCTGATATCACTACAAACTGAATGTCAGGATCTGCATTGATATCTTTTACCGTACGTCTTAGGTCTTCCTCAGATGTATCGCTACCAATATGCGTATCAGAAACATGGGCAAATTTCCATGAGGTATTCTGGGCGGCTACGTCGGGGAAGGTCAGGAATAAGAGCACTATCGCTAAAATTATTGTTCTCATTTCGGTCTTCATAGTTTACCAAACTGTTAATCGTTTTAAACATTTATTGAGCACCAGGGCTGCAGTAAGTAAAAGATAAAGATAATTCTCAAGATCTGTAAATATTTTAAATATGATAACCAGCATATCCAATAAATCAGGCATCAATATTGTATTCAGCATGGCCAACTATGAACTGTACCTTTATTAAAAGATAATGCAAGGCGTTAAAAAACAAAACCTGCCAATTAAAATTTGTCCAGTTTGTAACCGGCCGTTTTCATGGCGCAAAAAATGGGAGAAAAACTGGGACGAAGTTCGCTATTGCAGCAAAAAGTGTAGCGGAAATAAGGGTCATATTAATCTAGAGGCTTCTTTCGCTTCAAAATTAGAGCGGTAATTAAGGATACAACGATTCCCACTGGCAGAATTTCCATATAGGTAGCTAATGCAACCCCAATCGGTGTAGCGTACCAGACTTTAAAAGTTTCCATTTGCTCACGAATACCGGCAACTTCAGCAGGAGTCATCTGGCTAACTTTAGCCGGACTCAACTGATACGAAGCCAATTTTTCTATAAAATCCGGAAAGAAATTATAGTAAGCGATCATCCATCCAATTACATATAAGGTTGAGGCAATAAGCGCCATGTATAAAGACATTAAAAAAGCTCGCCCAAAGCTAATAATGCTACCATTATTCTGGTCGCGGTAATTTTTAACACCCACAAATATGAGTGAGAATGAAAGCAGCATAGCAGTGTAGCCCAACAGCATACTACCGTCAAAAGAGTTTTTAGAATAACAGTAGGCAATAGAGAACGACATAAAGGTGGCCACACAAATCCCCGATATCAATCCATAGACAAGAACATTTTTTTTCATACCAATTTGTTTAAAGTTTCGGCTGTAAAATTGAGTTAAAGGCGCATGATTTCACTCATACTTTAGGGTGATTTAAATTAAAACAGCAGATTTAACACTAAAGTACTACAGTATAATCCTCAGTTTCCTTGCCATTTCAACAGCCTGCGTCCGACGCTGTACCTCAAGCTTCTCAAATATTTTAGACGAATGGGTTTTAACCGTATTTAATGAGATAAATAGTTTGTCCGCAATCTGCAGGTTACTAAATCCCTCAGCCATTAACTGCAGGACTTCAAGCTCACGCCTGCTCAAGCGAAGTCGGGCAACTTCAGCTTTGTTCAATACAAAATGCTCGGCTTCAGCCAGCACGTGTTTTTCTATAACTACAGTATTCGTTTTTGGGTGGGTAAGCTTATTTGCCAGCCAAATTCCCAGGCCGGTAAAAAGTATAGCAATGGCGCCTGCGTAAAGTTCAAAAGTATAATCTATAACAACCAGACGCCATTCCAGCCATTTAATGAATAATAATAAAATAGCCAGGGATGTTCCATAAAGGAAAACAGAACGGTTACGCCTCAGGAATTTGAATATCATTTACCCTCCCTTATTTTATATTTCAAAAATAGCAAATAAAATGGAGGACAAGTAATGTTTATTCCCCCTGTCGCATTAAAACAGCTTACTGATATTAAACATAACATTCCTTGGTTCCCCTGGAAAAATCCTTGTAAAATTAAAGCCACTTGTCCAATACGTTTCGTTCAGCACGTTATTTAAATTAACGGAAAGTCTTACTTGCTTAAACGTATAGTACGCCGCTGCATCTATAGTTGTGTATGCAGGCAACTGCAGACCAATTAGTTCTGTGTTTCTTCTGGATGCATAATTACCACCTGCCCCAATACCCA
>Ga0247815_10001173_pt1 | contig 20264 bp, 27 predicted proteins | sample UWRJL194509B1_FD_181014 | JGI IMG/M metagenome (GOLD analysis project Ga0247815, IMG submission 181014) | Plant litter microbial communities from Arlington Agricultural Research Station in Wisconsin, United States - UWRJ-L194-509B-1 | ecosystem: Environmental > Terrestrial > Plant litter >...
CATCTCGGGTTTGGCTCAGTGGTTGCTTGGCAAATACCGGGCAACTACTGGGCTCGTAGTTTCTCAGTAGTAGCTCAGTGGGAGTAGCTCAGTATTTTCAATTAAGTATTTTCTCAGTCAGACCACAGTATTTCTAGCGAAAAACCCGGAGGAAAATCTGTTGCTCGATCGCAAGGGATTTCCGGCAGAAATATTTCATAGGGGGTCTTGTGTCAGCGGCTCTCAAAATCCGCTTATCGAGGCAGCGATTTACGGTTTGTACGCGGTTTCTCCTCAGAATCCGCTTATAATTTCAAGCATAAGCTAGACTAAACAACGTCGAGACTGCAGAGTAGAACTCAGTAAACAAACCTAGAACCTGATCAGTAATTTTGACGCGACTATCCACTTGCAATTCATCCTAAAAATCTAGGGATACAACTCAGAGATAATTTGAGTGCAAGTGATCTATGAAATTTCGTCCCTAAGGCGAAAGCCGGAGGCAAAATGCGTGGCAGCTCCGAAACGACTTGCCTTTACGCCATCATCTGGTCCCGCGCGCTCGTCAGCCACCTTTTTGGCGCTTCGTTTATTTACACTCGATGAGCTCCAGCAAGAGCAGGAAACGTAAGGCTTTGTCGCTTGGTGGCACTGGCCCGGGCGAGGAAGAATACCAGCCCAGCAAGTCTGCCGCGACCAACTTGGACGACCTGGACCACAGTTTGAAACCCAAACGCCGACGCATGAAATCCACGCCAACCACCAAGGCAGAGGCATCTGGATCTACATCTGCAGCGGTGGATGTAGCGGGGATGTCGTCTCAACCAGCCAAGCCGGAGAAACGGCTTCGTCGCCTGCGAACATCATGCCCTGTCGCCGTACAGGAGCGTGTCGAACGCGTCATGAGCCAGAGGTCTGTTTATATGCTTTCTCTGACGCGCTTGTAAGCAGTTACTGATCTGCATCTGGAACTTGTGCAGAATGTATTTGGTCGAACGAACGCGCCAAAACGACGAGCCCAAGGAGACCTTCAAAGTACTTGGTAGCACAGGCAATGTCTACACTATTGTCGTGGATCTTGAACCGACTTGCGATTGCCCCGATGGAAGCAAGAACGGTACCTGCAAGCATGTGGCAAGTTTGGCTGCATGCACTCGCTTGTCTGTATTGACCATAGCCACAGCTCTTCGTGTTCCTCAAAGTCCTCGCTGTTCCTCAATCTTCCTCGCTTTGGTATCAACGTGCTCTTCTTTCCACCGAGCTTGAATCCATCTTCGCGTCTGCGCCTGCCGCACCTCATGCTACTGCAACAAATGCTAAAGTCAAAGCGGCGTACGATGTTGCGACGGGCAAGGCCGCGAGTGTCGCGCAAAACGACGAAGCAGTCTCAGGAGAAAACGAAGGAAAGCCGCTGCCGGAGGAAGGAGATGACTGTGGAATTTGCTACGACAGCATGGACGGCGAACCAGACGTGTTGCGCAAGACGCTGAGCTGGTGCACGACCTGCCGCAAGCCGGTGCACTCACAGTGCTTCGCGATGTGTGAGTAGTTTTGTGAAGTTTCCTGACTTGGCCTTGTCTCTGATGCCTTGGCATGTAGGGCTTCAGGCAAAGCGCGGCGAGACATGCGTCTATTGTCGTGCCGCGTGGACTCAACCTCTTCCCGGCGTTGATTCATCGTCCAAAGCATCTATGAGTGAGGGCTATCTGAACCTTGCTGGTGCGGTCGGTGCATCCTCCAGACGCGATACAAGTACTTGTAAGTCTGGAACTCCATTTCAGTCACCGCTTTTATTATTGCTTACCCTTGATCTTCGTGTGCACAGACTACCATGGGCCGCGTCGTGGGCAGCGATTCTACGGCTACGGTTACGATCGCTACAATGATGAGTGGGAGGAAGACGATTGGTAAACGCAGATTGCTCCGTAGGGATTCTTCTTGTTCCGCACCCAGCTACTCACGACTCTGACTTTCTTGACACCCTCTCGCCTCTCAAATGACTTTGCGCTGTCGTTTTCAATCGTCTATCTTCCCGCTTGGTCAAGGTCTTGCAGCCTCCATCGCCTGACGATGGCGCTCGCGATGTTAATCGCTGGTTCGATGAATAAACTTCTCTGTACCATCTTATCACCTTGTGGTAATCCTGAATGATGAGTGATGAATGATGAATGGGGCAAGAATGGGAGCCCGCCTTACTAACGCTGCAGAGTTTCATCCACTGTCTCTGTCACACGTCTGCTATATCGCAAACAGTGCGAATTAGCTCATCCGCGTGACATGAATATAGTGAGATCAAGGTCTCTCTTTGTGAGCGTGGTCGGGTTGGCATGAAGTTCGCTCGTTGGACCGATAGCGACGACGGTCATCCGAAGACATCTCCCAATGACCGGCCACCACAACCCGATTCAAGAGGTATTCTCGAAGCGGCCACAATCCGAATCAGCATAAATAGCCATCTGATAAACTGTTCTGTCGTTAGGTTGCAATTGTACCCATCTCAACCCCAGATCGATCGTTGTGACTGAGGTTCGGCCACAGCACTCCGTGAACTAAACCCGTTCTTTGCTCACAAGCACTCTTAGTGCCAATCTCATGCGGAAACGAGCCAGCTGTCATGGCCGATCTCGGACTTTTGTATGGAACCGATATCGATCGCATCTCTGCCTTCTTCTATCCACCTTTGGACTTCGTCGCGCCGTGCGGACCATGCTAAATCCATTAGTGAGCTGTGTGCATATTGAATGCAATCGCGCTCTAAAAGACAACCAAGGCTCTCTGGGAACCAGTTTGGCAGGAACACAACACGGATCCTCTACCCAATCATCATGAATTACTCATACATTTGCCGGCGTCGGTTCGCTTGCAGTTCAGCTACATCTCAGCATATCAGCCATTCTATCTGACTGGCGTTTCCAACTTTGTTGGCACTGTTATCGAACAATGGGTCCACTTGCGCGCCATTTGTGTCTCCGTCGGCGACGACCCGTCTGCCAATACTGACAGCGAACCGCCCACCGATATCTTGCCCGAGCTGACGAGTCAAAGTCCAGCCAAAGCCTACTCAAGACAGCTGCCGGAGGAACCCATCTCATTGATATGCATGAGCAGATGCTATTTTTGAGAGTAATGTGGAAAGTCGATTCATGTTCGACTTTGAAGGGTCCGCGGTTGAACAGTCGGAGATTCAAAACTACAGGAGATGGCTTGTCTCCGCTCCAACATCCCGTGATCCCACGCCACAACGCTACACTGCGGTGCATCGTCTTGTATGGACGAAATAGATGCCAAAGTGAGTAAGAATAGCTGCGCGTGCAACAATCTGGGCCTAATTCGACTCTGGACCAGCTCTTTCATCGAGACGGACAACAGCTTGTCTTCCGTGTGCTCGAGCAGGGCATTGATGCGCACGACCGCGCGCAACTGAAATTGCTCATTGAGGTCTGATTGTTCGCATTAATTTGAATTACTCGACTGAACATGCCTTCTGCAGGCGAACGGTGGTCACGTCCTCGCCCCCGGATTCACGCCGCGCACCGGCATCATCCTTGGTGCACCTAATAGTCAAGAATGGGACAGCCTACATCGTTCGCGCCCGCCTACAGATACCCGCATATATGGGCACTATGCCTGGCCAAACATCTGCGTACGTGCTCGGCAACTAGTGCCGCTGTTCAATCGCGAACCTTTGTTCCTCAAACGCGACGGATCGCCATTGAAAGTACACATTCACGCCAGAGTCAACGGACGTCTAGAGCTGGAGCGTCTTGTCAGAGTAAGTTAGTCCTCGTGGGAAGCTATCGTCAGTGTATTAAACTTGCGACAGGCACATGCCGGGCTAACAGACGTTTCGCTCGAGGACGCGGACGTAGCAATCGTTGCAACTACCAACCCGGGGCGCGCGGGCATTCGAGCACGCGCTAAGGCTATTGCCAGTCCGGCATGGATCCACAAATGCGTTCGCCAGCAGCGATTCGATCCCGAATATCTTGGACTTGAGCCCCACGAGCGTGCACTGGGCTCCTCGCCTGTGCCCAGCCTACGCGATGTCTCACCACCGCTACAAATGGACGAACAGGATATCTTGGAGCTGTTACCCAAGAAGCACAATAGGCAGCGGTGCGAATTCAGCACCCAAGACGATGCCAATCTTGCTCGCTTCCTCGCCGACAACTTGTTCGAGTTCCCTGGTTTGCGTGGGAATCAAGTTTATCGATATCTCGTCGAAAATAACGAGGACTGGGCCTTTCGACACACCGCCCACTCGTGGCGGGAGCGCTATGTTCGGAACCAGGCTCGCTTCAACGCCGCTATCGCTCGCCTCGTCAAGGCAAACCGCGCAGACCTTGAAGACGAAGACGAGCGCCGTGACTTCGAACAGGTGCTCGTGATGCGCAACAACAAGGTAGACAACCGCCGGCCAAGAGATGGTCGAGAACGACGCCGTCGCGTCCTTGGTCAGCGCCACGGAAACCACGGTCTCGAGGATGACGAGGGCGAAGAATTTGATCTGGATGGGGTGGATGACGTCGAAGAGGAGGAAGAAGAAGACTCTCCGCGACGATCCATGGCAACTCCGCGACGGCGGCTGAGCCATCGAGAGCGGGCAGGTGGTGCGCATGCTCAAGTCCACTCACGCTCAGCGTCGCCTCGGCGTCGACCACATTCTCGCGCCGGTCCGTCGCTCAAGGGCAAGTCTCGCGCACCAGCGCCATCTGAGGAAGAGGAAGAGCTGGAGGAAGAAGAACTGGAGGAGGAGTATGAAGACGAGTTCCAACACGCCGGGGAAGATACTGCCGCGTATGATGATGCAGATGCCGCTGGTGAACTCGACGCGTATGATGGTGATGGGGTTGGCGTTCCGGCGGCACCGCCTGGTGATGACATGGATGATGTGTGCGTACTTCTTTATTGGTTGGAACTGATGATATGTGCTGACCTAGCGCAGGATGCAATGGATCAACCAACTCAATGCGGCGAGCTACGGTGACCCCGGGCATACCTTCGATGCCGGAGCCGACATAGCTGCTGAAGAGGAAGATGTCGAAGCTCCAGCGGATGATATGCCACCTGCAGGAGCAGCCGATGCTGATGCAGCTTCCGACGTTGATGTCACCATGGCGGATACGGAACTCCCAGTCCCGGAGGCAACCTCGACACCTTTTTTGCGACGCATTCGATCTCCCAAATCCGCAGCCGTGGCGGGGCCAGGGCCCTCGACCCTCGCAGCGCGCTCCAAGGCGGCGCAGCAATACTTTCCGCCCGCTGCAGTTGATGGCCCTGCACGGCGAACCCGTGCGCGGTCCAAGTCTATCGAACCGCAGAGTCAACAGCCGGTAGTGGCGACACGGCCGAGCGCACCACCGCTCTCAAGGATGGACTCGCTGGCAGAAGTCGAAGCGGAGCTTGCGCCAGAAGACGTCTTGACTACTGGCTTGTCAGGACATACAGCTCCACACGAGGGCGAAGACGACGCACAGGAAGGATCGAGCGATTCAGGTACCAGTGGACGTGCTGGGAGCTCCGACGATGAGGATACCCGGCTATTTCTCGCGCACCAGCAAGCGCTAACCCGCGGCAGTGTTCGGCGCAACCTTTCGCATCTGTTGCCTCGTCAATCGACCTCTATACCTCCGCCTGCTCCGCCTATAGATTCAAACCGTCACTCGATCGCGCATTCGCGCATTTCACCACTCCCACTTGTCCCCTCGTCCTCAGACTCTGCATCAGTCAGCTCTAGCGGCACATTCAAGCCGAGCCCCGGCACTCGCGCGGGTCAACTACTCGCGGCGAAGAAGGAAAAATGGAGGCCAGTGCCTGGCACTCGGGCAGCTGAGCTAATTGAAAGTGTGCGGAAGAGTGGTGGGAGAAGGCATGTTGTAGATGTGGATGAGGAAGAGAGTGCGGAAGTCGCTTCGGGCGGCGATGTTGTTGGCGTTCGCGACGTAGATACCGACGACGACCAGCATGAGGCGGACATTGAGCCTCAACCAACGCCGGAGGTGCCACCTCCGAGGCGTTCGACGAGAGTCATAGCAGCTGCATCTGCACCACCGCCGGTTGAGGCCAGTCGGCCCGCGCGGGCAGTTCGCCAACGCAGGTTTTGAGCTCCCTGGTCTCTGCTTCTCGACGGCGACCGTCTATATACACCATTGTCCGGTAGCATCCTTGTCCGCCGTGTTATCGAAGATTTGTCTGTTTGTCTTTGGGGTAGCTGCAGGATCACCTTAGCTATGGCCGATAGCCGAAACCCAGATCTTGATACATCGAAACGCCGGAGACGAGCAAACTCCGCCAACGCGCGCTCTCCCTCCTACAAATTCAGTCTTCAATGCCTCCTCGTACCAAACGCTCCAAGCTGTCTACAGTTGTCGTTGCGTCGACGCAAGAGACACCTGACTCTACCTACCAGTACCCACCCGCCACATTGATCCCAAAAATCGCGTCTCTGCCGGTGGAACTCTCCGACGAAATTATCTCTTACCTTGAGGCCTTACCGCTTTGCATCGACTATAAGGCCGGCGGTGGTCTCAGCGCATTATCGAGACCAGATTACAACTTTCAAGAGCGCAACGTGACATTGCGGGCACTCGGCGCCGTCTGTCGAGCGACGCGGGCTGTGTTCCATCCTAAATTATGGGAGCGGCTCGACTGTGTCTTCGTTCCAGAAAAAAAGTGGGGCACCTGGTTCAAATACTCTGTCGTCAACGCGATCAACAAGTTGCATGCGATTCGTGCTGAACCTGCGCTTCGCGCATACGTCCGGTAAGCAGTCTGGCCGTCAATGAAGAGGCTAAATGGCGGTATTAACATTCGCGGACGTTAGAATCATCACTCTCACCCTCCCGTCAACTACAGAGACACCGGCCTTGATAACCGAGCTTGGTCTGACCCTTCCACTCCTTTCGTCCCTGCACACGATCCAGATTCTATCTTGCAACAAACCCGGTCCCGTTGGCGAGGCACTCTCCAAGTGCAATTTATCCACTGTTCGCACAGTATCCGTTGATCCAGACGCACATGCTATTGTTCGCGCATGTCCCAACGCGACGAGGGTGTTCAGCACAATCGGCTCGTCCACGGCCTTGATGAACGCCATGAAGATGACACCGAAGCTGGAACACTTTCGCGGAATGTTTGACTGGTACCATAAAACGGCACCCGCTAGTGCGCGTGGTGCGTGCATTCATACCGTCATCCTCTCTAGATACAACTGACGCGGCGCTTCTCAGCTTTGGTCAAGAGTGCACCGAATCTTCGGTCGCTTGAGCTACGTGAATCACTGTACGTGCAACAGTGGCCCGAGCTGTTTAGTATTTTCGGAGGCCTCAAAAAGCTCGACACGCTCTACATTGGCGTTCTGATGCCATACCAGGGAGGTGGGATGCTGCGGGAGAACACTCCGACTCTCGAGGACCTTGAGAGAGATGAGCGCACAATAGCTTTCATCCAGGCGGCGAAGAAGCTCATGGCGAGTCGCCGTGCCGTCCCATCTGACATCAAGCGGAAGTTGTACGTCAGACATTGCGGTCGTGGTAGAAACCGTGTCGCAGAGCTGGTTGATCCCACTGTGTATGAGACTGTGTACACATTTGAATAGATGGGCCTGCTACGGTAGTCCGGCCCACGGCTATCGTGGCCGCTTGCAGATATTGTTGATTACCGTTGCGGCATCGAGAGTATCGATAATATCTCGCTTCACGTTGACTACGATCAACTCGAAGAGCGGGATATGACACTTCAGACAAACGCTAGCAGAGTAAATGGGACGATCATACAAAGTCATCCAATAGCATTTATTTGGAACAAAACCAACTGATTCGTGGTCGCATGCAACAACATGTCTACCGCTGTTCCTTCACGAACAAGTGAAGCCATACAAAGCTCGCCGCCGTAAAGATCGTAAACATTCCAGCGAGGAGTCCAACATCGGCCCAATACCACTGGGCTCGCAAGCCAAACTTCGAAAGTATAACTGCTGCTGGCACTTCAAACTTGAAGCCGGCCTGTGATGATCCATTAGCCATAACATCAGATCACGAGCATATACAATACGTACCTCTTCTTCCTGGATTGAGAGATAACGCAGCTCGTTGACGGCAAGGGCCTCGTAGGATGCATGAAAGAATGAAATGGTAAAGAGCCACCGTAGCCATGACGTGACGGAGCGACGGTTTAGGAAAAGACCAGCGAAAAGCAGACTGTTCGCATAGTAAGTTGTCAAACCACAGAAAGAAACCTGCGCGTACTTGAAAAGCATAACCAGGGTACCCAACAGATTGGCCACTCCAACATCTTCGCATGCTATTGCCAGTAACAAACAAAGGCTAGCCGATGTTAAGTTAAATAAGACCTGTAACAGCGTGATCAGCGTGCAAATAGGTGAATTCAATTGTTGCACGCACAAGAACTAGCTGGAACTTCCAAAACGCGATGGCAGTTGGAACGAGCCCGACGAGTCCGTACACAATGCTGCCGAAGACAAGTGGCGGGATAACCCGCAAGGGGACGATGTCGAATAGAACCTTGATTCGGTCACCACTCCATCTGTACATCGATTATTGGCACGCTCACCTTGGCCGAAAAGTAGGTGAACGTAGAATAATACCCATTGGCCCTACGTTACGAGTCAGCGCCGGTGCAGGAATGAGAAGACAAACACGCACCGTTCGCGCATGAACAACATCCTCTCTTTTGAGAACACTCCGAGACTGGAGAGACAAGAGAAAGCGAAGAGAGCCATAGAAAAGAAGAATAGCCCCAGGCGATTCTGAAATCCCTCCATGTTATTCCTGCTGCAGCGTCAGCCGAGTCAAGGCAGGAAGGTCATTCTTATCCCTCACCCTACTTGATAGTAAAAGTAGCCCGCGGAAACTATGAAATTAAATCAGCGACATTCTTTCATTCCGGGCATGTAGCTCACCCGCAATGATGATAGCTGAGATATAGTGTGTTGCCAGAAGCGCAGGGTCTCGGTACAGGTTTTTGAAGGCGCGACCACTGAGAATCCGGAACTGTGTGAGCCAAGTCGCGCGCTGTCGTCCAATAATCATTAGCTCAGGATCATCGCTGGGGTTTGACGTTGCTGCCGGAGCTTCGAGACGTGCGGAAGTGGCCATGGAGCTGGTTGCATAGGCTGTAGCAAGAGCGTTGATGCGAGCACCTGCCGGCCGGGCGCGTGCTTGCGCAGAAGCTAATGGCCCGGCAAATGCTGAATGTGACGCGTGATTCTCAAGGCGACGGAAAAGTGTCCGCAATGTGAAGAGTTGAGCGGGACGATGTGGGTCTTCGAGCCGAGCGGACCTAGACTCGGCAGCTGCCAACGGCGCATCATCGTCGCGCTCCGTCGTCGTATCAACTGCAACAAGAGTTCAGCATTGGACATGTCCTTCTCCTGAGTCTCTTCGCACTTACCAAGGTAATCTGCAATGTTGAAACCTGCTGGACACGGGAAACCGACCTCGGCGAAGTACTGTTGGCATGCAACCATTTCGCCGCTGTACATGACTCGGCCCTTAGCCAGCATGATGAGTTTATCGAACAACGCCACGATGTTGCTTCTCGGTTGATGAATGGTGAAGACCACGGTACGGTTGTACTCTCGTGCCAAACGATGTAGACCTTCGACGACGCTCAATGCGCTGTACGCATCCAGTCCACTTGTAGGCTCGTCGAGGAATATGATAGATGGTGATGTTACGAGCTCGCAGGCGATGCTGACCCGCCGCTTCTCTCCTCCGCTGATACCTCGATGACCTTTTGAACTGTCCCCAATGTACTGGTCCTTGATGTCGAGAATGCCGAGCTCGTCCAGTGTTTCCAAAGTCCGGATGTGCTTCGCTCGGGCGGTCATTTCGCGCGGCAGACGCAACAGCGCGCTGTAGTACACAGTCTCGTACACGGTGAGTGTGCTCATGAGCGTTTCTTCCTGGTCCACGTAGCCGGCAGCTCGACGAAACACGCTGTTGGAGACGGTTCGGCCATTGATGAGGATCGCGCCAGAGACTAAGCCACGTTTATGGCGGCGTGCTAGGATGTCGAGGAGGGTGGACTTGCCGGAGCCAGAGGCTCCCATGATGGCGAGCAGCTGACCTGGTTGAACCGAGCCGGACACATTGTCAAGAATGCGGAAGCTATGCTGAGGGAGTGTATATGAGACATCTTCGAACTGGAGACTGGCTGGAATATGGTCATCTATGAGTGACTGTGTCGTCGGCAGTTGAACGCCATGATCATCAATGGGTCGGACCAAGTACCATAACACTGCGATGCGAATGAGCACGGCCTTGTGGAGATTAGTTTTGGGACGTACGGAGTACTGTGAAGATGAATATGCCGCTGACGGTGCCGATACTGACCCATAGCGAGCTGAACCCATTGTCCGGCGGCACGAAGCCCGGTACTTGGCTGTAGTGTAGGCACTCGCCACCCTCACAATCAAGCGTGATCCATGGGTCTGAGAAGACCAAGGTGATGAGGTCGTTCATCGCTGGTTCCTCGAACGTGCAACCGCCGCCACCGGTCTTGCATTGAAACTTGCCCGGGCCCTTGATCTTCGCAGGTAGCCACTCGCTGAGATCTACCGGAATGAGCGTGAGGAGCAATGATACAACTTCGAGCCAAAATGTAACAAACCGATACCGGTTGAGGCGCCGCAGAGGATCCTACCCGGAATGCAGTTGCACTTGATCTTCTGGCAATCGTATTTGGTCGTGTTATATTTCGTCCCGACGACGAGACCGCTCTCGCACTCGCTCATGCCGCAGTAGAAAGACTCCTTCAAGCCGATCCAGAACTGAAAGCGACAGAACCCCGCGTCGTCGCAGTTGAACGTAACTTGAGGTTTGTCACCCTTGAGTATGTCCAGAATCTTCCTATCTGCGAGGGAGTTCAATGAGAGAGAAAAGAACAAAAGACAGATAATGGGCCCACTCGTGACGTCGCACATGTAATGGTTGTTGTTGACGGTGGGTCCGTTGCGATAACATGTCATGTTGCGTCTCTCGTCTTGTTTCAGGGATGAGCTCAAACCGCCATCCACATGCCGCATGGGGCGAGACATGCCACTTCCAATAGGAAACCCAGAACATGCATTGTCGTCTTTGCAAACTAGATTGGGACTTGAGCTGACGTTCGCGCGCGTGCGAAGAAGTTGGTTACCGTTGCAGTTCAGCCCGGTCCAACCTTTCGAACACTGACATTCGGCACCATCCGGACGAAGTGGGCGATTCTTCCCATCCTTCAGTGAGCCGCACTCTGGTGCAAACGGTGGATATGGTTAAAGCCGAGAAATCATCAGTCCTCGCAAACCAGCAGGCAGACATATCGACACGCACGAGGTCTCAGGCAGTCAATGCCTCCCCATCCGTCAGGGCATTTGCATTGGCCGTCGTACGGGCTGCAGTCACCGAACTAGCAGATATTAATGAGCTGCATGCGCAAGGGTGTGATCGTTAGCAGATCATGACGTACCTGACCGCAAGTGAACTTGGGTAGTTGGCAGTTGAAGCACTCTGGGTCGGAAGACTTCCAAGCTGAGGAACGTAAGCAAGCCTCTCCGGAGAGCACGTGCAATGTGGCATACGGATTCCTACATCAATCTGAGAGACGTCAGCGCTGCGCGCGAGTCTCGAGAAGACAGTACGGCACCCACGCTCGAGGAGAGCTGCAACGACAGCGAGTAGTTGACTGCACTGGCCCATATTATCGTAGGCGTTGCAAAAAGCGTAGATAGGTGGAGCCAGCGCATCATAGAGCGGGAGGGCAACCAAGTTCAGCTCCGAAGTCAATTGCAAGATAGGAGTGCTTGCGAGTGATTGCTTGAATTGGCCGGTTGAGTTATCATGCTGGCCCACCGTTAAGTCCGGATGCCCACGCGAACAGCGACGCAGTGAAACTCGACCGAAGCATCGTGACGCGGCGAGGCGGCGGCAGCCAACAGAGAATCCTGCATTTCGAGCCGATGTGTGCCAGCAGACCTGCGCACAGACGCGCGCGATCCTCAAGTTGCAGCAAAGCCAAAGAAGTGGGCCGATAGAATAGCAGAGATAAGATATGTGGTAGCTCAAGGTCTGCAAGGTGCCCAGTATGAGGACGCTTCGAGAGCAAAGGTGGATGGCGGAACGGCGAATCCCGCACACCCCTTTCGTTCGGATCCTTTCTCTCTTTGCCGCTCGCAGCTCGTGGTTTGGCCATTGTTGCCAACGCTCCTCGTGATATGCTCTCAAACATTCCGACCGAGCTCTTTGATGTCATTGTGGAAGCAGTAATTCTGCGCGAGGAGCCGCCACCAGCAGATATTGCGACTGCGGCTGCCAATCGGCGTGAAGAGGCTATACACAAGTCTTTCTACGAGGCAAAGGTGGTCACGCAACGTGGTCCAATTGTGTCCAACAGCGCGGGTCTGCTTCGCAGCAACCGTGCTCTTGCAGGGCGCACCCGCGAAGTGTTGCAAAGACTGCGCGCATCACCATCAGGCCTGCCACTGAAGCTCGACATACTCATTGTCGGCGAGCGCGAGCTCTGGTCGACTTGGACACACGTTCCTGATTTACAGAGGCCGATCACGAAACTTGATGTCCAGATCCGTATCGCCGACGGCCACACGATTGGTAGAAAGAATGGTTGGAACACCGCGTCCACCGGCCCTCCTGCGCTCATCTATTGCTTCTACTTCCTTTTGAGCGCGTTCTTGCGACGTGGTCCTAACTTTAATGAGCCGCATAAACCTCGGTGGGGCGATACCGCCCCGTCTGTCAGTGTTGTAGATCACGAGGTGATTGTGCGTGCCCTCAACGTTGACGTGTCGGCACTGGACGACTCAAAGGTCGTACCCGACGCAATGGAAAATGAATGGAGTGCCGCTCGCGCTCGTCAGCGCCGTGGAGAAGATCTAGAAATCGACGCAACCCGTCGTTTGTGCGAGTTGTGCATGCGGCCGGAACGGCTCGCACGGCACCTCAACGGCAGCTTCGGTTTCAGCTACATGCTCGGCATGTATGAGCCTGAGTATGGCACTATCCTCTATGAGCGTCTTGGTGGGATGACGATGTCAATACGAGGCACAGTTTGGCGCACATTTGACATCGGCGCTTCCTTTGCCGGCCTCGTACAACGTCCCAACGATCCGAATGAGTACTATCGCCCGAAGAGCGACTTCTTCATGCGAGGTCCGGCGAAAGAACAATCAGCGCGATTTGCGGTCTGGTGGTATGCGACGCGGGCACGCAGGTTGCGGCTCGGACTTCCAGGCGGCGACGCCACGGACGAAGATGCGGATATCCTCTCACTCGAGGAGGCGCAAGCTACGCTCCTGCCCCTGCACAATAACATCGCAGTGGGGCAAGAAAGTGGTTAATCTGAGGGTGCTGCCCCTATGCCGGCGGACTTGACTGCCACGCGCCGTTTCCACAAGCGATTCTCCGCCTTTTTCGGCGCTTTGACTCAACGCAGCGGCAACTCTTCTGCCCGCTGAACCATTTGACATGGCCACTGCTCTATTTTTGTCTGTAACAGTCTGTGTATCCTGCCAACTCGTGTTTGAGATGTATTGTCGCCTGAAAACAGTAGATCGCCGAAAGATCGCCCCCTGGCGTGCATCAATCAATAGCCTGCCGTGTTTCGCCCCACTATCTCGTTTGACATGTCTCGGGGCCTAGGGGTGCCAATGTCCAAGTACCGCTAAGAACTCACATACACAATCCTTTCTCGTTCTCTCCGTTGCGCCAGTGATCCATTTGCCTGCGAAGAGATCGTGTCAACATCTTCATGATCTTAGTTTATGGTACCAGTCGGTCTCTCCATCTGCTAACCCTGTGATGTTAATACAAACAAAGTCATTGCAGCGCATGTGACTAGCCCGCATTTGCCGCCGGTCAAGGTCGCCGCTTCCGTGGAACACCGGGCTCGTGGTGATCTGTCGATCTGTCGATCTAGCGATCGGGCAATCCCTCTACCCCTCACCCTCCACCCGACCCGCCCACCCACTGTTCACCGCCTCCGCCAGCACACGATTCGGCGGCAAAAGCAAAGGGGCTTCGGGGTGCGATGCCCGATCAGAACCACGCTTGCAATGGGCGCATGGAGGAAGGAAGCAAGGACAGTGCCAGCACAAAGCTGTCATTATGCCACTCGAGCGTTTGCACCCGCGAGGTGCTCGTGCTTGGACTCGCGCGTCTGGCTGTGCGGCATGCAGGACCCCTTTGCTACTGGTCAAGCTTCCATTCGCAGAAGTCTCATGCGAATCGATGTCAGTTGGTAATATTATGTCTTATTTGCAATCTTATCTTGGTGCGACGAAAGAACTTTTACTTCCATTTCTGATACTTTCGTTGACTGTTTGACTTTGCATCCTCACTCAGTCCCGAGAAACCTATATGAACCTTGTTGCTCGTTCCATTGTCCACCTCAGCCAGCCTCTATCGGCTCTCACTCCCCTGCGCAGATAGCCCACAATGCTCGCTCTCTACCTTCTACAGACCGTTCTCGGCTTCCTCGCCGTTTCAGAGACTCTTGGGGCCGTCGTAACCGTCAAGTCCCGGCAAGACGAGGAGGACGTCCTGGCGGAAGGCAACGGCAATATCGACATCGATATAAAGGGGCAAGTCTGGCCTTCCGGAGGGTTAACCAGCGGGTGAGTGCTGCCCCCGCCGGGCTTTGCCGAACATCGAGGTTGCAACGAGAGCATGAGTGCTGCCTCCGTGCCACTCCGCCGGCCTTCCCCGGCAACTAGTTGCATACTGACACGAGATCTTCCCACCCGCAGTGTCCAAGGTCTCGTCATCGAGTGCATCAAATGCACTATCAAGGGCGAGTTTGCCGTGAGCGCGTACCAAGGCGACACGCTGGACTTTGGCGACAAGGAGCAGTTATCGAAGAGCTTCAAGGACTCCGACATCATCCAGTCTTCCGGCTTCGACTTCACGGACGCTTGGGTGGGTGTGGCGATTCCCAAGTTTGAGGCGCACATCGAGTTCAGCGTCAAAAGTGACGGATCGGTGCCGTCCGGCGACGACTTGGTCATGCGTATGCTGGACAACCCCATTCAAATTCCTGTCGGACGGGTACGTTCGCTTCGCGACAAGTGTTGGTGCCTTGCTGACAAAGTGCACATTTAGATTCCTGGTCTCAAGTTGACCATCGATCCACAAGTCCACGCTGTTTTGAACGCAGCTCGCGCGCTCGACTTTGAACACGGTTGGACACTGGAAGTACCTGGCGGCTCCGGTATTCTCATTCCTCTCATGAGCCCGGGCGACACCATCTCTCCTGGCCTGTAAGTCATTTTGCCATAAGCGTTGGGGACCCCAATAGCTGACATGCCACTCGCTTTCCAGCAAGCAAACTGTAACCAAGATGACAGCGTTCAAGTCGAAGACAGACGACCTCGCCTTCAGCTACGAGTTTTCTATGCGCCCCAGCTTGGGCATCAGTGTATCTTTTGCGGGAATTGGCGCGACTATTGCCTCGTACGTAGATCTGCCCAAGGTCTCTGTCGGCATTCAGCAGGTATACAACGTCACTGGCAACTGTGCCGCGGCTACGGCGGGCAGCAAGGACGCCATCTATGACAAACTCACCAAGATTACGCCTAAACTTGGGTACGAGGTGGGCATGACGTTCAATAACGACGAAATCATCGGCGCGGATGTGGGGACACCGACCGTGATGGACGTTCCAGACACGTGCATGCGCTACGACAAAAAGCACAAGGTTCTTGTCGCGCCAAATGGTGTGGCAGGGGCCTTTATGAGAGTCCCTCGTCTCGCCATAGTTCTCCTTTCCCTTGTCATGGCTTCTGTTTTTGTTCTGTAGGCGCGGGTTTCTCAAAGTCTGCAAAAGCTGGTGGTCATGCATGTTGTTCATTGTGTGTTTCAGGGTGTATTTGTGGAATACAAACTTTGTTTCAGACTGCATGAGAACTGAATGAGTTCGATGAGGGATGAACCGCTTCCGGGTGTGTTAGTTCCACACCTCCGGCGGGCAGTATTTGGGACCAAACCACGCAGGATCTTCTGAGCTAATGACATGAATCCTCCGCCCTTGAACTGCTCTTCGCAAGTGTCTGTTTCGAGGGTTGGCCCCTAGGGTTTGCAGTTGGCGCAGCGCTGGATGTAGGGACGGTGCTTCAAACAGTTCGATGAAGTGTGCGTCACGCTCTGGATCCTGATGGCGTGGTCCGACACCACACAAAGTGGCGAGCGGGCTTTGAAGCGCGTCCAACATAAGAGGGAAGCAGACCGGATGAACCATGAGATCGCTGATGTTGAGATTGCGAACGCGAGGACAAGCCTTGATCCAGGGAGCCGTATCGGCACCGCATCGACACTCTTCGCTCCCATAAGAATACGTGCGTTTGTCGGCAGTCCAGATATCGAGATGTGTGATCGCGTTGCTCGAAGCTTTTAGCGCATCGATAAACACCACTGCATCGACGTGGACAGAGAGCCGGCGCAAGTGTGAAACATTTGCTCGCAAGATGACCTTGGCGAGAGAAGATTGATGGTCACCTTCCACCCAAAGAGATCGAAGATACGGCATCCAAACGCTCTTCTCGTCCACATTTTCGAGCGAGTCCCCGTCCTCGAACTTGGAGTCATAGTAGCGGAGTGTTTGCAGCTTTGGGAAAGCCATAATAAGCCGCAACAGGTATGATGGCGGAACGTTACAGTGAAAAGCCCACAGGTCTGCCGCCACCCTCGCGCCGATTTCTCCTGGCTCAGTTGCGACAGCATCTGCAGGGTCCAAGCAGTCGCAGAAGCTTCTTGGCGGCGTGATAGGTGATGCAGGTGTCTCAGTGCCCGAGTCGGTAGACCGGTCGCTCTCGGTATCACTAGGTGGGTCGTTGGTCTCGACGGGCGGGTCGTCGTCGACATCATTGTCATTGTCGACGCCGATAAAAATGGTTCGCAGGTGAGGGCACTGTTCAAGAACGCTTATCACAAAGTTGCAAACAGAAACAAAATCATGTGGCCCCAGCGAGGTCATGTGGCCGAGCTGTGAACGAATCGACGCTGGAAAATGTACGAGCAGATCGTGCCGGCTTGGCCGATCATCATCGATATCCAGAGTCTTAATTACCAATTAGAATCATGTGGTGCCATGGAACTGCACACAGCTCACCAATGGATTTGATATGGTCTGCATGGTGCGACGAAGCAAATAGAAGAAGACAGAGTTGCGAGCCGGCTTATCTCGGCGTGAGATTGACAAGAGTGCTTGCGGTAGGAACGGATGTAGTTCACGGAGTCCAGTGGCCGACCCTCAGTCATAACGGTCGATCTCAGGTTGAGATGGGTAGAATTGCAACCTAACGATAGAGTTGCTTAATTGCCGGTGATTAATGCAGCTCGTAAGCTATACCTGCGTTCTATTGCCAGCCTGGGGTTGCTGGCCCTCAATCGCGATCTGGTGATGCATCATCTGAGCCTGGCTCATATGGCGTCCACACAACTGGCTCCTCCTGCGTCCTGCGCTTCTCCTCTGCCTGAATTCTTTTGAGCCCCTTTCGCGCAAGGTTGCGGATATCTTGAATCTTCTGCGATGGTCTGAACCACTGCATACTGTCTGGCGCAGGTTCGGCAGTTCCGCCGTCCGTCTCATCGGCAGTTGTTGCCGGGCGGCCGAACACGTTATAACCACGGTATAGCTGGTCCATCTCAGCGTCGTTGCGTTCACCGACGCGTGGGAAGCCGAGCTGCGTGCGGATGATCGCTGCTTCATGAGCTTCGCGGATTGCGTAGCGGCTGGCGGGCGAGCGAGTGATTGTGTAGGCGAGCTTCCCTGGAGAGCGGCATGACATGATCAGGATCCTGAAAGAGAGAGAAAGAGAAAGAGACGGAGAACGGGCTACTCACAATCTTCGCGGTCTGCGAGCAGTCCCTTGGAGCGAGAGACGGCGACAGTTCCAATGATGCTTTGACACTCGACCGTCAGCATGGCAATCGGGACTCTGTCCGCTGGAAAGCCAGAAAGTGGCGAGACAAAAACGTTGAGCACATCTGAGCGTTCGTCTTTGTCGAACATCAGGCTGATTGGCTGCAGCAGACATTCAATCCAGTCTCAGCAGCCAGTTCGGGCGGTCAAGATTCAGCGCAAGACACGCACCGACTCTGGGAAGATGGAGGCTGCGACGTCTAGGGTCTCCTCGAGCAGCTTGAGGGTCTGCTGGAAGATGCGTTCGCCGTAGCCTGACTCGCCATAGACGCGCTTCTCCATGGCGTCGACCGAGAAGTACTGGAAGCCCATGATCTTGATCGTGTTGTGATATGCGACTATGACGCCATCCATGTTGCCTATCCGTGCCTGCAAACTAGAGAGTTTACGCGTAGTCAGGATGATGGGACCAATGATGACTTGTAGTAAGCGACGCACATGTACTTGAGAAATGCCGAGCGGATCATGTCGTACTCCTCGCGCTCATAACTCTCAAACAAGCCGTTGAGTTCGCGGATCTCGTAGCCTGCAAAAGCCTACCGGGCACGCAACCGACGCGTCAGTGCAATTTTCGGGATGAACAACAGTGGCACCCCGACTCACGTCCATGTTGAATCGGTCCAACCGAACGAGCATCGTGGCCCTCGTCTTGATGTCAAAGACTCCCGTGCCGGGAAGGCGGTTGTCAATGCAGTCAAGCTGTCCGCGTAGGAGGAACTTGTCCGACTGGATGTAAAAGCCGCTTCAGCATCCGTCCGGTCTGGCGTTGAAGCGAAATACATACCATTGCATATCGGTACGTCTCCCGCTGGGGCTCTTGCTCGAGTGGTGGTGCGGCGACTTTGAGCTGATTGAACTCTTCTGGAGTCTTTGTGAGGAATTTTTCAAGCATCGTTCCCTGAAATTGTCAAGCGTCAGTACTGGTGATTTGATGATGAGCTAGAACTTCAACACACCATCCACATTAAGACATGTTTGTCATTATCTCCGCTCGACCCATCGTCCGGGTCGAGTGACCAAACTCCATCGCGCTGGGTCATTCGCACCTTGGTCGGCGACATTTGGCTGATGGTGAAGTTGGTGGGCTGTCAAGCGCAAGGCGTCAGCGTAATCCACAGTGCTCACATGTGAGCCCCAGACCTCCTGGCCGTACGGCAATGAAAACGACTCGAGGTTCACGGGCTTTTCTCCGCTAATGAGACGGTAAACGTGCGCCATGATGCCCGTCAGCGAGCTGCTGCTCCCGGTGTACTTCTTGCCCTCGCGGATCGCCAAGTGGCGCAAAGTCTGCCCGCATGTTAGCATAGAGAATATGAGATGAAAAGGTACAACGCACTGCGTCATGCGAGCTGCGAACGTAAGGATGCAGCCGCTTAAAGTCAAACTCGTCGAGCTTTGGTACAGTCTGGAGATATGGTTCGAAGTTGTACACGCCGCTATGCGGGTCTCGTAGCCAGTGGACACCAGGGCTGGTAAGTAGCAGTCAGTAATGAACACAGCAATACGACAAGCAACAAGTCGCACTTGAACAGGACACGGTCTAGTTGATGAGCGAGGCGCGCTACTGGGCCTTGGGTGTAGTCAGGGTGAACATCTGCGCGGGCAAAAGTGAGCAAGCGCTGGCTGGGTAGATGGAAGAGGACGCACCGACGACATTGTTAAGAGTGTTCTTTGATATGATCCCAGAAACGGCAGGAGTCTCCTCGACGTATGCTGCCCTCGGTGAAGGTCTTCTGCGCGCAATGAGGTCTGCAACCTCTGATGCAAGCCTACTATCTTCATCCTGTATTGAACTGGGTTCTTCCTTGGCTGTCCGAACGTTTTCCGGGCCCTCCTGTTGACCACTCGGAGAAGTTGCTTGCATAGCCCAGTCCCACTTCGCCATCGCCGACTCCTGTCGATGACTCTCCGTTGGACCACGCCTGGCTTCAAATGACCGCGACCCGCCGGTGAATTTATACTGTGGTCTGAACGATGCTCTCTCCGTCCTTGCGCCAGTATTGTACGGCGCGTCGCCAAACGGACTCGAATCCGGCGCGTCGACAGCCTGAACCTCAGCATGCTGGGGAGACAAAGCTGCCTTGCGCTGCTGCTCGAGGACATGTCGTGTTTTGCCGCTGGATGCACCCATACCATCATCAAGGATATCAACGAACGGCCCGCTGTAAGACGATGGGTCAAGCGACGGCGCGGATGCCACATTAATGGGAGAAGCGTTCGGCGAAGGCGCAAGCGAGGGGATGACGACATCCTCGCCGGTCCAGGTGGTGATGACCGTGTCCGCCTCTGGCGTCGCGTACGCCTCAATCGTGGGGTCAGGCTGTGAAGCTGGTGAAGGCTTTTTCGTCGTTTCG
>Ga0247815_10001175_pt1 | contig 20257 bp, 24 predicted proteins | sample UWRJL194509B1_FD_181014 | JGI IMG/M metagenome (GOLD analysis project Ga0247815, IMG submission 181014) | Plant litter microbial communities from Arlington Agricultural Research Station in Wisconsin, United States - UWRJ-L194-509B-1 | ecosystem: Environmental > Terrestrial > Plant litter >...
GAGTCAACAACGTCGCGCAACCAGTAGAATCGCAAGTCAAGATGCTTCATGCGACCATGATGCTCCGGGTTCTTGGCAACACTAATCGCGCTCTGGTTGTCCATGCAAAGCACAGATGGCGCCGACACTGTAAAGCCAAGTTCGCCAAGTAGTTGGCGCATCCAGACAACATCTTTTCCAGCATCCTGTTGAAGTTTGCTCTGTGTCTTTGGCTCATCTCTATGGTCACTGTCTGCTGCCCATCCCTATCTCCTGATCTAGTGTCGCAATCGACCCCAGTTCCTAACGCCAATCCCACTTATGTGGTAATGTGTTGCATCGTCGGCTCTTTCCGGTATTTTCAAACTCCGCTCCAAATCTGCCTCCTTTCTCATGTCACGAGTCCCCGCATTCCGCCGTTCGGTTCGTTGCGAGTTTGCGTCAATTTGGCTACCCTCCTATATATACAAGCAGTGGGGAGCAACTGGACTTCACTCAGTTGCTCATTCCCCACTGCAGGTGTGTAGCCTCTTGCCTTTCTCCACTTGTCTATTTCGCTCTCTAGTATCATCATATACTCAGTTGCTCATTCCCCACTGCAGTGTTCAACACATCAGAGTCGATTTTGAGGCCAGTGACCAAATCATCACGCAGAGCACGCTGCAAACCAGCAATATGATGGTGCATGGTGCGACGATGCCAGAGTGAGAGATCGAGCGGTAAAGTCGCCCGGAATGCAGAAGACGCAGAAATGCAAGTTGTGCCATCCAAAAAGGCAGTATTGCGCTCAGTAATGGATGCGGTGAATAGATTCTCCCCCGCAAGTGAGAACGAGATAGTCTCCCCCTCAGCGCGGACAACGAAGCCCTTGAAGCGAACCAAGTGCAAAACAGAGAATAGATTGCAGCTGAGAGCTGGGACATGCAAAACTCATGAAAATTCGATCTCAGGACCAGACAAACGTGGCATGAAGACTACAATGCCAGTGCCGGCCGAATGCACGATGTTACCATCTGCAAGTCGAACCGGCATGCGTAACGGACGATAGGAAGCGAACCATTCACGACGCAGCGTCATATGAGCTGTCGCGCCTGTGTCTGCAATCCACACGTCGTCAGCGCCGTTTGAAGCAGCCAGAGACGAATGAGCACGTGCCATTGTGGCGGAGCCAGCAGACTCGGGAAAATCGGCAGTAGCGCCATGAGCAGCAGCGAGGTGCTTGGTGAGGCCATTGATCTTCTTGCCATAGCACTTCTTGGTCGGGTGTCTCCCCTTGCAATGAGCACAAGCGGCGCATGGCGTAGCTGGCATAGCAGATGCCCCAGATGGTGCCGGAGTGCTGGAAAATGCAGGTTTCGACTTCTTCTGTGCAGCGGCAGCAGCAGCAGCAGCAGCAGCAGCAGCAAGAGCGGCGTTGGCGGTGTCAACAACCTCAGCAGCGCGAAGGACACCTTGTGCGTAAGCCTTGAGTCCGTAGAGCGCGGGCGACGTCCTGTGATTCATGTCCTCATCGACCAGCTCAGTCTTGAGCTTGTCGATGTCAGAGAGCTTGTCGGTGGAGTGCAGCAGCGTTGAGACGAGAACTGCGCAGGATGGGTCGTTGCTGAGAGCACGCAGAGTTGCCATGCACATGAGCTCAGAATCAAGATCTTTGATGCTGAAAGTGGATGGGCGACGCTCCTGGACATGGTGCATGGCATCCTGAACGTGAGAGACAAATGCGGCAAGTTCTTCGCCATCGTTACGACGAAGGCCTAGAAACTCAAGATAAGTGTTGTATCGTGAAGCAGGCTTCTCCTGGATGTGATGTTGGCGAATAGCAGCATACAGCACGCTGCCGGATGTGCGATGTGCACACAGAGCGGTGCGCTCCTCAGCGGAAAGCATGAGCAGGATGGCGCCAGCGGCACGCTGATCGATGTCCTTCCAGGCAGCGATCTCCTTGTTGTGGGCCTCAGCGTCCTCAGCCTTGGCTGTGCTAGCAGCAGGATCGGGGCACTTGGTGTTGCCAGAGACAACGCCCCGGTAGCCCTTGTACATGGCCCAACCAGAAAACTGGTCATCCCAGTCAGGGAACTCGCCCAGGAGCAGCGAGATCTTTGGGAGATGATCGGACATCGCAGGAAAAAGACGGGATATCGCGAGCAGGAATGAAGCAAATGATGTGCAAATGAGCACGGGAGCGGTGTTGTAGGTGATAGGATCAGGTGCAAAGCGGCATCGAGATAGGGGTCAGCGTCGCAGAGATACAAAGGCAAATGGCCACTGTGATCAGATGATAATCCTAGTACTCACTGGCAGTGGCTAGAGCCGGGGCTCATAACCTGTTGAACACTGCAGTGGGGAATGAGTAACTGAGTATATGATGATACTAGAGAGTGAAATAGACAAGTGCAGAAAGGCAAGAGGCTACACACCTGGAGTGGGGAATGAGCAACTGAGTGAAGTCCAGTTGCTCCCCACTGCTTGTATATATAGGAGGGTAGCCAAATTGACGCAAACTCGCAAGGAACCGAATGGCGGAATGCGGGGACTCGTGACATGGGAAAGGAGGCAGATTTGGAGCGGAGTTTGAAAAGATCGGAAAGAGCCGAAGGTGCAACACGATACCACATAAGTGGGATTGGCGTTAGGAACTGGGGGCGATTGAAACACTAGATCAGGAGATAGGGATGGGCAGCAGCCAGTGACCATAGAGATGAGCCAGAGATACAGAGCAAACTTCAACAGCTTATCTGCTGTGCAAGAAGCCAGACACTTTTGCTGCCTTCACCAATGTCCATGCTTGGGCTGAGCGGCAGACTGGTCGCAAGCTGCGTGCATTCCATGATGACAAGGGTGGCAAGTTCATTGGCAATGAGTGGTCGGTCTGCTCTGTTCTCCAGGCTTGGTGTTCAGCGTCACCACACTACGCAGAGTCGTCCTCAGCAGAATGATGTTGCAGAACATGCTAATTGCACCATCGTCAAGGCCATTGCTGCTGCAATGGCCGAGTCTTGTTCATCACACTCGTTCTGGTTCGAGTGTCTAGCATCGTTCATCCACGTCTGGAATTGACTCCCATCATCTTCCACTGCGGCACGTGCTACTGCCACCACACTGCATGAGTTTTGGTTTAGACACAAGCCCGATCTCGCACATTTACGTGTTTGGGGTTGTTGTGCATATGCTCATGTCCAGCGCAACAAGTGGTCCAAGCTTGACTGGCACATGGTTCCTTGCATCGTCATCAGATATCCTGACGACTTTCGTGGTTGGAAGTTCTGGGATCCAGCGACAAAACGGTCATTTGTTTCAGAACGCTCAGAATTTGACAAACGGTACTTCCTGCTCTCGAAGCTCAACGCCGGCATTCCGCAGCTTGTGCCTTTGTCACCAACATCTCCAGAGGTCGAGCACGATGGACCCACATTCCCGTCACTTGATGCACAGCCTAGCATTCGTGATGCACCAGATTTCCCATTGCAGCCTGTTAAGCAGGTGCACTTTTTGGCTGCATCACTGTCTTGTTGAACAGGTTACAGCTCTTTCGGGCCAAAGTGGCGCCGGCCGAAAGCAACACACACACGCTGGCCGAAACTTGGGGCACGCCTAGCAGCCTCAATTCTTCTCCTTTCAACTTGATTCCACCTGATTTAGAATGCCCCAGTGTGGGGCAAGCGCAATGTAAACTTAAATTTGCAAAAATATCTAAAATAAAATTTGACCCTTCCACCACTGTCTCGCAGTTTGTGCCACGAATACTGAGACTAGACCGGTCAAAATAGTACAGATATCATCTAGAATGTTGCCTACAGCGCAACATATGATTAATTTAGCGAAAATATACAATCCAAGGTTCAACCCTTTCACGACTGGGCAGCGGTTTGCACCGCAAATACAGCACCTAAACTAGTGAAAACTGCATCAAACTGCTCGCACAAAGTGTCCGCAGCACAACGGGGGTGAAGATTTGCAGGGGGAAGCCTTAGCCTGCATGTGGGAGATGTCCGCGGTCACGTCTCGCATCAGCTTGCTCTCCACATATTATCAACCTTTCCTAGTGTTTGACGGTCAAATGGAGCAATTAAAATGGTCGTAAGAGTTGTTTTATTCACGATTTGTATAGTTCAAATGTTATGATTATATACTGAGCCAGAGTTGCATTCACTGCGGGTTGATGTACATGCAGAACCAGCCTCGGCAATTCCCAGCAGTGGCGACCATTGCAATACCTGTTTGAAGGTACTGGTTTATCATAGGGTGATTGCGAGCTGCCATAACACGACGGTAGGCAGCCCCATTGCGACGCACATAGGATTTCCATGCGGAGAACATCTCCTCGATTGGGTTGAAATCCGGAGACCATGGTGGTAGATACACCAGCTTTACACCACTGTAATGTGAAATGTATTAGTCTTGTTTGAGCTCAAGTAAAAGAAAGGCAGTTAGCACACAATCGCTCACACCGCTCGGCAACTCCGTCAATGTGGTGTATCAAGCAGTTATCCATGACGAGTACACTCTTTGGAGCCGGATAGCGGTTCATCTGTGATAGAAGACCATCGATAAAGTCAAGAAACATGTGCCCGTTGAAAGCACCGAGGGCCGAAGTGAACCAGATCACACCATCGAGTGCAAGTGCAGGAAGCACCGAGTACCTAACACTGAATGTTAGAGCTATTGAACTGGATAAATTTGAGTTCTGAAAGCTTACCGATCACCTCGTACAAAGTGGGCAGTCTTGTATGTGTGTGTTCCAGTGGCAGAGCGTCCGTGCTTTCAATAGGTGACGAGCATGTTGACGGCCGACTCGTCAATAAAGACCAGCCGTTCTGCAGGTTCATCACCAATTTCCATGAGATAGTCAACCCTCTTAGGTACCAAAAGCTCATAAGCTCTCTTGGACAGCTTTAAAGATGGTCATTATCAGCAGAGGTGGGTTTCGGCGGCAGACACACCAGCTTGCATGTAATCTCTAGCTCTTTCAACTCGTTGTGCAACGTTGAGAGAGCAATACCAACTTTATGATGCTGCCAAAGCTCCTCTTTGATTTCGTCAAGGTACAAGTCGGGTGAGTGCTTCAACAGTCCGAGAATAAACTGTTGGTGGATGTGATTGAGCAGCAGGCGATATGTGCAGTATAACTAACCTGAAGGTGCTCATCTTGTAGTTTCTTTGGTGGGCCCTCCTTACGTGGCTCCCGTATAACTGTGCCAAGAGTCTTCCAGCGGAATAGAGTTCGTTGAACTGAACGAAGTGGAATTCCAGTCGAGTTGGAAATAGTAACCGACCGGTACCGCATCAAGACCTTCTGATGTAGGATAATTTTCCGAGCCTGTGAGTCGATGCGCTCATGCTGCTGACAGTGTGGGAAGTTGACCATGTGAAGCTAGGTCGAGCGAAGGGAGCGAGGCGGACATCGAAACACCTTCACTTCTTTGTCGCTCCTTCCAACTACGCCCCACACCCTACCTTTCATGCGCAATCACTAGAAGGGCTCGAAAATTACGTGCTGCAGCAGGGTGGAGCACAATGGCTGGGCCTGAGGGTGGCGGTGGTGCCGAGCATGCCACCCGTGTCAAGTACATGTTCACGTCAACCTCAACCTGTCGCAGTCCACTCAGCAGACAAGCGCTAAACTGGCCCACGCGTCCTCAAGCTTGCTAGCCAACGGCATTGCCAGCCTTAGCAGCGACAATGGTGACAATCCGCCTAAGTTCTCGCATCATGATGGGTACGCTCGGCTTGCTCAAACTTCCGCGTCGCCCTGGCCAGAGCTCGACCATTGCCTTCTAGGGCGCTGCGTAGGTATGTGTTGCTGACTGTGTCCGTATGATTTATGCACTGACTTTGGCCTCCTCTCACTCACAGCCCTCAGGCTGCTCGCTGTCAACTTAGACCATATCATCACCACGCTCAATCTCGCCAATGCTCGGCTCGCTCAGCCTGAACGTGGAGACACCAGTATCTGCGTCACTTCTGCGTCGCCATTGCCAGAGCTCAACTCGCCGTTCGATTTGCGCATGCTGGTGACAACTCATTCGCCATCGCTCGACTCAGTCTGCCTGTCGGTGACACCCGCAGTTCCGACTGACTTGCATTCACCATCCCCGTCTGATGTCGCGTCTGGGCCACTAAGCCACTCGCCATCGGCTCAGACCGTTCCGGCATCGCGCTCAATCACACCGATGCTCAACTCGCTCAGCCTCAACTTGCTGCTTGATTCACACACATTGGTGGCTACTCACTCACCATTGCCCGACTCATTCAGCCTGACCGCAACGCCTGCACTGCCAGTCGTTTCGCGTTTGCCATCGCCTTCTCAAGTAACACCCGAGCCAGCAAACTGTTTACCATCGACTCAGAGCGTTCCCACACCACACTCAGTAACGCTGATGCTTGACTCGCTCAGCATGGATATGTTGATGCCAGTTTCTGTGTCGCAATCGCCAGAACCCAACTCGCAGTTCGATTTGCGCACGCCGGTGACCACTCATTCGCCATCGCTCGACTTGATCAGCCCATTGTCAACACCCCCAGTTCCGACTGAATCACATTCACCATCTCCATCTGAGTTTGTGTCCGAGCTGTCAAGCTGCTCACCGTCGACTCAGACTGTTCCGGCATCACACTCGATCATGCCGATGCTCAAATCAAGTGTGGCCAACATGCCAAATGTTATCAACTCGCACTCGCCATTGCATGTGCTCGCAGCACAGTCCGAGTCACCAGTACCGTTGATGGATTTATCACATTTGCCTTTGATCGACTCGTTCAGTGTGGCTGACACCGCTGCAGTGATCCTCTCGTGTTTGCCATTGCCAGTGCTTGCAGTCCCGTTCGAGTTACCAGTACCGTTGATGGGTGTGTTACACTGGCCCTCACTCGACTCGTTCGGCGTGGCCAGCACGCTTGCAGTGATCATCTCGTGTTCGTCATTGCCTGTTCCATGCAGGCTCACAACCTTGCTCGGCTTGTGGGCAGCCAAGACGGTTTACGGCAGCAGTGACTGGGACACGCCGTGCCGTTTATGCCTGAGCAAGTGCACAGGTGGACGTTGCGAGAGGCGCATGGGCAAGAGTGGAGGCTCCCACAGACACAGCAAACTCTATCAGCGGCCGTCCATCTTTTCTTCACCAATCACCTCTTCGGGGAGTACTGACTGACTGACGTTCTGTTTCAGCGGCTTGGCCCACTCGTCCTCCGACCCAATCTTTGTGGCAACTTCTGGCAAGCCATGAGCCTCTCTGCGGTCATCATCGCTGGCACATCACAACCGCTGCAGAGTGCAACGATTGTGGATGTTTGTCTGGAAACTTGATATCAGGTCCCTTTATACTTTTGACTAGCCATCCCGTTTGCATCAATGACAATGTCAATCTAACACATTCAATAAACCTTGGGATATTCACGACCAGAGATACAGGAAGAGCTCGGAAGACACTACTATCAAGTGGTAACAACGGGAGTGGCTCCGTTAAGAGCGACTTCTTTGGCGACGGCAATCCTCAATGCCTCTGCCGTGCCACGACGGATTGTCAGTTTGTGCACAAAGTCGTCAGCGGTGTACAGCTGGATCTTGTTGACGGCAAAAAGGTCCTCTGCAGCAAAGTTGGCCGCATACTGCATGAAGTCACGGCCGCCAACACGACCGGCCTCTGCCCTGGTGAGTTTCGCGAGTAGTTCAGTGATGGTTGTGTACACCACATCTCCAGTGTGTGCTGGAGGAGGTCCAGGTGAAAGCTGACGGTCTGCGGCACCCACACTGTTCGGTTGTGAGAGGGTGCCGAAAGCTTGGCCGATAGCCTTCAGTAGTGCCTCTGGGTCACTCTGAATGGCAGGATTGGGTGTAGGTGTTGGCTTAGCTCTGGATTCCTTACGCGTGGTGCTGGTGTTGAGATCTCGATCCAGGAAGCGATCGAGATGCTGCTCGCCCCAGTATGCGGAAAACTGCTGCAGCATTGGTGGGACTGCGAGGGTAACAATTGGGTAAGATGGATCCACTGTGAGCGGGTGAATCTGAACCAAAGGTTAGCAAATTCATTGGTGATTGGCAGTACAGATGACAAACCAGGTAGTTGGCCCAGGCAGAGAGCATCATTGGGGTCAAGTGGATGTGCTTGCCGTCATTAGCAACTAGGCACATTACATCCCTACAATCTGCACACGAGCGATGGTATTTGACGTAGAGTTGCTCGATCCAATCCCGCTTGACACCAGCCGTCCCACTGATGGCCTCAGCTGGTATCTTCGACTTTGACTTGCCACTGCGAGCCAGTTCCTGGAGCATTCCTTCGATATCCTTGACGCAAATGAGCTCTGATAGGCATAATTGTATGAATTACTTACCGGGCACGAGATCCATATACCAACGGCGGTGTTCTTGGCCTTTGTCTCTTGTTCTGCAAGCTGTTCACAGAACTTCTCGTAGTCCTGGCTTGTACTAAGTGCTGTGAACGTGCCTTGAAGGTAATTCTTGTATTGCACTGTGGGCTTCTGATTTGGGGTAAGCTTGTAGCCATAGCAGGCCCAGAGCGCAACGAGGAGCGACGAGAGATCATGGAATGTAGCTTTACGGATTGGCTCCTGGACCTGTTGCCATGACTTTGCGCCAGGCTTCGAATCCTTACAGACGTAGATGTGAACAATGACTATTACTTCAGTTAGCGGTGTGGGTGGAAATATCAATTTGACGTACAGTCCTCTGGCGGTGGTGTGACGGAGAGTGGTCGTGTTGCTGCCTCCGGTTGGGACCATTGCTGCTCAGCCTTTGAGCACTTGCGCTGTCCTACTCAGAGGTCTGGGTTAGCTAATAGATGAATGTGGGAAACAGGTTGACAGACCACGAGCGAGCTTGCGCGCAGGCTGGACAATTGTCGAAATTGATGGATCGTCCAAGAAATCTTCAAAATCAGAATCCCGTGCAGGTCTTGCTGAGCCTGCCCGAGGAGTGCTGGTTACAGGAGGGTCGAAACTGTGATCGTGCTCAAAGCAATAGTATCAGTAGTTCATAGTACTCAATGAGGGTTGGCAGCCCCAGCTTGTGTACTCAATGAGGGTTAGTAAGCCCTGTACTCACATGCGTGGAGAATAGCTCAAGACATAAGGTTTGCATGATTGGACGTACTCAGACAAGAATGGAATGGATTTGCAAATTGTTAAATGAATGACTGTACTACTCAGTGCCTGGTCCAAAGTAATCAAAATGTCGGAGTACTTGGACAACTTTTCTTTGCAAATCATTCAAAGGGTGACTGTGGTACTCAGTTTTGGGTCCGAAGTACTCAAAATGTCGGAGCACTCGGACAACTGTTGTTCACAAATCAATCAAAAGGTGACTGTGGTACACAATGTTGGGTGTGAAGTACTCAGAATATCAGAGTACTCGGACAACTGTTATTGACAAATTGTTGAATGGGTGACTGCAGTACTCAGTGCTGAGTCCAAAGTACTCAAAATGTCGATGTACTCGGACAACTGTTGTTCACAAATCATTGAAAGGGTGACTGTGGGCCTCAGTGTTGGGTCCGAAGTACTCAAAATGTCGATGTACTCAGACAACCTTTCTTTGCAAATCATCGAAAGGGTGGCTGTAGTACTCAGTGCTGAGTCTGAAGTACTCAGAAAGTTATGACCTGAGCACGTTAGAATGCCATGGAAAATCTGATGTCTACTACCAGACATATCCAACCAGGCTACACAGCAACAGAAAATGACAAACCTGCATGCAAATCTCAATAACCTTGGTTTTTTATCATAATAATTTACATAATTTTGAGTCAAGGCTTTGCTCATTGGGGTTGAGAAGAAATGATGGAAAGTGCACTGTCTCATTTTCAAACGGTGCCACTGTAGAATCCAAAATCTCAATTCAAGTTCAGATATCTGTACAATGAATTTTTTTCTTTTCTTTTTGGCTCAAGACCATTGCATTCATCGATCCAAATGTGCCCTATTGTTTAAAATTCATCACTCAGTCTTCCGAATCAACTACAATAAACCTTCCTACCAAAATGTTTCTTTTCTGCTCGATAGTGATCCCGATCATCGCGCCTTTTTTCGCGCGTTTGTACTCCTCATTTTTCTGCACATTCTGCCTCAATTTTTGTCCCACATTGTTAACCCTCTTCTTGCTGTAAATGCATATCTATGCATATCTTTGCTCATCTGCTCTCCTATCCTCTACCAACTCTTGTATTACCTCTATTATTAATTTGCAAATTTTCTGTATTATTTGCTGATTTTTTCGACACACAATTGGGCCTTGCTGAAGATGGGTCGTGCACAAGAACCCGGGTCCAAATTTGCTTCCATGGTTGTCTGCTCTTGTGCTTGTCCCACTCCCACAACATCCCCTGGTCCCAAGTTGTGTCCCACCCACTTTCCATACATCTTATGCTCTCTGGCTCGCACACCCTGTCACTGAGATGCTTGACACTAGTCAAGCAGCTCAATTACAGGGCTATTTTCTATTGTCGCATTTTGCTGATCACTGCTCCCCCTCCCCTGCCTCCAGTTCTTCTCCAATTCGTTGTGCGGGGGTGTCGATTGACAGCCCCAGCCTGTGGCTCTCCACGCGCGTTACAACCATCATCATCGGTGCGTGCGTCATCTCTCAGCACCATATTTTTTCAGCCATGCTAACTTCTCCCCTACACTTCACAGCTGTTCATACACTCTGAGGTGTGTGTGGCACCAGCACACCATCTCAGCACCTAGCACCCTACTGTATTCATTCAACATCCAGCTGGCAGTTCAGGTGTGTCTCTCTTCGAGTTCAGGTTCCCCTCCACTCTGCAAACACCCATCCTGGCCAATCCTTCTTGTTTTCCTGTCTTCAACCTGTCCATTTATTTGTTGTAAATTATTTTGTACATATTCCATGGACTATTTCTGGTACAGAAACTGATTTGCAATAATATTTGGAATTATAATTGGCCAAGTACTTAGTCAAGTACCTAACAGTGTACTTGCTGCTGTCAGCTGAGTACTTGCATTATATTTAGGTGTGTACTCAAGGTTAAGTACTCACTCAGGCTGAGTACTTGGTTAGGTACCTGGTTGGAGTACTTGGTTGAAGTACTTGGTTGGGTACCAAGTACTCTGCCTTCAAGTACTCAAATCTGGAAAAAATGTAGATATATTTAACCATTGGAATCTAATGGAGGAAGTAACAAACCAGCAAGTACCTTGATGTACTGAGTACTCAAGGCACTCAAGTACTTGAATCATGAAAATATATTATCATGTCAGTCAATTTTTGAATGCACTGGCAGCATTTCTTCACTAGGCCTACTAACCCCCCTTGAGTACTCCGATGCGCTGAGGTGGTTCCATTATCTGGGGATGATGACTGTTACAGCTGCAAAAGACCCCCTGCAATAGCTACACAAAAGCCATGTTTTACCTGAGGGAAAAGCATATCACTGCCAAAATAGGCAGTGATAGGCCTTTCCCCTAGGTAATACACAGCTTTTGTGCAGGTATTGCACAGCGATTTATGCCTCTCTTATAGTCATCATCCCCCAGATAATCTTGCCTTCCTTTATGAATTGTATCGGAATGAATGCCCGCTGTGTGAGTAATGAAGCATGTTGGGTGTGTAGGTGGGTGCAATCATAGTTGATCCCACATGCAAGCATGTGAGCCAGTGTGTCAGCGAGATGAAGTGAGTAAGCAGATGGTGTATGTCAGTGCTTGCAAATAGACTCTGGGTTGACTTGACGTACCTTGGTGAGGGCTGTGGCTCCTGGGAGACACGATGCAGCGAGGTATGTGCACTCGTTGACTGAGAATTCTGCAGCAAGTTCCACAGCAATGTCACAGAAATGCTGCTCTTCCTCGTCCCCTCACTCTGTGGCATCCTCCCCTTCCTCCTCCTCATCATCTGGGTCTCCAACCGAGGTCAACTCATTGCTCACAATGTCAAGCTCACGTGTGGCCTCTGCAGGAGCTTGATCTAGCTGCCCTGGCTTCGCATCAAAGGGATTGATGATGTGTAACACAGCAAGGTGCAGTACATGGTTTAGGCACCTGCCTCGGTCCGTTTGCTCCAAGTGGTTGATCAACTGGGCCAGCATCACAGCCATCGTGTTGTTGCTGGAGGTTCCATTTCCTGTGACCGTGCCAGTCTGGATAACAGGTGAGCTGGCTTTGGTCTCATCCCATGGATGCAGAGGCCATTTACTGACCTTGTCGACAACTCCAAACTTGCCCAGGACATCAAAGAGCTCGCATGCCATGTTAGGACCAGTCTGAGACTGCATGCATATGTGGGTATGCCAAGCATTTTGACAATAAAGGGTGCATACCTTATTGAGCTCAATAAAGTCAAGCATGAGGCTGAACAGCTATCCTGCCATTTGATAGTGCACTCCAACTCCCATAAACACATACTTGTTGGGGGACATCCAGCAGTCCGTCATTATATGAATACAGCCCTTGATGCTCTGGTGAGTGCATCAGCATGTGTCATTGATTCTGTAGATTGCTCACAAACCTTCAACGTCTTGCCGACATGTTCCTCTGCTGCCTCAACGATTGTCTTGATGTTGCATGAGATCTGGGCTGGTAGAGGGAGGCGGCTCTCAGGTTTTCCATTTAGGACAATGCTGCAAAAGGCCAGATCCGACATGATGGTGAAGGGTCGACTGCTCTCTGCACACCACAAGGCACATTCAACGCTTCACAAGTCAACGGCAAAATCAGCTCTACTCGCAGGCATGCAGCAGGTGAGTGAGACGTACCGTGCCTGAGTGTCTGTTAGGGATCTCATGCTGTACTTGACTCTGTTCTTGCCCATCCAACCAAATGCCAAGGTGATGGTGCCGTCCATGTCTGCTGCAAGAGACGCACAAATGATGGATGCCTTGCCTGCTTGCTGGGCCTTGTTGAGATGGCCCACCCCATGACAACAATGCATGTGTTGTTGCAGATTACCAGTTGAGCCAAAGTCCTTGGTGCTGGTGAACATGTTGACATTGTGCTGACACGTTGGCATTGTGCAGGTGAAGACGAGTGTTTCATGGTTGTCGACCTTCCTCAGCACCGGGAAGGTGTAGAAGCCATACACAGGCACCGACTGTCCATAAATGAACTTGGCTACTAGTGTGGTAAGTGTGTGGCAGCCTCGTGCAGTGTGTGTGGTCACTCACCAAGCTGCTTAGCTGGATCTGATTCCTGGTTGTCGGCAGGTGGTGGCGCAACTTCAGCAGCAGCAGAAGATGGCTCAGGCTCAGGTGGTGGTGAAGGTGAGAGTGTGAGGTCCACTGTGGCCTGGGCCCTGCTTGTTCCGGTGCCCGCTGACCTGAGCTTCTTCTGCACAGTGGTGTAGTCTGGTGGCTCAAGTGTGCCACTTTGATTGCACTTGGTCATTGTATAATGAATGTAGGGTGATGAGATGGTATGGGTAATGAGAGAGTGTCAAGGAGAAGATGAGGTGAGAGATGATTGTGGTAGAAGGGAGAGGGAGATGCAAGTCATGTGAGACCCAATGTGTCCTTTATAGCCGAGCACAGTCCATTACCTCCTAAGTCATGTGGCTTGCTCACAGGGACTCTGGAGCTGATTTGCAGTATTATTGGCTTACATGGGTCATGCTGGGTCATGCTGGGTCAGATCGGGTTTGGCATCTCAACCCGGACCCAGACCCAACCAGGTCAGGGTCACCAACCCTGACAGGTGACCCAAACCTGGATAATTCACTAAGTGCAATACACCCTCAGAAGCACGTTGAATAGCCCCGATGCATGGGGTACATGTTGGGCAAGCAGACTGTATGGAAAACCAAGGTCCCACCTGCGACCCTTTGGTGGGTATCTGCTGCAAGACCTCTGGTACTCATCTCTGGCTGGTTTTTTATGAAAAGTTCATGTGAATTCGTTTTATATTCATGTATCTACGAGCTTGACAAACAATTTTTGTTCACACACAAGATTAACTTATGTAGACTGTTCCAAAGCTTCTAGACCCCCGCAAATTTGCGGAGGGATGGCACCCATGACCCCCGCAAGTTTTTAAATGATTATATCTCAGTATATCCTACAGCAAACTTCATGAAAATTCGTGCATTGCAACCGCTCGCAATTTCTCATCATCTTCATGCACTAATTGTCTCAAGTACTGAGAAAATATTCCCTACAGCTTACCATCAGTAAATAAGTGCCAGACACCCGCCTAGACACCCGTGATTTTTGCTAAGCAGACTGCCACTTCGTAGTTGCCAACTGATCATCCTTTCTCCATGGAGACAAGAACCTCAATACAACCCAGATTATCCATTTAAAATACAAGATAAGAGGCCAATATAACACTTCCAAGTGTGTATTTGTGTATAAACAGATATTTTAGGTCAGAGTTGGTTCATCCCTGGTTGTGTTACAGTCAGGTGCAGGGCTTACCCTGAGGTACAGTCCTCCCTCGCTTTGACCCCCCCTCTTCCTCATCTCGCCTGAATAGTGCCTTGTGCTCTCCCTTGTCTAACCTTCTCAGACCTTCTCTGGATTGATTCCACTGACTTGATATGACTTGCCTGTACAATGTACCTGTACCTTCCGGAACATTCTCTAGTCTTCCAGCACTGACCCAATAGTGCTTTCCCCTTCTCAATAGTTCCATAGTGCTCCTTGTGACTCATGTACACAGTATATAAGGAACTGACCCGACCCTCCAGCTTAATTTTCAGATCAGAGCTGGTTGAATCCTTCGCCACAGTACAGTCTCACCCCTCCTTCTCTTCTTCTATACTCTTCCTCTACAACTTGACTTATCCCTTTTGAAGTCACTTGGAAGACACTTTAGAAGACCTCTCTAAAGATCCCTCAAGAGTAGCCGACATAAGTTCGTGAAGAGACATCCTCTGGCGTTGCCACAACAACAAGGTGATGTAGAGGCAAATTCATAATGTAACATTTGCTAATGGTATTTGAATGCTCTGTAATTTGCATTAGTGCCATTATAACTTCAATTTGTGGGCCTCAGTGCCAATTTGTGCACAAGTTACAAAATTTGAACTGATTCAGTTACACCATGTCACAAGTGTGCTGAAGTTCTGATAATTTCATTTTTGGATTTTACTCACTGAGAGCTCTCTGTCAAGTACTCAACCTTCATGATTGATGCCCTGTAGCTTCCTCAGCTGCCTAAATGTCTAAGTCTGGAACATACATAGGAGACGGAATGTCTTCTAACGGAACACACTTTGTCTTGAAATGGAACATGAAATCTCTTAACATGGATCATATAATGTCTTGAACTGGATTATAAAATGTCTACTGCTGGATCATAAAATGTCTTGACCTGGAACCATGTATGAGTGTCTTGGTCTGGATCATGCATGTCTTCTAATGGATCACCATGGTCTTCAAATGGAACTTGGAATTGAAGATGACAGTTTTTGGTTCTGGAAGGTTGCAGGTGCATTGCATAGTCCAAATGGCATGACTCAAAATCAGAAATGACCTTGACGGCAGGTAAAGGCCGTCTTAGTGCAATATCTGGGCGAGATCAGCACTTGCCAATAGCCAGACTTCAAATCAAGTGTTGTGAAATATTCTGTGCCACAGAGCGACAGATAACACTCCTGAATAAGAGTTAGCAGGTAAGAATTGTTTACTGTTACCTCATTCAGTTGCCGGAAATTGATGCAACTTTGATAAGTCCCATCCTTCTTGCGTACAGGAAGGACAGGAGACGACCAGGGTGAGTTGCTCTTCTCGATAATCCTGTCACAAAGACCATCAGTGACGAAGTCATTGATGGCTTTATTCTCTAAGGGGCTGAGGGGCCAGCCATGCTTGAGAATAGGGGCAGAGGTGCCTGTCTTGATGCTATGAACCCACTGTCTCTCCTTCGGCCATGAGACACATTCCCAGAACAGAGTTGGGAACTGACATTTGCATTGCTGATGAAGCTCTCACGTGAAGGTTTCTTTGCTATGAGTTGGTGGAGCACCGGTGTCCCTCATTGAAGAGAGGTCATATAGTACAGTAGGAGTACATGGATTGGAAACAACATGAGAAGAATTGAAGGTTGAAGGTTGGAGACAGGATGGCATAGGGGTGAGAGATGGTGCAGACTGGGTTGTTGGAGTCAAATGAGAAGATGGAGTGAAGTTCGAACTGTTGGTACATGTGATGGAATCAAAGTGTGGCGGGGCAGGAGGAGTCGGGATCGAGCTTGCAAACAGGTTTGGGAAGACATAATGGGTAGGAGCGCAAGTGTTAGCACACATAGAAGTCAAAGGGGTAGGTACAGAAGCAGAAGTGGAGCCGGGTCACATGTTTAGTGACGGCCCCTACATCACATAAGTCATTGGTAATGATGTGGCAATGGGATAAATGCATGTGCGGCAACTGTTGGAAGCAGAGAGATGGTATACAAGCATGTCGAAGTTATGAACCATGTGATGTGCCACCATCCATGGATTGCCAAGAATCAAGTCCCAAGGTCTTGTTAGTTGGATAACAAAGGTAACAACACACTCAATGCACCCGTTGACATCCACATTGAAGTGAGCAGTGTGAGTTGTGTTAATCTCACCTGCGCCAGCAATCTTCTTGGCACCGTCCTTGATGGGAACAGTCTTGATGCCAGCATCCTCAATCCATCCCTGAGTAACAAAGTTAGCAGATGCACCCATGTCAAGTAATGTATGCGCTACCTTGCCCGTTCCTTCTGTGTGGAAGCAGTAGAGAGCAAGGTTGCTGCACAGCATGAGTGGATTTAGCACAAGCAGAGGGTGTATGCAATGAAGATCAACACACATATGAGACATGTAGGCTTGCCGTGCTCACTTGAGCTGCTTGTGATAGTAGACATGGTCGCCTCAGGACCAGTGAACGAGTTGAGCTTGAGCTCATCAACCTCCTCAATCTTGCCGTGCGGCACACTGACCTGGGCTCGCATCACTGGGTCAATGATTGGAATGCCCGGTCTGCATGGTGAGTGTGGGAATGGAGTCCCTGCACATCCCTTGCACAAGACCCTGCCACACCAAGATGGCACAAAGGGTGCAGCATAAGCGTTGAGGTTGAGGTTGTGTTGTATCAGTGACGTTGGTCACTGCACAGCCACCTCCTCAGAGCTGGAGCTTGCACTGCTCGGAAGCTGGAAATGCACTTGGTAGTGTGATGGCGCTGTGTAGCCGTTTGAGTCCATGTCAACAAGATCTGAGTCAGTGGAGATAGACTGACCACGCTGCTTGCATCCTTCAGTCTCTGAGTGAGTAAGGTCAAAGCTGCACATGCTCTCAACCACTTGTCCAACCATGTTGGCTACTCCGTCCAGATCCACACCACCATGTGATTCAACGGCAGTGTTGATGAGCTGCTGTACATTGACAATCACTGGATTGGGAGAAGGTGGTGGATCCGCAAACATTGTGGCATACTCAAGTGCATCCGGTTGAGCGTGAGCCTTGAGAGCAGAAGTAAGAGGCAAGCAGAGGTTGGGTCCAAGCGGGCCAGGCTGAATGCTGCCAGTCACTAGGATGCTGAGGTAGCTCTCTGGTGAAATGCTGGGTGCAAGACAGCTGGTGAGGCATTGCCACACAAACAGTGGGGTAGGATCTGGGCACTGATGAATGACATGTCACTGAATGGGTTCGTCGCTGAGTAGCAGCAAGGGGAACATTGAGCTGGTTTTGACAACATAGGCTGAAAATGTGAACATCGCAGTAGGTCTGAGGCACATGTTAAAAGTGGCACATTCGACAACCGTCTGCAGCTTATTGCCAAGTGTGCTGACGGTAAAGTGTTGTCCTGGTGGCAAAATCTGGATGCTCATGTGCTGAGTTTCACCCACAGCATCGATCAGGTCCTGTGCAACATAACTGCACATTGTCGTTCCGATGCCAAATTGTGCCAAACACTTGGGTCCAATTGTGCAGAGGTAGAGAGGGCCATAGTATGTGCCAATGTCCTTGTTCAGCAGCAAGCTAGGCAGCATGAGTGTGTATGCGTAACTGCCGATAGCAGTGTGAGCACCTCCGTTGACAAGGAACAACTGGAGTTGGTCACTTGTGGGCAGAGAGTCCGTGGGTGAGATGAGTGCGGCTGGTGTCTTGGGCCGGCAAAAACAGTGCTGACTTGGCCACCTGTTCAACATCGAATGTGTTAAGAATGCCCACATCTCCACACTGAGAGACAAGGTCGGCCTGCTCAGCAGCTAGATTCAGTGTCTCACTCTCGGTATTGGACTCATAGCCTGACTCATCGTAACCAAAGTCAGTCTCGAGTGTCGTCAGCTGGTGGTTATGATGAACTTGTGCTTGGGAACAAGCACGGTTGGAGGGCTGACCATGGCCGCATCCACCTTGTCCACCTCATCCACCTTGCCCATTGTGCGGCAGGTTCCAGGTTGGAGTGGTGAGGTTTGTGGGAGCTGGGTCTGGGCAGTCCCTAATTAAATGGTTCTTGCTCTGGCATCTCAAGCAGCAACGACCAAACAGATTGCGGTGCTGGGTGTGTTCCATTGTATTGAGAACCATGGGCTCGTTGCCGGAGAACTGCTCAAAGGTGGGAGAGTGTTGAGTTGAACAGAGTGGTGCTTTATGTGCGAAATTTCGAGGGCACTGAAGAGCTGTTGTGCCTGTCAGGTTCCTGGACAGGTCATGTGTGGCTTGCTGCACATGCTTGGCCTGCTGTGCGACCTCAAAAGCTTTGTAGAGTGTCTTCGGATTTCGCGCCAGAATTCGAGTATGGATGTATTGCAGAATCCCACTCTTACAAAATTGTCAAAATTGATCCTGTACAGTCATCTCATTGTCAGGTATTTGCAAGGAGAGAAGCTCGAAGTTGGCTTGCAATGTTGTGATCTTGCCGGAGTATTGCACCCAGTTGAGGGAATTTCTCAGGTCTGTTATTTGGGTCGGCAGACAGTACTGTGCCTGAAATGCCATCACAGACTGTTCCCACATTAGGTGAGCATGCTCACTATACCCCATACCATGTCGCCACTGGTGGAACCATGCTTGGGCCAACCCCACTAGACTTGCACTGAAGTGCCTGCCCCAGTCTGAGACAGGCACATGCTCCAGCTCAAGAGCAAGACAGAGCTGTGCTGCAAAGTCTAGAGTGTTCTGGCAAGAGTCAACGGCACTGGAAAATATGGGAGCATGGCGTTGGAGAGTTCTGGGGCAAGGGGTAGGAGTTGTGGTGGAGGCGTCCTTCCAGGTCATTAATCCTGTGCATGATGTGGTGAAAGACCTGGCCTTGGTCTTCTTGACTGGTCATATCCATTGGTGATGGAGGTGATGGTGTTACACTGGTCCGAGGATGGATCATGCCTGCAGGGGTTAGGTTTGTCATCAAAATGTGGATAGGGGAGATCAGCACTGGTACATAGAATTCCATGGAATGTCACAAGCCTTTGCAGATGTTCAGATGTCCTTAGCCTTTCGTAATGCAGATCAGTTGAAAAGATCCTGCACTTTCGAAAGTGAGGTGTTTGTTGGGATTCGGGAACTCGCGGAGGGCAATTCAGAAGCAGGACGGAGAATTCTATTGAACCTGGAGTGTCTATTGTCTTGTTTATGTACTGTAGCAAATGGAATGAGCTAGAGTAAAGTGTAATAAAAGGAGAGTAATCTGGGTAGGTGGACCTTCAGGTCATGTGAGAAAACAGGTCAGATGGAGGTGCTACGGACATTGTAGAACTTACAGGAACACCGTAGAATGGTTGGTTGGTAACATTCTACGCATAATACTGGCTGACTGATATGGGTTTACAGGAAAGATGGCTGCACCCAAACAATGCAGTTCGGATGTAACTGGGGGTCTGACACAAGTCGTGTCGGCCTCCTCTCTACACATTTCTCCACATTCCCTACCTCTCACACCTTATCTCTAGCCATTTAGGGCTCCAGGGGGGTGTACTGAACTGGTATTCTGTGTCATAATTCAACTCATAGGTGAGTAGTCTGTGTTCTGCACACCACCTGACTAGTGCATCTCGCCGGGTCTGGGTAACCCAGAAAACCCAAGACCCGGGTATGGCTGGGTCTGGGTCCGGGTTGGACTGGCATACCCAGAGCCAACCTGGGGCACCCAGGTGTACCCCGGGCAATTTATTTTGTCATCACTTATATACATGTTTTGAGGAAACCCTAGTCTAGCTCTGCTATCTACAGATGATAATTGATGAAAATTACCGAATTTTCGCTGGTGCAGGACCTGGTGGAGTGAGGAAAAGGGGGCTGCACGTTCTGAGCAGAGTTTTAACTTGTGCAAATGTGCCATCCCCCCTCTCTACCATTTCTCTTGCACTCCCTACTTCCCTCCTCTTGCACACCCCCCCC
>Ga0247815_10001176_pt1 | contig 20256 bp, 14 predicted proteins | sample UWRJL194509B1_FD_181014 | JGI IMG/M metagenome (GOLD analysis project Ga0247815, IMG submission 181014) | Plant litter microbial communities from Arlington Agricultural Research Station in Wisconsin, United States - UWRJ-L194-509B-1 | ecosystem: Environmental > Terrestrial > Plant litter >...
TCCCTCCATAAAATCTTCATAGCTTGACGTCATGGCTACTGCTTCATGCGTTAATCCTGTTAGTTTACCTTCTTTTGTGGCACCTAAACCCATTTTCTGGATCGTATAAGGTCGAAAACCAACATTGGTAAACATTTGTTCGCGATGCAAAACCAGCTTTACCGGACGATTTAATTTTTTGGCTCCAATAAGTGCCGCAATTTCATACGGCCAGGTATGCAGTCCCATACCAAAAGCACCGCCTACATATTCTGAAAATACCGAAACATCGGTTACAGGAACTCCAAATACTCCGGCAACACTTTTGCGTGTTCCTTCTACCCCTTGGCTTTTGGTATACAGCGTTGGTTTATTTCCGTCCCATTTGGCAATAATATTCGCCAGCTCCATTGGGTTATGAACTTCCGTTGGGATGCTATATTCTTCTTCTAAAATAACCTGAGCATCTTTATAACCATCATGCACACCACGATGATAATCATTTCCTTTATCTGTTTCGACCTTTTTATCTTTATCCTTGGCTTTATTCAGATCAGTAGCATGTTCTTCTTTCAGATAGTCTGCTTTAATAAGACTTGCAGCATATTGCATACGCTCAAAAGTATCAGCGATTACCAATGCAATTGGCTGATCGTAATACAGTACGCTGTCATCTTTGAAAACCTGCAAAGGCTGTCCTAAATTATGCGGGTCTTTTGCTTTTGCATATCCCTCTGGTTTATCTACGTTTAAATGGGTAATTACCGCCAAAACTCCCGGCGCCCATTCGGCTTTTTTAGTATCTATGGTTTTGATTCTTCCTTTTGCAATTGTGCTTCCCACCAGACAGGCATAAACCACGCCCGGCGTTTTATATTCGGCTGAATATGTTGCGCTTCCAGTTACTTTCGCAAATCCATCTACTCTATTAATATTACTTGTCTTACTCATAATTAAATTATTTAGATGCTGCTATAGTGAGTGCTTCAATGATTGCGTTGGGTCCCAATGTTAGTTTAAAATCATTGTCACCATAACTTCTTGCTCCTTTCATGGCCAAATCAGCGGCCTGTTTGAATACCGTTTCTGAGATTGTTTTTCCTTTCAAAAATTCTTCTGCTTCGGTAAGACGCCAAGGTTTGTGTGCTACACCGCCCATTGCAAGCCTTACATCATGAATCGTGTTGTTCTTTAGCTCTAAACCAACTGCAACCGATACCAGTGCAAATGCGTAACTGCTTCGGTCGCGTATTTTTAGATAATGAACATTTTTGGTAAAGTTATTGTCCGGAATTTCAATTGAAGTAATCAATTCTTTGTTTGCAAGCGTTGTATCTTTTTCAGGTGTATTTCCCGGAAGACGATGAAAATCAGTAAATTTAATTTCTCTTTTTCCTTTTGGCCCCTCCACCAAAACAGTCGCGTCTAGGGCTGCAAGTGCTACACACATATCACTTGGATGCACAGCGATACAACTATCCGAAGCACCAAATATCGCATGCATTCTGTTGGAACCGCCAATTGCGCCGCAACCACTTTTAGGAACCCGCTTATTGCAAGGCATATCGGTATTATAAAAATAAGAACATCGCGTGCGTTGCAGCATATTGCCACCCACAGTCGCCATATGTCTTATCTGTTGTGATGCGCCAGCCGCTAAAGCCAATGCTAACAGAGGATATTTTTCTTTTATGGATGTATCTTCGGCAACCTGACTGTTTTTTGCCAGTGCGCCAATTGTTACTTTTCCTCTAAGGAATTCAATCTTTTTTAAATCTAATGCTGTAATATCAACCAGTTTATCGGGAGCAGCAACATTTTTCTTCATTAAGTCGACCAGATTAGTCCCGCCGGCAATAAACATAGCCGAAGTTTCCTTATTCAAACTTGATACTGCAGTATCTGGTGATAATGCCTTGATTATTTGAAAATTTTTCATGACAGCATCCCTCCTTCCTTCACTTCTGTAATTGCATCGACAATATTATGATAAGCACCACATCTGCAAATATTACCACTCATGTATTCTCTGATTTCCTCTCTGCTGTTGGCGTGTCCTTCTTTGATACAGGCAATTCCCGACATAATTTGCCCAGGAGTACAATAGCCGCATTGAAAACCATCATTTTTAATAAAAGCTTCCTGCATGGGGTGCAGTTTTTTTCCTTTTGACAGTCCTTCTATAGTAGTTACCTGTGCATTTTGCTGCATTGAGGCAAGAGAAAGACAGGACAAGATTCGTGTTCCGTTTACGTGAACCGTGCAGGCACCGCATTGTCCGTGGTCGCAGCCTTTTTTGGTACCAGTCAGTTGTAATTGTTCTCGTAACAGATCGAGCAAAGTAGTTCTTGGCTCAACGTTTAGATTGTGTTTTGTACCATTTACTTCAATAGAAAGCGGCACAGTTTCTAAATATTCAGCTATTTTTTCATCCCATTTATTCTCGGAAGCCATTACCAATGAAGGTGGTGTCAGGGCGAGAGCGGTAAAAAGTCCTGATTTTTTTATAAAGTCACGGCGGGAATTCAATTCATCCGCTGCAGCTTTATTTGGGTTTGTTTTTTTAGCAGCCATTCAATCTATTGTTTAAAATTAGCAAAATCACTTTTCTCATCCTAACAAATTTAACAATCTTGGTGGACAAAAAGTTATAAAATTCAAACATACCCCTTATTTAGAATAATTTTGATTGATAAAAACTGTTTTGAAAATTGTATTTTTACAGTATTAACAGCTACAATATGCCTGAACAGCACTCTATATATCTCGATAATAATGCCTCTACCCGACTTGACGAACGGGTGCTTGATGCTATGCTTCCGTATTTTAAAGATTCATACGCCAATGCCGGAAGCAGTCATTTAGCCGGATTAACAATTAACGAAGCCATAGAAAATGCCGCGTGGCAGACGGCTGGTTTAATTGGCGCAAAAGAGGAAGAAATCATCTTTACCTCTGGAGCAACAGAAGCCATTAATTTAGCGATTAAGGGTCTGGCCAATGAAAACAGAAAACATATTATAACGGTCGCAGCCGAACACAAAGCCGTTTTAGATACCTGCGGGTTTATGAAGACAATGGGTTTTGAGATTACCTATTTACCAGTGGCTTCAGACGGGATTTTAGATATTAATCTTTTAATTGAATCAATTACAGATAAAACACTGATGTTGATCGTAATGATGGTCAATAATGAGACAGGGGTTATACAAAATATTGAGGCCATTTCAGAAATCGCGCATGCTAAAAATATCCTCTTTATGTGTGATGCGACGCAGGCCGTTGGAAAGCTTTTTGTAGATGTAAATGCCTTAGGAATCGATATTCTGCCTCTCTCAGCCCATAAATTTCACGGTCCCAAGGGAATTGGAGCCTTATATTTATCGGCTAAGGCCAAAATCAAACTAATCCCTCAAATTCATGGCGGCGGACAACAGCGTAAATTACGGAGCGGCACCTTAAATGTTCCCGCAATTATTGGTTTAGGTAAAGCATGCGAAATAGCTGTTAATGAACAAGAAACAAATCATAATAGAATAAAACAATTAAGAGATAAGCTGGAAAATGAGCTCCTAAAAACAGAGGGGTCATTTGTAAATGGAAATATTGAAAACAGAATTTACAACACGACCAATATCTGTTTTCCGGGTGTAAATTCAGAAAGGCTGATTCTTGCCTTGCAGCACATTTCAGTTTCTAACGGATCATCGTGTACAGCGGCAACATCTGAGCCTTCGCATGTATTAAAAGCTTTAGGACTTTCTGATGAAGATGCCCTGAGTTCGATTCGTTTTAGTCTGAGTAAATTTACTACTGATGCCGAAATTGATGAAACGATTTGCAGGATTGCTGCTTTAGTGCCGCAATTAAGGTAAGTTATTAAGTGCCGAGACTTCTTGAGCAGTTTTGTTTTTGTCAAAAACTTTAAGCCTTTGTTTCTTTGCCCCTATGTTACTTTAAAAAAACTTAAAATTCAGAGATCAGTTTATTATAATCATCTTCGGTATCGATATCAATACTGCCTTTTTCGAAAGGAACTTTTGCCGTATCATCTAAGTATTTAGTGATGATTTTTTTTGCCCCATCCTGTCCTTTTAGTTCCAGAAGTTCGGCAAAATATTTTTTATCGAAAAGTACAGGCGTTCCCAATGTGGCTGTATATTCTGATGCCGTAATTCCTTTTTCGGATTTTTGATATTCTTCTACTAAATTTGTAAAAAGAGCTCCGGTAACAAAGGGCTGATCGCATACCGTAAAAATGCATTTTTGAATATCAGTTTGTAAACGAAGTAAATCTTTCAGGCCTTTAACAATCGACGACGACATTCCTGTTTCCCAATCCGGATTGAAACTTATTTTGACTGCCGTGTTGTCAAGTTCTTTTTCTATCAATTCGTGATTTGAGCCCGTAACCACAATAACAACCGCATGAGGAACCAAAGAGGCTTCTTTAACGGTATTTTTTAAAAGTGTAGTTTCTTTGTACGCGAGCAGCTGTTTAGGCTGTCCTAATCTTGATGAACTTCCTGCCGCTAAAATAATGATACCTACATTTTTCATAACATCGTTTTTGTGTTATACAATTTGAATTTTACTATGAATTTTTCCTGTTTTATACTTTAAGGAAGCGCCGTTTTTCCCACTTATAACCGCTTTAATTTCGGCAGTGACTGAAAGTGCAATTTCTTCAGATGTTTCTGCTCCAATATCAAGTCCGACGGGCCCATAAATACGGCAGAGCTGTTCTTCAGTAATATAGATTCCGTCTTCGTTCAGATCGTCCAGCATTCGGTTTAATTTTGTTTTTGGGCCAAGGATTCCAATATATGGGCAGTTTGTGTCTAATACTAATTTTAGAACAGCGAGATCATATTTATAGTTATGCGTCATTAAAACAAAATAGGTCTGCGCATCTATAGTAATATGTTCTAATACGTTTTCTGGTTTTGCGATTAAAACTTCTTTCGCTTTTGGGAATCTTTTTTTGACTGCATGTGTCGCCCGGCCATCGCAGATGGTAACTTCCCAGCCTAATAATGCCGCTATTTTTACAAGCGGCTGAACATCATTGCCCGCTCCCGCCACAATCAAAGAAACCGGAGCTGGAATGTAATCTAGTAAAACTTCATTTTTATGATGGTCCCGGAGTTGTTTTACGATCGTAATTTTGTTGTCGATGGTTTGTTTTACATCTGAAAGAAGCTGCAATGCAAAATCATCGTGATAGAAAAAAGGCGTATCTTCTCTGTAAAAAAGTACCGTGCCTATTTGCTGCGCGTTTCTTTCTAAGGAAAAAACAGTACCCGCTACCGCTTCTTTTCGATCCATTTCCAATTGCTGTAAAACCAGTATTGGATTCGGAGCTTCTTCGTCAATGTATTCAAAAAGAATGTGAACAATGCCGTTGCAGCCGAGTTGTAATCCTACTTCAGCATCATCTTCTTCACTTGTATTGTATGTAATTAATTTGTTTTGTTTTTGATTGATAGAAAGCAGTGCCCTGCGCAGCGCATCACCCTCTAAACAGCCTCCACTTATGGCTCCTGTCAGCAAACCATCTTCTGTCACCAGCATACGTGCGCCGGGCTGTCGGTATGAAGAACCTTCAACTTTAACAACAGTGGCCAAAGCTGTCTTTTTTCCTGCTGATTTTGCTTCTGAATATGCTTTAAGAATTTCGCTGATTTCTTTCATAGTGGTAATATGCCTTCTAACAAAAATAAGCGATTTATATTTTTAAGGTTTATATTTTAATAAAAATTTATAGTAATTTATACACTTCATAATTACAGGCTGACAGCTGCATTATAACAAAAAAAATAAAGGGTTAAAAACATTCAAATGAACACTTTTAACCCTTTTATATTTTGATAAACTTATTTTTTCAGCGTCAGATAATAATTGATATCTGAATTGATAATCTTTCGCTGCTTATCTAACACATAAATTTTTTCGGGATTATCGCTGTAACTGCCGTAATAGATTTGTTTTGCTTCCGGTTTATCCCAATTCAAAACATAAACGGTTCCATCGGGGTCATCACCCAAACCTCTTTCAATATTAAAACTTCCTTTTTCTACAAATTCTTTTTTAGGTTCTTTCCCTTTATAAATACTGGATAATTCAAATTTATGGCTTTCCATTGTTCCATCTCCTTTGTAGATTTTTAAAAGGGTCTCAATACCGCCACAATCTGCACAAGGTAACGTACCACTATAAATTGCTGCCCCATCTGAAACAGTTTTTTCTGCCTCAGTCTCTTTTGGCTGAAGCACTTCTTCTCCTTTTTTGCCATTACAAGAAATCAATTGTGCTGCAATAACTAAGAGTACTAGTATTTTTTTCATGATTATTTTTTTTTGACAAATATAAAGAATATTCTTACTTTACTATCTGCCTCAAAAAAATAATTTATTTTATAGCAGCCGGTTCTTTTTACGATAAAATGCTTACGTAATTCTTGGCATTTACTACCTATCAGATTGATTTTAAAACATTAAGTTAACAATCTAATAATCGATTATTTTTACAATTTTATGCTTTATATGATGAAGTTTTGTATTTTTATCTTTAGCAAAATAGATGTTAAACCTAACTTAAACCAAAGAATTTATGGGGAAATTTGTAATTACCAAAAGAGCAAACGGAGAATTTCAGTTTAATTTAAAAGCCGGAAATGGCCAGACTATTTTAAGCAGTGAAGGTTATGCTTCAAAAGCGGGTGCTGAAAACGGAATCGAATCTGTAAAAACCAATTCTCAGGACGACAGCCGATACGATAAAAAAGAATCAAGCAGCGGAAAGCCGTATTTTACTTTAAAAGCCGGCAACGGACAGGTCATTGGAACTAGTGAAATGTATGAAAGTACCTCTGCAAGAGATAACGGAATTGCATCTGTAAAATCAAATGCTCCGGATGCAGTTACTGATGATCAAACATCATAATTAAAAAACAAAACAGCGGCAGAAAATTGCTGCCGCTGTTTTTTATAGCCAAATCTAAATCGGCCCAAATTTTTCTTTATATCTGGACAATTCTTCTTCTGTTTTATGCAGCAATTTTTCTAAAAGCATTATTTTATCTTCATATAAATGTTTGAGTGCCGCACTGCTGTCGGAGTTAATCAATATACTACCATTATTATTCCCTCTAATTTTATTAAAACTATTGAAATAGCGCTGGCTGTCGAAGCTGATAATATCTTCTACGCTGACTTCCAGAATTCTGGCAATTTCAACCAATTTAACAAAAGATAGAATCGTTTTTCCTTTTTCAATTTTACTGTAACCTGCCTGCGTGACTCCTAATTGATCTGCCATATATTCCTGAGTATAATTCTTGAGCTCTCGTATGCTTTTTATTTTATTTTTTATTGATGTGGTCATAATTTTCTTGGGGATGTTTTTTTTGAATAGCTGCAATTGGCCACTACTAAATATTTAGTATTACAGCTATTTCTTTTTTATGCAAAATCGTATACGGATTCAATTGTAGGTACTGAAACCGCACGGTTATTTTTTTTTGGCTGTAATAAAACCATATACAATGGCAACGGCAATAAAAACCAAATGATAATTAGGGTTTACGGGTAATAACATACGATCATTTTTTAGGGTTAGTTTTCGTTTGCTGCAATAGCTTGTCAAACTCACGTGTTAAATAATGATCAATTTGTTTTCCGATCACCGGACGGTCTAATGCTTTGATTTTTATCTTTGTCTCTTTCCGATAGATGTCTTTTACAATTACATAATAATCAAATTCAACCGTGTTATTGAATCGTAAAATTATGAGAATTGTATAACATAAAATAGCGGGCGTTATGTAATACAGTTCCGCGGCATCTGAAAAAAACATGCAATAATACGCAAAGGCAGTAACTAAGATAAAGGCGCCGTTTTCAAGAAGGTAGGTCTTCTTTTTTTTAATTAAACCAAGCTCTACAATTTCGCTGCAACTGTATTGCCATCGTTTTGATCCATAGTCAAAATAGACCTGATCCTGAGTAAGGTTAATGAACATAGTGATTTTAATAGGTTTAAAAATGCCAGAATTAGAACAGCAGGAGGCATAATAAAACTGTAACCTTAATGAGATCTCGCGCGGGAATGGCACGAAATACTACACTGCTGCAATAAAACTTTGTAAGGCAATATTACGAATTATACTCTCTTTTTTTCTTACACCATCATCATAGAATATAACTAAAAGTTATAATTAAATCTGAAATATAAATTTTTACTTATCATTTAAAATTGCACTGTAGCTATTTTACTTCTGTATTCTATCGCTATACTTTATTCGATTTCAGTTGCTTCAATCTCCCATTATTTTAAAAAATAAAAGCCACTTTCTGTTAAGAAAATGGCCATATGACTGCATATTTAAAAAATCTATTTCAGAGGCGTTACGCCCGAATGAGTAGGAATTACCTGTTTGATTGTTCCGTCTTGATTGAACTCTAATTTATCCATACATACTTCGCGGTGAAAACCTCCGGCTCTTCCCATTTTTATTCCTGTAGGATAGGAAAATCGATGGTAGGTTAAGTACCATTCATCTTTACCCGGAAGCTGCAATACAGAATTATGTTCCGTGGCGTAAATTCCCTGATCCGGAATTCCCTGAATAACGATATTGTTTTCTGGAATTTCAATTGGTCCTAAAGGCGATTTTGAAGTTCCGTATCGTACTTTATAATTTGGACTTCTGGTATCGTCTTCACTCCACATAAAATAGTAGGTTCCTTTTCTGTAAATCACATAGGTTCCTTCACGGAACGTTTTGTCAACGGCAATTACTTTTGAACTTCCCGGTTTAAGTGAAATCATATCAGGATTTAGTTCGGCCGCGCCCATATACATATTGCCCCAATACAAATAGCTTTTTCCGGTTACGGGATCTGTAAAAACGTCCGGATCTATTTCTTGTCCGTCTTTTATTCCTTCAGGCCTGCTGCTGATTAAGGCTTTTCCACTATCTTTAAAAGGCCCCGTCGGATTATCTGAAACGGCAACACCCACTTTTTGAGCTGCGGTAAAATAATAGAAATATTTGTATTTTCCTTTTATCTTTTTCTCTACGATGCAAGGTGCCCAGGCATTTCTGTTCGCCCACGTTACATCCTTTCTCAGGTCTACAATAATACCTTCGTCCTTCCAGTCAGTTAAATTATCAGAGGAAAAAGTTTTAAAATAATTTCCGGACCAGCCGTCAAAACCATCGCTGGTTGGGTAGATATAGTATTTCTTTGTTTTATTTGAATATAAAATTTCAGGATCGGCATAATAACCTTCTAAAACCGGATTGTGGTTTACTTTCGGAAATTTTGCAGGTGTGCCCCATTTATCAGTCAGTCTTTTTAATTCAGAACGGGTAATAGGCAGAATAGTTCCGTGACGCGGTTTAAAATCCATTGAAATATCCTGATCAATAACCGTAAATTTCTCTAAATCTTTGGTTTTTGTAAACTGATATTTTCCTTTCGTGTAAACATCGTACATCAAAATATAGTCCTCTGAATTGTTCAGTTTAAAAATGCTGGAACCTTCAACGCCGTCTTCTGTCTGCTGCAGATAGTTGTCGTTTTCTGTCCAATTTCCTGAAGTTAAATCTGCAGTTGCGGCTGTTTTTATGCCTGCTTTTCCACCTTCTGTTTTATAAAAAAGATGGTATATTCCGTCTTTCTCAATGATATCGCCATCAATACACGATCTTTCTGATTTTGGCACAAATAATAATTTTGGAGCACTTTCTAAGGCTGTAAAATCTTTATTCGCATAAGCGTAATAAATTTTATCTGTACCTCCTTCATGCTTCATACTAAAATAAATCATGTATTTCCCTGCTTTGGCATCGTAAATGGTCTGCGGTGCCCAAACACGCTTGAGGCCATCATTTCCGGGAAAAGCGGTTTGAATATTGACCACGCTGCTTTCCCATTTTATAAGATCTGTACTTTTAAGCAAAATCATGGCGCGGTTGCTGTCCCAGCCTTTATTCGAAGTCATATCTGTCAGCACCATATAAAATGTTTTACCGTCATCGCCTCGCAAAATATGCGGATCCCGAACGCCTCCCGTTGAACTGATGACCTTGCTGTCGATAACCGGTTTATTGTCGTTTAAGTGATAGTAATGATATCCATTTGCACTTACGGCAAATCTTACGGCTTCTTCTTCGACTTTATTTCCTGTGAAATATACAAACAAATATGCCGTTAAATCTTTCTCGGCGAGCACTGGCGGGATTCCTTTTTGTATTTCCTGCGCCAGCGAAAAATTAAAAATCGTTATAAATAGTACAAGACTAACATGCATTTTTTTCATTATTTATTCGGTTTAATATTGAACTCAATTTTTAAAATTTGATTTAAAAGGCTGAGCTGCTTATTTTGTTTTAATACGAATTACGGTAAAAGAATAAGGAGGCAGTTCTCTTGACAAAGCGGCATCGATCGTGATTTTTTGCGTTACGGGTCGTGCCGTTGTATTTTCAGGACTACCAGTAAAAACAGTATAATTTACATTTTCGACCGCATTAATAGTACTGAAATTGATTGAGGGAATTATGGCTTTCGGGAGCATATTGACCAATTTTACAATCAAATCTCCTGACGCATTATCCTTAACAACAGCAACACCAAAACGTTTACTGACTTCGGCATTTGTATCTGATAATTGAATGGCAGACTCCAGATACACATCGCCGGGATTTTGACCATACAGTTGCTGCACAAAATAATTGACAGTAGGTTTTACTTCACTTCCGTTAAAATAAATCAGGTCCGGATTCCACTGCACGTGTTTTTCCCGTGCTAATAAAGGAGCATACGAAGCCATTGTTACAATATCTCCGTTTCGTTCTATTCCCGTAAGATAAAGCGCCTCAGATAAAGCATTGTAAAATTTATTACCACGAGAGGCATATTCACCTAAATAAACTTTTGATTTTGAACGGTCGTAACTATCATAAAAATTCTGATTGTTAATGAACCAGCCCGGACTTTCATAATAATGCTCGTCTACAATAGGCAGTTTCAAATCATCAGCAATTGCCCAGCCTTCGTTATAATCTGTTCCTTCAAAAAACGGCCCGACGGTGCCAATGACGATAATTTCAGGATGTTTTTTCTGTACGGCATTTACAATCAATCTGTAGCGTTCTTCAAAAACATCACTGATCAAATCTTCATTACCAATACCAATATATTTTAGATTAAAAGGTTTTGGATGTCCGGCTTCGGCACGTTTTTTACCCCAAACCGTATTGGTGCTTCCGTTGGCATATTCTATTAAATCGAGAACATCCTGCACATATTCATCCATTTGATCCATCGGAATACCAAATTGCTGTCCGGCACCTCCGTCTGATGAATTTTGACATGGAACTCCGGCGGCCAAAACCGGAACGGCTGCTGCTCCCAAGTCTTCGCAAAACTGAAAATATTCAAAATAACCCAATCCCATCGATTGATGATATCCCCAAATATTGCGCATTGGCGTTCTGGATTCTAAGGGTCCTATGGTATTTTTCCAACGGTAAATATTGGCAATTCCGTCACCGTGTGCCACGCATCCGCCTGGAAAACGAACAAACTTCGGGTGCATAGCTGCAATCAATTCTGCCAAATCTGAACGAAGGCCGTTTTTACGATTTTTAAACGTTTTTTGAGGGAAAAGCGAAACCATATCAACGGAAGTTTCACCATCGGTACTAATTTCTAAGTGCGCGTCGGTAATTGTTTTTGAAGATGCTAAAACCGCACTGATTTTTTTCCATGAAGAAGCTGGCTTTAGTGCGGCTTCCGCCAAAGTTTGGCCGCTCGCACTTTTTAGTTTTACAGTGAATTTTGCTCCTTTTGCAAATACACTAAAATCGTACTTTTCATTGGCTTTAAGCGCTATTCCATCAAAACCGGAGTTGCTGCAGCTTCCTTTGGTAATTACAGCATAATTTGGATTATTAGCGTGAATTGGATTCGATTTTTGAATTTTAAAATCACCGTTCCAGGCCATTGCCGCATTCCATTTTTCATCTCTGCCTTTTTTGTCGCTAACGGCATATTCGAAATCACGATTCTGGATCAATTCTCCATATAAACCGCCATCAGCCGCATAATTGATGTCTTCAAAGAAAACGCCTGTAAGCATATTGCTGATTTTTTTAGACTGCCCAACATTAATGCTGATTTGGGCTGTTACAGGTTTTAAGCCTGCAAACAGCAAACTGTCACTTTTGGGCGACGTATCATTTTGTTTGTCCCTGAATTTTGAAGATTCCATCCTTTTGACCAGCATTTCGACCAAACTCCAGTTTACTTCTGTAATGGTGCCTTTTTCTGTTTTGCCCAGAAGTGTAATTTCAGTTAAATGCGGCGCTTGTTCAGTATCTGTTACGGATGGCGTATAATTTTTAAAATCTTTGGTAGTACTGCTGTATCTTATTTTATCTGCTGTAAAATGCACAAAATACTGTCCGCTTTTTCGGCTTACTTTTAAGCTTTCAACAGTCGATTTTGCCTCTTGATTTTTTGAAACATTTTTTAATGCCTGAATATAATCCTGACGACTCCAGCTTACCAGGTCTTTACTGGAGGCATGCGCAAAAACATCATCTTTAACGCTCCACAAACAATGAAAAATTCCTGTGTCATCTTTAAATAAAAAAGCTTCAGACATGCTTTTTCCCATTGGTCCCCAGCTTCCGTAATCTGACTTTAAAAAAGAATGTTCCGGACCAATCGAAAACCAGTTTTTCTGATCGGTGCTCCATGCAAAATGAAGTCCGTTTTTACCATTATTTTTTAATGTCGAATATGCAAACAAATATACTTTCTCTGGTTTTTCTTCTTTTGGATTAAATCCGAAAGAAGAAAAAACAACAGCAAAAATTGATAAGAAGATGACAACATTATGCAGTAAAAATTTTTTCATTATTTTTTACTTTTTAGTTGATACAGAATAGAGCTGTGGGGTTTTAATTCTGCCGAAATTGATGCAGCTGCAACCTTAGATTTCGCTCCTGTCCAAAGATTCAAAACTTCAGCAGTACCGGAAATTCCAAGATCTGAAAGTTTTACAGCAATATTTTCTGTTTCCGTATCTGAAATATTAAACAAGGCCAGATAAACACTGCCGTCTTTTGCATTTTTTGAAGTTACCGCAATTTTTCCGTCTTTCTGAAAAAGCTGTTTTACATCGGTGCTTTCGTTGTGCATTTTCACCACATTTTTATTTGTTAATAATGACAAGGTAAATGCATCGTTACTTGGCAAATCACCTCCAAAAAACAATGGCGATTTAAAGATATTAAAAAAGGTAATCAGCGTGTATTGCTCGTCTTTTGTTAAGCGTGTCATTCTGTCTTCGCCGCGTTCTCCTCTTATAGAAATTCGTCCTAACGGAATCATATCGCAGTCTGGCCAGGTTCCCGGCGCAATATGCGGATACCATTTTTCGCTTACTTTCATCAGGTGTGTAATGTGCGGCCACGTATCCCAAACATCGTCTACCATTCGCCACATATTGGCATGTTCCTTTACGTGCGCTGCTGCCGAAATTGGCGTTTCTCCAGGCGACGTGCTTAATACAATTTTACGGCCGCATTTGTCAATCGCATTTCTAATCAGGTTGATTTCGCCTTCGTGATACGGTCTTGATAAATCATCAATTTTAATAAAATCTACGCCCCATTCTGCATAAAGCTCAAATATAGAATCGTAATATTCCTGCGCTCCCGGTTTATCTGCTAAAACTGTATAATTATCTCTCAGCCATTCGCACTGCAAAGCTGTGGTATAAATTTGGTCAGCCGTGATTCCGCCTGCGCCTTTAATTGGCAGTTTGTCTTCGACTGCTTTTTTAGGAATACCGCGCATGATATGGATTCCGAATTTTAATCCTTTATTATGAATATAATCGGCAAGCGGTTTAAATCCGTGTCCGTATTTTGCAGATGGAAATCGATTGACTGCCGGCTGGTATCTACCGTATTCATCCATTACATAACGCGGATCTTTCTGGTTATATCCTCCTGCTTTATCGTTTTCTACAAACCATCTAATATCAACCACTACATACTCCCATCCATATTTTTTAAGCTCTTTTGCCATATAATCGGCATTGGCTTTTACCTCGTGTTCTTCGACCGTAGGACCATAACAATCCCAGCTGTTCCAGCCCATAGGAGGTGTTTGCGCCCATTGTTTAAAATCATCTTTTTTTAAAACCGCTTTTTGTGCATGAGATGAAACCGATATTAAAACAATTCCTAATAGAAATGCTATTTTATTTTTTATCTTCATTTTTTAATACTAAATAAATGTGAATAATACATTTGTTAAATATAATAAACTTTACGTTATACTAAACAATTAACCTGTCTGCTAACAAAAAAAGCAAACAGGTTAATTTTTCTAACAAATAGAATTCTAGATTTCTATTTCCTATAAATATATCGTCCCGCTGGGACTTTATCTAATCTTGCTCTCTCTGGAGCTACCAACGAAATGTCCCGATGGGACATTTGTCAATTAGTTCCTTATTTTACATTAATCGTAACTTCAACCGGTTTTAACCATTGACTTGTAAAGGTTACTTTTATTGGCTCTGATGAATTTCCGTTTGATTGAATGTACGCGGCAATGTTACCGTGATAGACTCTCTGAACATTATCTGTATAATCAGTCATGTCACTGTTATTTCCTGCTTCAAGTCCGAGTAAAGTTCCAGGTCCAGTGATGGTACATGTTACTTCATTGTCTGAAAGCATTACCGGAAGACCATTTTGATCTTTTACCTGAACCATTATTTTGGCAACACCTTTATCTTTTGCAATTGTGATATTGGTATCTGCAATTGTTAATTCTGTCGGTTGTTGTGTCGATGTAATGGCATATCTGCTTACTTCTTTATTGTCATTGTTTAAACCAATAACTTCCAGTTTTCCTGCAGCAAACGGAATATCCCAATACATAATTCCTGTTTTTTCGTCGTAAGGTTTTGCTTCACCAACTGCTTTTCCGTTCAATTCTAAACGCGCTTTTGCAGCATTGGTATAACAAACAACGCGGATTTTTTCTCCGGCTGCATAATTCCAGATTGCCCATGCATCTTTAGAAATATCTTTTTCATTTTTTAACGGATAAGTTCCAAGATACGCCATTGGTTTATCTGACCATAATGACTGACGGAAATATCCTCTTGGTTTGATAACTCCGGCGAAATCAACCAATCCAGAGTAAAATCCTCTTGAAGGCCATCTTCCTGATTCTCCTAAATAATCAATTCCGGTCCATAAAAACTGTCCAAAAATGTGCTTGTTGTTTTTTACGGCAAGCCACGGTTCCATATCGTGAACATTTTCACTTCCAAAAATTACTCTGTTTGGGTATTTTTCGTGATCAGATTGGTATTTGCTTTCTGTATAATTGTAACCTGTAATATCTAAAGCGCCTGGATATTCTGTTTCATTAGACATTGCAACTCCGGCTAAACCTGCCGTTGTCGGACGAGATTTGTCGTATTTTTTTACGGCAGCAACCAAACGTTTTGCAATGGCTCCCAGACGCATGGCATCTGGCGCATCCTTTTTGTAACCTCCGTATGCTGCTTGCCCAAATCCTTCTTTTCCTTTGTCTAAAACGGGGTGCGAATACGGATCGTTTGGATAATCTACCTCGTTACCAATACTCCATCCAAAAATAGAAAGGTGATTTCTGTCACGGCGTACAAAATCTTCTAAATCTTTTTCTGCATATGCTGCAAAAATATCAAATGAACCCTGAAATCCCGGAGTGCCGTAATTCCAGCCTTCTAACCATTTACGTTTTGGAAATTCCCATTCGTCATACGCTTCATTCAATACCAAAATTCCTAATTCATCACAAAGCTCATAAAAATCAGGAGCCTGCGGATTATGACTTGTACGAATGGCATTTACTCCAATTTCTTTTAATGTTTTCAATCTTGTCAGCCAAACTTCGCGAGGTACGGCAGCACCTAAAACTCCGGCATCATGATGCAGGCAAACGCCTTTCATCTTCATCCAATTTCCGTTAAGGGCAAAACCGTTATTCGGGTCGAAAGTAAAATTTCTAAAACCAGTTTTTGTAACGGTCTGATCGATTTGTTTACCGTCTTTTAGTACGGTTGTTTTCAGCTGGTATAAATTGGGATTGTCTAAATCCCATAATTTTGGATTCTTTACATTTATTTTAGCCGAAATTTTACCACTTGTATTGGCTGCCACTTCAATTTTAGACGAAGTTTTTGCTGCTGATTTACCATCATTTGCAATCAATTCGTTTATAATGGTAAGGTTTGATTTTGCTGCTGATCCGTTTTCTACCTCAACCTCAACATTCAAAATTCCGTTTCCTTTATTTATTTCCGGATATGCGTAAACTCCCCATTGGGCAATGTGAACAGGATTTGAATACACCAACCATACATTACGGTAAATTCCAGAGCCTGTATACCATCTTGAATCAGCACTTTGACTGTGATCTACACGAACCGAAATGATATTTTCTGCACCATATTTTATAAACGAAGTCGCATCATAAGCAAACGAAATATAGCCGTTCGGGCGTTTTCCTAAAGAGTGTCCGTTGATGAAAACTTCGCTTCTGTTGTAAACTCCTTCAAAATACAAATAGACTTTTTCGCCTGTTTTGTTTTGCGGGATATTAATTGATTTTCGGTACCAGCCAATGCCTCCTGGTAAATAACCGGTACAACTTGCCAGTGTCGGGCTCAATTGTCCTCTTACACTCCAGTCGTGCGGCACATTTACAGATTGCCATTTGCTGTCATTAAAAGCAGCATTTTGAGCATCTGGAGTATCCTGAAGGTTGAATTTCCAGTTGTCGTTGATTTTTTTAGAATCTCCAAACGAAATCTGACTGAATGCAGACAAGCACGAAAAGAGAAATACGGGTAGTAAAGTCTTTTTTGTAAACATTTTTTTTACGGTTCTAAGTTGCTATCCCGAGGCTTCGGGACTAATTTTCTGAGCTTTTGTTACTGTTTTATTTGTTTGAGATTCAGGTTTCAGCTTTTAGGTTTGAATTTGAAACCTGAAACAAGGAAAACCTGAAACTTTTTTAGTATTCTAATTCCCCAACAAAAGTTACAACTGATTGGGCTGGAATTTCCAGATGATCAATTTTCTGACTATTGGTTCTTTTTAAATTTGAATTTTCGGATGTAATGTATGGCGTAAATTCATTGTTTTTAATTGTTCCTTTTGATAAATTAAATTTGTATTGCTGCGCCGATTTTCCGCAATTTACGGCAACGACAATCAGTTTTTTATTTTGAATGTCTTTGTATGCGGTCAACATTACATCATTTGCCGCATCTAATTCGTTTTGGTTCGGAACATCCACTCTAAGCATTCCGGGACGCACAAACAGGGAATAATTGCCCAATGCCCAAAGTAATTTCGAATCGTGAAATTCACCATCGTTTTTAACATAATCAGGTGCAGTTCCTCCGTTGCTTTTTCCGTCATCCAAATAAATTAAACCGTCTTTATAATCAACTCTTGTAAGCGACGTCCACCATTGCCACGAAGCGGCGTTCGCCAATGCAATATCGTTATGAATCAAACGTGCAACGAATAATGCGGTCAGCATTCCTAAATCTCTGCCACCGCCGGAGCCTCCCGGAATTTCTGCTTCGCCTGGATTTTCTAAAATACAATATTCAGACTGCCAATATTTTAAACCCGGATTTTGTTTGATGTTAGCTGCAATTAATTTACGGCTTAGCACTTGTTTGTCTATTGGCCAGGTTGTAAAATAGCTGTGTCCTAAAATAACATTTTTAACATTTGAAAGTTGAGAAATGTTTGTTTTTGTTTTTCCGAAGAAATAATCGATTTGATTGTCACGGTTTTCGCCGTTTACATTTTCATATAAATAGTTAATCTGCGCCGCTTCGGCAATAACAATTTCCGTACTCATTTTTTTAGCTTTCAGTTTTTCGGAAAGTGATTTTGTCAGGTCATAAATTTCCTGATTTGTGGCCGGTGTTCCTTCCTGACTGTTGGTGTCGCCGTGTTTTGGCATCCACTCCCACTGCGGCTCGTTTATAGGACTCACATAATCGAATTTCACGCCTTCTTTTTTCTCCAATCCCTGAATACTTTGAACTAAGAAATCGGCAAATTTTGGAATTGCGCCATCTTTTAGATTCAGTTTATTCTTTTGCGAGGCAAAAGATAATCCGTTGTTTGTCATGTAAACCGGCGGACTGTTGGTAAAAATCAGGAACTTTTCGACGCCGCGTTTTTTTGCTGCCTGCAGAAACCATCTTTGTCCTTCTTGTTTCGAGAAATCGTAGGTTCCATCAGCTTGTAAAAACGATTCGCTTCTTCTCCATTCGTCAGAAACTTTACTGTTTTCGCCTTGTTCTGTACTTCCTGCACCTAAATTAAATCTCCAGATCGAAAGCCCAATGCCTTTTGGATTTCCGGCTGCATCGATTTCTTTGCTGAAAAGCAGATCGGCAATCGCATTCTTTTTCTGCTCGGGCCAATTTTTCCCAACAAACTGACATCTCCAGGCATCAGAACCTCCAAAACCATCCATGGTCTGGACTACATTATCTGTACTGATAGTAATTGTTCGCTGCCCGTACGACAGCGAACTTATTACTAATAAAAGCGAGATATATACTTTTCTCATTTAATTCTTTTATATTCTATTATCTACAATCTTGTCATTTCGACGAAGGAGAAATCACAATAGGAATTCCGTAAAGCAAGTTGCCAATCTTTGTCGAGTTTCGTGTGTGATCCCTCCTTCATCGGGATGACAAACAGTGCGTTATTAACTTTGTCAAAGTTTTCCGCAATCCTATCTCTGCATTTCAAAACCTCAGCACCTTATTTATAAGTCCCCACATAAGTCACAATTGACTTTGCAGGAATTTCAAAATTACCAGCATCAACTGCTGCGCCTTTTTTCAGGTTTAAGGTTTCTGATGTGGTGTAAGGCGTGAATTTATTGTCTGCCAATGAACCGCCTGACAGATTCAATTTGTAGGCTTTCGCCGATTTGTTCATGTTTACGGCAACAATAACGAGTTTTTTATTCGCGGCATCTTTATACGCTGTCAGCATTACATCTGTTGTTGCGGCAGCATTGTCTAAATCTGGAATTGCGACTCTCACCATTCCCGGTTTTACGAAGAATGAAAAGTTTCCTAACGCCCAAAGTGTTTTCGAATCTCTGATAAATCCGTCATTTTTGCAATAATCAGCATTTCCTGCTCCTTTGCTTGCACCATCATCAACGTGAATTAATCCGTCTTTGTAATCTCCACGGCTGATTGCTGTCCACCACTGCCACGAAGTAACCCCTCCAATGGCAATATCGGTGCTAATAATACGTGCTGTCCAAAGTGCCAGCTGTATTCCTAAATCTCTTCCTGAACCTGCACCACCCGGTAATTCAGCAGTTCCGGGACTTTCTAAAACACAATATTCTGATGACCATAAACTTAATCCGCCAGCTGCTTGTACTCTTGTTGCTGCTTGTTGTCTTGACGAAATCATTTCTGTCAAAGGCCAAGCCTGCCAGTAACTGTGTCCTGAAATAGTTTTTTTGACGTTGGGTAATGCGGCAATATTTCTGGATGAATTAGTTCCAAAAAAATAATCAATCTGGTTGGATCTGCTTTCTTTTCCTAAAACGGTTTTGTATAATGATTCGTAAGCTCCCGCTTCTCCCACAACAATTTGAGAAGGCAATCCTTTTGATTGTAATTTTGGAGACAGCACTTTTACAAAACCGAAGATATTAGCATTTGTAGCCGGAGAGCCTTCTTGTCCTGAACCATCCCATTCGTATTGCGGTTCGTTGAACGGACTCACATAATCGATTGTTAAGCCGTGTACTGTTTTTAAATTGCTTAATGAAGTGGTCCAGAAATCAGCTAAATCAGACCATTTTCCATCTTTCAAATTATAAAATTCTTTGATGCTGGCGTGCGCTTTTCCGTTTTGAGTTAAATACACCGGAGCACTATTACTGAAAGCCAATAATTTGTCTACGCCACGTTCTCTTGCTGCCTTCATGAACCAAACCTGACCGGCTTGTTTGTTCATATTATAGGAAACTCCATCTGTTGTAAAACATTCTGTGCGTCTCCATTCGTCACCAATATCGCTGGATTCTCCTTGCTCTGTACTTCCTGCACCCAGGTTAAAACGCCATAATGACAAACCAATTCCTTTTGGAGATCCTTCAGCGTCTAAATCTCTGC
>Ga0247815_10001177_pt1 | contig 20253 bp, 20 predicted proteins | sample UWRJL194509B1_FD_181014 | JGI IMG/M metagenome (GOLD analysis project Ga0247815, IMG submission 181014) | Plant litter microbial communities from Arlington Agricultural Research Station in Wisconsin, United States - UWRJ-L194-509B-1 | ecosystem: Environmental > Terrestrial > Plant litter >...
GCAGCAACCAGGAGATCAGGCACAGTTTAAAGCCATTTCTCTTACAGGCACCACGAATATGTCTTCCCGATTTGTACAACGTGAAGATGCACTTACTATAGAGTCTGTAAGTTTGGGTTATGAGTTCAAAAAAAGCAGCTGGCTGGAAAAAGCGAATATTTCCAGCCTCAGGATAAATGGTTATACCAATGACCTGGTTTACTGGTCTACCGTTAGAAAAGAGCGTGGTGTAGATTATCCATTTGCCAGATCTTTTTCACTCAGTTTATCAGCTACTATAAAATAAGAAACATGAAAAAACTAATACACTTAAATTATTTACTGCTGCTAACGCTGTTAATTAGTTCCTGTTCTAAATGGATTGATGTACAACCAGAAGATAAATTGACTGAACAGCAGATCTATTCTACCCGTGGTGGTATTGCCGAAGTACTTAATGCCCTGTATCTAAAATTAGGTTCAAATGCACTATATGGTCAGAACCTCACGCTCGACAAACTGGATCTGTTTGCCCATCGTTACAATGCTTACGCAACGAATGCAAAGTACTACAATTATATCCACCATAATTATGATGATGAAGCTGTAAAAGCATCAATCGAGGAAATCTGGAAAGGATTATATGGTCTGATCGGGAATACCAATCAGTTTATCAGTAACCTGAATAAATATAAAGGGGTGCTTAGCCAGGCACAGGAAGACCAGTATATGGGAGAGGCCTTAGCGATCAGATCACTGGCTTACCTTGATTTGCTGCGTATGTTTGGTCCGGTATATGTCAGCAACCCTACTGCGCGTTCCATTCCCTATTACCGGACGGTGAGTGAAAATGTAGGAGATTTTTTACCTGCAAATGAGGTATTAAGAGCCATTCTTGAGGACCTGGAGCAATCTATTAGCTATTTGCAAAAAGATCCGATTACCGTGGAGACCGGAGTAGATCATTATAATAATTACCGTTTAAACTTATATGCTGCGATGGCGCTTAAAGCCAGGGCGCTCCTGTGGAGTGGTGGTGAATCTGATAAAGCAAAAGCATTGGTTCTGGCCAAACAAGTGATTGCCGTTTCAGCCAAGTTTCCGTGGATTGCTCATGCAGAGATCACCGGAGTTGCGGCTGATGCCAACCGGATATTCTCTACTGAAGTTCTTTTCGGAACATTTAATAATAAACTGTATGAACTGCAGAATACATTGTTTTCTTCTGCTATATCAGAATTACGCATACTTTCTACAGGATCTAACAATTTTGTGGAATCTGTGTATGAAGGGAACCAGGGAGATTACCGTTTTGTGTATTCCTGGCCATTTCCTTCTGGCGGAGCAGTTACTTTCAGAACTTTCATCAAATACCAGGATATGTCTACCACTTCACTTACCCGCCGTTTTACAGTTCCGTTGATTAGACTAAGCGAAGTGTATTACATCGCTGCAGAGTGCGAGACTGACCCTGCCCAGGCATTGGCTTATCTGAATACGGTGAGACAAAAAAGAAATCTGCCCGTAGATATTACCAATTATAATAATCTAAAAAATGAACTGACCAAGGAATACCTGAAAGAATTCTACGGTGAAGGGCAGTTGTGGTATTATTATAAAAGAAATCGCTTTACCAGTATTGCCAGTCCAAATACAGTAAGCGGAACGGGAACATATCCTATATCACTTACCAGTTATATATTCCCTATACCTGAATCAGAGCTTAGTTCACGTTAAATAAAATCTATTATGCAGATCAGAAATAGTTTATTCATATTAACGACCCTGGGCTTATTTGTCCAGTCGTGCAGTAAAAAAGGCCTTGAATTGTATGATGAACCTACCAATGGTAGTAGTATCTACTTCAAAGAAGCGATCGCTGCAAAAAGTGCACTGATCAGAAACATATCATTTGGCTTTGTGGGCTATAGTATTACGGATTCCGTAGTGTCTATTCCGGTCGCCGTTACAGGTTCTCCAAGTGATCATGACCGTCCTTTCCAGTTAAAAGTCACGGATTCGACGACGGCAATAGTGAATCAGCACTATACTTTCCTTCGCCCGCCGGTGATCCGTGCAGGAATGGTAGTGGATACCCTCTTGCTTAAGATTCACAGAACTGCTGATATGGCCAGTAATGCTTATAGACTGGATCTTTTACTGGAACAGAATAGCGCATTTACGACGAAGCTGGGCGACACCTCAAAGATTTATTTAAAATATAAAGTACTGATGGATGATGTTGCGGGGGTATCTTACCTCTGGACCACCTATGCGAGAAGAGCAGCAGTTATATCTTACTTTGGCGCTTATTCCCGTAAAAAAGTAGACCTGATGATGGAAGTATTAAATCTGCAACCTGCTTTCTTTTATGATCCGGCAGCGAACACGCTAACCTCTACTTTACTCTTGTCTTATGGAAGGTATATGTACTACTGGCTCAATAAAGAAGCTGCTGCGGGACATATTTATCTGGATGAAAATAGTTCGGAAATTAAAATGGGACAATTAGCTAACTAGTGGGAAAAATGATTAAAAATATTCAAATGAAGACACGATATAAAGGAATGCTCCTTGCTTTAATTTGCGCTGGCCTGACAGCTATTTTTTCTGCCGGATGCCGGAAGGATGTAGGAAACTATGATTATAAATCAATAGATTCACTGGGTATAGGCAATGTAGTAGATGACTACAAGTACAGTATCGGTACAATTGCTGCTATCACACCAGAATTGAATTTTTTACATGGTACAAACTTTAATGAAAATGATTTTACGTTTGAATGGGATGCCTATGCAGGCAATACTACAGCAAAAAAGCTGATTCATAACGGAAAAAATCTTGATATTGTGCTTCCACTGGCTGTAGGAAAATATCGTTTATATTATGTTGTTAAACAGAAATCAACGGGAATATCATGGCAAAAAAGTCTTAATCTGGAAGTATATGACTCTTTTTTACCAGCAGGATGGTTCGTTCTGAATGATATCGCTGGCAGAGCGAGACTAGATTATTATGAAGAAAACAGAGATAGCTGGAATACATTTCCGGTCATCTATCGCGACTTCACTTCCCTGATTAAAGATGTGAATACCGGCAATGCTATGGAGTTGGATGGGAAGCCTGTTTCACTGGCTGCATTTCATAACAGAGATGCCATTAATACATCATTAGATTACCGTTTGTACATCAATACTGATAAAGAGACGGAGTGGTTTAACATTACTACCGGTTTCACCTGGAATAAGCTGCGCAACTCTCTTGCAAACGAGACGGTGTCTGGTGAACCTGCTTTCGTTTCAAAAATCTACCCTGGAACTTATGGTGGTGCTTATGCTTATAAAGACCATCAGCTTTATATCTACCATTATATCTATTCTTTATATGGGACGCCAATTAATCGTATAGCTGGCACTGCCGGAACTTTCCCTATATCTGAGTACTTTGCTGCTCCTTATAATACATTTATGCATGCTATGTTCTTTGATACCGAGGGCAAACGTTTCATGAGAAGTAATTATTCATCCAGCACCGCTACGGTATTAAATGTTTCCGGACAAGGGCTCAATCTGGCATCGGTTGGTAAAGATTTGGTGTGGATGGGTTCAACAGCAGTGTTTAGCGGTCAGGTAGCTGCCATTTTGAAAGATAATAATAGTCACTATTACCTAGCGAGAATCAATTTCCCTTATCCGACTGCTACTGCAGCTATCACCATAAATGTGAATTCATTTGAAGATATCACTGATAGGCTGACTGGCATTGCGACGGCCGATAAGTTTGTTTTAGACCAACAGTATGGTTATCTGTTCTACGTTAGTGGAAATAAGCTTTATCAATATGATATGGATAATAAGGTGGTTAAAGTGGCTAAAGATTATGGTAGCCGGAAAATCTCAATGCTAAAAGGAAATACCCTTACTGTATTTACCCCAAGTTCAATACCTAATTTCTTAGCAAGGCTAGGCTGTCCTGGCTTCGGTATTATTGTGGGAAGTAATGATGAGCAGAATCCCACTACTTCTGGAACAGTTGATTTCTATCAGGCGCCCGCACTAATGGGGAATCTTACTTTTTATACCAATTCATTCACTGGTCTCGGGAAAGTTATCGATGTTCAATATAGTGAGCTTTAAATTGTTGAACATGAGAAGAGTATTTTTATTTTTTGTGTTAGTATTGCCTTTATCAATTTTTGCACAGCAAAGCTTCCGTGTTAAAGGTAATGCGTCAGGATTAAAAAGTGGCACTAAGTTATACCTTTTTTACAAGGGCGGACATCAAATGATAATTGACTCCAGCACAGTAAATGCGGGTTTTTTTTCCTTCTCAGGAAATATTGAGGAGCCTTTAAAAGCTACATTATCTTTAAGCCCTGAAATTAAAAAAGTGGGAAGCGATGTACTGTCATTCTATCTGGAGCCGACAACAATTGTTATTACTATGGTTGACTCATTTAAGTCGGCCAGGCTATCTGGTTCTATACTTAATGCTGATGATGCTGTATATAGACAGTCATCTCAGCCTCTTCTGGAGGAGATGGTTAAAATCAGCGCAGCATTAAGGAATGCTGGTACAGAGCAAAAAAAGGATGATCGATTCCTGCAATCTTATGCAAAACAGTATACCGAGGCGAGTAAAAAACTGTTTGATGTTCAATTGGCTTTTGCCAGGTCTCACCCGGATTCTTATCTCAGCATTGCTGCACTGACGCCAATGGCAGAAAGTGAAGTTTTTATTGACGATGCGGAGCAGGCATTTTTAGCTTTATCACCATCGCTAAAAAATACAAAAGCAGGTTGGGCTGCTGCGGAGATTTTCGCAAACGGGCAGCGGACTAAAATTGGGCAAACTGCTATTGCATTTACACAAAATGATGTAAACGGGAAACCCGTAAGCCTGTCTGATCTGAAAGGGAAATACGTACTGATTGATTTCTGGGCTTCCTGGTGTGCGCCATGCAGAAAAGAGAACCCTGGTTTGATTGCTGCGTATCATCGCTTTAAAGATAGGGGATTCACTATTTTGGGTGTATCACTCGATGGTCCGGGTGCACGTGATGCCTGGCTGAAAGCCATAGCAGATGATAAACTGGAATGGACGCAATTATCAGATCTGCAGTCCTGGGATAACGAAGTGGCCCGAGCCTATAAAGTAAGGTCAATACCCGCTAACTTTTTGGTTGACAGAAACGGAAAGCTTGTTGCCAAAGGGCTTAGAGGCGATAGACTAGTTGCAAAATTAGCTGAATTGCTGGGCGCTGAAGAAAAGAATAAATAGAATTAAGCTACCCATTGAATGGAGATTTGAGGGTGATCATGAGGAATGATTCACCCTCTTTTCATAGGCTATTTTTTATAAGAAAGTTCGGCTCCCGGATATGAATATACGCATCTGAAGCCAATGTAGGACCTGGATTGATCCTGATATTCATACGTGGCAGCGCCATTCTGTAAAAAGAAACCGATGTCTTTCCATGAACCGCCCTTTACGACCTTACGTTTCAGGTATTTACTGTCGCCTGCTTTCGCATTGTAAGTATAATTGGGATTGAAATCTGCCAGCATGGATACAGATGAACTGCTATAGGCCGTTTCTGTCCATTCTGCTACATTTCCCGCCATATTATACAGTCCATAATCATTAGGCAGGTAAGATTTCACGTTTACCGTGTACAATCCGCCATCGTCCAGATAATTTCCACGACCCACTTTAAAATTGGCCTGCATCTGACCTTTTGCTGTACGCATATAGGGGCCTCCCCATGGATATTTGGCCAGATTTCTTCCGCCACGGGCAGCATATTCAAATTCCGCTTCGGTGGGCAATCTATATTCCGGAACAGCAGTAGAGGGAAGTTTTTTCATCGCTGCGGTTCTCTCGTATAATCTGCCCCGCCATACGCTAAATGCGCGTGCCTGCTCCCAGGATACTCCTACTACCGGATAATTGTCATAAGAAGGATGGTTGAAATAGGACCTCACCATAGGGTCATTCTGGGAATAAGAATAGTCTACTTTCCAAACCATAGTATCCGGATAAACATTTATAGAAGGAAATTCATTACTTTTTTCTTTGTTGGGAAAATCTGTATAAATCTCTATAAAATCTCTCCGGCTTTTTGAAGGGTCCTTCCTTCCTTCGGCGGCGAGATCAAGATTGAGGTAATTGTAAGCATACTTTAATTTACGTACATCTATTTCTGCCCTGCCGGGTATTGCATCTTCGCCTGTGTAATACAATTCCGATAAATCCTTGTTGTGACCGCCTTTTGAACTGCTCCATAAAGCTGATCCGTTACCTACCTTTGCCCAATTGATATTTGGGTTCGGGGCAGCCGTTTCTCCTTTGGCTGGTCGGGGTTTAAGGAAGTATTCTGGTGCTTTACCCGCACCCAGACTGGTAACCGCAATGGAATCGCGTACCCAATTCACAAATTGTCTGTATTCTGCATTGGATATCTCGGTCTCATCCATAAAGAAAGCCTTGAAAGATTTCATTCTGGGTGGGTTGGATTGTGTGAAATTCAGGTCCTCATCAGATAAGCCGAGTGTAGCTCTGCCACCCGGAATGTAAGTCATGCCGGTTGGAATTTTAGTATTATCGAATTTAACATTGTAATGGCCTGTTAATTCTCCTTCCCCCGCACCGGTGGCTTTACAGCCTGCTAGTAATGCCATACCCATAAAGACCACGTAAATTGATTTTCTGCTCATTAACCGACCTTTTTTATAATTTGATATGGCCAATTTTGCAGTGTATTCTTTTTGAGTTTTTGGATGAAAACCAGGTTGACCAGTACGGTAATGCTGTTGTTTTGGCTGTCATAATCAATCCTTCGAACCATTCTTACCGCCTCTTTCCATGGCTTGTCTTCATCAAATACATGAATATGTTCCTGCAGTGCATTGATGATACATATCTTCTCTTCAGGAGTTATGCCGGCACTAAATTTTTTTTTCACCATATAGGTGCTTGATAATAGTCGGTTGACAATGTGATTGAAAAAGATCAAGGCTTGATCTGAACCTGTTGCAATTTTCATAATTATGGATTGAGATTCGTAAAATAGTTTACAATATGATGTTAATATACTTTTGTAATACTAGCTTCTATATGTTAGTATATTAATATTGATTGTATTTATTTCAAAAATAACATAAATATGTTTTGTTGCAATAATTATGAAATAAATAATTTCATTCCCCTTTTTTTTGAACTGATGACTTCTCATAAAAGGCTTTGGGGAGCAAATCAAACCAAACTAATAGCTGACAATTTGCGTTATATGAATTGAACTCAACTCCTTTTATGGCCTATAAAAACGAACCGATACCAGATAATGAAATGGAACGCTTGTTAACACTTTCGGAATTTGATCTGGATTACACTGATCTAAAGGAAAGTTTCAAAGACCTGACCTATCTTGCAGCGAAAGTTGCCGGAACTGAGATCTCGCTTATTAATCTGATTGATTCGTTTACCATGTGGTCTTTATCCAGCTTTGGAGTAGAGGTGGAGCAGATGCCCCGGGAGGAATCAGTCTGTCAGCATACGATTATGAGCGGCAAACCTTTCGAAATATCCGATCTGCGTTTAGATGACCGTTTCAATACCAATGACGTGGTAGCCGGACCTTTGGGGCTTCGTTATTATTATGGTATACCCTTGGAGGTGGCAGATGGTATCAATATTGGTTCATTATGTGTAATGGATTCGGCTCTGAAATCTATGACCAGGGAGAAAGTCGAACTGCTTGAAATTATCGCCGGAAATGTAGTTAAAAGACTGAAGTCTTTCCATAAAATAGCACAGATGGAAGCGTACATTAAGGTGGTTGAAGAATCTAACAAGAAAGCAGCTCACGATATTCGCGGTCCGATATCTGGTATTATAGGGCTATCAGAACTCATGTCTTCCAGCGAAATGATTGCAAATTGTGAAGAATTGGGTGAGTATATCGGGATGATCCAAACCAGCAGCAGGACGCTGCTTGAACTTGCCGATGAAATTTTAAGTGATGGCACTAAAGTTCGGCTGGGTGATAATGACTTCAATCTGGGGATGTTCAGGGATAAACTGGAACATCTGTATCGTTCACAGGCAACTTATAAAGATGTTAAGTTGACTATTACTGCGGATCCAGCGCATATGGATATCAATTTTTCAAAAGACAAACTGATGCAGATTACCGGTAATTTGATTTCCAATGCCATCAAATTTACGCCTGTCAGGGGACAAATTAATGTTTCACTGGGGATAGAATTCAATGACCAGGACAAAATCTTAAAAATTGAGGTCAGTGATACCGGTGTTGGAATTAGTCCGCAGGAGATTGATAATATACTCTCCGGTAAAGGTGTTACCACCTCAGGAACCAGTGGAGAAAAAGGATATGGTTTTGGCCTGAACCTCGTGGTACACCTGGTGGAGATGCTCAAAGGTGAGCTGACGATCAACTCCATCCCCGGGAAGGGAAGCACCTTTTCTGTGTTGCTCCCTCAGCTTAAAGTTTCGTAACTGTCATTTACTTTCCCTTTATTTCGCTGATTACCTTCTCCCTGTGCTGCTTGCCCCAGGAAGCCATAGCATCAATCACCGGTTTAATGGTGTGCCCATAGGCAGTCAATTCATATTCAACAGTAACAGGTTTTGACTCCAGTACAGTGCGCCTCACTAAACCATTGATTTCCAATTCCTGCAATTCTTTCGAGAGCATTTTGGGGCCTATACCTTCAACCACACGCTGAAGCTCCATATAACGTTTTTTACTAAATGCCAGACTTCCTATAATAAGCACTTTCCATTTACCGCTCAATATGTCCTGAGTATCCTGAATTGCCTTTAAATGTGGTATGCAATCCACAGGCGTTTTTTCTATCGTTTCCTTTTTTGCCATTTCTTAAATATTGGGCTTCCCCGGAGGGTAGTACTTCCCTTTGGGGAACACATGCAATTGGTAAAGTTACTGCGATTAGCTTTGTGATCGTAATAAATTTAAAAATCACATGGAAAATACGATCAATATTTCTGGGGACACATATCTCAGCAGCCCTGTACCTGTCAGCTCCATCAGTCCGGTTTCACTATCGGTACCAGGCCGTGGTGTACCACTGCAGGTCCGTATTTCAGCAACCGCAACCGGCTACAAATTACCCATTATCCTGTTTGCGCATGGCTTCGGAAATTCATCCGATGGTTATGCCCCGCTGGTTAATTTCTGGGCGGCTCATGGTTTTGTTGTTATTCAACCCACCTTTCTGGATTCCAGGAAATTGAACCTTCGTGAAGATGATCCCCGTAAACCGCTGATCTGGCAGATGCGAATTGAGGATATGAAACATATCCTTGATCAGCTGGATTTTATTGAAGATGCAGTTTCATGGCTTAAGGGACGACTGGATACAAGCCGTATTGCGGCATGCGGACATTCTTTCGGTGCACAAACTGTAGGGATGCTACTGGGTTCAAGAATGATTGACGCTGATGGAAGTTTGGGTGAGGATCTTTCCGATCCCCGCATAAACGCAGGTATTCTGCTAGCCGCGGGCGGACGTGGAGGCGAGGCATTGAGTCCCTTTGCCAAAGAACATCTTCCATATCTGAACCAGAGTTATAGTGAAATGACCACACCAGCATTGGTGGTTGCGGGAGATCAGGACTATTCGCCACTGACTGTTCTTGGTCCCGAGTGGTTTACAGATGCCTACACACTCAGTCCGGGGGCAAATCAGTTGGTTACTTTATTTGGAGCCGAACATATGTTAGGTGGCATTTCCGGATATCTGGTAACTGAAACGACAGATGAAAACCCAGAGCGGGTAGCCGCTGTGCAGCGGCTGACCTGGGCGTACCTTCGTACTGCGCTTTATCCGGAAGATGCTGCCTGGGCAGCCATCTCTGCTGACTTTATCAGCAAAGCGAATCCTATTGGCAAAGTTGAAAGCAAATAATTCTGCATTTTTCTGATCGCTGTGATGGGGAGAGTGGTGTGGTTGTTATTTTAGTTTCACCTTCACTATCTCGCCATCTTCCTTTATTTCAACAAATTCTTCGATGCGGTCTTCATGAGCAATGGAATAATTCTTTCGCTCGTAATAGTTCGTTTGATAACCGCTGCTTGAATACCCGGTGCCCGTATATTCATTATATGAACCATTAGAGGTATAACCAAGAAAGCCTTGCAGGAAATATTTTCCGGGTTTCATTTCCGGAAAAGTGAACTTTCCGCTGCTGTTGGTTATGGCTTCAAGTCTGTACCGGTAAGCCGCATCTGATAAATATACATAACGTCTTTTGCGTTTGTTCTCTTTATCTTTTCTCAGTTGATACCATTCCTCAAAGTAAGGAGTGACAGGAAAAAGAGTAATCTTGATCTGATTGGCCAAAATACGGGGAGAGAGCAATGGTTTAACTCCTATAGAGGATTTTGGATGTGTAAAAGCGACGCCTTGAATCGTCGCTTTTCCTTTTGCCAGTTGCTTTTTTGCCTGCAGGGAATCAAAAGAAGATTTCGGGTAAAAGACGGTTACTTTGTCTTTTTCTTCCGGCTCTTTATATTGTGCCTGCGCTGAACCGGCGGTCAGCCCAAGGGTAATGACCAATAGATATTTGTGAAAATTCATAATATTGTCTGATAGATGATTAGAAAGTATAATTGTGCGTAAAGTCTTTATCTCTGCTGACGATTATATTTTGTTCGTTAACTTTTACTTCTCCATTGATCTCGGCCTTGAAGCTGATTGTATAAGGCTGGTCTGCCGCCGGACTCAGGCACTGTGCACCTGCACTGATGGCACGTAAAGGTTTTGTCGATTCTACCACATAGGTTTGCGTACCACCTGTAAAATCATTAAGTCCGAGGCTCACCGCAGCCTGGCTACTTTGCGTTACACCATTAATTTTCCATACGGTCGCGTCGGCCGGATCATTTCCTACGCCAGCCGCCACAAAAGATATATAAGCAGATGAGGGCGCGCCCGTCACCGTAAAGGTAAATTTAGCATTCCTGCCATCTGCGGGAGAAACTTCAGGATCATCTTTTTTACTGCAGGATGCAAACACTGATAAAATGGAGATACAGATAATAACGTTAAGGATAGTTCTAAAAAAGTTTGTTTTCATATCAGATTTTGATTAATTGTAAATTCGGTACAAAGCTATCTGATGACTTTATGAAAATAAATACCCTTATTTCGGGTTTTATTTCTCCTGATATTTAGGTATTTTTTAGTTTTAGCTGAATAAAATATTGAATTCTCGTTTTTAAGCCGGATATTTAAAATTTATTCAATTCTTACCAGCCCTGTTTTTTATGCCGTAACCCGATCAACCTGAAGATGAAAAAAATATATCTGCTCCTGATTTGTCTGCTGGGTATGAACAATATGTTTGCTCAACAGCAAATTCCCCTTAATGAACACCGTTACCTGGATAGTCTTGATCAGGTGCTCCGGCAGCAACATCCTGATACTGCTAAAGCTAATGCCAGCTTCCTTCTGGTAGATTACTGGAAATTCAAAGACACTGTAAAAAGTAAAAATTACTTGCGGAACGGCCGGCAATTTGCCGCTAAATCTCCTTACCTGAAAGCCCTCTACTATTTTTATGAAGGTCAGTATTATTTCAACCGGGATACGAAGAGGGCATCGGCGGCTTTTAAAAAAGCGGAAGAAATGCTCAGTGCATTTCCGACCAAAAAAGCTTATGGTAACCGTGCCGCTGCCTGGTTTAATTATGCTTTGATGAATAAGGATAAAAAAGGATATGAATTTATTATCAGTATTACCCTGGATAAAGCTATTCCCAATGCGTTGAAGGCAGGCAATATGGCTATGGTTGCCCATTATTATACGCAATTGTCAACTATCCTGATGAACAATTATCAGTTTGCGAAAGCAGGGTTGTACGTTCAGAAAGCTATCGGAATACTGGAAAAAGAGAGTCCCAAATCTGCAACACTGGTATTCGCTTATCTGAGTGGTGTGAGTATCTACTGTTATGAGAACAAAGCCCCTAAAGCTAAGCCTTTGCTGAACAAGGCGCTGGCCTTGTTGAAGCCTTATCCTGAGTCGTTAAACTATCCTCTGTATTATTACAACGAGGTTTTATATTATTCTACCATCAACGATTTAAACCATGCATTGCTGAGTACAGAAAAGGGGATCGTCCTGGCAAAGAAATACAATCAGAAACAGTTATTTCAGCAATTTATCTTCAGGAGATATACCATTTACAGTCAGCAAAAATCATATGAGAAAGCCCGGCAGTTATTGCTGGACATCGTTAAAGAAGGCACGCTGGTAGCAGATATTAACGACAGGGCTGCAATCTATGCCGAGCTGGCCAAGACGAATCAATCCCTGGAAGACTACAAAGAGGCTTTCCAATGGCAAAAGCGCTATAGTGCTGTAGCTGACTCCATTCATAACAGTCAGACTAAAGTTAAGATCAACGAATTGGAAACAAAGTATCAGACAGCACAAAACCGTCAGAAAATTGCCGTCTTGCAGGCGCAGAACAAACAAACAATTTTAACTGCGAAAAACCAGCGTTTAAATAGCTGGCTGCTGGCAATGGGTTGTGTATGTTTAATTATAGTGCTTGGTTTTGTGATCCTCACGGCTAAAAAAAACCGGAGACTTGCAGCACAAAAGGAAATTAACTTTAAGCAGCAGCTGAAGGAGGTGGAGCAGCAACAGCAATTGCATATCGCAAAAGCTATGCTGGACGGTGAAGAACATGAACGCGAACGTGTTGCACGCGATTTGCACGATGGACTGGGAGGGATGCTTGCCGGGGTAAAGATCGGTTTGTCGGGCTGGTCAAATAACAATGCCGGAATATCCGGTGATAAGGATCTGTATCGTATTATCACTCAACTGGATAATTCAGTAGGCGAATTGCGGCGCATTGCGCGGAACATGGTGCCCGAAACACTATTAAAGTTTGGTTTAGAGGTGGCCTTAAAAGATCTGAGTGAATTTTATATGCAGGACGATTTACAGGTAGATTTTCAGGCCTATAATATAGAGAAGGATATAGCGCTGACGGTGCAGTTAAATATCTACAGAATTATCCAGGAGTTGTTTTCGAATGCAATCAGACATGCCTGCGCAAGTCATATTATGTTGCAGTGCAGCCAGAATGAAAATATATTTTTTATTACGTTTGAAGACGATGGTTGTGGCTTTGATACAGCGATACTGACCACTAAAAAAGGGATGGGTTTGAATAACCTGAAAACCCGGATTGCCTTTTTGAAAGGTCAGTTTGAGATTCAGTCGCTTGTTAACGAAGGAACCACTATTAATATAGAAATCAATACAAATGCAGAAGGATAAATTGCTGACTACGATAGTAGATGACCACCCGATTGTGATAGAGGGACTAAAGATGCTGCTACAGCATGAAGCGAATATACAGGTAGTTGGTGGCTTTTGCAGCGGTGCTGAAATTCTTTCTTATCTCAGGAACAATAAGGTGGACCTGATTCTATTAGATATCACCCTACCAGATATCAATGGCATGGACCTGTGCCAGCTGATAAAAAGCGAATGGGTTTCTACCACCATACTTATTCTAAGTAACCATACAGAAAGGAGTATTATCCTGCAAAGCATACAAAATGGCGCCAGCGGTTACTTACTTAAAAACAGCTCTATACAGGAGCTGAGGCAATGTATTGCTGAGGCGATACAAGGAAATATTGTGTATAGCAGAGCGGTAATGGAAATCATCAGCAGACCTTCAAAAAATCAGTTACAGGAAAGGCCGCAATTGACACGTCGCGAGAAGCAGGTACTTGCACTGGTTGCAGAAGGAAAGACCAGTCAGACAATAGGTCAGGAACTTTTCTTAAGTCCCCTTACTATCGATACCCACCGGAAAAACCTCATCCAAAAGTTCAATGTGAAGAATATGGCGGAGTTGATTATGGCGGCCAGTCAGCAAAATCTGCTGTAATCTAATTATTGGTTTCTACCTGTTTCCGGTGTCCGGCACTGGACGTCTGCTGTTCAATACCGAACAGTTTCGTTAATTTCATTAAATTAATATGTTGTAATACAATTAGTTGAAATATTAATTGCAGTTGGCACAAACTTGGTAAATTGCACAGCAATCGTATTTGTATGATCGATAAACAATAATGCCATGTTCAGACTCAATTTAAAAATCGCCCTGCGCAATCTCTGGAGAAACAGGACTTCTTCTGTGATCAATATTATTGGGCTGTCGGTCGGTTTATCTGCCTGCCTGCTACTGCTGTTATATGTGAATTATGAAATGAATTTTGACCGTCACTTTAAAGATTCGGATAAAATCTATCAGGTGATGACTAACTTTCAGGATGCTTCGGGAAGAATTACCAGTACAGGAGGGTCGCCGGGAGATGGCATTCCACTCGCGATTAAAGCAAAAATACCCGAAGTAGATGTGATCGCCAGAATCGGTGGAGGTGATCAGTCAATACTATCAAATGAGCGAAAAAGATTCAAAAGGAAAGATCTCTTTGCAGATCCGGAGATACTTAAAATCTTCAACTACGATTTTATAGTCGGTAATTCTAGTACTGCACTAAATACGCCCAATGCTGTGATACTGACAGCGGAGACGGCACAACTTTTATTCGGTACTACCGACGTGCTGAACAAAACGGTGAGGTATAAAAATGCAAGAGACTTAAAAGTTACCGGTGTGATCAAAAATTTACCTGCCAATACAACTATCAGGTTTGACTATCTGATGCCCTGGTCTTTTTTTGCCAGCATTAATGATTATGTGAAAAATCCGGGCTGGGGAAATTTTAACTTTCTGGCTATGGCGAAGGTGAACAAACCCGCCAATATTAACCTCATCAATAGTAAAGTAAAAAAACTGTTCAATGCAAATTATACAGATCAAAGGACGGAGAACTTTTTATTCCCTCTAAGGGATACACATTTATACGGCGAATTTCTGAATGGCAGGAGTGTTGGGGGCGATATCGAACGGATTTATCTTTTTGTGGCACTGGCTTTCGGCATTTTACTTGTTGCCTGCATCAATTTCATGAACATGGCCACTGCAAAATCAGAGCGGAGGGCAAAGGAAGTGGGGATCAGGAAAACTATTGGTGCAACGAAGCGTTCCCTGGTGATCCAGTTTATGACCGAAGCGATGGTGCTGACCATGGTGGCGTTATTGATTGCAGTAGTTATTGCTGAAGCCAGTTTGCCACTATTTAATAACTTGCTGGACCTGAGTATTCAGGTCGGTTATACCAGTACGGGCTATTGGCTGGGGATATTAACGGTAGCCTTAGTGACCGGATTATTGTCCGGCACCTATCCAGCATTGTTCCTTTCTTCTTTTAATCCCATTCAGACTTTAAGAAAAAAAACCGCAAGGGCTAAGCTTTTTCCTTTTAATCTGAGACAGGTGCTGGTGGTTGTACAATTTTCTTTTGCCATTATGCTGATCATTGCTACGCTCGTGATCTATAAACAGCTGCAATTTATTAAGAGCAGACCTGTGGGTTACAATATCGACCTGCTGGCAGAACTGCCCCAGGATGGTGAACTGTCCGGTAAGTTTGAATTGTTTAAAGAGCAGGTGATGAAAACCGGGGCTGTTACTGCGGTAAACCAATCCTCCCGCGGTATGACCGATGTGAGCAGCTGGTTTTATGGCTTCAAATGGCCGGGTATGGAAGAACAAGGCAAGGAAATTGTTTTTAACCGCCTTGAAACAGGTTATGATTTAGTGAAGACAAACGGTATGGAACTATTGAGCGGGCGTGATTTCTCCAGAGATTTCGCCTCAGATAGTGCAGCAATTTTGCTGAGCAGCAAAGCCGTGAAAATGATGAAGGTTAAAAATCCGATGGGAATGATGGTTAATCACTTTGGCAAACAGCTGAAGGTGATTGGCGTTTTTAAGGATTTTATCTGGGATTCTCCCTATCGTTCAGGAAAACCCATGGTGATTATCTTTAACAAAAATCCGGAAGGAACTATTAATATGCGGTTAAATCCTGCGAATAGCCTGAGTAAAAACGTCGATCTGATTTCAACTGTTGCCAAAACGCTGAATCCGGAATACCCTGTAGAAATTAGCTTCGCCGATGAGCAGTATGCCAAAAAACTACATGCAGAGAAAATATTGGGCATATTGGCCAACCTGTTTGGCGGTATAGCAATACTCATCTCTTGTATGGGACTTTATGGTTTGGTGGCTTACAGTGCAGAACAGCGTACCAAAGAATTTGGTGTGCGCCGCGTATTGGGTGCCTCGGTCGGAAATATCATGAAATTGCTTTCTGTTTCTTTCTTGAAAATGGTAATTGTGGCTGCCTGTATTGGCGTGCCTTTAGCCTATTACCTGATGAACCGGTGGCTTACTCATTTTGAGTTCAGGACTACAATATCATTCGCCATTCTATTCCTGTCAATAGCAGGGACTGCAATAATTGCCTTTCTGACGGTTAGTTTTCAGGCCTATAAGGCTGCAAAAGCTAATCCGGTTGAAGCGCTGAAATATGAGTAGAGCAATGGTCAGTAATGCCCTTTGTACTGTTCTTTTATAAGGCAAACAGTAGATAAGGGGAGTTCATCATGCTGATAGTTTTCCTCTTCTCTTACAAATCCTTCACTCTCGAAAAAATCTATTATTGGATTTTTGGGATATTCATTGATCCAAAGCACTTCGTAAGACTTGCAGACCGATATGCATTTATCAAATAAAGATTGTCTGATTGCAGGATCGTCATATTTTTTTAGCAGTCCGAAGTCTGCTATGCGAATCATTCTTTTGGAATCGAAACGTCCAGGTCTTTTTCCTTTGGAAGTAATCCTTGCGTATCCTGCAGGTTCTTCATCAGCGTAGACAACCAGCCATTGGTTTGACATGCTGTTAACCTCAATAATTAGACTTTTTTCATTAAAATTTGCTGTAATATATTGTTCAAGCACATGCGCTTCCAACACATCCGAGAATTTTTCTTTAGCCACCTCTTTGGTTAGCATCAACAATGCATCTATCCCTTTTCCCGTAACCACTGTAAACCTGGTTGTAATCTCTGTATCCATCTCCTAAATAATAAGACTACAAAGCTAACCAGCTCATTATAATTGTACCGATACAGAACTTTTAGCAATTACCAGTACAGATTACCTTATGGGTTGTCCTGAAAGTTGAATGGCTTCGATTTTTTTCTGAGAATATTTGTCCGCAAATACAACCCTGAAATGGCGGGAGAAGTCATTGGAAAAAGAGAAGGTATAGCCGGGAGTAAATCTTACACCTATCTTTTCACATTGTTTATAGAAATGATCCATATTTGTATGATCCGGCATTTTAACCCAGATATTGTAGCCGCCGGAAGGCATATGGCATGTTGTACCTTCTGGAAAGCTGGCAGTTAATAACTTAATAGTCAAATAAGCATTTTTGGCCAGTTGCATTCTAAATGAACGGAGATGTCTGTCATAGCTATTGCCGTCGAGCAGTTTGTTAACCGTTTCCTGGTAAACAGGGGAAACAGAGCTGCCCAGAGAGAATTTGATTTGTTCCGCACGTTCCATAAACTTTCCGGCCGATAACCAGCCGAGCCTGATACCCGGGGCCAGCGTTTTAGCAAATGAGGAATAAGTCATGACCAGGCCACTTTCATCGAAACTCTTTATAGTAGATGGTCGTTGTCCGCTGAAGCTAAGATCACCGTAAACATCATTTTCTATCACTGCAATGTCTTGCTGCTGTGCGAGCTGTAATAGTACCTGTTTCTGTTCATCACTCATCAATATCCCTGTTGGATTATGAAAGTTCGGCGTGACCAAAATGGCTTTTATCCTGTTTTTTAGACATGCGCTGCGTAAAAAATCGATGTCGAAACCAACGCTCAGATCAACAGGGATTTCAATTACTCTAAGATTCAGTACTCTCACCACTTCCAGTATAGAAAATACACAAGGGCTTTCTAGCGCAACAATATCGCCTGCTGTACAAACAGCTGCTAAAGCAATATATACGGCCTGTAATGCACCATCAGTAATAATCAGTTGATCGGAATTGATACGTGTCTTGTAAAGTGCAGTCCTTTTGATGATGCTATTTTTCAGTGTCTCTGACCCATTAGGCGGATAATATCTTAGTAAGCTAACTCCGTATTCTCTGATCACCTGCTGCATCGTTCGCAGTAGTAATTTTTGAGGAATAAGTAAATCGCCCGGAGTTGCCACATTAAACTCAGACAGCTTTTTTGCCGGTCGCGAGGAAGTGGTGAGCACTAAGTTATTTTCAAATATGGCATCTCTTACGATTGGAGCTGTAGAAGATGGGGGCTGGACCAATATTTCGATGGACTTTGTGCTGACATAGTATCCTGATTTTGGAATGCTTTCTACCCATCCGAGAATCATTAAGTATTCGTATCCACTTTGTATAGTTTGGGTACTAACGTGGTACTGGTTTTTCAACTCACGGATAGATGGAAGTTTATATCCCGGTTTAAAGATGCCTTCGCGGATATTCTTTTCAATAGATGAGGTAAATACTTCATATCTATATGATCTCATATAGTTTAATTTTTAATCAATTAATAGCAATGTCACAGAAATAATGAAAGCATTGCCATATTAGTCTGCTGGCAATGTAACAAGTTTTGTTGAGCTGTATCTAATATTTATAAATCTTTCACATAAGCTATGAAAATAATCTGCTTTTTATTCCTCAGCACCATTTCACTAAGGTGCTGGAGCCAGGAAATTATTGTTCCAAAAAAAAATGTGGTAGCTCAAAAATGGATTAAAGAGCAAAGCTATCAAATGAGCTGGGCCATGCTCAGAGATACCATGAGTATGACGATAGGCCTAGTCAATACTAAAGTACAGGTTCTGGGTGACAAGGTACAGGTGATTACCGAAGTGAAAATGAAAGGGTCTCCCGCGCCCTGGATAGACTCTACTATCGTACGTAAAACAGATCTTTCGCCAGTTTACCATGCTTCCTACAATATTCAGCGTGATATGGCGCTCCACTTCGGTGCCTCGGTCAAAGGGTTTTACCGCGACAAACAGACCAATAAAACTACTAACATAGCACAACAAATACCATCAGGGTATTTTGACAGTAATTTTTATCCTATGCTCATCAACTGGCTGCCGCTTAAGGTTGGCTATACAGCTGATATTGATATTTATGACTATAATCCAAAAGGTAAAATGGGAGTTGTCAAAGCCCATATTCTTAGTGTAAATGAAGGAAAATACCTGAGCAAGAAATCAGGGGAAAGAAAAGTGTGGATAGTTGAAGCAGCTGATGAGATTGGTGCTGCAACTGATGGAAAAAGTGTTTATCAGATTGATCAGTTGACCAGGCAACTCTGGAAACAGCGGATTACTGCCGGGGGTAGAGTAATGGAGATGACGGCAGTGGAGGATTAATCAATATTTGATTTTACATGTGACCAATATGCAGAGATTAATTACCTAATTAATCTCTGCATATTATGCGTAGTTTATTTTTATTTATACTCCTGATTAAGATTCTCTCTCTGTATGTGAGTGCTTTGGAATGGTTCAGCACCTATAATCATATGATGCCATCTGACTTCCCCGGTTTCGCCATTTCACGTTCTTATAATCACCTTGATAGCTTAGGCCAGTACCCCAAAATCTCAATTATTTCTCCTCTTTTCTTTTAAATACCTCCCCATACCTGCAAGTTCCGGAAGCTCGTCGCAACTCCCGGAAGTAACGCTTTGAAAATTAGTTAGTTGTGTTTTGTGTGCTTACATTCGTTCAACGAGTTCGAAGCTACCGGTAGGCAATGACTTGAATTAACAGATTTATTAATTTTTAAAAATTTAAAATTATGGCAAAGTATTCAGAAGCTGTATTCGGTACAATCCGGGGCAGAGTAGGTGAAGGGATAGGCGTGTTAAGTAAAGGATTGAAGATCCTTAAAGGGTTGTCTAGCCCATCAAGTGTGCCGCCATCCCTGGCACAGTTAAGTCAGCGTGCAATATGGGGTTTGGTAACACCATTTATCAGCACTTTTACAGATATCATCAATCTGGGATGGAAAGCTCCAGCAATCAGACAGCGGAAAAAGTAAAAGTGAAAGCAGCCCTGAAGGAACAGGAAAAAAAGGCTTTGGAAAAAAAGCATGTGGCTGTGTCTGCTGCTTATTCACTAAAATGGCTGATTGCCGGGATAGTATTGATAGGAGCGGCAGGATGCTGGGTTTATAGAAAAATTAAATGATGGATATGCTGGCAGGTGATTTCAAAGT
>Ga0247815_10001183_pt1 | contig 20187 bp, 15 predicted proteins | sample UWRJL194509B1_FD_181014 | JGI IMG/M metagenome (GOLD analysis project Ga0247815, IMG submission 181014) | Plant litter microbial communities from Arlington Agricultural Research Station in Wisconsin, United States - UWRJ-L194-509B-1 | ecosystem: Environmental > Terrestrial > Plant litter >...
ACATCTTCAAGCCGCTGGGCATGAACAGCGCCAGCTTCCGCCAGCCGCTGCCGGCCGCGCTGGTGCCGCACATGGCGTCCGGCTACGCCAAGGTCGGCGAGCCGCCGCAGCCGTTCGAGGTCATCGGCCCGGCGCCGGCCGGTGCGTTGTCGGCGTCCGGCACCGACATGGGGCGCTTCATGATCGCCCACCTGCAGCACGGCGAGCTGAACGGCCAGCGCATCCTCAGCGCCGCCACCGCCGACGCCATGCACGACAGCAAGTTGGCCAAGGTCAACCCGGTGTCGCTGGTGGGGCCGCTGAACCGCATGGAACTGGGCTTCTTCGAGACTAACATCAACGGCCGCAAAGTGGTCGGCCACCTCGGCGACACCGAGGCGTTCCACACCTCGCTGCACCTGTTCCTCAAGGACGGCGTCGGTTTCTACGTCTCGTTCAACAGCAGCGGCAAGGAAGGCGCCGTCGGCAAGCTGCGCACCGCGCTGTTCCAGGACTTCGCCGACCGCTATCTGCCGTACGCCGGCCCGGCCGACGGCAAGGTCGATGCCGCCACCGCCGCCGAACATGCCCGCATGATGAGCGGCACCTGGCACAGCAGCCGCCGCTCGGAATCTAACTTCTTCTCCGTGGTCGGATTGCTGGGTCAGACCAAGGTCGGCCTGGACGACAAGGGCGCGCTGCATATCCCGGCGCTGGTCGGCCGCGACGGCCGCCCGCGCGAATGGGTCGAGATCGCTCCATTTATTTGGCGTGATCGCAACGGCCATGACCGCCTCGCCGCAAACGTGGTCAACGGCCAGGTGGTGCGCTGGAGCATGGACTTCATGTCGCCGTTCATGGTGTTCGACCGCGTGCCGGCCGGCAAATCCGGCGCCTGGCTGCTGCCGGTCCTGTACGGCGCGCTGGCGATCCTGACGCTGACCGTGCTGGCGTGGCCGGTGGGCTGGGCGATCCGCCGCAAACACGGCTTGCCGCCGGTGCCTGCCGGCACGGCGCGCAGCACCGCGCGGGCTACGCAGATCGCCGCCGGCCTGAGCCTGGCCGTGCTGATCGGCTGGGTGACGATGATCAGCGTCATGTTCTCCAGCCTTAAATATGCGACCGCGATATCCGATCCCTATCTGTGGCTGCTGCAGGTGCTGGGCCTCGTCATCTTTGTCGGCGGCATCGTGGTCAGCACGCGCAACGCGCAACTGGCGTTCACCGACGGCAGGAGTCGATGGCGCAAGCTATGGAGCGTGCTGGTGCTGCTGTCGGCGTTGGCGGTGTGCTACACGGCCGCGCGCTTCGGTCTGATCGCCATGACGGTGAGCTACTAATGGGCCGCCTGACGATGAGCGTTGTCGCGGAGAAGCTGTATCTCGCGCAACCATTCCGTATCTCTGGCTACCTGTTCGAGCGTTTCGACGCCGTGGTGGTTACCCTCAGCGATGGCAATTTCCAGGGACGCGGCGAAGCCGGTGGCGTCTATTATCTGGGCGACGACGCGCCGCACATGCTGGCCGAACTGGAACGCTCGCGGGCCGCGATCGAAGCCGGGCCGAGCCGCCAAGAATTGCGCGCGCTGATGCCGCCCGGCGGCGCCCGCAACGCGGTCGATTGCGCGCTGTGGGAGCTGGAGGCCGTGCGCCACGGCATGCCGGTCTGGCAGTTGGCCGGGCAGGCGGCGCCGCGTCCGCTGCGCACCACCTTCACGCTGGGCGCCAACGATCCGCAACTGATGGCGGCCGAGGCGGTGCGCTGGAGCCAGGCGCGCGCGATCAAGATCAAGCTGACCGGCGACACCGAGCTCGACCTGGCGCGGGTGGCGGCGATCCGCGCCGCGCGGCCCGACGTCTGGCTGGGCGTCGACGGCAACCAGGGCTTCGTGATCGGCCAGATGGACGCGCTGGTGGCGGGTCTGGTGGATCAGCAAGTGTCGCTGCTGGAACAACCGCTGGCGCGCGGCCAGGAGGCGCATCTGGAAGGCTACCAGTCGCCGATTCCGCTGGCCGGCGATGAAAGCATCCTGTCGCTGGCCGACGTGGCGTCGGCGGTGGGCCGCTACCAGGTGATCAACATCAAGCTGGACAAATGCGGCGGCCTGACCGAGGGCCTGATGATGGCGGAAGAGGCGCGCCGCCTTGGGCTGAGCGTGATGGTCGGGAACATGGGCGGCTCCAGCCTGGCCATGGCGCCGAGCTTCGTGCTGGGGCAGGGCTGCGACATCGTCGATCTGGACGGCCCGACCTTCCTGACCAACGACCGCCAACCCGGCGTCGATTACGTCGACGGCACCGTGTGGTCCGGGCCCGAGGTGTGGGGCGGGGCATGACCCAGGCCGCCAACCAGACCTGGTTCGGCCACCCGCGCGGGTTGACGGTGCTGTTCCTGACCAATATGTGGGAGCAGTTTTCCTACTACGGCATGCGTGCGCTGCTGGTCTACTTCATGACCAAGCAGCTGCTGCTGGGCCAGGCGCAGGCGTCGTTCATCTACGGCGCCTACACCGCCTGCGCCTACTTCACGCCGATCATCGGCGGCATGCTGGCCGACCGCTACCTGGGCAAGCGGCGCGCCATCATCATCGGCGCCTCGGTGATGGCGGCCGGGCATTTCATGATGGCGTTCGAGCCGCTGTTCTACGCGGCGCTGGCGACCATCGCGCTGGGCAACGGTCTGTTCCTGCCGAGCCTGCCGAGCCAGGTCGGCGACCTGTACCGCCGCGACGATCCGCGCCGCGGCTGGGCCTACAACGTCTACTACGTCGGCATCAACATCGGCGGCTTCCTGGCGCCGGTGATCTGCGGCACCATCGGCGAAGTGTACGGCTGGCACTATGGCTTCGGCCTGGCGGGCGTCGGCATGCTGGCCGGGCTGTTGATCTACCTGGCCGGGCAACGCCACCTGCCTCCCGAGCAGCCGTGCGTTGTGGTCGACCGCGGCGCGAAGGACGATCGGCCCGGCTTCGACCGCCGGACCGTGCTGGTGCTGGTCGGCATCGGCCTGGCGGTGACGGTGTTCCGCTCCGCCTACGAGCAGGTCGGCAACACGGTGGCGCTGTGGGCCGACACCGGCGTGGCGCGCGACGCCGGCGGCTTCATCATTCCGATGACGTGGTTCCAGTCGCTCAATCCGCTGTTCGTGATGCTGATGACGCCGCCGCTGCTGGCCTATTGGCGCCGTCGCGCCGACGCCGGCCACGACCAGCCGCCGGCGCTGCGCATGGCGCTCGGCGCCTTGATCGTCTCCGGCGCCTACCTGATGCTGGCGGCGCTGACCTGGGCCGCCGACGGCCAACCGACGCCATGGGCCTGGCTGACGCTGTTCTTCGTCGCGTTCACCTTTGGCGAGCTGTTCATCCTGCCCACCGGACTCGGCTTGTTCGCAAGGCTGGCGCCGCCGCATCTCGGCACCACCACGGTGGGAGCGTGGTTCCTGATCATCTTCAGCGGCAGCCTCAGCGCGGGCCTGGTCGGCACGTTGTGGAGCCGGCTAGATCACGCCGCTTTCTTCGCGCTGCTGGCGGTGTTGGCGGCGATTTCGGCGGGCCTGTTGTGGCTTTTAAATCACCCAACGGAGCAAATCGACAAGATTAGAAGAAAAATGGATATAAATATTTAGAAATTCTCTAATCAGGACTATTATGTCCTGATTAGAGATTCAAAAAATAGCAGTCCAATCCAACCGGGAGAGTGCGTATGTTGAAGTTGTCTAATAGCCTGTTGCTGACGTCGATGGCGTTGGCGGTGTCGTCCGCGTTTGCAGCGGAACAAAGTGGGGCGCCGGACGCGGTGCAACAAGTGGTCGTGACCGCGCAGAAGCGGGCCCAGACCACCATCGACGTGCCGCAGTCGATGTCGGTGCTCAGCGGTGACACGCTGGAGAAGCAACAAGCGACCAGCTTTGCCGACTACCTCAAACTGGTGCCGAGCCTGCAACTGGTGCAAAGCACGCCGGGCGCGGGCCGGCTGGTGTTGCGCGGCCTCGACACCGGCGGCGTCGCCTCCACCGTCGCGGTTTACATGGACGAGACCGCGTTCGGCTCCAGCAGCGGCCTGGTCAACGGCGCCGCGCTGGCCGGCGACTTCGACACCTTCGACATGGCGCGGGTCGAAGTGCTGCGCGGTCCGCAGGGCGCGCTGTACGGCGCCAGCTCGCTGGGCGGCCTGGTCAAATTCGTCACCAACACGCCGGAGACCGATCGCTTCCTGATGCGCGCCCGCACCGGCGTGGCCTCGGTCGACGGCGGCGGCATCGCCTATCGCGGCAATCTGGTGGTCAACACGCCGATCAGCGATACGCTGGCGTTCCGCGTTTCCGGCTCCTACGTCAAGGAACCGGGCTTCATCGATTCGATCGGCACCGCCGGCTCCGACCACGCGGACGACATCAACAGTGCGCGCAACTACGGCGGCCGCGCCTCGTTGATGTGGACGCCGGACAAGGACTTCTCGCTGCGGCTGACGGCGGTGGCGCAGAACATCGCCGCCGATGCGCCGAGCACGGTGGAGGCCGATCCGAACACGCTGAAGCAGTTGTACGGCCGTCCGGCGCAATCGCAATTCATCCCGCAATACCGCAACGTCAACTACCGCGTCTACAACGCCACCGCCAACTGGAATATGAGTTGGGCCAACCTGACCTCGTCGACTAGTTGGAGCACGCAGAAACAAAACTTCCGCGAAGATTCAACCACCAACCTGAGCGGGCTGGTCGAAGGCGCTTTCGGTCCGGCCAACGAGCTGTACTTGGGCCAGGACACCAACCTGAAGAAATTCACCCAAGAAGTGCGGCTCAGCTCCAACCAGACCGGCATGGTCGATTGGCTGGCCGGCGCCTACTACACCGACGAGGACGGCGCGATCCTGCAAACCTACAACGCGGTGGTGCCTGGCACGCTGACGCCGCTGACCGGCTTGCCGCTGCTGGCCGACGTCAGCCTCGACTCGAAATACCGCGAGTATGCGGCGTTCGGCAACACCACCGTGCACTTCACCGAACGTTACGATGTCGATCTCGGTGTGCGCTACAGCAAGAACAAGCAGTCCGCGCTGCAGATCACCGACGGCGCGCTGGCCGGCGGCGCCACCAACAACACCGCCAAATCGAGCGAGCACGTGGTGACGTATTCAGTCGCGCCGAAGCTGAAGTTCGACGAGCGCAACGCGGTCTACGTGCGCGCCGCCAAGGGCTTCCGTCCGGGCGGCCCGAACATCCTGCCGCCGAACGCGCCGCCGGGCACGCCGGCCACCTACAAGTCGGACTCGGTGATGAGCTATGAAGTGGGCTTCAAGTCGCTGAGCAAGAACGGCATGGTGTCGTTCGACATCGCCGCCTTCCACATCGACTGGAAGGATATCCAACTGCTGGCCATCGTCAACGATTTCGGCGTCAACACCAACGGCGCCGGCGCGACCGCCGACGGCCTGGAGTTCACCGCCACCGTGCGGCCGCTGCGCGGACTGCGCCTGCAGGCCAACGGTTCCTACAACAAGACCAAGCTGGACGGCGACACCAGCCCGCTGGTCGGCGGCCTCAAGGGCGACCGGCTGCCGTTCTCGCCGAAGTTCACCATCGGCCTGCTGGGCGACTATCGCTGGACCGTGGCCGACACCATGCCGGCCTATGCCGGCCTGTCGGTGCGCCACCTGACCAAGCAAAACGGCGCCTTCGACGCGGATTTCCGCGCCGCCAACGGACGCCAGCGCGAGGTCGATTCCTACAGCGTGTTCGATGCCCATATCGGCATCGAACTCGGCACCTGGACGCTGGAAGCCTACGGCAAAAACCTGGGCAACAGCCACGGCGTCACCTCGACATCGTCGGTGAAGGCCAACGGCGCCAACGTCTATCCCAACGGCGCGATCAGCACCGGTGTCATCACACCGCGCACGCTCGGCCTGACTTTGACCAAGGAGTATTAAACGCATGACAAATTCCACCGCCGCGACGACCCTGGGGCGCTATCTGTTGTTCCTCGCCGATACCGTCGAGCCAGGCTACGCGAAGACCGCGTTCGGCCTGCGCGACTGGGCCGGCGAGCGCTGCGTCGGCGAGCTGGCGCTGCCGGCCGCCACCGTCACCGCCGGCCTGCCGCGCCTGACCGCGCAACAGGCCTGGGAGCAGGGCGCCACCGCGCTGGTGATCGGCGTCGCCGCGCCCGGCGGCATGATTCCGGCGGCCTGGGTACCGGCGCTGGTGGCGGCGCTGGACGCCGGCCTCGACATCGTGTCCGGCATGCACGTCAAGCTGGCCCAGGTCGAACCGTTGCGCGCGGCGGCCGAGCTCAACGGCCGGCGCCTGATCGATATCCGCACGCCGCCGGCCGATATTCCGGTCGGCACCGGTGTCCGGCGTTCGGGCCGGCGGCTGCTGACGGTCGGCACCGATTGCGCGCTGGGCAAGAAATACACGGCGCTGTCGCTGCACCGCGCCTTGCGCGCGCGCGGCGTCGACGCCGATTTCCGCGCCAGCGGCCAGACCGGCATCCTGATCGCCGGTGGCGGCATTCCGATCGACGCGGTGGTGTCCGATTTCGTGGCGGGCGCGGCGGAGTTGCTCAGCCCGGCGGCGGCGCCGGACCATCTCGATGTCATCGAAGGGCAGGGCTCGCTGTTCCATCCGGCCTACGCCGGCGTGTCGCTGGGCTTGTTGCATGGTAGCCAGCCGGACATGTTTATTGTTTGCCACGACCCATCGCGTACGCATATCCTTGGCTTTCCGGCGTCGCCGCTGCCGTCGATCGAGATGGTGATCGCGCAGACGGTGGCGCTGGGACGGGTTACCAATCCGGATATCCGCTGCGTCGGCGTGGCGCTCAACACCTCGGGCATGGAGCCGGACGCCGCCGAGGCCGAGATCGCGGCGCTGTCGCAGCGCCTCGGCCTGCCGGTGGCCGATCCGATGCGCGCCGGCGCCGCCTTCGAGCGGCTGGTGGATGCGTGTATTAATTAATACGACTCGCCCGTCATTCCCGCGCACGCGGGAATCCATGCTGAGCTTCATGGCCGGCGACGTACGGATACCGCGTGCGCGGCGGTCCGCCGATGCGGAATGACGATGGTATTCGACGTAAATGGAGATCGCATGAACAAGTTCCACCCGTATTTGCTTTGCCTGCTGCTGGCCGGCGCTTCGGCGGCCCACGCCGCGCCGCCGCAACGCTTCGATGCCCGCGTCGAGGCGCTGCGGCAAAAGATCGGCGTGCCCGGCATGGCGATCGCCATCGTCGAGGACGGCAAGACCACGCTGGCGCGCGGCTACGGCGTGCGCCAGCTGGGCGCTCCGGCGGCGGTCGATGCCGACACGCTGTTCCCGATCGGCTCGACCAGCAAGGCCATCACCGCCGCCGCGCTCGCCACGTTGGTCGACGCCGGCAAGATCGGCTGGGACGATCCGGTCATCAACCATCTGCCCGGCTTCCAGATGTACGACCCGTGGGTCACGCGCGAGATCACGGTGCGCGACCTGTTGGTCCATCGCGCCGGGCTCGGCTATGGCGCCGGCGATCTGCTGTTCGTCCCGCGCAGCAATCTGTCGCGCGCCGAGACGGTGCGCCGGCTGCGCTACCTGAAGCCGTCGACCAGCTTCCGCAGCCAGTTCAACTATTCCAACCTGCCGTATGTGGTGGCGGGCCAGCTGATCGAAGCGGTCAGCGGCGAGACGTGGGAAGACTATGTGCGCAAGCACGTGCTGCTGCCGTCCGGCATGGCGCTGTCGACCACCGACAATGAACGCAACTTCGCCACCGAGGACCGGGCCTATCCGCACGCGCGCATGAACGGCGGCCTGCGCGGCGCCGGCGACCAGGAGCGGCTCGACGAGCGCGACGACCTGGGCCGCAACGGCGCGCCGGCCGGCGGCATCGCCAGCAGCGCCAACGATTTGGCCAAGTGGCTGCAGGTGCTGCTGGGCAGCGGGGTCGCGCCGGGCGGCCAGCGCGTCTTCAGCGACGCCGCCATGGCGCAGCTGTGGAAACCGACCATGGCGATGCCGGTCGGCGTGATGCCGCCCGAACTCAAGGGCCTGCAATCGCGCTTCGCCAACTACGGCCTGGGTTGGGACCTGGTCGACTATCGCGGCAATCCCATCATCTGGCACGGCGGTGCGGTGCTCGGCTTCAAGACCGCCGTCGTCATCCTGCCGGAAAAAAAGGTCGGCTTCGCCATCACCATCAACAGCGAGGACGGCGAGATCGTGCGCGGCCTGATGTATGAGTTGATCGATCACTACCTCGGCTTGCCGAAGGACGATTGGCCGGCCAAGTTCCAGGCCTACCGCAACAAGCAGATAGCCGAAGGCGTGAAGACACTGAAGGCGGCGCAAACCACGCCGGCCAAGATCGGGCCGTCGCTCAAGCCGGCCGCGCTGGCGGGCACTTATACCGATCCGTGGTACGGCGACATCGTCGTGGGCGCCACGTCGACCGGGCTGAGCATCGACTTCAAGTCGACCCCGCGCATGAGCGGAAAACTGGAGCACTGGCAGTACGACACCTTCGTCACCAAGCTCGACGACCAGACCATCGAGCCGGCGTATGTTACCTTTGCATTGGATCCGGACGGCAAGGTGGAGCGGGTGACCATGAAGGCGGTCTCGCCGATCGCCGACTTCAGCTGGGATTACCGCGACTTGAACTTCACACCGGCAAAGGGAAATAAATGACGCAATCGAAGCACCTGGGGAAGGGCGCGGCGCTGGCCGCGCTGCTGGCGTTGGCGGGCTGTGGCAGCCAGGCGGTAAAACCTGTTGATGCCACGCACCGTGATTTGTTGACGCTGGACACCCACCTCGACACCGCGATCCACTTCGAACGGACGGGCTGGAGCTTCGGCGAACGCCACGACCCGGCCACCGAAATCGCGCAGCTCGATCTGTCGCGCATGGCCGACGGTAATCTCGACGGCGGCTTCTTCGCCATCTTCACGGCGCAGGGGCCGCTGACGGCCGAGGGTTACGCCGAAGCCCGCGCCGCCGCACTGGCCCGGTCGAAACAGATCGACGATATGGTGGCGCGCTTCGGCGACCGCATCGGCGCCGCGCGCAACGCCGCCGACGCGGCCGAGCTCAACGGCAAGGGCAAGCTGATCGCCTACAAGAGCATCGAAAACAGCTATCCGCTGGGCGAAGGTCCGCAGGCGATGGCTGCGCTGGCCGAGTTCCAGCGCCAAGGCGTGCGGCTGGCCGGCCCGGTGCACACCACCAACAACCAGTTCGCTGATTCGGCCACCGACAAGCCGCGCTGGAACGGCCTCAGCCCGCTGGGGCGGACCTGGGTCGCCGAGATGAACCGGCTCGGCATCGTCATCGACGCCAGTCACGCCTCGGACGCCGTGTTCGACCAATTGCTGGAGCAATCGAAGGCGCCTATCCTGTTGTCGCATTCCGGTTCGCGGGCGATGTTCGACCACGCGCGCAATCTCGACGACGTCCGGCTGCGCAAGCTGGCCGCCGCCGGCGGGGCCATCTGCTTCACCACTATTTACCTTGGCGATGTTCAGATGGGCAAGGAACGGAGCGAGCTGTTCGACCAAATGGAGCATATCTCCTCGCTCGATCCGGCCGCGCAGGCGGAGCTGGCCAAGCGCTGGAAGGCGATGGACGTCACCACGCCGCTGTGGACCTCCACGTTCGACCAGTACATGGCGGCGTTGCTGCATGTGATCAAAGTCGCCGGCCCGGAGCATGTTTGCTTCGGCGCCGACTTCGACGGCGGCGGCGGCATCGCCGGCCTGGAGGACGTCTCAGCGCTGCCACGCGTCACCGCCGCGCTGAAGGCGGCGGGCTACTCGGACGCCGACCTGGCGAAGATGTGGAGCGGCAACGTGCTGCGCATCCTGAGCGAGGCGGAAAAGCGCCGTTAAGTCGTCGGCAGCGACTCGCCGCAATTCTTGCAGAAGCGCGCCGTCACCTCATGCCCCTGCGCCATGCAGCGGGTGCAGGCGCGCGCCGACCACTGCTGCCGGCCGCGCTGATGCGCGATCTCCGAGCTGATGATGCCGGTCGGCACCGCCAGGATGCCCCAGCCAAGCAGCATCATGAACGAGGCGATGGCGCGGCCGATGTCGGTCTTCGGCACCAGGTCGCCGAAGCCCACCGTCGTCATCGTCGAGATCGCCCAATACACGGCGGTCGGGATGCTGGTGTAGCCATGCGTCGGGCCCTCGACCACATACATCACCGAGCCCAACAGGAAGACGATCAGCATCACCACCGACAGGAACACGAAGATCTTGCGCCGGCTGGCCAGCAGCGCCTCGCCCAGCATGCTGTATTCCTGGATGTACAGCGTCAGCTTGAGGATGCGGAAGATGCGCAGCAGGCGCAGGATGCGCACGCCCAACACCACGTGCGCGCCGGGAATGAACAGCGACAGGTAGCTGGGCAGGATCGACATCAGGTCGATGACGCCGAAGAAGCTGCGCGCATACACGTCCGGCCGCTTGACGCACAGGCAGCGCGCCACATATTCCAGCGTGAACAGCGCCGTGAAACACCATTCCGCCACCAGCAGCCAGTGACCGTAGGCGGCGGCGATCGGTTGCACCGTGGCCAGCACCACCACCAGCACGCTCAGCAAAATGGCGGCGATCAGCGCCAGGTCGAAGGCGCGGCCCTTCGGCGTATCGGATTCGAAGATGATCGCGTACAGCACGGCGCGCCAGCCGCCATCCGGCTTGCCGAAGCGCTGGTGAGGATCGGCCGAGCGCGCGGCGGGCGCCGGCTGGGTGGAATGGCTGGGATGTTCTGCGTTCATGTCGGCTTTTTCTTGTAATCCATTCAGACCCGTATTCTAAAGCGAAACCCGGAAAATCCGCGATTCGGCCATGCTCTGTATAATCATTCGCACATCCCCGCAGTCATGGGACGCCTTACTTCCTCACGGTCCTCTATGACTTTCTCCGACGCCGCACCTCCTTCCTTTTCCGATACCATGTGGCGCCTGTCCGGCGAGATCATGCTGGTCAGCGACCTCGACGCGACCGTCGTGGCCGTCAATCCGGCGTTCGGCGCGCTGCTCGGCTGGGACGCCGGCGAGGTGGTCGGCATCTGCTTCATCAAGCTGGTGCATCCCGACGACCGCGACGCCACGCTGCGCCGGTTGGCCGCGCTGGGCTCCGGCGCGCCAGCGTCGCGCTTCGAGAACCGCTACCGGCGCAAGAACGGCGGCTATGTCACGCTGTGCTGGAACGCGGTGGCCGAGGCGGGCTTCATACACGCGGTGGGGCGCGACATCAGCGCCGAGCGCGCGGCGGCCGAGGCGACGATGCATTCCGATGAGGCGCTGCGCCAGTCGCAGAAAATGGACGCCATCGGCAAGCTCACCGGCGGCATCGCGCATGATTTCAATAATCTGCTGCACGTCATTTCCGGCAATCTGCAAATGCTGGCGACGGTGCCGATGGAACACCCGCGCGCGGGGAAATGGGTGGACAACGCCATCGTCGGCGTCGAACGCGGCGCCAGGCTGGCGAGTTCCTTGCTCGCCTTCGGCCGGCGCCAGGCGTTGGAGCCCAAGGTGGTGAAGATCGGCCGGGTGGTGACGGAGATGGAGGACTTGCTCAGGCGTACCGTGGGCGACCCGATCAGCATGGAGACCATCGTCGCCGCCGGCCTATGGCATACGCTGGTCGACATCGCGCAGGTCGAGACCGCCGTGCTGAATCTGGCCATCAACGCCCGCGATGCGATGAGCGGCGGCGGTTGCCTGACGCTGGAGGTCGCCAACGCGCATCTGGATCAAGCCTATTGCGCGCGGCACGCCGAGGTGGCGCCCGGCGAATACGTGATGCTGGCCGTGAGCGACACCGGCGGCGGCATGCCGCCCGAGGTGGCGGCGCACGCGTTCGATCCCTTCTTTTCCACCAAGCCGGAGGGAATGGGAACCGGGTTGGGCCTGTCGATGGTGTATGGCTTCGTCAAGCAATCGGGCGGCCATGTGAAGATATACAGCGAACCGGGTCACGGCACCAGCGTCAAGCTGTATTGGCCGCGCTCGATCGACGCGGCGGCCACGCCGGAGCCGGCGGCGCCGGCCGCGCCGGCGGGCGGCAACGAAACCATCCTGGTGGCCGAGGACGACGAGGGCGTGCGCACGATAGTGGTCGAGATGTTGAGCGACCTCGGCTACCAAGTGCTGACGGCCAACGACGCGGACGGCGCGTTGTCGATACTTAACAGCGGCGTGGCGGTCGACCTGCTGTTCACCGATGTGGTCATGCCGGGCGCCTTGCGCAGTCCCGAGCTGGCGCGCCGGGCCGTGGAGTTGCTGCCCGGGCTGGCCGTTCTGTTCACCTCCGGCTATACGGAAAACGCCATCGTGCATGGCGGGCGACTCGACCCCGGCGTGGAATTGCTGGGCAAACCCTACACCCGCGACGCCCTGGCGAAGAAGATACGCCTGGTGCTGGAGCGCAACCAGCGCGCGCCGGCCGTAACGACGGCCGCCCCGGCGCCGACCCGCATCCTGTTGGTCGAAGACGAGCAGGCCGTGCGGGCGATCACCGTCGATATGCTGGAGTTGCTGGACCATCGCGTGGTCGCGGTCGGCGACGGCCGGTCCGCGCTGAGCGCGCTGGAGAATGGACGCTTCGACATCCTGCTGACCGATCTGGGCTTGCCCGGCATGTCGGGGCAGGAATTGGCCAAGCAGGCGCGCCTGCTGTATCCTGCGATGCGCATTATTCTCGCGAGCGGCCAGGCGCAGGCGGCCGGAACCGCCGCCGATGCGTTACTATTAAAACCTTACAGTATGGCGAGCCTGGAAGCAGTGGTTCTCGCCGTCGCATAAAAATTTCTTGAAGGAAGCGTTATGAACCTCAGTCTGGCACCGTCCACTCCGTGGACCGGTTGGTTCAACCGCGACCTCATCGAGAACATGCCGATCGGCGTGTATGTGTGCGACGAGGAGGGCGTGCTGGTCGCCTACAACAAGAAGGCCGCCGCCATCTGGGGCCGCGAGCCGGTGCTGGGCGACTCGCAGCAGAAATTCTGCGGCGCCCATCGGCTGCACCTGTCCGACGGCACTTATGTGCCGCACCACCAGACGCCGCTGGCGCTGGTGTTGGAAACCAAGCAGCCGTACGCCTTCGAGGCGATGGTCGGCCGGCCCGACGGCAGCCTGCGCAACGTCTCGGCCAACGTCGCGCCGCTGTTCGACGACAAGATGCGGTTTGTCGGCTTCGTCAACTGCGTACTCGACATCACCGAAACCAAGCGCGTCGCCGAACAGCGCGACCGGATGTGGAATCTGTCGCAGGATTTGATGGCGACCATCGCGCTGGACGGCGGCATCATGGCGGTCAACCCTGCCTGGGCCGCGACGCTGGGATGGACCTTGGAGGAATTGCTGGGCAACGGCTTCGTCCAGCTGGCCCACGCGGACGACGCCGGCTCGGTCGACGAATGGCTGCGGGCGACGGCGCGCGGACAGAAAGTGGCGACGCTGGAGTCCAGGCTGGTCGGCAAGGACGGCGCGATACGCTGGCTGGCGTGGAACGCCGTGTCCGACGGCGCGGCGATCCATGCGGTCGGGCGCGACGTGACGCGGCAGAAGGAACAGGAGGCGGCCTTGCGCGCCGCCGAGGACGCGCTGCGCCAATCGCAGAAGATGGAGGCGATCGGTCTGTTGACCGGCGGCGTGGCGCATGATTTCAACAACTACCTGACCGTTATCCGCGGCGCCGCCGACATCCTGAAACTGCCCGGCCTGGCCGAGGAGCGCAAGGAGCGCTTCGTCGCCGCCATTTCCGACACCGCCGACCGCGCCACCAGGCTGACCGCGCAGTTGCTGGCGTTCGCGCGCCGGCAGGAGCTGCGGCCGGAGACCTTCGATGTCTGCGCCGGCGTGCTGGCCATCCGCGAAATGATCGGCACGCTGGTCGGTTCGCGCATCAAGGTCGACTACCGCCTACCCGACACGCCGTGCCTGGTGCACGCCGACGCCGGCCAGCTCGATACGGTGCTGGTTAACATGATCGTCAACGCGCGCGACGCGATCGGCGACGGCGACGATCACGGCGGCGGCGCCATCGTCATCGCCGTCACCGGCGTCGACCACATTCCGGAGGTGCGCGCCCACGCCAGCATCGCCGGCGATTTCGTCGCCATCGCGATTTCCGACACCGGCTGCGGCATCGCCGAGGCGGACATCGCGCGCATCTTCGAGCCGTTCTTCACCACCAAGGCGATCGGCGAGGGAACCGGCCTGGGCTTATCCCAGGTGTTCGGCTTCGCCAAGCAGTCGGGCGGCGAGATCACGGTGGACAGCACGCCGGGCGGCGGCACGACGTTCACCCTGTTCCTGCCGCGTTACGCCTAGCTCGATTCGAGCAGCGCGCGCAGCGCCGCCAGCGTATAGGGTTTCTGCAGGAACTTGCCGCCCAGCTGGCGCACCTCGCCGCCGACCCGTTCGGCGCCGGAGATGAAGATCAAGGTGATCGACGGCTGCTGCTGACGCATGCGGTGCGCCAACGCCAGGCCGTCCATGCCGGGCAACCGGATATCGGTCAGCAACATATCGAAGCTGGTGGTCGGCAACAAGGCCAGCGCCGCCTCCGCGCTGCCGACCGCGCTGACTTGATGTCCCATCATGGTCAGGATCTCGGCCGTCACGCTCAGCGCGGCGGGCTCGTCCTCGACCAGCAGGATGCGTTTGCCGGCCACCGGCTCGGGGGCGGCGGCCGGCGGCGTCGGTGCGGCACGCTCCGGATCGTCCAGCAATTGCCGCACCTTGCGCGCCAGGTCTTCGCGGCCGTAGGGCTTGGACAACAACTGCACGCCGGGATCGAGACGGCCGCCGTGGATGATCGCGTTTTGCGTGTAGCCCGAGGTGAACAACACCTGCAAGGCCGGCAGCAGCGCTTTCGCCTGCTTGGCCAGCTCGGTGCTCTTGATGCTTCCGGGCATGACGACATCGGTGAACAATAAATCGCAGTGCGCGCCCGAGCGCAGCACCGACAGCGCACTGTCCGGGTTGTCCGCCTTGAGCACGGCATAACCGAGGCTGCGCAACATCTCCACCACCACCTTCTGCACGCTCAGGTCGTCCTCGACCACCAGGATGGTTTCGTTGCCGCCGCGCGAAGGCGTGGTGACGGCGACCGGCTGCACCGCCTCTGCGTCGTGCGAGCGCGGGAAGTACATCTTGACCGTGGTGCCATGGCCCGGCTCGCTGTACAGGCGGAAGTGGCCGCCGCTTTGCTTGACGAAGCCGAACGCCATGCTCAGGCCCAGGCCGGTTCCCTGGCCCTCCGGCTTGGTGCTGTAGAACGGTTCGACGGCGCGCTCGGCGACTTCCTTGCTCATGCCGCAGCCGGTGTCGCTGACGCTGACCACCACGTACTGGCCTTGCGGCACATCCGGTAGCACCACCACATACTGGTCGTCGAGCATGGCGTTGCCGGCCTCCAAGGTCAGCTTGCCGCCGTCGGGCATGGCGTCGCGGGCGTTGATGGCCAGATTCAGCAGCACGCTGTCGAACTGGTCGGGATCGACCGAGGTGTTCCACAAGGCGCCGGCGATGACGCATTCGACGCGGATGGTTTCCCCCAACGCGCGCTGGATCATGTCCTCGCTGTCGGCCAGCCGCCGGCCGAGGCTGGCCACGACCGGTTGCAGCGGCTGGCGGCGGGCGAAGGCCAGCAACTGCGCCGACAGCTTGGCGCCGCGCTGCACCGCCAGCAACGCCGCGTCGAGGTGGGCGGCGCCGGGCGCCTTGGCCGGCAGGTGCGCGCCCAGCAGTTGCAGATTGCCGCCGATGACCTGCAGGATGTTGTTGAAGTCGTGGGCGACGCCGCCGGTCAGCTTGCCGACCGATTCCAGTTTTTGCGAGTGCACCAGCGCGGCGTGGGCCTTCTTGAGTTCCACGCTCTGGGTGATGTCGCGGGTGACCTTGGCGAATCCCAGCAACGCGCCGCCATCGTCGCGAATCGCATCGATCGCCACATGGGCGAAGAACTGCACGCCGTCCTTGCGCACACGCCAGCTCTCATCCTCCCAGTGGCCGTGTTCGGTCGCATGTTGCAGCGCCAGCATCGGCAGGTTGCGGGCCTGGTCCTCGGCGCGATAAAAGCGCGAAAAATGACTGCCCACCACTTCCTCCGCCGTGTAGCCCTTGATGCGCTCGGCGCCGAGGTTCCAGTTGGTGATCAGGCCTTCGGGCGACAGCATGTAGAGCGCGTGGTCGGCCACGCCGCGCACCAGCAGGCGGAAGCGCTCCTCGCTGTCGCGCAGCGCGTCGAGGGTGCGTTTCTTGTCGCTGATGTCGCGGGTGATCTTGGCGAAGCCGAGCAGCTCGCCATTCTCCTTGCGCAGCGCGTCGATCACCACCGAGGCCCAGAAGCGGCTGCCGTCCTTGCGCACGCGCCAACCCTCGTCCTCGAATTTTCCGCTGTCGCGGGCGCATTGGATGGCGCGAGCCGGGCGGCCGGCCTCGCGGTCCTCGGCGGTATAAAAGCGCGAGAAATGCTGGCCGATGATTTCCTCGTCGGCGTAGCCTTTGAAGCGGCGCGCGCCGGCGTTCCAACTGGCGACGATGCCGTCCACGGTCAGCAAATAGATCGCGTAGTCGGCGATTTGTTCGACCAGCAAATGCGGGTGGAGCATCAGCTCGGAAAGCTCCGACGCTGTGGTTTTGGATGTTTTGGCGGGTTTGGATAGGGCTGACATGGGACACCAAAAAAATCGGACGCGACTGTTTCGCGTAACGAAACAGTATAGCATTTAAACCATGATTTTCAGCACGCTTGGCGCGCTACGGAACACGCGTCACGGCTGGATCGCGGCCGCCAAGAATTCGACGAAGGTGCGCACCTTGGCCGACAGATGCTTGCGGCTCGGATAGACCGCGTAGACGCCCAATTCGGCCGATTGCCAATCCGGCAGCACCCGCACCAGCTTGCCGGCGTCGAGGTCGTCGCCGACGATGAAGCGCGGCTGGAACAGCACGCCCGCGCCGGCCAAGGCCGCCAGCCGGATGATGTCGCCGTTGTCGGCGCGGATCGGGCCGGCGATGGGGACGACCACCGGGCCGTCGGCGCCTTCGAAGCGCCAATCGGCGCCGCCGGCGGTCAGCGTGTAGCCGAGGCAGGCGTGGTCCGCCAAGTCCGCCGGTGTCTGCGGCGTGCCGTGGCGCGCCAGGTAGGCCGGACTGGCGCAGACGACGCTGCGCACGCCGCCGATCTTGCGCGCGATGAGGTCGGACTGCGGCAGCGCGCCGATGCGGATCGCCAGGTCGAAGCCGTCCTCGACCAGGTCGACCTTGCGGTCGCTGAGCGAGATGTCCAGCTGCACTTGCGGATAGGCTTGGGTGTAGCCGCCGAGGATGGCGCCCAGCCGGTGTTGGCCGTAGGACAGCGGAATCGCGACCCGCAACACGCCTTGCGGCATGCGCGTCATGCGGCCGGCGATGCGCTCGGCCTCGTCGACGTCGCCGAGGATCTGGATGCTGCGCTCGTGGAACTCGCGCCCGGTCTCGGTCAGGCTGAGGCGGCGGGTGGTGCGGTTCAGTAGGCGCGTGCCGAGATGCTCCTCCAGCTTTTGCACCTGCTTGGAGACCATCGCCCGTGAAACTTCGAGCTTGTCGGCCGCCGCCGCGAAGCTGCCGCCGTCCACCACGGCGACGTACATTTTCATAGAAGCGAGCAGATCCATGGGGGCCTATTGTCAATCAAATGGAAATAGTCTAGCCACTGTGCACATCTTTATCAACCATTTAAAGCTGGATACCATGATCGCTTCTATATAAGAGGTACACCATGTCTCCGCTGCCGACCATTTTCGTATCACACGGATCGCCCATGCTGGCGCTGCAGGACAGCCCGGCCCGCCGTTTCCTGCAGGGATTGGGCGCCAGTTTGCCGCGTCCGACCGCGATCGTGGTGGTCTCGGCGCACTGGGAGACCAGCGGCGGGCCGGCGGTCTCGCTGGCCGCCCGACCGGAGACGATCCATGATTTCGGCGGCTTTCCGCAGGCCTTGTTCGACATCCGCTATCAGCCGCCTGGCGCGCCCGAGGTCGCCGAGCGCGCCGCCGCGCTGTTCGAAGCGGCGGGCATTCCGGTCGGCCGCAGCGCCCAACGCGGCCTGGACCACGGCGCCTGGGTGCCGCTGAGCTTGATGTATCCGGAAGCCGATCTGCCGGTGTTGCAGGTCTCGGTGGTGCGCGGCGCAAGTCCGGCGGCGCACGTTCAGCTGGGCCGGGCGCTGGCGCGGCTGCGTCATGAAGGCGTGCTGGTGATCGGCTCGGGATCGCTGACCCACAACCTGTATGAGTTTCGCGGCCAGCCGGTGGATGCGCCGGCGCCGGGTTGGGTCAGCGAGTTCGACCAGTGGATGCGTGAGCGGCTGGAGGCCAACGACCGCGCGGCGCTGCTGGACTATCGCAAGCTGGCGCCGTCGGCGGAGCGGAATCATCCGAGCGAAGAACATCTGCTGCCGCTGTTCGTCGCCATGGGCGCGGCCGGCGACGAGGCGAGGGCGCAACTGCTGCATACCAGTATCGAACATGGCGTGCTCGCCATGGATGCGTACGCATTTAATTAAAGGAACGACGATGACCGACAAACTGAACGAGACGTTGGTGGAGCTGGTATCCGGTTTAAGCTACCGGATCCGGCAGGCCGAGAGCGGTGAGGGCAAGGCGCCATGCCTGGTTCTGCTGCACGGCGTGGGCGCCAACGAAATGGGCTTCATCGAACTGGCGCGGCGGATGGATCCGCGCCTGACGGTGGTGCTGGCGCGCGGCCCGCTGGAGTTCGGGCCGATGCAGTATGGCTGGTTCCAGGTCAGCTTCACGCCGGACGGGCCGGTCATCAACGCGGCGCAGGCCGAGGCTGCGCGCTGGAAGTTGCTGGACTTTATCGGACGGCTGCCGCTGAAGCACGACATCGACGCCGAGCGGGTCTGGATCGCCGGCTTCAGCCAGGGCGGCATCATGAGCGCCAGCGTCGCGCTGACGGCGCCGGAGCAGGTCGCCGGCTTCGGCGTGCTGAGCGGGCGCATCCTGCCGGAAGTGCTGCCCGCCGTGCGGACCGGCGAAGCGCTGGGCAAACTGCGCGCCTTCGTCAGTCATGGCGTGCAGGATCAAAAGCTGGGCATACACTTCGCCCGCAACTCGAAAGAAGTACTCGACGGCCTGGGCGTGCCGTTGCGGTATCGCGAATACGAAGCCGGCCATCAGCTGGACATGGCGATGGTCGGCGATTTCGAGCAATGGCTGACCGCGCAAATCTAACTAAAAGGAAAAATCATGCAAACGACTCAACGTAATACCGACGACGCGGGCAAGCTGGTGCTGCGCGTGGCGCTGGCGCTCATTCTGTTATTCCACGGCGTGGCCAAGCTGACCGGCGGCATCGGCTTCGTCGGCGACATGCTGGCCAAGGCCGGCGCCCCTGCGGTGCTGGGCTATCTGGTGTATGTGGGCGAGGTGGTCGCGCCGCTGATGATATTGGCCGGCGTCTACACCCGCCTTGCAGCGCTGGTGGTGGCGATCAACATGATCGTCGCGGTGTTGCTGGTGCACACGAGCCAGTTCTTCACGCTCAACGACCAAGGCGGCTGGGCGCTGGAGTTGCAAGCGATGTTCTTCGCCGGCGCGGTCGCCGTCGCACTGCTCGGCGCCGGCCGCCACAGCATCGGCGGCACCGGGCGCTTCAACTGACGCGACGTTTGGTGCCATCGCGCGGTGTTATATACTGGCCTCTAAACCACATTGACATGAGGTTGATCATGGCGCCGCCGACTATCCAAATCACTCGTCAGGTCAGGAGTATGAAGGCGGGCGACGCTGGTAATAGCGTGTCGGTTACGGCGGAGTTGCCGCAGCCAGCATCGCTGGCGGAGCGCAAACGTCTGAACGAGCGGACTAGCGGAATGTGGAAGGGCCGGGAAGTTGACGGCATCCAATACCAAGAAGAACAACGTTCGGAATGGGAAGACGCATCTCGAACTTAACGGCTGGTTGAAGACGAGAAATACTTGGCCGGCGTCGTGCCGAAGACGGATTTGAAGGCGGCGATGAAGCTGCTTGGGTTTTCATAGCCTATCGCCGCCGCGACCGTCGCCACCGGTTCGCCGTAGGCCAGACTCTCCAGCGCGTGCGTCAGGCGCAGGCAGCGCCGCCATGCGCCGAAGCCCATCGAGGTCTCGGCGATGAAGAGGCGGTTTAGCGTCCGCTCGCTGGCGCCCGCCCGATGCGCGATCT
>Ga0247815_10001185_pt1 | contig 20183 bp, 29 predicted proteins | sample UWRJL194509B1_FD_181014 | JGI IMG/M metagenome (GOLD analysis project Ga0247815, IMG submission 181014) | Plant litter microbial communities from Arlington Agricultural Research Station in Wisconsin, United States - UWRJ-L194-509B-1 | ecosystem: Environmental > Terrestrial > Plant litter >...
CACTCTTGGCGCCGAAGTTTGTGAGCTTGCCGTTGTTGCGGTCACAGGAGAGCACTGGCTGGTTCACAGACGCCTTGCCGCTCCATCCGCAAGATGGCTTGCAGCAGTCCCTAAGATCGAGTTAGCTGAATGTGGTGCTCCTGCATGTCAACTCATACCAGTAACGTGTGGTACGGCCGGATGTCTGTGCCTCCGCAGTATAGCCAACGGCGAGGGCGAACAAGATTGACTGAACAAGATGAGAAACCATTGTGATGCTGATGGGGTTGAAACACCACGGTCCGTGTTCACGGCATCCTTTAAAGCTCTAGATCTTGTTGGAGCAAGCTAGAAGTTGTCGAGTGAGTGGCTTCTGTGCGGTGAAGCGGAGGTGAGGGGCAGGGAAGATATCTCGGCATGCTTCAGCTGTGAGCTGGCAGTGGGGACGCAAAAATGTCGGCCTGTCGTGCGGAGGTTCCCGTAGTCATGGCGTCAGACGAAGCTCACGCGACGACATTGGACTCTGTGCTGCCACTTCAAGCACGGAATGACACGATTATATATTTCCATTCAACAGGGTGATAGTTATAAGTTAACCATCAACAGACGAGTGGGCAGCTTTCTTCATATTATCTCAGCCGAGGAACGACCGTTAGCTCCGGGCTTGAGGCATAGGCCCTATACACGTGAAGGTCTTGTGATGATGTGCCGCATATAATCTTCTCAGACGCTCAATGTTTGGCTCAAAGTAGACTGCACGGCTTATAGCATCACCAACGAGGAGTGCCGAGGCGACAAACGCCGTGACACGTCAACGCATCATCCGGGAGAAGCTGCATGGTCCAAAAGGCTAGAAGCAGTATAAATCGCCGCCACATTTGCCGACCATCCGAGAGCCTATGACACCCGCAGATGTACCGCTCTGACAGGAGTAAATGATGGTCGAATAGGCTCGGACCACTTGCACATTCACGCGGGCAAGTGGAGCCTCGCAGAGTATCACCGCATTCGAAGAAATTGTAGGAAAGGTTCATGATCTCACCCTCCTTTGGTGTTGGCGCGTTAACGTTCCACGAGCGCTCCACAAGGGTCACGCTGCCACTATGAACGGACCTAGAACTTCGAATGAAGGCAGAACGGCAGGATCCACCCACAAAAGACATAAATCTAGGTGGTGACCCTTTCCCCGGATCGAGAAGCACTGGAGGAAGCTGAGTGGGACGTGGATTCAGTCGGGGGCGTGCCAAACCTTTCCTCGAGCACCTGCTTCCCAATGACCCGATTCTCTATCGAGAATTTCACATTGTGTGGAGACATGTCGCATTGAACACATATTACCTACGTACACTGTTTTGATATTGATGGACGCACCTTCTGCGACCTCACCCACTCCCTCCCATCTGAATGGTAGGGCTGATGCAGAATGGGATTCTTCGCTGTCGACACTCATCTTGGATCCGAGGGAGCCGGAAAGCGCGGTAGTTCTCCGGATCGACGAGGACAGTAAAGCTCTTTAGGTCATGTGTACCGGAAAGCTCGAGGAGTTGCAGTCGTAGTTCCTTGTCCATGCGTATAGATTGAATGGGAGTCGACTCGATGGTGTGGTAGTACTCGTTCCACATTCGCAGCCCAATTGCGAGATGTTTGAGACACCCGGCGGTCGGCAAGATGTTCACAAGGGCAACAAATTGGGGCAGGTGGGGTTGGTATGCAACATCGGCAATGAGCTGAAGTGTTTGAACCCGTGGACACTGCGCCAGAAGCGGCGCAAATATGCTGAAATTTTGGAGCCATGCGATCGACAGCTTGACGATTCGCAGCTGAGGAAAGAACAACGCACCTGTCGTGCTCGCTGAACGAAATTGTTGAGATGATAGCAGTTCCACGAGATCTTCTGCGCCTTTAATGGTGAGCTCGAGCTCGCGGATTGAAATGCGAGATGACTGAAGGGGCAAAGACCAGCCGCTGGACATCGAACCTTCCCTACCGTCTCCCCAGCCCCAATGGTGGAATGCGTACCGTTGGAGAGAGACGGGTATAAAGGTATCAGGTTGCAAGTTTGGACTGAAATTGGTGCAGTTAATACGAAGGTCTTCCAGCCTGGGCATATGCGCCAAAACAAAGAAGACATGGGTGGCCGCGAGTGTGCCGGTGATGCTGAATGAGGAGGTGAAAGAAGCCCGCGATATAGACGGGAGCACGTGATGACACGGAAAGCTGGGGAGCGTGCACGCGTGACGTGAGGCGAAGAGCGAGAGTCTATCAACGCAGAGCTCGCGCAGGTTGCTGCACGCTGATAATCCGGCGAACATGTCGACACTCTGGCGTGGGACGCCAAACCGGTTGCGGGTTTCTTTCGCGAGAGCGAAGGTGACAAGTGGGCTAATAGAGTCGCATAATGGGCCTCTAGAGTCGATGTCGAGGAGAGCCCATGGCGAAGTCCTGTGGTCAGGCAAGGGTGCATCCTGTGGATGGACTGGTCAGAACAATATGCAGGCCACTACACATCTGCTCACATCGACGGTGTAGATGAGCGGCACGTAAAATCGTTTGTCGTGGTTCACAGTGTAGCGCATGAGGAGCAGGGAAAGGGGACCTGGTCAAGGATGACTTGACGGCCGCGAAGATCCGGCTCGGCCGCGAGCGCCTCCGATACTCTTTCTCTCTGCTGCAGCAACTCCGCTTCATCTTCCTATATTCTGCCCGCAGAGAATGTAGCCTTCCTTACGAAAACCGGCGCCGCATGCCGTGCGGCTAACCAGTTCGAGATGTGGTTCCTCTCTTACAGGCGGTCAGTCCGAGTCCCTGCACTCTCGTCATCTTGCCTCCTACCATATGCATGGCGAGACATCCCGACTGGCAAATTTCCCTGACTCAACCATATTCGCTCTGACTTTGGGCCGTCTAGGGTTGGTTGCTTTGTTGGTGCGTCAACATTGATTCCTGCTGGCGCCACATTAAACTTCCCGTCGCGCACCTGCACCTCAGAGACCTGCACCTCTTCCAAAAATGCACAGTGCTTGATTGAATGTTTCATTTGACATATAATAACAGCGTAAAGTGTCGAGCTTTGATATTGACAGACGTACCTTCGGCAGGTCTCACCCACCTGTTCACATTCAAAGAGTAGGACTGATACGGAACGCAATTCTTCGCTCTCGACACTCGTCTCGAACTTGAGGGAGCCGGATCGCGTGGCTGTTTTCCGGATCGGCGAGGACGGTGAAACTCTTTAGACGCTGTATACCCGAAAGTCGGCGGAGCTGTAGTTGTAGTTCCTTGTCTATGCGTAAAGATTGGTTGGGTGTCACTTCCACGAAGGTATAATACTCTTCTCGCGTGCTCAAGCCAAATGCGAGGTGCCTGAGGCAGTCGGCAGTCGGCAAGGCATCCACGATGGCGATGAATTGGGGCAGCTGCGGCATCTGGGCAATATCGGAGATAAGATGGAGGGTTTGAACTCGCGGACACTGCGCGAGAAGTGGCGCAAATATGCTGAAATCCTGAAGTATCGACAGCTTGACAGTTCGGAGCTGGGGAAAGAACAACGCACCCGTTTTGTTCACTGAACAAAGTTGTTGAGATGATAGTAGTTCGACGAGATCTTCAGCGACTGTGATGGTGAGCTCAAGCTCGCAGATGGAGATGCGAGAGGATACGAGGGGCAAAGACCAGCCGCTGGATATTGAACTCTGCCGCCCGTTTACCCAGCCTCTATAGTGAAATGCGTACTTTTTGAGGGCGAAGGGTACAAAGACAATAGGTTGTACGTTCGGGCTGAAATTGGTGCAGTTGATATGAAGGTCCTCAAGCTTGGGCATGTGCGCCAATACAAAGAACACATCGCTGACTGTGAGTGTGCCGTCGACGTAGTACGAGGCGGTGACAGAGAACCGGGATGTGGATTGAAGCGAGTGTTAGCATGGCAAGTTGGGAAGGGTGCACATGTGGCGTGAGCCGAGGAGCGAGAGTCTGTCAACGGAGAGCTCGCGCAGGTTGCTGCACGCTGCTAATCCGGCGAAGATGTCAAGACTCTGGCGTCGGACGCCGAATCGTATACCGCCTTTTGTCGCTACAACGAGTTGAACAAGTGGGCTAATGGAGTATTGCGGTTGGTTTCTCGAATCAATGTCGAGGTGGGGGCCACGGCGAAGTGCCATGGTCAGAAACAGGCATGTCCTGTTGATGAACTGGTCAGAACAGACTGTGTAGACAGGTACACGTGTCCTTACATCAATGGTGTACATGAGCGGCGCATGAATGCGATCATCGCGGTGCACAGTATAGCGCATGAGGGAAACTGGTCAAGGATGACTTAGCGTGTCGCGAAGATCCGAGGCGGTCACAAACGCCACACGAGCGCTCCCGACACTCTTCCTCCTGCCATCCTTTACCAGAGAACCCCGCGCGTTCTGCCTGTGGCGAATGTGGCCTTGCGTATGAAAGCTGGCGCCGGATGCCGTGCGCTTAGCCATTTTGAGACGCGGCTCTTCGCGTCCGGTGACTCCGGTCCTTGCACTCTCGTTATCTTGCCTCCTACGTCGCGGCGACACAGGTCGACCGGCAACGTTTGCGAGCTCACAAGATAAAGCTCTCGCTTGATCCAGTCATGTCGAAGCACCCAACTCTCTGGTATGAGGATGGGACGTTGGTCCTGCAGGTAATTTCGGAAATACCAGCGTTCCAACCACAGGCTGATCGACCCTGGTGACAGGCCGAACAGACCGTTTTCAAAGTCCACAGGTCTATCCTGTCTCGTCACAGCGAGCTCTTCAAGGACATGTTACAGCTGGGACAGGCTTTGGATGGCGAGGGAACCGAGACAAAGCCACTCGTCGTCCCGCTAACTGACTCCGCGACAATGACCGAGTTGCTTGGGATCATCTATGGGTGGCAAGTAGCCCTATGTGATGCAATTCATCGGCGAGTCTAATTATTGCACAGTTCTGGGACGCCCCTGGACGCAAACACGGAAACACTGGTCCATGTTCTCCGCACTGCACATCGACTACAGTTCGACAAAGTATTGCAGATTACCGCGCAAGCATTGGAAGCTCAAACAGATCTCCCAGCTATACGAAAGTTTGGACTTGCTCTGACCTGTTCGCCGCTCCTCGACTCATGGCTGCGACCCACCTTCCAAGTGGTCGTCCTCGACTTCAGTTCACTGAAGGATAGCGACGCGGAAGTCATGCTCGACGACTCAACCCGCATCAGAATCTATCAGGCTCGTGAAGAAATCACCCGTCTGCGCCTCGACTTTATCTTTCGTCTGCGCGGCGACATAATGACTGAGCATCCGAGCGGTGGGGCCTCTCTCACGCCGGCGGAGCGCTATGCTATCATCGCGCGAGTCATTCCACATACGGCAAGGCGTGCTTTCTTCAAGACGGCGCTGGAAGTCCGGACTGCCAGTGCGCCACATAGGACGGGATTGGGTCGCGACTTGGTGGATTTGGGACAACAATACCTCGAGCGATGGGCACCACCTCACGATCACGAAATGTCAATAGTAGCCGGTATGTGGGACTCGTTCCAGAAGCCGCGTGGATCATGAAAAAAGCAGGCATACCGATCGTCATGCATTCGCCAGTCTCTCTTCAACCTGTCGTTGATGATCTTCGCGTTTGCTGCTTCGCTAAATCACATTGTATTTAGATCCTTCATATTTAACGCATCCAACTGTCACAAATATCATGCCCGTGCTGTCGTCAGTGTGTTTGTTTGTTCACAGATGCAGGGGGACGAGATCTTCTCAACTGTGTTAAACACCCAACAGCAAGACCAATGGACGATCTGCATCCTCAAACAAGGCCATCATTGCTTTCGTCAGTCGTGGGCCCCGGTGACGTCTTTCTCGTCCGCCGTCTTTAAAGCGGTAACTTAGCGGCGGCGTGGCGCCAGTTCCAGGTTACAGCGATACTCTCCCCGCTTGCTCACATCCTACCCTGGTTTCAATTGCACACGGCCGTCCTACTTGACTTGCACAAATCCGCAAATTTTGCATGTATAACGCAAACTGCTACTGTGGTGCCGTGACTTTGGTCGTCGACGATGTCCTTCGGGAAGCGATACTTTGCCACTGCACAACTTGTCGTACGCGTTGTCTCGCCTCAATACACGAACGAGCTTTCCAAGTTAAAATATTATCCGCTCAGAGCATCTTCACAGTGATCGAATTGGCGCTACCCGGTGGTAACTGCGTCTGACTGGACCGCAGGTGCACTGTCCTCGTCGATCCCGACAGCCCTGAACAAGATCACCGTGACCAGCGAGGTACAGCCTACCGTCTTTGAGGACACACAAACAGGGAGTGGCATTCCCGCATATAGGTTAGCAGTACGAGGTCTTAATCAAATGAGGTGACCAATGCCTGATGTGGATTTAGGTATTTCTGCTCAAGCTGTGGTTCCCCAATGTACGTCTCGGGAGGGACTGAGGGTCACGCCTTTGTCAAGACAGGAGTCGTCATTGGCGCCAGAAAGTTGATTGGGCTTGGCGGTCAAATGCATTCCGAGAGTGCATTACAGGGAATGCGCAACGAGAGCGTACCGGAGACAAAGCCCTGACAGAGCAACGAACTCAAGTACCCAACAAAATCATATTTCATTGCGCTAGACCCATAATGCCAAATTGATGATCAACTAAGGTTTGATGGTCAATAGTACGGGTTCTTAGATGCGATCCGAGCCTCGAAAACGACGCAGTGGCGAGCCTGCCCGTGTCAACGACCTCTGGCGCGTGACCTGAGGCCACATTAGCAAAATAAAAATAAAAATAAAAATGAGTTGTACTGTTGGTGATAGATGTACCAGGTTTACAGCAGAGCACTCATATTTGAGAGAAAGACTTTCAAGCAAGCGGGACGAACACTACTGGCGACAAAAAAAATTGTGATATTCAAAGCAAACAAAAAATGAGTGACGCATCCACTTCAACATTGCAAGCGAGCCTATCGCAACATCTCATACAGGGACAGGATGAGACCAAGCTGTACTGGAGTCTGGCTGCTGCGAAGAAGGTGGAATACCTGTGCTTCCTACACCTGGTCGTTGAATCCGCGCGAGGTGTGATTTAACCTCCGCATTGTCGACCTGAACCATGGGCTTTCCTTGTGGTCCCCCAAATGCGTACACGCCTACAGCAGCCGCACGTATCTTGCTTGCCGCCAGGCGCTTCCGTCTTTGGTAGAATACCAGGCCCGTGATTGAGAGCAGGAGGGCGGTGACGACAAGAATTGCGATGAGTGCGCCATCAGCTGCAGGGCTCAAACCTCCGCGGCTACCGCTTCTTGTAACGCTCGGATTGTCGAGCTCAGAGATGTCACCGAGACCGAGCACGTCGGTTCGATTGGTTGACTTGTTTGTTTTGTCACTGCCCGTCGCTATTGGTGTCGCGCCGCCCTGCGCTACCGGCTCTGACCTAACCGTAGGTCAATAGCACGCCTATTATTGTAAGGCCCAGTCGCATACCCATCAGACTCCGGCGCGCCGCGCACGGTCCAAACATCCAGACCTAGGTAGACCCTCTCCTGAGGGTCGGAAGAGAATGTGTCCGGATCGTACTGCAAGCGCACGGTGTGCTGTCCAGAGGAGAGCTGCGGGCTATGGAACAGTAATATCTCGAAGTCCTTCTTGGCCGAACTTGAGTTGTACCATTGCATGGGCAGATCGTCGACTCCAGCGTAGAACCCAGCGCCACGAGGAATGGTACGGCCGTATAGTTCAATGGACGTGCCGGTGAAATTGAACTCTAAGCTCGCAGACGGTCCCCAGGTAACCACAGTTGCAGATGGGGAGGGAACCCCATCCTTGAGATGCCACCTGGACATGAATTATTAAGATGATCGAGAAACCAATGGTTTTGTACCAGTTATCCGTGCAAGCCTCGCGGAAAGTCAGCTTGAAAGAACAATCCTTTGAAGAGAACGGCCGGGCCGGCGAGTAAACGATTCTTGGATCGTCCACGAAAAGGTCGTAATCTAAAGCATAGCTGTTGGCGACGAAGAAAAGAGCGAAAAGGATAGAAATATATGCTCCAGGCATGATTGACAGAAGTGTAAACGGGCGAAGGAAGGATAGCACCGCACCGGAGGGCCACGGAAGCGATTGTCTGACTTAAGTACCCCGCAATCCCACGGAATGCACAGGGGTTCTCATCGGCCGGAGATGTCTGCGGCTGTGAGGGCCATGATCCGGACACACAACGAACCACTGGCGGACATAGCCGACGGCAACGCCGTGCGGGAGAAGCGGTTGGCGTTTCGGATCATCGTCAACTTCCCGAAAACGTAGTGACGGACAAAGAGCGAATCTCCGGCGAACGTGTGAAAGCAACATCGCGTGATAGGAGACGCTGGAGGGCTCGCATAAGGCAAGCTTTCGGTATCAGTACATATCCGAACAAGTACAAGAAAAGAGCAGAGACGACATGCTACCAATATGCGCACCTGCGTAATGGGTGTCAGCGTTGATCATCGCCATCCTCTAAAGACGTACCATCCAGGGAAGTGTTGACAGAGATTTTCTATGGACCGAGCCTGCTGAATAAGTTTGTCGACCTGTGTCGTGATAGGGAGGACAACATCGGGCTTGAAATCCTGCCCATAGAGTTTGCTCTGCACGCGCTTATACACTGACAAGGCATGCTTGTTGCGCACTTCCTGCTTCGTCGCCTGATGCTCGACCGTTTCTGGAATGACCGTTAGCTTCGCCATAACGATATCCTAATATCGCCTACCGCTGAAGATTTCGTTCTCATCGGCGCGCTGTCGACGTATTGGTGCATCAGCGTAGGCATCTTCACCATCGCCGCCATCTCCCCCGTCTGCGCCATCGGTTTTAGTTTAGTGATCGATGCAGAGTGTTTCAGCAATACCTTCGTGACCTTCTCCGTCGGGCTGGACGAGACGCCATGAGATCAGCGGGTCGTAAACAAACGCTTGTGATGCGGTGTCAGTGTATTGAGCAGCCAGTGGGCAGGGAGACTCACCTTCCATGACGGCCAAAAGTGACTCGCGGTTCGCTCGCATCACACGGACTGTGATCTCGCATGTGTTCTTGAAGCTCCCATGAATGCCGCTCACCTGCGAATAGATGTCAATCGATGGGAGTATAAAGAGTAGGATAAGTTCACCTCCATGGCGTTGACAAGCATGCGAGTAAGGCGGAATGGCACCTTCTCGGGATATTTGTCACGTTTCATAGTCACCTCAAAGCAGTCACCGAAGTCGATGTGTACGATCTTTCCAGTACCGCGCAACATGAGAATGTTGTTGGGATGCCGATCGCCCAAGCCAATGACGTAGCCGAGCATGCTGGTCACGGCAAGCGAGCGAGTGAAAGTCGTGCGTCGAACGAGCCACACCTCGGAGCTTATGCTCTTGAGCCAGAGGACCTTGTACAAATCTTGACCGGATGTACCCTCCATAGCATGCTCGAAGACTTCCACCTTTTGAAGAAGTGTTAGATCCTCATAGTCAGGTGCCATCTGCTGGATGTCAGCTTCGCCCTTTCATTGTTAGGAGGGCGCACACACCTGCAGCATGAGTCGCATTTCGATGTTCAACAAAATCTTGCGGGACTCGCGATAGTCACGGACGAGCACATGAAATGTGTCGGTATCGCGAACCCAGCCCATCAAACCGGCATTTGGTGCAAGTGGGATGACACGGAATCGCTGAAGGTGGAGCTGACGGGTGTGGCTATCTGTGTCATTGGCAAGCAGTGTGTTGACAAGGCCAAAGAACTGCATCACACGCTCGTCTTGACGCAAATCTTCGTGTCCTGCCACAAATCATGAGAGCTAATCGATAGAATAGCGCTCGAGGACGCACCTTTGAGAATAAATTCGTACTCGTTACCGTCCTGGCCCTTGATTGTCAGACGTCTCGGTCGTTTTTTGGAGCTGATGACGGCAAGCCTGGGAGAGAAGCTCTGGATGCGAAGGACCGGCTTGCCAACTTGATACGTTCCTAAACTCAAAGCATGAGCCACTTTCGCTGATTGTTTGTTAAGGGGACAGACCTGGCACAGCAAGAACCAAGTCGCGAGCGTGCAACAAGCTGGGAGACACATATTGTAGGTCGAGAGTCGAGAGATTGAGCTGTTTCTCGACTTTGCGGTGCACCTGAAACTTAGTGAGAAACGTTTCGTAGCGGGTTACCACGGTATGTACCATGTAATAAATTTCCCATGCGCGATCCAGATCCCGCGTCTCACCGTATTGACGATACCGGTTACATGCTTGGCGTGCGTCCATGAGATCGCGACCGAATGTGTGCACAAACGAAACTTCACGTGTCGTCATTGGCCCGTCCTCCATGAGTTCGTGCAGTGGGTCCAGCGTCTCCATCATTGCCTCAGGGTTCTTCTCGGTGAAGTACAGACGTGCGGCCTCGTCCAACGCCTCATGCCACATCTCGTGCCATAGAATTGCGACGCGAATGAGCTCTTGACTAACAAGAAGCGCCTGGTAGATCATGGCCGTCAGGCGCAGCGAAACGAAGACGGTTGATAGACGCACTTGTTCTACGAGGATTGGACTGTGCTCTCGCATTCTCTCCATGATCTTGAGTGCGGCGTCCTTGCGGGCCGTACTCGACGATTTCGACGCGACAGTCAGTGCATACACGAGAGCCTGTGGATGCTGCTTCCCAACATCATTGAGGAGGAAGTTGATGTTGCGCGCGATGGGGACACTCGGCGTCTGGATGCGGGCTATGATCTGTAATACGAATCAAGTTAGCTGTGCGTGGGATGTCGCGATGTCAGGTCTGACGCACTTGCGGGATGACTTCCAGCCATGTGTCAACCGACACCATTGAAAAGCCGCCTGCCACAGCATGGCTGACGTCGTCGTGACTACCGAACTTGAACCAAAGCGTGAGAAGTCGGAGCGTATCTTGTAACGAGTTTTGTTCTCCGAGTGAGATCGATCGTAACAGACCCTCAATGGCGGCCACTGTATACTCGGCAACGGTCTCCGGGATGGCGTCCTCTATGCGCTGCTCATGATCCTCGATGTGACCGATGACATCAACATTGGCAAGTGCCCAGGTATGCCATGATTTGTACCAGGTGGGGTCGTAACGCGTTGCCTGTTCAAATGAAACGAGAATCTCGGCAGAATCCTGATCGCGAACTCAGTGCGTGCAACACTATCAGGGAGCAATTGGCGACATACCTCGGCCCATGCAGGGTTTAGTTCCATTTGCCACTGCCCACTTTTTAAGAAGCACCGAGCGAGCAGCTTCTGATATGCCTCCTCAACATGCAACGGGAGCTGCTCAGGTCCGCGTATAACCGTAGATCGGCGGATGATCTCTGTGAGGTCGAGGCTGAACTTTTGAAGATAGCGAAGTGCCTCGTCACGCTCGCCATTCGCCCACATGTACTTGAGCCTGGCGTAAACCACCGGAGGTGGGACACGGGTTGCCTCTTGTGACTGGTGTGAAGTGTGAGAATCAGCAGTGCTGGGGAAGCTAGCTCAGCGCGAGGACAAACCGGTAATGACGGCCCCTGGATAATGCTGAAGGTGCGGTCCGCCATGTGCATTCGGCCAGCTTTACGAGAGAGGTTGGCGAACTTGATCCACATTTCGTTGTCTTCACTGGGATTGAGGACCAAAGCGCGTACTTGAAGTACACGTTGCCAGACTTCTACTTCGCGCTGGCAGCCTTGCAGGCTGGAACACTTTCAGTTGTCGTAGTGAGGGTGACACAGAGCTTGACGCACCGCTTCATCCAAGTCTTGCGGATTGTATTCTGGCGCACCGGCTGATCCGACGACTGCTTGTAAATGATGATCTCCTCCAGTTCGGACAACATCTGCGCGCGAACCAAGGCGCTGATTCGAGATAATTAGCTTCAAGAGCCCCACAAAAACTACCAGAGAGCAACACACTTGTAGCTCCGTACGTAGTTGTCGGCGATGAGGGGTTTGAAGTCCGACTCGAGGAGCTCGCGCGCACGATGTATCTGGGTGATGGCTTTCTGGAAGTTGTTGCGATGAACTGACAAGATGGCGCGGTAGAAGAATCGGTCGCTCGAGTCGTTATTCATCCCAGCAATGTAGTCGTCCATGAGGTCCCACTCGCTCAGACTCCACGCTGCCGCTGCCGCCAGAGGTGCTATTGTCTTGCGATCGTCGTGTCCGGCACGATCCCAGTTATCCTCAACCAGACGCGCGAGTGGTTCCCATTCACCGAGGGCGTGTAGACAGCGCATGCGTCCGATGGCAACCTCGATCGCATCGGGGTTCTCCTCCGCCCGCCGGGCATACCCATCAAGCGCGTCTTGCCACCGCCCAAGACGCTCGAACCACTCCTCGTGTCGCGTCACGTCGACCTGCCCCGCCGAGATCTTCGCCAGCTTGAGTGTGCCAAACGCTGCGTCGTGCTGCTGGAGCTTGGTGTTGATGTTGAGTAGGCTCTCGAGAACGGCCTGCGAGTTGTCGCCAAAGTATTCGAGCTCCTTGTAATGCAGGGCTTTGGCGAACGCTTGGAAGTCGTAGGCAAGTTCGCCGAGGATCTTCGAATCGATGGGCAGAGGACGGTCTTGATGTTCCATGAACTCGGCGACGTTCAGGAGAGCGAGGACGACCTCGGTCGGCACGGCAGCATGGGCCATAGCGGCTTCAAATGCGATGACAAGCTCAGTCTGGCAATGAAATGTCAGCGCACGCACGGGTACGGTCGGTTCTCGTACAGTACCTGGTAGTTCTCGTACAGGTCCGTCCAACACGATAAGAATGATACATTGAACAGATCCTTCGCGAGCTCCTTGCTCGCCGACATGCCTGGATCAAGGAGAGGTGCACAGGCTCTCAGTGCATGTGACGGTGACTCCTTGAGAAACTCGACAGAGACTCGTCGGTACCACTCGAGCCAGTCATCTCGGGTTGCAACGTTGGCGGTGTCCCATGCTTGTTTGAGGTGCTGCTGGTTGACAAGGTTTTTCGGCAGATCGGCAATATCGGCGGTGTTGAGTGACGACTCTTCAGTGATGCTAAGGGAAGTGATCAGTCGGTAGAGTACAATCTTCCAAAAGCAGTAAATCATACTCGATCTGGCCGAACTCTTGCGGGAGACGTTCGCCAGCTCGCAGCTTGCTGATGAGTTCCTGGTACTTCTCGTGTTGTATCCTGTGCCGAAGCAAGCACTGTACCATCTTCGTCAGCCCCATTCTGTATATCGAGAGTAAATGCCACACCTTGTCAATCATCGGCACAAAGATCGTAAACTCGCTGCCCAGTTGGAACACCAGCGCGCACAGCGTATCCATAATCGCGCTCCGCAGTTCTACCACATTCACCGCGAGTGTCCTGACGAGGGGGTGCACGATGCGCGACACGTGGTCGGAGAAGTTGAGCCGCCGACTAAGCCCGTCGATCGTCTGTACCGCCGTCTTGCGCAACACGATGCTGGCACCAGGTCCCTCGCAAGCTTTGACCATGACCGGGATGACAAGGTGCAGGTATTCTTCGATGTTATTGCCGAAGCTGACGAACGCGCGCAGAGCGTGGATCTGCGCGACCTGTCGTTTGTCGTTGAGTTCGCCATCGAATACGCGTAGGATTGCGGGTAGTGCGGTTGGAAGGAATGGCCGGAATTCGGTGTCGAGTGCGGTCCCGAGTGACTCGACTAGACAGACGATGGCGACGTGCAACGTAGTCGAAGGCCAGAGTTCTTCGATGAGAACGAAGATGTCGGGAACGTAGGCGCGGATGTGCTGCTTGACGATACCGACAAGGATCGAGAGTTGCTGCAGGTACATGTCTTGGAAGCGCGAAATCGAGTTGCGGATGACAGTCATGAGCGCGGGTAGGACCTTGAAGTATAATGTTCAGCCGAGGCGTCAGTACAGAAACTAGGCGGGACATACTTGGTCCAGGTGCACGGCCGCCTTCATGCCTCGAGTCTTGAAAATAGACATAACTGCATCAATGGCAAAGTACGACGACTGCGACAGTGCTGGATCACGGAGCACCCGTAACAGGCTGCTGACTACAACACTCTGGTAGTACTCTTCGTTTGCAGAACCGCCGAATGGTACAGGAGTCTGAGCCGCCTTAGCGCGAACGGCATTTGAATCGAGCGGGTTCTCCTCGATCTTGCTTTTCTAAAAAGTCGTTCAGCACAGAATAGCCGGATTGTCTGGGTAATATGTCATACCTGACGGCGGTACGGATCAATAGCTCCGAGGACACCGAGCACCTTGGTCACTTCGCGCTTGACGTCCTGCGACTGTTCCTGCGCGAAGATCTTGACCAGCGACGGTAGCAGCTCCGGGTAATCCACCAGCGGCTCAACCACATAGCTCGTACTCGAACATATCTGCCCAAGCGCTCGCAACGCCGCATCGCGCTTATCGTGGGCTGCAGGGTCCTTCAGACAGGCGATGATGATGGCCATGAGCTCGTGCACATGCGGCAGGTAATCCTCTCCTCCGACTGTTGCCAGCTCGCCGAGACACATAATGGCGTTCGCCGCAACTGCCTGGTTCGGGTCGCTCGCCTTGGGTAGTAGGACTTTGAGCATTGACAGCGCGTAGCTGTGAATGAGCGGTCGCGTCGCGCTCGCAAGCGTTGTGAGCAATCGCGCACTGTCCTCCTTCCCGCGCTGCACCGGCGAGTATTGTAACTCGGTCATCAACTGACTCAGCGCCTTGCGCAAACTTGGCATGACATGAGCTGGGTTATGTACCGCCAGTCGACCAACGAGGCCAATTGCTGCGATGCGGTTATCGAACACCTCGTCGTTGACGGCGATGAAGATGGCTCGAACGTGTTCGGCTTGTGCAAGGTGCCGATCGAACCGCTCGTCAAGGTTGCCGAGCACGGTGTTGCGGATGTCAGGGTCAGGGTCAGCGACGCCGACCATGAGGAGCTTCTCCAGCACGCTGTCGATAGCGTCGACTGAGGTGCGAGTCTTGTTGTACGACCCAGGCTGCTCACGCAGGAAGAGTCTGCAACAGGCGAGCGCGGCTGCGTGACGAACGTCTGAGTTGTCGTCGTCGAGGTATGGCACTGCGGCTACCCGCACGAACTCGTCCAGCGCATGTCCTGAAAAGTCGAACGAGCCGAGGATCTCGAGTGCGAGAGCCAGCTGCAGCGGGTCGCGCGATGCCGGCATCGGCGCCGCTATCGGGTCCGGTCGCGGATTTGCGCTGATCTTGTAAGGCTGGCCAGCGAGGATGACCGAGAGTACATCGAGCAGCAGGTCTTGCACTGTACGCAGTAACGGCTCGATATGCCGCGCAATAGCCACGAGTGCCTGGTGTAGCGGCTCGCTCAGCCCGCACGCAAACATGAGCTCGAGCTGGTCATGCAAGAAGCGGGTGAGGTTTGGACCGACGGCCGTGGCGAGCATGCCGATGCACTGGAACAGCGGCTCTTCGCTCTGACCGCCCTGCGCACCAAGTTTCTTGCCACCGTGCGTAGTTACACCGTGCGCCTGCAAACCTTCCTTGACTGCTTTCATGATGGGGTCGAGGAACGTCTTGAGCTCGCTGCGGACGGGTTTGGCGAGATGGCCTATTGCGACAAACGCAAACGCGCGCTCGGTCGTTGCAGTGCCGCTACTGCTGGTGCTCGGCTTGCCGAGTTGACTGAGGAGAAAACTCATGCTCGCGTGAAGATAGTTCTCGCAGAACGTTGCCGTGTCGTACGCTGCTAGCGTCGGGATAAGCATGACAACGGAACGCTTGATGAGCGGCTCGCGATTGTTGCGCAGGTTGAGGATGAAGCCACACGCTTCGACATACGAGTCTTTCATGAACTTCAGGGATAAGATGTCAGCATAGATCGCCTAAATAGCAGATGCGCACGCAGTGATAATTCACTCACCGAACCCGCGTGCAGGAAAAGTGCCCGGTATTCCAACAATGCGCCATGGATGCTCTCAACTGAATGCTTGAGATCCTTCTCGAGGATCGACTTGGCGTCGGCGAGGACTTGCGCGATAAGCGGGCCCTTGTACTGGCGTTCGCGCTGGATGAGTATCTCGAGGCAGGCTCCAAGCAACTCTGCAGCTGCTTCGCGAACATATGACTGGATTATAATCAGAACGCTTCTCTGTCTGTCATAATGATCGCGCTTACCCTGACGTCGCGGAAACATGGGTACAGTCTGCCGAGGACGTCCGGGATGTGCTTGTAAACTGGCGCGGGACAGGTCCTGGCCAATTCGCGCAGCAGTAGCACGCCACCATACCGGCCTGGATCTTTCTCTGGCGCAGATAGAAACTCCAGAGCACGCGGTAGCTCCTTGTCCACAAACGAATCGCCAAACGCGCTGCCGCCACTCTTGACGACCTTTCCTGCAGTACGCGAGGCGGCGATCATGAGCGAATTGTCGGTGTTGGGAAAGAGCAGCAGGAGATAATTCCAGAATCGGAACAGAATACGGCCAAGTTCAACGATATCTTCCCCTTCCAAGTACTCGCTGAGGACGTCGATCGCGAGCAGCGCACCAAGTGCGTCAGGCGCCTGCTTGTCCTTGATGAGCTCAAATAACTTGCGGCTGATGTGCTCGTCCCACAGCTTGAGTGCAGCCTCAGTGCTGATCTCGGGCATGACGGTTGCGACCTAGATGTTTCGAGCGCATGAGCTACAGGATTCTATCTCGAAATCACGGGGTCGACATGCGCACATAGACCTGAAGTTCGCGCGCACCAGTTGTGCGGGTTTCAGGAACCTTGCTACGCAGGTCGTCCCATATTTTGGCGGGAAGTTCACTGGCCATTGCGCGCGGAACGGCGCGCAGGCCGAATCAGGAGGAAGAGTCGCGTCGCTCGGCGATCACCGGTAATGCGCCACTCAATTGGTATCACTGGGCGCTATAGGGGAGAAGAAGCTGTGGAAGAATTCGTATGTAATGCCTGCTGTTACAAGTGGTCATGGTTTGGAACGAGACGAATGCGGCTCGAAAGAAAAAATGACGCTTGCAAGCGCGTAATTTGTTACCAACTGCTTAGACTATTGTTGAATCTTGAGCAGACTATGTTAACAGAGCTTGGAGCAACCTAATGAGTGTGCTTATTGAGACCAGCGGAGTCCCGTTGGACCACGGGCGAGACGGCGTGATACATCACCGCCAACTTGCCAGTTGACCCCACCCAGAACTTCAAAGCTGAACTAATATGACCTAGCTCTTTTATCAGGTGTAAGGGACTTCGAGCCCGCAAAACAGACCTATAAAATTCCAAGGTGGATGTTCAATTTCTGGTATCAGACATCTAACGCTGTATCTACTCTTTCAAACCTCTGGTATCATCACTAGCTTGGTTCCCAGCTATATCGAGCTGCAACGTGGACTCCTAGACCTGTAGTTGGATTGTTATGGAACTAGCTTTTTGAGTTCAAACCCAGCTGTTCCGCCTCGGCGTGATCACATGATCATCATCGGATCAAGTTGGCTTTATCCTCGGTCTCAGAAGCCTACGGGCGGCCCAGAAATGACCCTTGAAGAGTTATGGAGTTCAATCACTGTCTCGATTTCGCATTCCGTACGATAGTAAGGTGACCCTGATCTACCTTCAGGACTCTCCGGCAGAAGCCCCGGAGTGTCAGCAAGCCGGCTTTGTTATGACGGATCGGGCAACCGCCTGCGCACAGCCCTGACTGCCGATCATCGTTTTGCGTTGCCGACACATGCTACCCATGATGTCGGATCCAATGCGTAAGTCTGCCTTCCGCCGTTTCGTTCTCTCTTTCTCATTTTTTACTCTTGAAGGCCTCCCCGTCTCCGGACGTGCGCGCGGGCCCGTCTCTTACTTTCGCCTCTTCCACGGACACGCCGGCCTTATCGGAACGACGGGACACCATGCCAGCAGGCAGTTTGACGACCCACTCTCGTTCCACCATTACATCTTCAACTTCATGCCCCTTTTTCTTTGCGTTATTTGCTGTATTCATTTGCGTGCTGTCGTTGGCACCAGTTGCTCGTGCTGCAGACATGTGCACGTACGCCTGCCCGACTCAGGACGGGTCTAACTTCGCCACTCTCTCTTTTGCGGCCCGGTCGCTCGGTATATTTGAAGACGACAACCTTGTCTGCAGGTACGCTTTCCATTCCGTCGGTCAGGAGTGGCCGATCTGCGCAAACGCGTGCTGACCAACATGTCCCGCACTCGACCCCCGCCTTTCCCCGCGTGACCTCTTTAGTTACCCGCCAGATGAACATCCAAGCGCTAGTACTGCGTCAGCATTCTACTGTACCTATAGTCGGGTATGTTCGCTCCTCCAGGTCTGCAGTTGGATCTCACACCTATCTCCGACACAGACAACCGGTACGCTCTCATACGACCACAACATGGGCCTCTGCAAGAAGCGTGCCGTCTCTGGTTCTGCCGATGCCTTCTGTCCAATTGCCGCAACAGCCATTCCCAATACGCCGATGCCGTCCGTTCCAGCGACAGCAGGTACCGATGCTGCAGACGCCAAATTCAGAATACCACTTCTGGCGACATTCCTGGCCGTATCTTTCGGCGTCGGTTTCGGGCTTAGATAGCACGACGCGGGGGGTTAGGTCGAATTCAGAGATTGACATGGCTTGACTGCCGCAATCATGGGGGATCGTCCAGCATTTATCACCCTCTCGGAGCTCGCCCACCGCCCGCTGATTTGGACTCTCGCCGACACTCAATCGTTCGACGGGAACGAATTCTCTCAGTCACGCGCATGGAAGCTTGAATGTTTGAACTAGGAGGAGGAGAAGCGACGAAGCTGGACGGACATTTGACCAACACATTCTACCGTGTCATTCGCAACCCTCGAATCGGGTTAAATTATCCGTATTATTCAGTCTCTGCATTCCCTTTCTCTAAGCATGTGGGCCGAAGCAATCTACCTTTCGGCTTCGGAAGGCAGTATGTGTGCTCAGTGTCCCGTTCAGAATTAGCAAGACCGCGGCTGCAGCGATAATGGCAGTTCGCGTCTAGCTACGGATCACAGACCCGAGGCTCATGGGAATGTACAAAGGCAGTACAGAAGGCCCGAGAATACCAGGGCAGGATCGGACTTGGCAAGATCGGTTGACACCAAGCAAGCAGAAACAATGAGAACTTGTATTGCAGTGACCAAGGCACCAAAGCACCATAAAGACAGGACGCCAACCTACAAGTCGGCAATGATAGTCTTGAATGCCTTCTCGCTGATTGTGTACGACGGCGCACTGGGGAAAGCACCGGGAGTTCGCGGGAACACCGAGCCGTCTACCACGCGCAACGAATCGACAAAGTTGACACGGAACTTGCTGTCCACGCAATGATCGCGACTGTTGCGTGGGCCCATGCGGCACGACGACGTTGGATGATGCGAGAAGGTATCGTCGAGGATAGACTGGCGGATGCTGCCCGAGAAGGACACGCGAGGTTCCTTCTGCACCAGAGGCTGGTACGGTGCGCCAGTCAGGTTGAATGCACTGAGACAGAGCTCGATACCCTCTTGCAGAGCCTGCAGATCGCGTTCTCCGTCTTCGGCGAAGAAGTTGAAGTCGATCTGGGGTACATCCCGCGGGTCTTTGGAGCGCAGCTTGACGGTTCCTGCGGAGTTCCCGACGTCCATCTTGAGCACGCTCCAGAAGAACGTTTCGGGCGGAGGAGAGAACTTGCTGAACCCATCGTAGAAGCCGTTGAATCTGCGCAATGGGCGATGGTCAGATCACCAGCGGCGCGGAGCAGGGTGTTGATGAACTCACAGCCAAGCCGCATTACCAAAGATATGAAGGTCCGCGTCGGGGCTGCGTGCTACAGACGTCCGGTAGAGGAAGTTGAGCGGCGGGCCTGCATCACCGTAAGGTCCGTAACCCTTGAGCCACTGCTGATAGCAGGGGTCGGCAGCGTCGCCTTTCCAAGTGCAACCAGCAAGGGTAGCAGCAGCGTTCTCCCAAGGAACCGCCGCCTCAACGGAGACGCCAGACTCGTAGTTGTCGCTCAAGTACTTCCCCTGGAAAATACACGGGTTAGCATACCCATAGCTATCGGGACAGCTTGAGACGCACGACAGCGGGGAGATCGACGATGACAGAGATGTTGTGCTGATTCAGTTGCTCAGCTGGGCCGATGCCGCTCAGCATGAGGATTTGCGGCGTGTTGAACACTGGAATTGCAAAAGCCGTCAATCTGTGATATCGTCGCAGTCACTAGCACCCAAACACGTACCTCCTCCTGCAACAATGACCTCCCTAGAAGCATATACTGTCTCC